>Ga0073928_10004477_pt1 | contig 20649 bp, 16 predicted proteins | sample PaiPotPPA55metaG_FD_76969 | JGI IMG/M metagenome (GOLD analysis project Ga0073928, IMG submission 76969) | Iron sulfur acid spring bacterial and archeal communities from Banff, Canada, to study Microbial Dark Matter (Phase II) - Paint Pots PPA... ...
CCCACGCGAAATATGCGAATAGGCGCCGGGTTCGAGCTGAGGAAAATGGAATAGAGCGCCATCAGGGGAATCGAAAACACGGCTGCGGTGGCGACGCGCGCGGGCCATGGGTTCGCTTCGTGCGCCCGCGATTCGGAAGACTCTTCCCGCGGCGGGCGCAAGACATAGGCCGTAATTCCGGCGGTTCCGAACCAGACGAATGACGCGACGAGAGGCAGATCGAACGGGCTGCCGGAGTAATAATCCTGGCGGTCGATCGCGCGATTCGTAATGTAGGAGCCCGCGGCGTATAGCAAGGAAGCGCTGAACAGATGAGCGTAAACTTCGCGCCAGGCCCCGCGTGCGCGCGCCATGAGCATGCCAAAACCGATGGTCAGCAGGATGTTCTCGACGGCCGCCAGATGGTCGTACGTCCAGCCGTACGCGAGTACGTTGGGCACCACGTACTGCCAGGGGATCACCACAAAAAGGTAGAGGTACACCCACCAGACCAGCAAAAGCGAAAAATCCAGATAGCCGATGTGCACGTTTAAATCGTCGCGAAGATCGTGAGGCCGCAGTGCGACGGCAACCATCATCGGCACCGGATGCAGAAACAACACCACATCGCCGAGGAACGGGTTGGGCACGTTTTTGCGCAGCACAACTTCGAAGTAAGTCCAGGTGACTTGCCCGACGAGCCATGCGCCGCAACCAAGGGCCAAAAGCAGCCAGAAGGCCCGGGTGCGCTTCTGGGGGCAGAAAGCGTTCATTAGCAGGCCGACAGTCGCGAACAGAGCCGCCAAACATTGTCCAATGTCACCAAAGGCGGTAAGTCCGCGCCCACCTGGAACGATAAGCGAGGCGATTGAATATCCGCCAACGAGCAGAACCCAGGCCCCAAGGAGCGCCCACGTCGTTGTGGAAAATCGTCCCATGGCGTTTGTAAACGCTGTGAAGGGTGGTTTAGTCATGTTACTGGCGTCGCTGCCGACGGCTGCTCTAGTCTAGGTTACGATTTTCGGATAGCGGCGGGGTGGGGATTAGTTGCGAGGTTCCTTAAATTGCAACACATGTTGAGTACTAAAGAACGGTCGAGCGGCACCCGGTTTATCGGGGCACGAATTCTCGCGGGACCCGGCCAAAGACGGCTTCGCAAATCTTTTTTGCGCCGCTCCAAAAATGCGCGGTGACGCTCAGAACTATGGATGCGTTGTTTGGCCGGACGCGCGTTCGGCAACGATCTTCCGCGCGTTCTGGTAGAGAGCCCGGGACTGCGGGATTTCCTCTTCCGCTTTTTCAAGTTGCCGGTCGCTCTGAAGTTCCACTTTGTATCCTTCGTTGAGCCCAAATACGGTCGTGAAGACTTCGCGCTTAATCTTCCATTTGAGCCACGGCAAATTGTCCTGAATGTCCGGTTCGGTGAACTTGATGTGCTGTTGATCGAGGTACTTTCGCAGTTCCGCGATCACCGATTCATCCACCACGAAATCTTTCGTGACGTCGGGCTTCTTGCCAAGGTAGTAGCGGATAAAGTCGCCCACGCCCTGCGGGAACGGATAGAGAACGCCCCGCCGCAGCAGCGTTTGTTCGAAGTCGTTCAGCTTGGGAGCCGGCACGATTACGTCGGGCGTAATTCCGCCTCCACCGTAAACCTGTCTGCCGCTGTCCGTCAATTTCACCTCCGGAGCGTGTGGCGGTTTTGGATTGTAGTGGTAGTCGTAGAGCGAAATGTTCTTGTAGTCGCGCTGAATCAGGCGGCCGCTTGGAGTGTAGTAGCGTGCGGTCGTCAGCAGAAGAGCGGTATCTTCGCTCAACGGATATTGAGTCTGCACCAGGCCCTTGCCGAAGCTGGTATCGCCCACGACTAAACCGCGGTCGTGGTCTTGAATTGCGCCTGCGACGATTTCGGAAGCCGACGCGCTCTGCCCATTCACCAAAATCACAAGCGGAACGCTGTTGCCCTGATTGCCCCGTACCGCGTAGTAGCGGCGCTCCGGAGAGGTCCGGCCGTGATGCGAAACCACGAGTTCGTTCTTGTCGAGGAACATGTCCGCCATGCCGACAGCCTGGTTCAGCAGTCCGCCGCCGTTGTTGCGAAGATCGATGATCAGCCCGTCCAGCTTCGAGACGTCCAGTTGCCGCAGAGCGTCCGCCAGGTCGCTGTCCGTGGTTTCGTTGAACGTGAACACGCGGACGTAGCCGATTCCCGGTTTCACCATGGTGAAATATTCAACTGCGGGGCGGGGAATCTCATCGCGAACCACCGTCACTTCGATCGGCTTTTCCCAGCCCTCGCGTCCGAGAGTTATGTGAACCGTGGTGCCTTTGGCGCCCTTCAACATATCCGCCACTTCAGTCGTGGTCAGCCCTTCGCAGGATTTGGAGTCCACTTTGAGAATAATATCGCCCGGGCGAATGCCGGCCTTATATGCCGGGGATCCCACAAACGGAGCCAGTACGATGGTCTGAGCCTCGCGCGTTTGCACCGTCATACCGACGCCGTAGTATTTGCCTTGCTGCTCTTCCTTGAAAAGTGCGTATTGGCGCGGATCGAAGAAATTCGAGTGGGGATCGAGGACGCGGAGCATTCCGGGAATGGCGCCGTCGTATATCACCTTGTCTACATCCACGTGATCGGCGTAATTGTGCTCGACGATGGAAAGGACGCGCGTGAAGCTCTTCACTGAATCCTGCATATCGGTGGCGCCGGAAGCGGTCGCGCGCACCGTGGGCCCATACAGCCCTCCGAGAACGGCCGAAACAGCCAACACTATCGCCAGAACTACCAATCCCCGCCGGGAAGATTCCATGCGACCTCGCTTTTGCCCCAAAAACAAAGTATAGCATACAATTTTTCGGGCGTTTGACAGGCCCCCAGCCCTCTTCTATGATTCAAAAACGGCGTGGTAGAGGCCGTTCGACGAACCCGCGATGCTAAGCGTCCCTCACCTGATCATCATTTTCGTGGTGGCTCTGGTCGTTTTCGGACCCGAAAAGCTGCCGGAACTGGCGCGAAACCTCGGGAAAGTGCTGGGTGAGTTCCGCCGGGCAACCGGCGATATTCGCTCGACGTTTGAAGGCCATCTTCGAGACCTCGAGCGAGAGTCCGACCAACGGCGAATTGGGGGCACGGGGGCATCGGCTGCGGCTCCTGCTGCGTCAACGACGCTTGCGTCACCGTCCATCACTCCCGCCGAGGGAATCGTCCCCACGATGCCGCCTCAGAGCGTGATTGGCACGCCATCATTACCCGAAGAGAATCCAGCGGAGGCTGCTGCGCCAGGAACGCCCGCCTTCGAACCGAACTCAGACTCCGAGCACCCAGCTGTTCAGCTAGACAAAGAGAAAGCGCACTGATGGCGGACCCGGCCGCCCCCGATCGCGCCGCTCAACGGCCTGCCGAGGAAGAAGCCGGCGCGCGAATGTCGTTTTTCGATCATCTGGTCGATCTTCGCAAGCGCCTCATCAACTCGATCATGGCGATCGGCGTCGGCGTGGTCGTCGGTTTCGCCCTCTCGGAAAAATTGGTCGGCTACATCGTCGAGCCCATGCGGCAGGCGCTGCGCTCCGCGCATCTGATGGACAAGCTGATCTACACAAGTCCCGCAGGATACCTGAACCTTCTGATCACGTTCGGCGTCTACATGGGAGTCGTTCTGGCGATGCCCGTGGTTTTGTATCAACTCTGGCTGTTTGTCGCGCCCGGCCTTTACAAGCATGAGCGCCGCGCCATCACCGGCTTTATTCTTTCTTCGACGATTCTCTTTCTCCTCGGGATCTCATTCGGCTACTTCATTATGCTGCCTTACATTCTGAAGTTCCTGGTCAGCTTTCACGGGCCGGTCGAGCCCTTGATAAGCATCAACGAATATTTCGATTTGATTTTGATTATTCTGCTCGGCCTTGGCCTGATCTTCGAAACGCCCATTCTGATTTTCTTTCTGTCGATCTTCGGCGTCGTGACGCCGAAGTTTTTGCTCAAGAATTTCCGCTACGCTATGCTGGTCATTACCGTAGTGGCCGCTATCGTCACCCCCACTCCGGACGCCACCACAATGCTGATTTTCATGACGCCCATGGTTGTGCTCTACTTCGCTGGCATACTGGTTTCTCACCTCGTCCTTCGCCGCAAGCAGGCGCGGGCCCTCGCCGGGGAGGCTCAATAAGGTGCCGCGAAAAGAGAATTTCATTTGGGCTAGCGCCATACTTCTCGCGGGAAGCTGCTGCGCGGGATGTAGTCACGGGGCGGCGCCTTTCAGTGCCGTCGCCGGCGCCACGGCGACGTCCGCTTCGCCGCAGACCGCCGAGCCCGCTCCGCCGCCGTCGCAAACTGGCGGCTTCGATGGCGCTAAAGCGTACGAGTACACCGCGAAGCTGGTTGGCTTCGGTCCGCGGCCGCCCGCTTCTGACGCCATCCATCGCACCCAAGACTACCTCCGCACGCAGCTCCAGAGTTTTGGCTGCCAGGTGGAAGAAGACGATTTCCACGCGCAAACGCCCATCGGCGAAGTCGTCATGAAAAATCTGGTCGCCAAAGCGCCCGGCACGGGGCAGGGAATCATTCTGCTCCTCACGCACTACGACACGTTACGCAACCAAAGCCCCAAGTTGAAGACCACAGCCGCCTCCTCCGATTTCGTCGGCGCCGTCGACGCAGGCTCTTCCACCGGCTTGATGCTCGAACTCGCGCAACTCCTCTGCGCAAAAAAGGATCACTCGAACTCGGTATGGATGGCTTTCGTTGATGGAGAAGAAGCCTTCGTGGATTGGGATTCGAACAACGACAACACCTACGGCAGCCGCCAGCTAGCCGCGAAGATGGCCGCGTCCGGAGAGCTCAAGCGCGTAAAAGCGGTGCTGCTCGCGGATATGGTCGGACCGTATAAACTGAGAATTAAGAAGGACCAGAATTCTGCTCCCTGGCTTACGGAACTGGTTTGGAAAAACGCGCTTAAGCTCGGATACAAAGATTATTTTGTCTCCGCCGAGACGGCGGTCAGCGACGATCATCTTTCGTTCACGCGCCGCGGCGTTCCGTCCATCGACATCATCGACCTCGACGACTATCCCTACTGGCACACGACCGAAGACACCATCGACAAAGTCAGTCCTAAAAGCCTTGCGATCGTTGGGCACGTGTTTCTTGAAACGATTAACGACTTGCAGAAGAAGTTTCGCTAAAGGACCTTATTCACGGAAGCAGTCAACGGCCCTGGGAAACTGACATGAGCTACGCATCGAGAAACCTGGTGCCTGGTGAAACGCTTCTCTTTGAGACGCGCCACCATTGGATCGTTTTGCTCGGACCTTTGTTCGTCAGTTTGTTGCTCGGCCTTCCGGGACTGGCCTTGCTCGTAGGCGCGATTCAAGCTAAAAGCGGCAAGGACCCTGCCGCCCGCGCGGGAATTCTCTCTGAAATCGCTGCGCAATTAGGTCCGCAAGGAACCGCGGTTCTCGGAGGGATTCTCCTGGTGGCGGCAATAATTGTCCTTTCCTATGGCCTCGCTAAACGCAACGCCACAATAATGGCGGTCACCAACCGCCGCGTACTGATCAAGACGGGCATGACCAGCCGCCGCACTCTCGACCTGATGCTTTCAAAGGTCGAAAGTATCGGTGTCGACGAAACATTCCTGGGCAGGATGCTCGGTTTCGGCTCTGTCGTTGTTCACGGAACAGGAGGCACTCCGGAATCTTTCGTCAACATCGCAAATCCCCAGCAGCTTCGCCGCAGCGTTCAAGAACAAATTGCTCCCCGCTAGGATTCAGCTTCAGTTAACCAACATGAGTTTCGGCGTTCGATTAACAAGCAACCGGCCCGTGGAACATCAGCCGCAGACGGCCGAAACGTTCCCCGGTTTTATTCTTTATGCGCCAATGGTTTCCCATCGGGCCCAACCTGTACTTCAGACTTTTTACCGTCCGTCAGCACCTGGGCCTCATATGCCACCAGCTTTTCTTTCTTTGTGATCGATTCCACCTTCGTGATCTTCCCTTGGCCTGCCTTTGCTTCGAGCCCCGCTCGAACCGCGGCCGGCAAAGCCTCCATGCCCACTTGTTCCTCGACCTCCGTCACCGCTCCGTTTGCGTCCATTTGCACATCCTTGCTGCGACCGTTCACGAGCAATTCCGCCTCATACATCGTCTGTCCGTTTTCCGTTTCCTTGTTGAATCCGCGAATCGTCGCTCCCTTGCTCTGCTCGACGACCGTCTTTTCCACTGCCGCGGGCAGCTCGGACCGCTTGATCTTTTTCTCTTGCGCGAATGCGCTCCCCGCCAGCATCAGGCCCACAGCCAACACGCCGATTTTGAAATTTGCCTTCATCTTCATCTCCTTCTGCCGAATATTGCTTTTCCAGCCTGCACAAAACGTACCATCCCTCCTACTATCGAGCAACGAACTCCGATTTTGATTTACGGTTTCCGCCACAGCGGCCACGAGTAACCGTCCCGCACTAACTCGCTGTACGCGGCTTGTACACGAGCGCGACCACCGTCCCCCCAACGTCCACTCGACAAGTTCGTTTAGGTGTGTAGACTAGCCCGATCACAGGGTTCGTTCCATCTGTGTCTTATCTGTGTTCATCTGTGGCCCAACTTTTTTCCTATAATTACCACTTGACAATCGTATTCAATCTGGTAAAAAGACCGCACAATCAAAATATCCTAATAATTATTTGTGTGTCGCCTCGAAAAGGGGCAGGCGCCGGCGTGTGCCCATACCACGTGCCGGCCCCGATTACACCGAGGGAGATGTGTGCCCAGTTAGGGCGCCACAAGCAATGCACGCAGCGCGGAATAGTCGCCGCCTCAGGGGAAACATTGTCGCCACGGTCCCAGGCTCTAGTGGCGCGCAATTCCTAAGATTGCCGTTCCTAATAGCGAATCCGCGATTAGAAATACGCGTAACTCAAACAAAACAAACCACGGCAATAGGGTCTAATAGCGAATTTTCGCGCGTTTTTCTTTCTCATCAGCGCGTGGACTATCCGTCGTGCGCTACTGCATTTCTAATCGACAGGGTAAGTATCCCTTTTGGACAAGTAGGCAAAATTGCCCTATCCTGCCGAGCAGTATTGTGCATTCTCGCATCTCTCTCGGATGTTAGAGAGAACAGGGACAGGCTGGGATATTGCTGTGTACGAAACCTACTTGGATGACAGCGGGACTAGCGCCCAGTCGGAAATTGCCATAGCGGCCTGTTACGTCTCGACCGAATCGGGTTGGCGTGCGTTCGTCAAAGAATGGGATCGCGCTCGGCACGAAGAGGGATTCGATTATTTTCATATGGCCGAGTTTGTTGCGCCGAGAGAGCAGGGGCATAAGCCATGGTGCGATTGGGACAATGCCAAAAAAGAACGCGTCTACAACCGACTCGCGAAAATAATAAATGAAAACAAGCGAATCGGAATCGGCTGTGCTCTGCCGAAGGCCGTGTACAACACAGTCCCCGAGAAAATCCGGCAGCACTATGGGAATGAGCACTACACGTTCGCCGTGCGGATGTGCCTGATAGAAATATGGCAATGGCGCGAGCGTAGTTCTATCTCCCATCCTATTCAGTATATTTTCGATTACGAGAAGCCCGGCACTCCGAAGCACGCTGAGATTACCAAGCTGATGGGAGGTATGCACCCGACTTGGCAATCACTTTTCGGTCTTGATACAGGCGGTTATTCTTTTCAAAGCAAGCGGGCCTTCAAGCCGTTACAGGCAGCGGATATTTTGGCGTGGCAAGTCCACAACTACATGCCAAAAATTTACCCGGAGAATGAAACCCAACAAGACGTCAAAGAAAAACTGCATCCCGGATTTGCGAAATTGAGAGTCGGACAAGAAATGACATTCGGATTTTTCAACCCGCCAACTATGGATGCATGGGTAAAAAGGCTTCTGGATTTTGAGGCAGAGCACGGCATAATTCCTTGAGATGTAGACAAATCCCTTCCGCGTGGCTTGCGCCACGCGGAAGGGTGTTCACAACGCCCGCTGGACTTTTCCCACCAGCGGGCTATTCGGCTACCGTCCTAGAATCAGATTCGTTAGCCAATGGAGCAGTAGAGATAAGACCAAGATCAACGTAACTGAATCAAGGTCTGTCTCTACTGTGCAGCGAATTTTCAGTGCGTATCTCCTTTCTGGGCGGATAGTCCTTCCGTCCGGGGTGTTAGATAGTGGCCTGTTCAACCGCAGTCTAACACTCTGGGCGATTTGAATTCATTTGACGTGGTAGACTCAGGCGATATGACGGAAACGCGAAAGAAAATCACGCCGCGAGACGAAACGAAAAAGAAAATGCGTCCCATGACGCGGGACGCATTTCACGGAATGCTCAAGTTGGCCGCTACGCCGCAGGCAAAGAAGCGCGTTCCAAAATAGCCTTGAATTGCTGATTACCCTTGTGCCGACGGTTGTATCGGAAAGTGTATTCGTCCAAGTAAGTCTGCAAGTATTCCGGCGAGACGGAATGATAGACGCCGCCGATTCCACGCTTTACTAAGCTCCAGAATCCTTCGACGCTGTTGGTATGAATATGGCCGTCGCGGACGTAGATGCCGTCGCTGTGCTTGACTGTGAAGTGCTTGTAGTGCATTCGTCGGCCTAGCCTGTCTTGCATTTGAGAGACGCGGAAGTATCCGTAGTATTCGTCGGTATAGATCACGCTGCCGGGTGTGACGTGTTTGCGAATTAGTTTACGTAGGCGCTTTCCGGTAGTGTCGGGAACGGCGCGTGCGACAACTTTTCCGCCGCGTTGAACGATTGCGACGATAGGAGTCTTTTTCTTGTCGCCGCGCATCGGGCGACCGCGTTGAAATTTGCGAACGCCGCCGAAGTAAGTTTCGTCTACTTCGACCGTTGGCCCCTCCAATTGCAAGTCGCCATCGGAAAGTAGCGAGCGAATCTGTTTGAACATGCGCCACGCAGTCTTGTAGGTGACGCCAGTTTCGCGCTGGACTTGCTTTGCGGAGATGCCGCAACGAGTCGAACCCATTAAGTACATCGCGTAGAACCAAAGCCGTAGCGATGTCGAAGTCTTTTCAAAGATTGTTCCGGCCAGCGGATAGATATGATTCCCGCAATGGTCGCAAGCGTAGGCTGTGCGGTTGCCGACGCGATGATGCTTGCGGTCGCACTTGCACTTGGCGCACGGCGCGATACCTTCCGGCCAGCGTTGGTTCTTTATGTATTCGAGACATGCGCTGTCGTTCGGGAATTCGTTCTGGAAGTCCCGCATGGAGTAGCGAAGCTCTTTGGGGATGTGCTGCTTGACTTTGTTGTCGTTTGCCATAATGCAGTAATTCTAGCAAAGTCCCTTACTTGTTGTCAAGGGATACTTACCATCGACAGAGCATACCAATTAGAAATCGAAGTAACCCCTCGCAGAATCAGCAAGAACGCACTTTCTAATCGTCGCTGGATTGCGATTTTGCAATCGCGCTTTCGCGTCCGGAATTTCGCCTATGCCGCACGCCGCCCATCGCCGAACTCCACGCGCACCTGTGTTACATTTTCTGTCTCGATTATGCCAAAGATCCGGATTCGCAGCTCCTCCGGCCCGTACGATGTCGATTTCGCGCCGGGCACCATCTCGCGCATCGGCAAAACGCTAGCGCGCATGGATGCCCGCATGGGCCTGCGCGCGAACAGGCAGTCTGGCGTCTACGTCCTTTCCTCACCGCGCGTCTGGCGCCACTGGGGATCCATCCTTACGCGTGGCATTCGCGGCTGGCGCGACAATCACAGGATTCTCTTCGACGACTCAGAAAGCGCCAAGCGCCTCGAGACCGTCGAGCAGATCGCGCGAGATCTACTCCGCGCCGGCGCCGACCGCCAATCCGTAATCGTGGCGGTGGGCGGCGGCGTTGTCGGCGATGTTGCTGGATTCGTTGCCGCAACCTACTTGCGAGGCGTGCGCCTTGTCCACGTGCCCACAACTCTCGTCGCTCAAGTGGACAGCTCCATCGGGGGCAAAACAGGCGTCGATTTGCCGGAAGGGAAGAACCTCATCGGCGCGTTTTACCCGCCGCAGCATGTGATGGCCGATCCGCAAACGCTGGCGACGCTCCCGCACCGCGAATACCGCTCCGGCCTCTACGAGGTCATCAAGTACGCGGTCATCGCCGATCGCGAACTCTTCATATATCTTGCGCGCAAGATGCCGGCGCTCCTGCGGCGCGACGCGAAGGCGCTCGCCTGGATCATCCCGCGCTGCATCAAAATCAAGGCGCGCATCGTCGCCAAAGACGAACGCGAAGGCGGCCTTCGCCAAATCCTGAATTTCGGCCACACGCTCGGCCACGCCTTAGAGACCGTCTCGGGCTATCGCAGATTCCTTCACGGAGAAGCTGTCGGTTGTGGTATGTGCGCTGCAACATTTCTTGCGCTCCTGAACAAAAAGATTTCGTTGCAGGAGGCTGCCAGAATCGTATTCTTGATTCAGAGTGTTGGGCCCATCCCCACGATACCGGAACTGAATCTTGGTCAATTGAAAAAAGTCCTTGCCGGAGACAAGAAGTCGCGCTTTGGCTCGGTGCGATGGGTGCTGCCGCGGCGCATCGGAAAAGTCGACTGGGGAATTGACCTGCCGTGGAAAACCGTAGCGAAGGTCGCCCAAGCACTTCCTGCGATGATGGCGGAGGAAAACTTCGGGATATTCGGCATCGCGAGGCGGCGGCCATGACGTTGCCCGCGGCCAAGCAAGCGCCTCTGCCCGCCGCGCTTCCTGAAGGCTCGCGCGTCGGAGGTACAAGACCCGACGGCACAAACACTGACCCCGAAGCAGCTGTGCGCGTCCGGCAAATGTTTACGCGCATCGCGCCGCGCTACGATTTCCTAAACCATCTTCTCTCGTTTTCTCTCGACCGCGTTTGGCGGCGACGCACCGCCCGCCATTTTCTCGATGTCATGCGGGGCCCCGACGCGCGGGTACTGGACCTTTGCTGCGGCACGGGCGACCTCGCGTTCGCGCTCGACCGCGCGCGGGAAGCTGCGCTGTGTTACGCGGCGGGGGCTCGCGCGGCGATAATCGGCAGCGACTTCGTCGAGCCGATGTTGTCGCGCGCGAGGGAGAAGGCAGCTCGCGGGAAGCGCGCTGCTGTTTTCGCCGCCGCCGATTCCATGCAGCTTCCGTTCGCGAACGAGAGCTTTGATCTCGTCACAACCGCCTTCGGTTTTCGCAATCTCGCAAACTACGAGCAAGGTCTCCGCGAATTCGCGCGCGTTCTGAAACCCGCCGGGAAAGTAGGCATCCTGGAATTCTCCGAGCCGGAGCGTGGCGCGATGGCCGGGCTGTTTCGATTTTATTTCAAGCGCGTGTTGCCCCACGTGGGCGGTGCGATATCGGGGAATAAGGAGGCCTACGCGTATCTCCCGGGTTCGGTCGCAAAGTTTCCTTCACCCTCCGGGCTTTCGGCGTTGATGGAGTCAGCAGGGTTCGCCGACGTCGGTTTCGAGTCCTGGAATTTCGGAAGCGTGGTCCTGCACTTCGGACGAAGGATGTAAATGCTCCGCAGCCGGCTAGTTCTCGAGGCCGAGGCTGCGGATTTTGTGCAGCAGTGTTTTGTACGAGACACCGAGCTTTTCGGCGGCGCGCGTTTTGTTCCACTTCGTTTCCTGCAGCGCGTTCTGAATCTTGAATCGCTCCACGTGCGCTACCGCGCGCTGCGCCACTTCATCGAGCGGCCCTTCCCACAGGAATTCCTGTTCGAGCATTCCGTCGGGCAGCTGTTCCGCAGTAGGACGCGCGGTTGGAAGCTGAAGCGATTTCGAATCGATTGCCGAGCCATTCGCCAGAATCGCGGCGCGCTCAATGGCGTTTTGAAGTTCGCGAACGTTTCCAGGCCAGGAGTAAGTACGAAGCCGCGCTTCCGCTTCGCGCGTCAACGCCAGGTCGGGCTTGCGAAACTCGCGCCGGAAGCGCTCGAGGAAATGCTCGGCAAGCAGCAGAACATCGTCGCCGCGGTCCCGCAGCGGCGGAATGGTGATCGGCACGGCCGAAATTCGAAAGTAAAGATCCTCGCGAAACGTTTTGTCGGCCACCGCGGCGCGCAGATCCTTGTTCGTCGCCGTCAGGATGCGGACGCTTACTTCGATTTCTTGGGTCCCGCCGACGCGCTCGAATCGCTTTTCTTCCAATACGCGCAGCAGCTTGCTTTGAATCGCGAGCGGCAACTCCCCGATTTCGTCGAGAAAAAGAGTTCCGCGGTGAGCGAGCTCGAGCTTCCCAAGTTTCCGCCCCCCGGCTCCCGTGTAAGCGCCGCGCTCGTGGCCGAAGAGTTCGTTCTCGACCAATCCTTCCGGAATGGCCGCGCAGTTGAGCGCCACGAACGGCTGCTCGGCGCGCGGGCTGAGGTGATGAACCGCTCGCGCGAAAAGCTCTTTGCCCGTTCCGCTTTCGCCCAGGAGCAGAACGGTCGAATCGGTCGCAGCGACCCGCTGCGTCATCTGACTGGCATCCTTCATGGCTTCATGTTCGCCAACGATTCGCGGGAAGCCGTAGCGCGCGGCGTACTCTTCGCGCAGCAGCAGGTTTTCGCGCAGCAATTCCTGCTGGCGTGCGGCACGTTCGAGAAGAAGCTTCAAATGGTCGAGGTCGATCGGCTTCTGAATGAAATCAAACGCGCCTTCCTTCATCGCCGTAACCGCTTCTTCCACGGAACCATACGCGGTCATAAGAATCACGGGCAGCGTCGGCTCGGCGCGGCGCGCTTCGCGCAAAACGTCAATTCCGGAATTTCCGGGAAGTTTCAAATCGGTGAGCACGAAAAGATAGCGGCGGTTCCGGACTTTTTCGATGGCGGCGGTGCCGTCGGGCGCCTCCTCCACGACGTACCCGGAGCGCTCCAGAGCCTTGCGGAGCATAGCCCGCAGCTCGGCTTTGTCTTCAACGAGGAGGACCGGTTCCATTTGATTGGCGCGAGGCTAGCGTGCCCAGCCGACGTCGCCTCCGGACTTGCGAAGCTGATCTTCGGCGTCGGAGATCGCCTGCTTGTCCGCTTCGATTTGTTTCGTCATCGCGTCGATTTTCGCAGCCTTCGCGTTGATGTCGCTGCGAGTGAGATTCTGCTGCAGGGCTTTGACGGGGTCGTTGTAGGCCTGGAGGTTCACGACGCCCATTTCGCGTTGCAGCACATCCAGTTCGGCTTGATCCTTCGCGAGTTTGTCGCGCAGTTTGCCGAAGCGCTCGCGCCACGTTTTCTCGTCACTCGGCGCAGCCCCTTCCGCAGCCACGGCCGATGTTGCCGCGGCATCGCCGCCCGCGGGAGCCTCGACTCCGACGGTCGAAACGCCCTGCGCGGGGAGATTGTCGTTCGTGAAAACCCTGCCGGATTTTCCCGCATCTTTCCGTTGCTCGCGCGAACGGCGCGCGGCCTCGGCCAGCGATTCCTTTGGAGGATTCGGCGGTATGGATGTTGCGGCAGGGGATTCAGATTGCGATTGTCCCTGCGCCGCAGCAGGCGCGGGCTTGGGCGCCTCTTTCTTCTCTTCGAGCGCCGTTGGCGGCGGAGGCTGGGCGGCGTGCTCGCCCTGCTGTTGGTCGGGCTGCTGACACAACGCCGTCGCGGGAAACGCGAAAATTGCGGCCGTCGCCGCGATCCACAGAATTTTACGCATGGCTATGGCCCCCTCGGAGGCACGATGGGTATGCCTAGGCTAGTTTAGATGCGAGCGGCTGCGGAGGGGAATAGGGAGGGTGAAAGCTCCTGCCGCAAAGGTAACCACAACAGGAACTCGGCTCCGCCAGATGCCCCGGTGCGCGCCTCGATGGTTCCACCATGCTGCAGCGCGATCTTTTGTACGACCGCAAGGCCTAGGCCAGTGCCTTCGGATTTGGTCGTGTAGAACGGCAGGAAAATTTTGGGCAAATCGGATTGCGGGATTCCCGGGCCGTTATCCGAGACGCAGATGCGCTGCCACTTGTGCCCGCCGAGATCTTCAATCGATCCGGAAATCGTCACGCGAGGACCTTTGCCGATATCGCGGGCGGCTTCGGCGCCGTTCCGTGCGAGGTTGAGAAGCGCCTGGCGGAGGAGAGCTTCATCGCCGGGGAGCTCGTCGAACGAACCTGCACAAGTCACGCTGCACTGCGGAATCGCTTCATTGAGTTCTTGGGCGACGCGCTCGACGAGCGATTGCATCGGGACTGTTTCGTAGCAAATTTCGAGCGGTTTGGCGAAGCGTAGGAATTCGGTGACCACGTGCGTGAGCGCGCGAGTTTGATCGAGAATTTTTTCCGCGGACTCGCGAATGTCGCCCTGTGGCGCCTCGGCACGAATCATTTGCGCGTATCCGGAAACGGTTGCAAGCGCGTTTTTGAATTCGTGGGCGATGCCAGCGGACATTTCGCCGAGCGCCGCCAGATTTTCTTTCCAACGAATCTGCTTTTGCAACGCTGTGAGTTCGGTAAGGTCGCTCATCAGGCACAACGCGCCACTCACTTTCTTATCGGGCGCGGCGGCGCCATCTTCGGCGTTGGGCCGCATCGTGTTTCGAACGGGACGGAAAATCGGAGATATCGTCAGACCGAGGTGGCGCGCTTCGCCGAGCGGCGTGACGTGTTCTACTTCGCCGCGATGGAACGTTTGGCCGTCTTTTAGGCATGCGGTCAGCATGCGCGTGAGATCGGACTCCGCGCCGAGAATTTCTTTGTAGGAACGGTAACGCAACGGGCGGATGCCCAGTGCTTCCTCGGCGGCCGGGTTCGTCGAACTGATCGCTCCTGTCGCATTGACGAGCAGCAGGCCGGTGGGCATGTTGCGCGTCACCTCCTCTGTGAGGCGCTCGGACTCCTGAGCGCGTTCCTGCGCGATCACGTGAAGCCGCGCGAGTTCTTTTTCCTGCGCGCGCAGTTTTTCGATGACGCCTTGCATCGACGCGGCCATAAATGCAGATGCGTTCGCGCTATCGGGCGCCGGATTGGCCCATTCGCCGCGCTGCTCGCGGGGTTCGTCGCGCAGGTATTTGCGAAGCAAAATGGCGATGCCCGCCACGGCCACCATGAGCACGACGGTGAGTCCGACGGCGTAGCCGATGCTGACGGAGGAGAAGCCCGGCGGATGCGCCGGAACAGGAGCGGCCGTCAACTTCGCGAACGTCAACATTGCGAGCGTTAACATTGAGGATTCTCTACTGCCATCATCGCATCGCTAGAAGAGATTGGTACCAATTTACGGCCGGCGTGCCGTAAAAGACCACCAGCAGCGCGGCGGCGCCAAGGAAGGTGCCAAAGGGCAATTCGTAGTCGGAGCCTTTGCGGCGCACGAGAATGAACAGCAAGCCGAGAACGCTTCCGAGCACTGCGCCCACGAAGATCGTGAGAAGCACGCGTTTTACTCCGAGGAACGCGCCTGCCATGAGCATCATTTTCACGTCGCCCAGACCCATGCCTTCGCGTCGGCGCAGGCGGAAATAGCCCTCGGAGACGATCCAGAGAAGGCCGCTTCCCAGCGCTGCGCCCAAGATTGCGTCGACGAACGAGAGCACGGGCGCGGGAGGAGGGAAGTCGAACATGTGATTTGCAATCCAGAGCGCGGTGCCGTCGATCGGCTTCGTGACGAAACTGAACGCGAGGCCTATGCCGAAGCCTGTGAAGTTCACGACGTCCGGCAGAATACGCTCGCGCAGGTCGGTGAACACGAGGACCACCATAATCGCCGCAAACGCCGCCCACTTCAGGGCTTCGGGCGTCAGTCCGAACGCATAGAAGCACGCGAGGAACAGCAGGCCTGTCAGTAGCTCGACGACCGGATACATCGGCGAGATCGGAGTTTTACAGGCGCGGCATTTTCCGCGGAGGAACAGCCAGCTTAGGACTGGAATATTGTCGTAAGGGCGAATCGGCGCGCCGCATTTCGGGCAAGCGGAAGAGGGAAGCACGATCGATTTTCCGCCGGGAATGCGCAGAATGCAGACGTTCAGGAAGCTGCCAATGATGAGGCCGAACAAAAATACGATGATGGCAATCAGAGTGGGAGGAGCCACCAAGTGAATCTGCCACATCCGCGGCGGGCTCTCAAGGCGCGCCAGGTGAGCCGTGCCCGACTTCTAACGCATGTTGCCGCAGCGAGAGAGGCGATCAGTCGCGCGGAGGCCGCTTCGTTAGCGAATCGAACAAACCAAGCTTTCATTTCCGACTGCGATTATTGTCGGAAGCCTACAATGTTGGATGAAGAGCGAGCCTGCCGGACTGGAAGTAAACAGATGACTATGTCGAAGGGAAAGCACGCCCTCATCGGTTTGGGAATCGCAATCGTCATTTGCAGCGTGTACGCGCGTTTCTTTGGCCTTCAAACATTTTTGATGTGGAAGACTAGCAGAGTAGGGCGGCAACAACCCGTCGTCTGGATCACGCCGGCACAGCTTGTGGATTTATCACTCTCGCAAGGGCCCCGCACAAGACTTTCCTACTTCGGATACGAATTTGAAGTCCCGTGGGATGACATTGACCATGGAAAAACCAGGGTTGCTGGAACCGGCTCGGCCATAATCGCGTTTCGTTCCGGAAACGTGATTATATTCCGGATTGGTCCGCCAAAGGGATTGGTCAGTGACCTGTCGCGCGATGGCATCGATCGAATCAGTCTAGGACGATTGCTCGGAGACGAGGCGGCTCAGTCCGACTACGACTTCGAGCGGGCTATACTTGAGGCTACCCCGGATAAACTCTCACTGCTAATGCCAAAAAGTCGCGCTATTCAGCAGGACGCTTTGTTATCGATGAAGGTCAGTACGATGCCAAAAGGCGCGGAATCGGGCATTTTCCTCGTGAATACGAGCGAGTTCAAGGGATTTCAATACGGCCGCCCTCAAACCCCTCTAAAAAACTTGAGAGTTGAGCTATTCAACAGTGATGTGCACTTGGATATTCTGTTTGGCCAGAAACCCAACGGATCTACTGCTATCTTCCAGGCAGACGTAAATCGCGTGGTGCAAAGCGTTCATAAGTTGCCAGGTTAAGGAACGACGTTAGGCGTTGATTCGCACGACTAGAACCGATCATCCCCTCTCGTTTGAAGCTGTCTATTGGTCTACTGATCGAAATCCTCGATAGGGAAAACCCACAAGCGCGTTTGGTCGGTGTTCGCCACTATCCTGATCGAAATGCGGATGAATCCTCGCCCGCTTCGACGGTTACGCACAGAAAATCCGCGATTTCGCGTTCCTGGTCCCGTCCGTTCCATCGCACGATTCGCGGAGCGAGAAGCACTCCGGCGAAATAGACACAAGCAAAAGAGATTGCCATCCAATGTGGAACTGTGTGTTCTTTGAGCGAATACAATACGACCGGTGTCATGACTACGGCGCCGAATACGCTGAACAGGCATAGCGCAATTTTCGATGTTATCTCGAGGTCGAAGTTGCCGTCTATTTGAGTTCCTTGCTCAAGGGGAAGGAAGGTGCCTGACAGGACGGGAGGTATATTTTTGTATCCGCGCTGAAACACTCGAAACTGCCGGCCCTCGACACTTCCTAGAAACGGCTTCACTCCATGGTAGCCAGAAAATGAGAACAACGCGAAGTCGTCCTTATCAATCGCATTGCCAAGCCGGATCGTGCACTCGTCCGGGCTTAGATTCGAATAGAGCACGAGGCGCGTGGGTGAAGCGAAATAGCTCATTGCGTCCAGAAGTGAGTCTAGCATCGCCCCGCCGATACTCTCGCTGTGCTGGGTGGTCGGAAACCAATGTGTTACCGACGTGAGAGCGCGGTTTGATTGGTTTTCTCCGCTACGCTATATTCGACTGTTTCGACACCATGGCTTGGCTCGAACAGAAGATACGGCGGTACGAACACATGCGCTGGGCGCAGGAGCCCAACCGGCGCACGCTTCCGTTTGTTTGGGGGCTGGAGCATATTGGCGGCGCGGCGAAGGAGACTGAACCTTGCGCGTTTCTGGACCATTTTGTCGAAGACACGCTGGCGAACAGTGATGCGTGGTATTCCACCGAGGCCGCGGACGATTACGAATTGCGCGATGACGTGCTTACGTTTACCAGCACGGTTGAATCTCCTTGGGCGGTGAACAATCGGGTGCACGCGCAATTTTTTCGAGCGCGGCATACGGGGCCTGCCGTCGTGGTGCTGGCGCAATGGAACGCGCGGTGGGAAGAGCAGACGGACGTGTGCCGCTGGCTGAATCAGCTGGGGATTACGGCGATGAAGATGAGCTTGCCGTATCACGACCGGCGGGCGATTCCGGACCATCCTCGCGGCGATCATCTGGTTGGACCGAATGTTGGGTTGACGCTGCAGGCGAATCGTCAGGCGGTGCTTGACGTGAAACGCTGCTTGCGATGGCTCGAACAGCGCGGGTACGACCGGCTGGGAATTCTTGGGACGAGCATTGGCTCGTCGATCGCGTTTGTGACCATGTGCCATGAGCCTGCGCTGCGAGCTGGCGCGTTTCTTCACGTGGCTACTTATTGCGGCGATGTGGTGGCTAGCGGATTGACGACCATGAATGTTTGGGAGTCGATGCAGGCGAAGCTCTCGCAGGAAGATATTCGGCATTATTGGTCGCCGATTAGTCCATTTCCTTATATTTCGCGGCTGCATGGATCGGGGAAGAAAATTCTGGCGATTAGCGGGCGGTACGATCCCACGTTCTGGTCCGAGTATACGAATGCGTTTCTTTCGGAGATTCGTAAGGGTGGAGTGGAGTTCGAACGTCTGTCGCTGCCTTGCGGGCATTATTCGCTCGGGGCGGCGCCGTTTAAGTATGTTGTGGGATTTCGATTTGGGACGTTTTTGTTTCAGGCCCTCGCGTAATTTTGGTCCTCGTTCACTGTCAGAGAAACACGATGATGGTCTGAAGGGCCGGGGATTCTTCGATGCCCGGCGCTAAAGCGCGAAATCAAAGGCGAGCATTTTCCGGAGCGCTAAAGCGCTCCTTCCCCCGCATGAATGCGGGGGCTCCCACCGATTAGAAAGCAAGTTCAACGGCAACGGCAGAGTCAAAGGCCGGGCGCAGCCCTCCCCGGCGGGCAGGGATGCTGCGCCCCCTACGCGGAAAAACATAAAGCGCCGGCGAGACACGTTCTTCGGTAGGCTCAGTGCAGGCGCCGGCCGCTACCAAAGCTACGATTAGCGCGAGAAGAAAAACAAGATGGCGGGCTGAAACCCGCCGCTACAAAAGGAGGTCGCTTAGGGACGCTTGGGCGATGAGGCGGGCGACGGCTTCGATGTCTGGGGCTAGGGAGCGATCGGAATCGACCGGGCGCGATTGCTTGCGGATTAGATCGTAGGCCTTTTGCGCTTCGGGGCCGGTGCGCAGCGGGGCGAGCAGGTCGATGCCCTGGCAGGCGGCTAGCAGTTCGATGGCTAGGATGTTGCACAGGTTCTCGAGCATCGGCGCGATTCTGCGGGCTGCGCCCATTCCCATGGAGACGTAGTCTTCCTGATTCGCTGAGGTTGGTATCGAGTCGACGGAGTGCGGCGTGGCGAGCGTTTTGGTTTCGCTTGCCAGAGCCGCAGCCGCGACTTGCAGCATCATGAAGCCCGAGTTCAGGCCTGGCTCGCGGACCAGGAAGGCAGGGAGCTGGCTCGTTTGCGGGTTGGTCATTTGCTCGATGCGGCGCTCGGAGATGCCTGCGAGCGTGGCGAGCGCGACCGCAAGCTGGTCGGCGGCCATGGCGAGCGGCTGGCCGTGGAAATTTCCTCCGCTGATGATTTCGCCTGCGCCTTTCGCGCCCTTCGCAAAAACCAGAGGATTGTCGGTGGCGCTGTTTAGCTCGATTAGCATCGTTGCGCGGATTTGCGCTAGCGCGTCGCGAACGGCGCCGTGGACTTGCGGCGTGCAGCGGAGACTGTAGGGATCCTGCACGCGCGGATCTATTATCGGGGAGCGATGGGATTCGCGGATTTTGCTGCCGCGATTGAGGCGCGCGAGATTGCGCGCGGTGGTGGCGTGTCCGGCGTAGGGACGCGCGGCGGCGATGCGAGCATCGAATGCGGCGGGACTTCCGCGCAGGGCGTCGAGCGAGAGCGCGCACGCCACGTCGGCTGTGTTGACGGCGATTTGGGCCTCGCGCAAGTCGAGCGCTAGCAGAGCGAGCATCGCCTGCGTCCCATTCAGGAGCGCGAGGCCTTCCTTTGCATGGAGCGTGAGCGGCGCGATACGCGCTTTCTTAAGCGCCTGCGCGCCGTGGATCGTCTTGCCTTTATAGATGGCTGTGCCCTCGCCAATGGTCACTTGGGCGAGGTGCGCGAGCGGGGCTAAGTCACCAGAAGCGCCGACGGAGCCTTGAGAGGGAATTACCGGATGGACGCCGCGATTCAGCATGGCGCACAGCGTTTCGACGACGACGGGTCGCACGCCGGAGAGGCCCTTTGCTAGGGCGTTCGCGCGCAGGGCGAGCATGGCGCGTGTTTCGTGTTCGCTGAGAGGGGCGCCGATACCGCAGGCATGACTGCGCACTAAATTGATCTGCAACTGCTGGATTTGTTTCGGCGAAATGCGCACCGAGGCCATTTTGCCGAAGCCGGTGTTGACGCCGTAGGCGGTGGAGTTGGATTCGATGACGCGCTCGACGACTGCTCGGGATGCCAGCATCTTTTTGCGGGCCGCGGGAGCGACTGCCACCTGAGCTGCGTCAAAAACGATGGCGTAGAGTTCTTCGAGAGTGAAATGTTCGCCGTCCAGCTCGATTCGTTTCATGATTGTGCGCG
>Ga0073928_10004479_pt1 | contig 20638 bp, 10 predicted proteins | sample PaiPotPPA55metaG_FD_76969 | JGI IMG/M metagenome (GOLD analysis project Ga0073928, IMG submission 76969) | Iron sulfur acid spring bacterial and archeal communities from Banff, Canada, to study Microbial Dark Matter (Phase II) - Paint Pots PPA... ...
CGATGTATGCGAAGGTGTCGGTGCGCGTGAGGCCGAGTTGCAGGCTCTTGATGTTCCCCATCGCGTCGTAGGTGTAGCCGTTGCCCGGCGGCAGCGATCCCCATAGGTTCAAACCGCTGGTTGCCGTGGTAAGCCGGTTGAGATCGTCGTAGGCAAAGGTGCGGTTGTAGCCCGAGTTGAGGGTATCGTTGATCGCGGTGATGTTTCCGACGGCGTCTTCGGTATAGGCGTAGCTCGCAAGCGACGCGCCGCCGACGAGCGCGTTCGCGGTTGGAAAGTAGCGGTTATTGTAGGAGAACGTCTGAGTGGTGCCGTTGCCGTACGCGATCGAGGCAATCGGCCCGAAGGGCTGGTAGGTTGCCGAGGAGACGAAGACGGTGCCGGCGATCTGCGGTGCAATTGCCGCTCGCGATCGCCCGCTCGCGCCCCCTGCGGTTGGGCGCTCCGGCGACGGCCGGGCGAGGCTCGCTCCGGCGGGCGCCCTCAGACCGGGGCCGCTCCGCAAGATCGGCGCTTCGAAGCGCAACCCCGGGGCCGGCACACGGCGTGATTCGGGCGTGGCCGCGTGCAGGAGCGGCGACCGGTACGCCTTCTGGCGTAAGACCGCCATCGACATCGTCCCGGCTTGCTGAGCGGAATACGGGCGGTCCGCGTAGTCAAACGTATAGGCGACGATGCTGCCATCGGGATAGGTCATCGAAGTGCGGTTGCCGTTCGCGTCATACGCGTAGAGCTGCGAGAACGCGTTTCCGATGATGGACTTTGCTTCGCTTGCGATATTACCTCGGCGTTCGTAGGTATAGGTCGTCGACCCCGAAGGGTCGGTCATCGTCGCCAACCGGCCGATGCCGTAATGACCTGCCGTCGCATCGTCGTAGCTCCACGACGAAGACAGCGTCTGGCTGCCTTCGACGGCATTTTCGGACAATTCTCGATCGAGCGCATCGTAGGTGTAGGTGGTCGTTGCGCCGTCGCTATCGGTCATCGAGGTGAGGTTGTCGTCGGAATCGTACGCATAGGTCGTGGTGCCTTGCACGGGCGATACTTCTTTGGTAACGCGATCGAAATCATCGTAGTGATACGTCGTCGTGTTGCCGTTCTCATCGGTGACGGCGTTTATATTGTCGTGCAGGTCATAGGCGTATTTCGCCACGACCGACCCACTTCCGAGCTTGCGAGTCTCGGAAAGTCGACGGCCAGCTAGGTCGTAGCCGTACGCATAATTAGACCCCGAGGTGTGATTCTCGTCGTTGTAGCTGCTTAGGAATCCCGAATTGATATAGCCGAACTGGCGGTAGGTGTTGTCGGCATTGGTGATCTTGATGAGATCAGCGGTGGTCGGCGAATAGCCGTAGGCCGCGCTCCACGTCGTGCTCCAGCTCGGGCATGCTGCGGCTGGTGACGGGCAGGTCTGCGCCGACAGCATCGTCTGCTGATCGTTGTAATTGTACGCCACCGCAATCCGCTCGTGCTGCTTCGAGGAAGCATCGATGCGCGTTAGTGTTGTCGTGCGGTCGGAGGTATCGTAGCCGATTTGGAGCCCGTTGCCGGCCGGATAAGTGACTTGGAGAACGCGATCGGCGTCATCGAGGCCCATCGTCGTTACGAGATTTTGAGGATCACCCGATACGCCCAGTAGCGTCGTCGAATTCAGAACGCCGCGCGGATTAAAGGTGTACTCCGTCACGACGCCGTTCGGATCGGTCTCGCTTTGTGCGGCGCCGAACGGCGTATAGTCGCTGTACCCGGGATACGCGGCGAAGCTCGTGACGTGGCCGAGCGCATCCGTGCTCGCGTGAGGTTGGCCCCGGCGGTTGCCCACGGAGTCGGTGTCGGGGAAATAGGACAAACGCCGGTCGACGATCTGCTTTGGGTCGGTCTCGCTCAGGAGGCGTGCCTTCGCGTCGTACGACCAATTCCAAGTCTTGGTCGTCGTCGTTCCGTTCACGAAGCCGGTGATCGCGCGCGACGTCAACGTACCGTTGGTTTGATACGTGTCCGTGATCGACATCGTCGATCCCGGCGAATCGATCGACGAGACGGTCGTCACCTGGGGAAGATCCTGGCGCGGATCGCCAACGGGATAGTACTGATACGTGGTCGTACGCGTCGTTCCGGAGCTGTCGAGATTTTCGACGACTTGCGTCGGTTGGGGATAGACCGCGACGTAGTACTGGTCACGTCCGTAGGAAAGACTAAACGTGTGTGTCGTCGACCCGTCGACGCCATCGTCGCTCATCGTCAGAAGACGCTCGTTGCCGTCGTACGTATACGTGCGGGTTTGATCCCCGCCGCATTGGCACAGTGGCCCTGAGATCTGATCGATGAGATAGGAGTTGATATCGTACGTGAATGCCGTTTGCCGGCCTTCGCCATCCGTTACGGTGGTCACGTTGCTGCCGTTGCTTGGATAGCTGAAACTGAGATCGTTCCCGGTATCGGCGCACGGAAAGGTCGAGCAGTTGCCACTCCACTGCTGAGATACCTGGCCTCCGGCGTAAGCGGTCTCTTCCGTATAGTTGCCGTTCGGATCGATGACCGCAGTCAGGCCATTTGGGAGGCTTGGATCACCTGAGGCGTACTGATATCTCCAGGTCTGCCCGCCGGGCTCGGTTACGGAGCAGAGTTGCCCGGTGGCGCAGTTCGTGCCGACGTCGTAGGTCAGGGTCGTAATCGTTCCGCTCGTTGGGGCGGTGCCGGGACAAGCTCCCGTATTCTCCCAAGCCAACGTCGTGATGCGGTTTGAACCGTCGTAGTAGAAGCACAAAGCGCGGCCCAGCGGATCCGTCACGCTGAGAATCCGATTGTTGTTCCCTGCAGTGGGGTCGCGCACGATCGTCTGCGTGTTCCCGGCTCGGTCGCGCAGGGACGTGAGTAGCCCCGCGCCGTTAAAGACCCACTGTCGATTGTCCCAGGACGTGACCGTGAGTTGACTGCTGTCGCTGCTGACGGCCAACGTCATTCCGGAATTTTGATTAAATTTCGAATTTCCCGCACCCGGATCGCGAAAATAGTGAATCTGGCCGTCTTCATCGTGGAAGTCGTACTGATGGTATTGGGCTAGGTTGTCGTAGTGGACGTACGCATCATAGTTGCTTTGGCAATTCGCTGCGCCGAGGTCCGTGGGGCCGACGGTAACTCCACTGATTACCGTAGTACCGACGGTCAGCGTGCCATACGTGCGTCTGAACGTGATTCCGAAGGGGCCGGAGAATGCGAGATCCGTCTTTTGATAAAACTCCTCGCCGGTCGTAACGTCAACCGGCTTCCCGACTCGCGGACAACCGCCCCCGTTCGGGCAGGGCGGCTCAGGCATCGGTTCGTCGGAAACTGCCATCGGAATCTCCGGGCTCGCCGGGCCGCCGCATCCAAACGAGACGTTCGCAATGTCCGACCCACCGCCGGTAACGACGTTCGCGCTCCCCATCGTGATGGTAATAACTGAGCTTCCGCCTTGGGGCACGTTGACCGGCGTGAACGTCACATGAAGCCAGCTTGGGGCCGCATAGACCAGGTACATTGTGCAAGCCACCGTGACGCCGCCTCCGCCCGGATAGACGCCGGAAACGGTTTGACCTGGCGAGAGGTTGCAGCTTTGAAATGTCGCGAAGCAAGAATCGTCGGCGCCGGGCGGACGACTCGTTGAGCTTCGGCGCGGGCCGCGCGACAAAGCCTGCGGCCCACGCGCGCTGGGCGGAGAGATGATCGGTAGCGGCCGAGAGCGCTGCTCGCCTGCGGACCACGCCGGCGGCGTAACGGCAACGGCAACCGCCGCCAGCGGAACTGGCGGGACGGTCTGCACGACGAGAGGTGCAGCCTCCACAACCGGAGGGGGTTCTGCGACGCTCAGCTGCATCGTCAAAAGCACCGATGCGACTACGCGAAAGACACGAACAAGGCAACGTTTCATAACCGACCCTTCGTGCGGCAAAACCTGACCTGCAGATGATCTGGCCCTATCAGCGCGTTCGGCTGCCATCGTCGCGGCTTTAGCGATGCAAGCTCGTCGTAACCAAACTTAACAGCATCGTAACATGTCGTCGCGCGAAACAACCAAACGGTCGGGGTGAGGCGGATTTTGTAACAGCGATGTCAGGTTTTCTCGGCGTCCGGCTGAAACCGTAAAGTCGCTCTCGCGCGCTAGGGGTCGGCGATCCAGTTGCCGTAGAAGCAGAGCGGCACGCGCACCGGCAGATGGACGATCGCTTTGGGTCCGGCCGACGGATCGGCGCCGTTCAGAAGGACCAAGTCGCTGAGTTTCGGCTAGGTCGTAAACGTAAGAAACGAGCCAACGCCGGCACAAGCCGAAGCGATCGGCTTTTACCTTCAAGAAACTTCGGTCTTGATTACGCGACGTCATTTAAGCTAAGCGAGGCCCCTTTCGCCGATTCCATCGCTCGCGGCCAGTCATAAGCGGAGCTCCCAGTGAGCCGTGCTTCGGACGCCTCCGTGCTACGTCATTGGCGGTGCTGCTTGATCAGGTTCCGGACGCCGAACGGGCTGACGTCGTACAGAATGCTCGCCGCCCACGGGTTAGGATGATGGCCCGGGATCTCAGTCCCAACGTACTTCGGCACGAATTCAATCGATTCGAGAATCGACCCAACATTCGCGTCGTCGTCTCCTGGTTATCATTCACAAAGATCAATAATAAAGAGCGTTTGAGCGCCGTCTTGCCTTTCCATGTGAAGATCAACCCATCGTGTGCTCGAACCGCGTTGAGTTCCTGTCTCCGTTTCTTCATGAACTCGTCCGAGATCTTTCGAGGCAAGTTATCATTGTCCACGGTAAGCCCTTACGGACGCCAGCTAAGACTGCCGCGCAATCTCGAGAATCGACACGCGTTCACAGCTAGGCCGCCGTTATGCCGATGCGAGACCGTCCCAGGCGCGCAGCAGCTCGGCGACCGACCACGCCTGAGCGATCGCGCCCTTCCATCCGAACGGCGGGTCGCCGTCGGCGATCTCGGCTACCGTTCCGAGGCCGTAGGATCGCAGCGACGACAGGAGCGGACGCATGAACGAGCGCGCCATCGCGGCGTCGCCGTACACGCGAAAGTGCGCGCTGGCGAACGGGCCGAGCAGCCACGGCCAGACGGTTCCTTGATGGTATGCGCCGTCGCGGGCTTCGCGCGCGCCGCCGTAGGTGCCGACGTAGCGGGGATCGGACGGTGCGAGCGTTCGCAGCCCGTGCGACGTCACGAGTTCTCGCGCGCAGAGATCGACGGCGTCGCGCGCGAGCCGACCGTCGACTGCGGCGTGTTCGAGCGCCACGGCGAAGATCTGATTCGGACGCAGCGAATCGTCGTTGCCCTCGGGGCCGTCGATCACGTCGGCGAGGCCCTGACCGTCCGCGAGCGCGAAGCGGCCGAAGCTCGCCTTTACCCGAGCGGCGAGCGCATCGTATTCCTTTCCCGGGAGGCCGCGGCGGCGCGTGAGATCGGCGAGCGTCCGCAGCGCATTGTACCACAGCGCGTTGATCTCGACGGGCTTGCCGATGCGCGGCGTGACGACCCAATCGCCGACCTTCGCGTCCATCCACGTGAGCTGCACGCCGGGCTCGCCCGCCGCGATCAACCCGTCGGCGGAATCCATGCCGATCCGGTAACGCGTGCCACGCCGGTAGCCCTCGATGATGGCGGCGCACGCTTCGAAAAGGACGTCGAACGCCGCGTCGATGCCGAAGGCTCCGACGTACGCACGCACGGCCTCGACATACCACAGCGCCGCATCGACCGTGTTGTATTGTGGCGGCTCCGAGCCGTCCGGAAAGACGTTCGGCAACATGCCGCCGTCGACGTAACGCGCGAACGTCTCGAGAATGGACCGCGCCACGTCGCGGCGGCCCGTGACGATCGCGACGCCGGGCAACGCGATCGCCGTATCGCGTCCCCAATCGTTGAACCAGTGGTAGCCGGCGATCACCGTCTTGCCGTCGGGAACTTCGGCGCTGCGACGATCGACGACGAACTGATCTGCCGCCAGCACGAGCTGTCGCAATTCGGGATCCGTAACCCGAACGCGCGCGAGCAGCGAGGCCTCCCAGCTTGCGCGCGCTTCGAAGGCCGCGGCCGGTTGCGAGGGCTGGGCGCCGGGAGCGCTCGCGCTCACGTGCGCGCTTTCGCCCGCGACGAGCGCGAACGCAACGTCCGCGGCGTGGACGTGATCTTCGCGGTCGGGCAAGCCGCGCTCGCGTTCGCGCACGAGATCGAAATCCCGGTACCACTCGCGGGCGACCTGCACGGATCCCGAGTCGGAATGCAGCTCGACCGCCGCGTCGTTTGAGAACCGTACGAGCGCGCCGCCGTCGCGCGCGTCGATTTGCGGAAGCTCGCCCGCGCGCGTGACCGCATGGTGATCGCGGCCGTCGACGATCGCGCGCAGCATGAACTCCACCGGCGCGATCGCGCGCAGCACGCGGTAGCGCACGACCGTCGCGTTCGCCCCGCGCAGCATCGTGATGCGCTTCTCGACGAGCGCGCCCGCAAAAGCGAACTCCCACACCGGCGTCGTTCCGTCGAGAAAGAAGCGCTCGACGTTCAGGTAGCCGCGCGGATCGATCGCCCCCGACGACCACCGGTTCGTCGCGAGATCGTATGTGGCGCCGAGATAGACGCAGCGCTCGTCGAGCTTGGCGAGCAGCAGCGTGCGCCCGCCCGGCGGCGCGAGCGCAGCAACCAGAAGCCCGTGGTAACGGCGCGTGAGCGATCCGTCGATCGTCCCCGAGGCGTAGCCGCCGATGCCGTTCGTAACGAGCCACTCGCGCGCGTCCGCCGCCTCGATCGCACCGCAAACGTCGCGTTCGAAATCGACGGCGCGCCGCCGCTCGGCTTCCGTGCTCAGCCGCCCGTGGAGAAACCGGGATAGAGCGTCATTCCGCCGTCGACGAACAGCGTCGTGCCGGTGACGTAGTCCGATGCGTCGGAGCAGAGCCAGACGGCGGCGGCGCCGATATCGGAGGGCTCGCCGATGCGACCGTACGGAATCAACGTCAGCAGCTTTTCGAGCGCTTCGGCGGTGTCCCAGGCGGCGGTGTTGATCGGCGTGCGAATGGCGCCCGGGCCGATCGAATTGACGCGAATCTTGTGCGGCGCGACTTCCTGCGCGATGCTCTTCATCATGAGCATCACGCCGCCTTTGCTCGCGGCGTAGTTGACGTGGCCCCCCCACGGAATGACTTCGTGTACCGAACTCATGCAGACGATCTTGCCGAGCGCTTTCGAGCGTTCGGGCACCATTCCGCGGCGCAGGAACTCGCGGACGGCGGCGCGCGCGCACAAGAACTGCCCGGTGAGGTTGACGTCGATCACGGCTTGCCACTGGGCGAGCGTCATCTCGGCAAACGACGCGTCCTTCTGCCAGCCCGCGTTGTTGATGAGGATGTCGACGGTGCCGAAGGCCGCGATCGTCTCGGCGAACATCGACTCGACGTTGGCTTCCTTCGATACGTCGCAGCGGATCACGCGCGCTTGCCCGCCGGCGGCGGTGATGTCGCCGGCGACTTCGTCGGCGCCCGCTTCCGCGCCGCCGCCGGGATAGTTGACGACGACGTTTGCCCCCTCGTGCGCGAGCGCTTTCGCGACGGCGGCACCGATGCCGGAACTGGATCCCGTAACGATCGCGGTTTGCCCTGAAAGCACCATAACGCTCGAAGAATGTGCGCGAGGTTCGGCCAGGACCTTCCACAAACATCGAACGATGGACTGGAACCCCGAGCGTGCGCGCGTCGAAGCGGAAGCTCTGCGAACCGAGCACTGGACGCATTGGGGTCCGTATCTGAGCGATCGACAGTGGGGCACCGTTCGCGAAGACTACAGCGCGACGGGTGAAGCGTGGGGGTATTTCCCATTCGAGCATTCGCGGTCGCGTGCGTACCGGTGGGGCGAAGACGGCCTCTTCGGCATCAGCGACCACGCACAGCGGCTGTGCCTCGCACCGGCGTTTTGGAACGGCAACGATCCGATCATCAAGGAGCGCCTCTTCGGCCTCACCGGCCCGCAAGGCAATCACGGCGAGGACGTTAAGGAATGTTATTACTACGTCGATAACGTTCCGACGCATTCGTACATGATGGCGCGCTACAAGTACCCGCAGCGCGCTTTCCCGTATGCGGATCTCGTTGCGACGAACGCTCGCCGCACGAAGCTCGACCCCGAGTACGAGCTGATCGATACCGGTATCTTCGACGACGACGCGTACTTCGACATCGAAGTCGAATACGCCAAGCACGCCCCGAGCGACATCCTCATGCGCGTCACCGCCACGAACCGTGGCCGGAACCCGGCGCCGCTGCACGTCGTGCCGCAGCTCTGGTACCGTAACGAATGGTCGTGGTCCGCGGACGGCCCGCGCGGCAAGATCGTGGCGGCCGACACCGCGCACGCGTACGACACGTCGCACCCGCTCATGAGCGACTACCGGCTCACCTGCGAGGGGGCGCCGGACGAGTTCTTCGTGGAGAACGAAACGAACTACGAAACCGTCTTCGGCGTGCCGAACGCGCAGCCGTACGTCAAAGACGGGATCTGCCGGGCGGTGCGCGGCGAACGCGGCACGACCAATCCTGCGCGCACCGGCTCCAAGCTCGGGCTTCGCTTTGCGTTCACGCTAGCTGCGGGCGAATCGTGTACGATCCGCCTGCGGCTCACCAAGCAAACGCTGCTCGGCGACGTGATTCCCTCGACGTTCGACGCGGTGTTCAAGGAACGGCTATGGGAAGCCGACCGCTTCTACGCCTCGCTCAACCCGTATCCGGCGAGCGACGAGCAGCACCTCGTCCAGCGAGCGGCATTTGCCGGCATGTTGTGGTCGAAGCAGTATTACCACTATGTGGTGCGCGATTGGCTTCGCGGCGATCCCGCGATGCCGCCGCCGCCGGCCGAACGCTGGGGCGGGCGCAACCACGAGTGGCTGCACCTCTACAACGACGACGTCATCTCGATGCCCGACACGTGGGAGTATCCGTGGTATGCGGCGTGGGACCTCGCGTTTCACACGGTCGTGTTCGCGCTGATCGATCCCGCGTTCGCGAAGCGCCAGTTGATCACGCTGACGCGCGAATGGTACATGCACCCGAACGGCCAGATTCCGGCCTACGAATGGGCGTTCGGCGACGTGAACCCGCCCGTGCAGGCGTGGGCCGCGTACCGCATCTTCCAGATCGAGCACAAGATGTACGGTACGTCCGACTACTTGTTCCTCGAGCGCGTTTTTCAGAAGCTGTTGATGAACTTCACGTGGTGGGTGAATCGCGAGGATCCGCATGGCCAGAACGTCTTCATGGGCGGATTCCTCGGCTTGGACAACATCGGCGTCTTCGACCGCAGCGCGCCGCTGCCGACCGGCGGCCACATCATTCAGTCGGACGCGACGAGCTGGATGGCCGTCTACGCGCTCGACATGATGGCGATCGCGCTCGAACTCGCGCAGCACGACCCGGCGTACGAAGACATCGCCTCGAAGTTCTTCGAGCACTTCCTCTACATCGCGTACGCGATCAACAACGTCGACGACGGTCAGCTCGGGCTGTGGGACGAACGCGACGGCTTCTACTACGATCAGCTCGTGCTCGACGGCGGCACGTTTGCTCTGCGCGTGCGGTCGATGGTCGGCCTCCTGCCGCTGCTCGCGGTCGAGACGCTGCAGCCTCAACTGCTCGACCGGCTCCCGAATTTCAAGCGGCGGTTCGAATGGTTCATCGAGCACCGCCCGGAGCTGGCCGGAAACGTCGCGAGCCTCGAATCCGACGGCGTGGAAAAGCGCCGTCTGCTCGCCGTACTGAACGCCGGCCGCCTAGGCCGGGTGCTCGAAACGATGTTGGACGAGAACGAGTTCCTGAGCCCCTACGGTATTCGCTCGCTCTCGAAGATCCATCAGACGAACCCGTTCGTGATGCGCGTCGGCTCGAACGAATTTCGCGTTGACTACGCTCCGGCCGAATCGCGAAGCGGCTTGTTCGGCGGCAACTCGAACTGGCGGGGACCAATCTGGTTTCCGCTCAACTTCCTCTTGATCGAAGCCCTGCAGAACTTCCACTTCTTCTACGGCGACGCGTACCGCATCGAATATCCGAAGGGTTCAGGCACGCTACGCACGCTGTGGGAGATCGCAACCGACCTCTCGGAGCGCCTCGTTGCGATCTTCATGCGCGACGCGAACGGCCGGCGGCCGTTCAACGGCGGCGCCGAGAAATTGCAGCGGGATCCGTACTTTCGCGACCTGCTGCTCTTCAATGAATACTTTCACGGCGACAACGGGGCCGGCATCGGCGCCTCGCATCAGACGGGCTGGACGGGCCTCGTCGCTAAGCTGATACAGCAGCTGAGCGAATACGCAAGCGCCGGAAAGTCGCCGCTCGAATGGCACTATGAGGCCGCGCCGAGCGACTCCGCCGCGGCCGGGTAAGGTCTCGCCGTGATCGGCATTCGCGGACCGCGCCTAGAAAGCGGCGTTCCCTACCCGCTCGGTGCGACATGGGACGGTGCCGGCGTCAACTTCGCGCTCTTCTCCGAGAACGCGGAGAAGGTCGAGCTCTGCCTCTTCGACGCGCGCGGGCGGCGCGAACTCCATCGCCTCACGCTGCCGGTGTATACCGACGGCGTCTGGCACGGCTACGTCGCCGATGCGCTGCCGGATCTCAAGTACGGGTACCGCGTGCACGGCCCGTACGAACCGCATCACGGCCACCGCTTCAATCCGCACAAGCTGCTGCTCGATCCCTACGCGAAGGCGCTCTCGGGTCCGCTCCGCTGGAGCGACGCGCACTACGGGTACCGTCTGGGTGCGCAGCGCGGCGACCTCTCGTTCGACCGGCGCGACAGCGCGTCGGGAATGCCCAAGTGCGTCGTGGTCGACACGGCGTTCACGTGGGGTGACGACCGGCCCCCGCGCACGGCTTGGACGGACACGGTCATCTATGAACTGCACGTGCGCGGGTTCACGATGCAGTTTCCCGGCATTCCGCAGCCGCAGCGCGGGACGTTCGGCGCGCTCGCGTCGCCGGCCGTCATCGACTACTTGCGCCGGCTCGGCGTCACGGCGATCGAGCTGCTGCCGATCCACGCCTTCGTCGACGACCGCACGCTCGTCGAAAAACGCTTGCGCAACTACTGGGGCTACAACACAATCGGCTTCTTCGCACCGCACCCGCTGTATTTGAGCCGCGAGTCGGTCCACGAATTCAAGACGATGGTCAAGCAATTCCATGCGGCCGGAATCGAAGTGATCCTCGACGTCGTGTACAACCACACGGCCGAAGGCAATCAAGACGGCCCGACGCTCGCGTTTCGCGGCATCGACAACGCGTCGTACTACCGGCTGGCGCCCGATCCGCGGTATTACGACGATTTGACGGGCACCGGGAACTCGCTCGACCTCGATCATCCCCGCGTGCTTCAACTCGTCATGGACTCGCTGCGCTACTGGGTCGACGAGATGCACGTCGACGGCTTCCGCTTCGACCTCGCGACGGTGCTCGGCCGCACGCGCAGCGGTTTCGATTCGAACGCCGCGTTCTTCCGCGCCGTTCGCCAAGACCCGACGCTCTCGGTCGTCAAACTGATCGCGGAGCCGTGGGACGTGGGACTCGGCGGCTATCAAGTCGGAAATTTTCCGGCCGGCTGGTCCGAGTGGAACGACCAGTTTCGCGATGCGGTGCGGCGCTTCTGGCAAGGCTCGGACGGCATGGTCCCCGGCCTCGCCTCGCGGTTGACCGGCTCGAGCGAATTGTTCAACCGCCGCGGGCGCCACATTCGCTCGTCGATCAATTTCGTCACGGCGCACGACGGGTTCACGCTCGCCGACCTCGTGAGCTACAACCTCAAGCACAATGACGCAAACGGCGAAGACAACCGCGACGGGAGCGACAACAACCACAGCTGGAACTGCGGTGTCGAAGGACCGACCGACGAGCCGGCCGTGCGCGTGCTGCGGGCTCGCCAGCAGCGCAACATGATCGCAACCCTCCTGCTCTCGCAAGGCATTCCGATGCTGCTCGCGGGCGACGAAGTCGGCAAAACGCAAGGCGGGAACAATAACGCCTACTGTCAGGATTCGCCGCTCACGTGGATCGATTGGTCGTCGCCGTCCGACCCCGCGCTGCACGATTTCGTGGCCGCGGTAGCGCACTTGCGCACGACGGCGAAGGCGTTTCGGCGCGAGCGGTTCTTCCGCGGAACGATGCTTCCGGACGGCTCCCGCAAGGATATTACGTGGCTTCGCCCCGACGGCGACGAGATGAGCGAGAGCGACTGGCACGACCCGAGCCGCCGCGCGATCGGGATGATGTTCGGCGACGAAGTACGCGAGCCCGAAGACCGGCTGTTCCTGCTCTACCTCAACGCACACGACGCCGACTTCGTGATCGTGCTGCCGGCCCGGCCCGCCGGCTGGGAACTGCTGATCGACACCGCGGGCGATCCGCGCTCCAACGTGCTCTCGCCGCTTCCCGTGGAAATCACGCACCCGCTGCGAGCGCGGTCGCTCGTGCTGTTGCACTCGCGCGCGCTGCCCGCCCCATGACGACCGCCTACGTACCGGCCGTGCTCGAACGAACGCGATCGTGGGGTTTCGCGGTGAACCTCTACGCGCTTCGATCCGCGCGCAACTGGGGAATCGGCGATTTCACCGACCTTCGCAGGTTCGTCGAATTCGCCGCCGGCGCCGGCGCCGGCGTCGTCGGCACGAACCCGCTGCACGCGCTGCACTACGAGGATCCGGATGCCGCGAGTCCTTACGCCCCGACCAGCCGGTACTTTCGCAATCCGATCTACATCGACGTCGAAGCCGTTCCGGAATTCTCGAGCGATTCGCCGCGTGCCGCGGCGTTGCGCGAACGCATCTCCTCCGAAGCATTCACCGGCAAGCTGAACGCGCTGCGCGATACGGCGACCGTCAACTACGGCGCGGTCGCACGCGCGAAATGGTGGGCGCTCGAGGAACTGTACGCGATTGCGACCGAACGCGAGCGTGATCCCGAGTTCGCAGCGTTCGCCGAGCGTGGCGGCGAGCGGCTCGAACGGTTTGCCATCTTCGAAACGCTGGCCGAACACTTCGCGCTCGAAGGGCGGCGCAGCTGGCCCGCCTGGCCGCCGGACTATCGCGACGCCTCGTCGGCAACCGTGCGATCGTGGGCGTCGCGGCGGCGGCGCCGCGTCGAGTATTTCAAGTTTCTGCAATGGGTCGCCGACGTTCAGCTCGCCGCGGTGGCGCTTGCGGCCGAGCGGCTGGAGATAGGGTTGTATCTCGACGTCGCGGTCGGCGTCGACGGCGGCGGTGCCGACGTCTGGTACGAGCCCGGCGCCTACGTGCTCGACGAAACCGTCGGCGCACCGCCCGATCCGCTCGGCCCGCTCGGACAGAACTGGGGGCTCCCGCCGCCCGATCCCGCCGCGCTCGTTCGCGACGGCGGCGCTGCGTTCACGGAACTGCTCGCCCGCAACATGGCGCACGCGGGGGCGCTCCGGCTCGATCACGTGATGGCGCTGATGCGGCTGTTCCGCATTCCGCGCGGAAAGCCGCCGACCGAGGGCAGCTACGTCGCCTACCCGCTCGACGAGCTGCTCGCGCTCGCCACCGCCGAAAGCGTCCGCGCGCGCTGTCTCATCGTCGGCGAAGACCTCGGAACCGTTCCCGACGGGTTCCGGGAACGCTTGGAGCGCGAGGCGATCTTTTCGTACCGCGTCATGCTGTTCGAACGCGAACCCGACGGCTCGTTCAAAGCACCCAACCGCTACCCGGTGCTGGGCCTCGCGACGGCGACGACGCACGATCTTCCGCCGCTGGCCGGCTGGACGATCGGCCGCGACATCGACCTCTGGGAGCGCACCGAGCTGATGGATCGGGACTGGGCCGTGCGCGCGCGGGCCGAGCGCCGCGTCGACGTCTCGCGGCTGATCGCCGCGCTTACCCAACACGGCGAACTCGACGGTGAAACCGGCGAAACGATGCACCGAACCGTCGACGCGGTTGCGCTCGACCCGGCGAGCTACGGCCCGCTGATACGTGCCGTCTACCGGTATCTGGGCCGAACGCCGTCGCGGTTGGTCGTCGTCTCGCTCGACGATGCGCTCGGAGAGTTCGAGCCGGTCAACCTGCCCGGCACCTTCTTCGAATATCCGAACTGGCGCCGCAAGCACGCGCTGGATCTCGAGCGCATCGTAACCGACGGACGGATTGCGACCATCGCGGCCGAAGTAGGCGAACGGGTGAAGAAAGGGAGCGCGCCGTGAAAGCCGTCGTGATGGCCGGAGGTGAGGGCTCGCGCCTGCGGCCCCTGACGTCGCGCCGTCCGAAACCCCTCGCACCCGTCGTCAACAAGCCGGTGATGGAACACATCGTCGACCTGCTGCGGCGTCACGGCATCACCGAGATCGTCGCGACGCTGCACTACCTCGCCGACGAGATCGAGAGCTACTTCGGAAGCGGAACGGGCTTCGGCGTCTCGATGCGCTACGTCGTCGAAGACACGCCGCTCGGAACGGCGGGCGCCGTCAAACTCGCCGAGGACATTCTGGGCGACGAACCGTTCCTCGTGATTTCAGGCGACGCGCTGACCGACCTCGATTTGACGGCCCTCATCGAACATCACGCGCGCAGCGAGGCGACGGCCACGATCACGCTCCAGCGCGTCGCCAACCCACTCGAGTTCGGCGTCGTCATCACCGACGAGAACGGCCGCATCACGCGGTTCCTAGAAAAGCCGTCGTGGGGCGAGATCTTCTCCGACACGATCAACACCGGAATTTACGTGCTCGACCCGGTCGTGCTCTCGTACATGGAGCGTGGGAAATCGTACGATTTTTCGCGCGACATCTTTCCGCGGCTGCTGCACGAGGGCCGCGCGGTCACCGGTTTCGTGACGACCGACTACTGGACCGACATCGGCAACCTGCAGCAGTACCAGCAAGCGAACTACGACGCGCTCGGGGGAAAGGTCAACCTCGAGATTCCGGGCGTTGAAGCAAAACCCGGCATCTGGATGGCCGAGGGCTGCCGCATCGATCCCGGCGCGCAACTCATCGCGCCGCTCAGCCTCGGGCGCAACGTCGTCGTCGAAGCGGGCGCGGTCGTCGGCGGCGAGACCGTGCTCGGCAATGCGACGATCGTCGCCAAGAATGCCAGCGTGCAACGCACGATCTCGTGGGCCGATTGTTATTTCGGCGAGTCGAGCCGTCTCGAAGGCTGCACGATCGCCGACCGCAACATCGTCAAGGGCCACGCGACGATCGGGACCGGCACCGTCGTCGGGAGCGGCTGCACGATCGGCACGGGAGCCGTCGTACGACCCAACCTGCGGTTATGGCCCGACAAGTCGGTGAGCTCGGGCGCGATCGTCTCGATGTCGCTCATCTACGGAATCAAGTGGCCGGACTCGCTGTTCGGCGCGATCGGCGTGAGCGGCCTGGCCAACGTGGAGCTTACGCCCGAGTTCGCGACCAAGCTCGGCCAGGCGCTGGGCACGTCGCTCAAACCCGGCCAGCCCGTCATGACGAGTCGCGACGCGCACCCCGCCGCACGCATCGTCAACCGCTGCATCATCTCGGGACTGCTTTCGGTCGGCATCAACGTCGAAGATCTCCGCGCGATCCCGCTTCCGCTCGCGCGTTATGCGACGCGGATGTCGGGCGACGGCGGCGTTCACACGCGAGTGGACCCGGGCGATCCCAACGCCATCCTGATCGAAATGCTCGACGCGAGCGGCATCAACGTCGACAAAGCCACCGAACGCAAGATCGAGAACCTTTTCTTTCGCGAAGACTTCCGCCGCACCGGCATGGACGAGGTCGGCGTCCTCTCGTTTCCCGCCCGCACGCTCGAACTCTACACGAGCGAGATGCTGGGCGCACTCAAGCCCAAGGCGCTGCCGGCCGCGAATTTCCGGGCCGTCGTCGATTACGGTTACGGAAACGCGTCGCTCGTGATGCCGCGGGTGCTCGCGACGCTCGGCGTCGACACCGTCGCACTCGACGCGTACTACGACGAAACCAAAGCCCGTACGTTCCGCAGCCACCGCGAGCGCTACATCGAGCAGCTGCGGACGGTGACGCTTACGCTCGGCGCCGATCTCGGCGTACTCGTCGACCACGATGGGGAATCGTTCGCGCTCGTCGACGACCTCGGCCGCGTCATCGCCGGAAACCGCCTGTTGGCGCTCGTATCGCTCATGGTCTGCCGCGCGCAGCCGGGCGCGCGCATCGCGATTCCGATCACGACGCCGAACGCGATCGGGAAGATGATCGCTTCGGTCGGCGGTCAAGTTACGCGCACCAAGAGCGACCGCCGCTCGATGATGGCGCTGGCCGCCAAGGAGCGCGAGACCCTCGCGTACGGCAGCGGTTTCAAGCAGGAACCGATCTTCCCCGAATTTCAGCCGGCCTTCGACGCGCTCTACGCGATCATCAAGGTCATGGAACTGCTCGCGAAAGAAGGTCGCAAGCTCCACGAACTCAACGTCTTTTTGCCGCACTGGTTCTTCCGCCACCGCGCCCTGCCCGTCCCGTGGGAACGCAAAGGCGAAGTGATGCGCACGATTGCGAGCGAGCACGCTCAAGAGGACGTCGAGATGTTCGACGGCGTGCGCGTCAACGTGAACGGCGGCTGGTTCCTCGTGCTGCCCGACGCTTCGGACCCGACCGTCAACGTCTATGCCGAAGGTTCGTCGAATGAAGATGCCGACCGGCTCCTGGGCTCGGTCGTGCAGCGCATCGAAGCTCTCGTCGAAGCGTGAGCCGTTTGCGCGGTGTGGGGCGGGTTAGGTGAGGTCGGCGGTCGCGTAGAGCGCGGCGAGCTGCGATTCACCGCCGAGCATTGCGGTGAGGGAGTCCATGCGCGACTTCTCGTCGGCGGCGTCCCGCTTGATCAGGCTGATCTCGGATTTCTCGACTTCGTCGGTGATGGGGACGACGATCGCGTCGCTCAGGTCCGCCGCGGCAAAGCCACGCGCGTCGACGAGGACGGCGTAAAAGGCTTCCTCGACCGTCGTTTCGCGCCAGAGCCGGTCGTCGGTAACGATCGGAAACCGGACCGAAGCACCGTCGCGCGAGACCTCGAGCACGTGGTCCTTGTCGTGCTTCGTCAGCGTGACGCCGGCCGCACGGGCCGCGCCGGCAACGCGAAGGCAGCGCGCAACGTAGGTGTCGCGTTCGGTCGACGTGTTCATACCCGAGGTATCGGTCGCGGGCCGGCGCCCGCTTAGGACGAAGGTGCCGCCGGCGCCCCATGGCGACCGGCGCCGGCTGCGAACCGGGCGGCACCGCCCGTCGTTTCGCCGCTGCCGATCGTGCGCAGCCCATGCTCGACCTCGTTGCGAATCGCAGCTTCGAGCGGCAGGTCCCACTGCTCGATCGCCGACAAGCGGTCGTTGCGCAGGGCGGCCTGCGGCAGCGCGCTGAGTTGGCGCGCGAGCTCGAGAGCACCCGCGAGCGCGCCGCCCGGCGGCGTGAGCCGGTTGACGAGGCCGATCGCGAACGCCTCCTCGGCCCCGACCGCCCGGCCGGTGAGAATCATATCCATTGCTCGGCTGTGCCCGATCAGCCGCGGCAGCCGTATCGTCCCCAGATCAACGAGCGGCACCCCGAAGCGCCGGCAGAAAACGCCGAACACGGCGTCGCTCGCCGCGACGCGCAGATCGCAAAACAACGCGAGTTCGAGGCCCCCGGCAACGCCGTGGCCTTCGACCGCCGCGATGACCGGCTTCGGCAAGATCATGCGGCTCGGCCCCATCGGCGCTCGGCCCTCGGGGGAAATGGCGACCCCACCCCCCGCTGCGACGGAACGCAGGTCGTAGCCGGCGCAGAACGCGCCCCCGCGACCGGTGAGGATCGCGACGTCGGCGCCCGGGTCGCGTGCGAATCGCTCGAAAGCGTCGGCGAGTTCGGTTGCCGTTTGCGCGTCGACGGCGTTGCGGACATGCGGCCGTTCGATCGTGACGATCGCGGCTCGGCCGTCGCTCGCATACGAAACGTTCATGGCATCGCTCCGGCGCCGCGCGCGACGTAGGCGACCTTGGAGCCGAGCGTTTCGAGGACGTTCTGCCACAGAAAACGGTGCGCGGTCGCATAACCGGCCTGCCGCATGCGTTCGGCCCGCAGCCGGTCGCCGTACGCGGCGCGAAGGTATTCGGCCAGTTCGCGGCCGTCGTTCGTGTCGCAGACGAACGCGTTGCTGAACGGTTCGGCGTACTCTTCGCCCGTAGAGCCGCAGACGGGAATGCCGCCCGCGGCCATCACTTCCAACCCGACGAGCCCGAACGGCTCTTTCCCGCTGTTCGCGAGTACGGCGTCGGCTGCCGCGTAGAGCGCGGCGAGCGTCGTTTCCGGAAGGAACGCGTCGAGATGCACGACGTCGGCGTCGGTGTTCGAAAGCGCCACCGCGACGGCTTCCGGCTCGTCGCCCTCGGGCGTCAATCGCTCGACGCGCAAGCCGCGCGTCCGAGCTTGTTCGAAAACGACGTCGCCGTAGGGTTCTCGGCCGCCGCGAACGATCAGCTGCGGCTGCAGTTCCATCGCGCGCAACTCCGCGACCGCATCGATCGCTTGCAGCCAGTTCTTGTCGGGATCGAACCGGCCGACTTTGACGAGCGCGGGATTTCCGCGCAACGCGGACCGAAAGCGCTCGACCAGCTCGCGCGGCGGGCCTTCCAGCAGCGACTCGTGGATGCCGTTGGGAACGACGAGCGCTCCCACGCCCCACCGCGCCAGCTCGAACTTCATGTACTTACTCACGGTCGTGATCGCGGCCGCGCGGCGCAGCGCGTTCCAGTCGATGCGATCGAACCCGTAGGTGTTGTTGGCGTTCCACAGGATCGTCGCCGCCGAGCGCAAGCCGCGGGCCCGCAGCACCGCATCGAGGTTGAGCGTAGCGCCGACCGTCTGCCACTCTTCGGCGATCACGAGCACGCGCTCGCCGCGGCTCGCCGCGGGAGCGACAATATCATTTGCGACGAAGGTCGGAACGCTCGACGAGAAATCGTTGACCTTCCCGTCCTCGCCGTCGTAAACGCTGCGCGGATGGTATGCCGAAACCCATTGGCACCAGCGCCGCAAGGTGACGTTTTCCTCGAATTGTTCGATCGCCGGCAGCTCGGGATCGCCGACGAAGATCAGCGTCGTATCGATACCGGCCTCGCCGAGCGCGCGCGCAAACGACGTTTCGCGGCTTCCTAGCCCGCCGACCGACGAGTATCGATCCGGGCCCTCGAACGAGAGGAGCACCGCAACGCTGTGACCGGCGAGCATACGCGCCCGAGTACCGCGAATCGCTGCGAGCCCCTTCTTGCACGCTTCGCGGCTGCGAAGGATTTGGCACTCTGCTACTAACAGGAGTCCTCTTGCGGTTTGTCTCGGTCATCGGCGCGCGCCCGGATTTCGTACAAGTCGGGGTGCTTTCCAAGCGCCTGCGCGAACGCCACGAAGAAATAACGATCCACACAGGCCAGCACTACGACTTGGAGATGTCCGACGTGTTCTTCTCCGAGCTCGATCTGCCGCGCCCCGAAATCAATCTCGGCGTCGGCTCGAAGGACGCGCACTCGCAGATCGGCGAGATGGTCGCAAAGATCGGCGAAGCGCTGCGCTCGATTCAGCCCGACGCCGTCGTCGTCCGCGGCGACACGAACGGCACGATCTCGGGCGCGATCGCAGCCAAGCACGGCCTCTATCCGCTCGTCCACGTCGAGGCCGGGTGCCGGTCGTTCGATCGAACGATGCCCGAGGAGATCAATCGCGTCGTCGCCGACCACCTCGCGGATTTCAATTTGACGACCGACGCACAAATCGCGCGCAACCTCGAGGCCGAAGGCATCACGAGCGGCGTCTACGTGACCGGCGACGTAATGTACGACACGCATGTCAAAGCGGTCGCGCGCCTCGCCCAGGGTCCGGCAGCGCGGCCGCCGCTCGCGCCGCCGTACGTGCTGCTCACGTTGCACCGCGGCGAAAACGTCGACGACCGAGATCGGCTCGCGGCGATCTTGGCCGGATTCGAATCGGCGCCCGTGCCCGTGCTGTTCCCGATTCATCCGCGCACCCGCAAACGCGTCGAGAACTTCGGGTTGCGGATTCCGGGCGCAGTTTCGACGTGCGATCCGCTCGGCTACTTCGAAATGCTCGTCGCCGAGCGCGGCGCGCGAACGATCTTCACGGATTCCGGCGGCGTGCAGCGCGAAGCATACTACGGCCGCGTGCCGTGCGTGACCGTGCGCGACAACACCGAGTGGACGAACACGGTCGACGCCGGGTGGAACCGCCTCGTCGGCGCGGATTCAGCGGCGATCCGGGCGCTGCTGCGCGAGCCCCCCACAGCACCCGCAGCGCACCCCGACCTCTTCGGCGACGGCGACGCAACCGGCAAGATCATCGCCGTCTTCGAGAGCGCCGCTTTCCGTGACGTGGTCGAACGTCTACGCTCTGCGCGGGCCCATCGTTCGGTAGAGGCGAGCACGAAACCGGCCGGCTGACGCACCCGGGTTCGTGCGAGGCAATCGAGCTAGGCGGCGAGTTGGCGCAGGACGTACTGCAGGATGCCGCCGTGGCGATAGTATTCGGCCTCGTCGGGCGTGTCGATGCGAACGATCGCTTCGAAACGCTTCACCTTGCGCGCGGCATCGGGATCGGTAGCGGTCACCGTCACGCGGCTGCGCG
>Ga0073928_10004481_pt1 | contig 20636 bp, 22 predicted proteins | sample PaiPotPPA55metaG_FD_76969 | JGI IMG/M metagenome (GOLD analysis project Ga0073928, IMG submission 76969) | Iron sulfur acid spring bacterial and archeal communities from Banff, Canada, to study Microbial Dark Matter (Phase II) - Paint Pots PPA... ...
ACAGCGATGCCGCACGCGCGCCACCAGTCACGAGGATCTTGCTCCGCCCAGCCGATTTGGGGTGAGGCAAAGGCTTGATGCTCCTCGGTTGCGGAGGCAATCACACGTCCTCCCTCATCGATGACGAGAGCGCGAGTACCTCCAGTGCCTACGTCGATTCCCAGAAAAGACATTTGTCGCTTTGCTCACCGCCGCCGATCGGCAGCCTTCGTCGTGGAGCGATTTACTTGAACGTGTACGTTAACGACAGGTATAGTACCACGTGTTTGCCGGATTACAAGTGCACATGGCATATTGCTCGATTGCGTTTCGGGCTCTTCGAATCCCCCTTTGACTGCACTATGCCAGGTGCCCTTGCGCTTATACAATCGCTTAGGTGCGGTGCATGTCCAGAATCAGGATTTGTAATTTTAGGATAGTCTGTTGCCTACGTGGGCGGCATGCCACGGAACGAACTCAGCGATGGACGCATGACGCACCGCCGCCAAAACGCGGCTTCGCACAAAAGAAAAGAGAAGAGGAACTATGTTTTCAGACAAGGCTAACGGTCGGTACGCAATTTTCGCGGCGCTGCTTATGCTGACGGCAAATATGCAAGGGAAGACAAGCGTCTCCAAGCAGGCGTTCGGGCATACCTCCGAAGGAACTGCCGTCGATATTTACACGTTGGCCGATGGCAACGTCGAAGCCCGCATCATGACCTACGGAGGCATCATCGTTTCCCTGCGCACGCCCGATCGAAACGGAAAGATCGACGACGTGGTGCTGGGTTGCGACTCGGTCGAGAAGTACGAGGCGCAGACCGCGCATTTCGGAGGCATTATCGGCCGCTACGCGAATCGTATCGCGCATGGCACCTTCCAACTTGATGGGAAGACGTATTCCATTCCAAAAAACGACGGCGACAACGCTCTTCACGGCGGCATCCGCGGCTTCGACAAAGTGGTCTGGGGGGCCAAAGAGATCCCGGATGGAATCGAGCTCACCTATGTGAGCAAGGATGGCGAGCAAGGGTTTCCCGGCACGCTCACCACGACCGTGCGCTACACCTTGAAGGGGAGCGCTTTGCAAATCGAGTATTCGGCGACTAGCGACAAAGATGCCGTCCTCAACCTGACCAACCATTCCTATTTCAATCTGGCGGGCCAGGGAAAAGGCGACGTTCTCGGGCATGTGTTGAAGATCGACGCTTCCCGCATGACTCCTGTCGATGCGGCTCTTATTCCCACCGGAGAATTGAAGTCAGTCGCGGGCACGCCGTTCGACTTTCGAACCCCACATGCCATCGGAGAGCGGATTAATGCGGACGACGCCCAGTTGCACCTCGGCAAGGGGTACGACCACAACTTCGCGTTGGATCATCCGCCAGGCCAGTTGGCGGAGGCGGCCGAAGTGTATGAGCCCACGACTGGCCGGATTCTGAAGGTGCTCACGACCGAACCTGGATTGCAGCTCTACACGGGAAACTTCCTCGACGGATCGATCACCGGAAAAGAAGGCCGCGTCTACAATCGGCGATTTGCATTTTGCCTGGAGACCCAGCATTTTCCGGACTCTCCCAACCACCCAAGCTTTCCCTCGACTGAGTTGAAACCGGCGCAAAAGTTCCACAGCGTGACGGTATTTGAGTTCAGCGCCGGCACGCGTTGACGAGCGGTGGGTTTTTCACTTGGACTACCGGCGTAACCCGATGAGCGAGCGGGACAAAGAATGGCTCCTCAGGTAGGACTCGAATCCTCGTGTCAACGTTGTTTCATGTAGTTAGCTAGCGGCAGATGGCATCTATCGCGGCTAATTCAGTCTAGTTCGCTGTTAACGGCACGGAAATGGCACGGACGGGGCGTCTGGCTTTTTTCGCGGCCCACACACGCCGCATTGCCTCCGACATTTTACGGCGGTCCTCTTCGGAGTACCGACGTGCCTTCTGTGGATAATCAAGCACGCGGGCAACGGGTTGCCGAAACTTACAGGGATAGTAGGGTGATGCTGTTTTGGGTTGGCTTAGCCGGTTCAATACGCGGTTGAAAACCGGGCGTGGAATCCTTCGCATTTTGTGCCGAGCGCCTGGGGCTGAGAGAATCAATACCCCTTCCTCACCATCAAACAATCGGGCTGCCGTTGCTTGAGACACACCTAAGAGACGCGCCACCTCCCCTAACGTGTATGGCGGCTCATCCACACCCCACATAGCTTTCTGCCACTTCAGACGGAAAGAGTATAACGCCGCGCGGCAGATGGCGTTAATGGCACGGGAACATTTTTGGGAACCGAAACGAATGTATATATTTCTCCCACATATTCCGACTTGTACTATCATGAACGGTTCCCACGCTTCAGGACTGCGCCTTAGCTACAGGAGAAAACACCCGCATGGCCGATGCTGGCAACACCCCAGAGGAAATAAAACAGCATATCCAACCCACCTTGAACCACGTTGCAGTTGAAGGCTTGAGAGCATGGCTTAAGACCATTGGGTTTTCGGCACCTCGCTTAACGAGAGCTGGTATTACGGACCTCATTGTTAAGCATATCGCGCAAGGGCAGCTGACGGAGGCCGCACTAGAGAGCACGCTGATTGGTTTTGAAGAAGCAAGTAACATGCGGATTTACTTGTTTCGTTTCGACGACGATGCAAACGTGACCGCCGCAAAAGCCTCGTTGGACTCTAGGCTCAAGAATCTCGGCATCCCCATTGGCGAAAAGAGAAAATTCGCGGGCGATAGGAAAGCGCCGATGTCTCCCGTCTATGCGATCACTGGAGGGAGTTTGCTTCGGGTCAAATGGGCTGAGGAGCAAACTCGCGTCACACTTAATATGGAAACAATGGAACCCGTCAAAGAAACCAAGCCTAAGCGTGCAGTGCTAATAGCAGATTTTGCGTCTAGGATCGCTGAGCTTCGCCTGAACCCGCCCGAGAACAGTCATGCGTACGTGGATGCCGGTGGCCGGAGAACAGACGAGGCGTACTATCAAGCGTACAAGCAGAAGGTAACGGATGTCCTAGGATGCAAGATCGTACCCATTGAACTCCGCCCTGTAATCAAGAGTTTGGTTGAGGAACAAGAGCCAAGGATCGTTCGCATTCAGATTGACGACCATACAAACCAGACGAATTACAAGACCAAGACTACGGGTGCTCGTGCAGACGTTAGGGATAATCCAGACTGGTTGTTAGGCTACAAGAAAAATGGCGAGACGTGGGCTTGGGATGCACAGTCCTTCTATTGGCTTCCGAAGGCGTCAAGCGGTCTTATGAAGCGGGAGGTCTATACACATATCAACGCCGATGAAGGATTCTTAAACGTGAACTCAGATTGCAGCGACGAAGAGGTGGAGTATGTCGTCTCCCAAATTCGAGCGCGTTAAGCAACAGCATCCGAGCCTCTCGGTGTTGCTGGACGCATTAGCTGCGTACATACGCGCCCAACTCGCGGGTGGACAGCAATACATCGTGCCGAAACTCGCTGCCGCCGCTCTCCGGCTCAACGACGGCGAGGCGTTCGTGCTGCTCAACCTATTGGCCGAGGGTGGGGTGTTACGTCGCGTTTATAACGTTTATTGCCGCAAGGAAAATGCGCTGCTCGGAACTGCGGATAACCTGGATGACCTCGACAAGGTAGTGCTGCACTGCGATTTCTGCGATACCGATCATGACCCCTCAAACTTCAAAATTGAGGTTGCGTTCAGCCCTGCTAATAGCGACCTCAGAGACCTAGCCGCATAATGGCAACCGCTGGCAGAGGCGATGACCCGAAGAAGGGTAACCTCGCCGTCTGGCTCAGAGAACAGGCGCACAAGGAAAGGATGGACTTGCTGCGCTTGGCCGACAAATCCCAAATCCCCGAGATCAGGGCTGCCGCGCTGGACATGGTGAGGCGCTCCGGCAAACACCAACGTAGTCAAGAGGCAAGAGTCCCCCCCACGCTGATCTTGGTAGTAGACATCGCCTGTGCGGTCGTCGTCGCGCTCGCGTGTCGGCACACACCATTGCATTACCCGTCTCCCGTGGCTTATGAACTGTGTTCGATATATTTCCTTCTTTTTCTCGTCGTCGTTGGCATTTCGGTTTTCCTGCCCGGATATTTGTCGCAGTCGAATTTCATGAAAATTCTTAGCTGGCCGCTGGCGTTTATCAAGAAGTGGTTGAAGGAAAAGCCGCCTGAAAAATAAAGTCAGCAATAAGCGAAGAGCACAATGGCAAAGCATTCAACAGAGGACAGGACGCCAAAGACCTTTTCGGGTCGCTGGGGAAGACGGCGTTTGCTCGAAGCGATCAAGTCACAAACGCTCATATCTGGACACCCAGATTTGGCCCGTGACATAGTGGCGTCCGGGGAACTCAAGGAATATCAAACGAATGAAATCCTAATGCAACAGGGAGCGCCCGAGAACGACATCTTTTTGGTAGTTACCGGGGAGGTATCGGTGCGGGTCAATGGACGTGCTTTGGCGGTTAGGAGTGCCGGTACTCATGTTGGAGAAATGGCATTAGTTGATCCGGTAGCTAAGCGGAGCGCCACAGTTGTTGCATTGGAGCACACAACAGTCCTGAAGGTACCGGAACACAGATTTTCTAAAGTTGCCGCATCGCACCCCGACCTGTGGCGTCGAATCGCTGTTGAAATCGCGAAGCGTTTGAGGGAACGCAGCAAGTTTCTTCCCGAGCCACATAATGAACCGGTTCTTTTTATCGGCTCCTCTACCGAGGGGCAGGAAATCGCAAATGACATCTACCAGCGTTTTGCAAGAAAACCAGTAGTACCCAAACCGTGGAGTGACGGAGTATTTCAGGCTTCAAGCACTTCAATTGAAAGTCTTGTGATCGCCTCCAAAGAAGCGGACTTTGCAGCACTCGTTCTGACAGCAGATGATATGACCGTATCGAGGCATAAGGCCAAGCCATCGCCTCGCGATAACGTCATCTTTGAGCTAGGTCTGTTTATGGGAACGCTGGGCCGCGAACGCGTGTTTATTCTCAAGCCGAAAGGTATCGACGTACGCATTCCGTCAGACCTTTTAGGCGTGGTGTGGCTTGAGTATCTCCGGGCAGGACGGAAGAGTGCGAGGCTAAAATTAACGTGCGAGAAAATGTGGGAGTCTATTCGCAGAATCGGACCGAGATAAGGACCATACATCAATGGCTACAGCGAAAGAAATTCGTGATGAGGTTGCGGGAATCTTTGCCACAAATTGGAAAACAAGAGACGGACAGGTTGTGCCGGACTCGGACGGCGTAAAACTCGGCAACGACGCGGTGAATCTCGATGGCACCGTTCTGTACGCAGATTTAGCCGATTCTACGGAGCTGGTGAACAGTTACAAATCCCATTTCGCCGCCGAGATTTACAAAGCATACTTGGTCACCGCTTGTCGAATTATCCGCGCCCGAGGTGGGATCATAACTGCCTTTGATGGTGACAGAGTAATGGCCGTGTTCATCGGAGACAATAAGAACAGCAGCGCCGCTCGGACCGCTTTGGAGATAAATTGGGCCGTCAGAAGTGTCATAGGCCCGGCCCTCAAGGTGCAATACCCAACGACTTCGTATGACATTCAGCAAGCCGTAGGAATCGACACTAGTTCTTTGTTTGTTGCCAGAACGGGTATTCGCGGCTCAAACGATTTGGTATGGGTTGGGCGGGCCGCAAACTATGCAGCCAAGTTATCGGCGTTTCGGTATGGCACCTACAGAAGCTTCATCACAGAGGATGTCTTCAACAAACTCAGTGACGAGTCTAAGAATGGGGGCACCCCGCGCCGTGTCATGTGGGACAAGATCATGTGGCAAGAAATGGGAATCGCCATTTACGGCTCAACGTTTTGGTGGGAGGTCTAAGAAGGCCGCCCGGAATCGCTCAACCCGAGCGGCCTCTTAGGTCCGATAGCTCGACGACCGCGATTATAGGCTCCGCTTGGCACTATTCAGCCGGGCAACGTGATCTACAACGCCGTTCAACTCACAAAGCAAAAGCGGGCGCGTCAGGACAGCCTCGTAGCGTCCACCGCGCTTGCGGACGATGCGACCTCGCAGGCCGTCTAGTGTTCGCACATCAAAACCACCTTTGCGATTCTGTTTGAAACTGATGTATGCCATTTGTCTGGCCCTCCCCGAGCCGATGATGAGCTAAGATCGCACGCACGCCAGCCGATGTGGTAAACAATCGCGCCCGAACGATACCACTGTGCGAATTGCGCTATTGACGATGCGACCGAGCGCCTCGTTGATGCCGCGCGAATCGGTCGTGTCGCTGCACGCAGCCCCAAAGCTCGCGCCAAACATAAAGCCTCGCGGCAACGAAATGCGGAAGCAATTTCTGCATGGGACGGATCAATGCAACCCGATTGGCTTACTAGCGAGGTGTTTGTAAAACAAATCCAGCCGTTGCTCGCGAACATTTCAAACTCTGCGATTCGATCGCGCATTGGAGTAACCCGCTGGTATGCGGGTCGCATTCGCGAGGGCTACCTCCCGCATCCGAGGCACTGGCAGGTATTGGCGGAACTGAGCGGCTGCAACACCTCTGCGTGAAAGGGTCCATCCGGGTACAATCACATCTCAACATCAATGAGAGAAAGCGAGAACCTGTTGTCGTTAAGAGATTTACAAGGTCTCTAAAACGGGGGCACTGCGTTTATATGAGTCCAGTTGCTAGCAAACGGAACGGCGAGGCGGATCAACTAAGTGTCCGTCGTGAAAAAGGCAAAGTCTGGAGCCACATTCGCAAGAAGTGGCTCGTCGAAACCCCGGAAGAAACGGTTCGACAGGAATATCTCTGCGTGCTCGTCAATGAATACGGCTTCGACCCCGCCCAGATGGAAGAAGAGATGGAGGTGACGGGGAGAGGCTCAGGCCACGCTCGCGCAGATTTCGTCATCTGGCGCACGATCCGAGACAAGAGTGACAAGAAAAATCCGCTCATCATCGTTGAATGCAAGTCGGACAACGTCACTATCAAACCTGAAGACTATGGCCAGGGGGACAACTACTCTCGCCTGACAAACGCGCGCTTCTTCGTCACCCATAACAGCCGCGAAACCCGGTACTGGCGTGTGCTGCACGAAAAGATGCCGAAGTCGTTGGAGGAAATAAGCAACGTTCCCCACGCCGAAGCCAGCGATAAAGAGATTGCTGAACTCATTTCCAAACTCAAAACCTTCAAGGAAGATGAGTTTGCCGACCTGCTGCATCAGTGTCATAACGTCATCCGCAATCGCGAAAAACTCGACCCCGCCGCAGCCTTTGACGAAATCGCCAAAATACTATTCGTGAAAGTAGCTGTCGAACGTGAAATGAAGAAGCGGCGTGAGCGAAACAATCTGTTCACGGTTGAGTTTCTCGATTCGCAACGACTGACCGACGATCCACTTGGCGAACTCTTCAAGAGGACCAAGAAAATTTACAAAGACGACAAAATCTTTGAGGACGACGAGGAAATTAGGCTTCGCCCCGCCACTGGAAGGGAGATCGTCAAGCTTCTCGAACGTTATAACCTTTCGGACACCAGCGAAGACATTAAGGGGATCGCCTTCGAGCGGTTCCTTGGCCGCACGTTCAGGGGAGAGATTGGCCAATTCTTCACCCCACGCACTATCGTTGAATTCATGATCCGAATGATGGACCCAAAAGAAGGGAACGTCATTTGCGATCCGGCCAGCGGCTCCGGCGGTTTCCTTATTCGCTTCTTTGAAATCGTCCGGGAACAAATTCTCACTGACGCAGACGCCGAGTATCAGACGTTCAAGGCAAGCGTTGAGCAAAAGTCTCTATCGGAGGTCAAGAAGGCAGAGATTCTGCGTGAGAAGTTTGCTGAAATACAAGCTACCCTTGACCAACAGAAAAAAGGCACGCGCCTTTGGAACCTTGCGAACCGATGGGACGCATCGCAGCAGCCAACGTGACTAACAAGGGAAGCTTTCTCCCGACAAATTCAGCCTTTTACTTGTGAACATTCCAGCCGCTGCAATTCGAGCACGGATTGATGTCTCGCGCTGGTACGCCGGTAAAATCCGGCAAGGCTACCGACCACATCCGAGGCACTGGGAGGCGCTGGCGAAACTGGTGGGCGTCACGCATTCGCAGGCATAGCGATGAGATCGCCTAAATAGGCGTGGTTGCCTACGTGAGTCTCGTCACGCATCAGTGTGATTTACCATCTTTCTCCTTGACTCCGATGAGGGGGTTCTTATAAGGTGGCGTCCTCGGTCTCCTGAGGGGGCGAACCGAAGACGACTTGGAGGTGGGCCAATGGCTCGCTCTTCTTTTGTGCTGTCCCTCTCGTCTCGTTCTAGCCGCAACCCCTTGCTAGTCCTCTCGCGTTGCGCAAGAACCCTTTTACTGCCCGCAGTACTGGCGTGTTCCATGCTAGGTTTTACACCGGGCGCAATGGCGCAGCTAGGCGTCCAACCAACAGAGGCCGCCGATGGTGAAATAACTCTGGATACGCTGAATATAGCCATCAATGTGCCAATAGTTAAGAAGTCAGGATTGATACCTCTATCCTTCAACCTCACGTACAACAGCAACCTCTGGGGTCCCTCGGGAGGGGTTTGGGAATCGGTGCCCGCGGGATGGGGTAATAGTCCGGGTGACGGGTGGTCAAATCCATCGATCCCCTGGACTATCGGGGCTGTTATGGGCCAGACCACTATGTGTGGTGCGAACGATTACGCCATGTATACGGGCTTTCTAGACAGAGCCGGGGTTGCCCACGCGCTTAGTCCAAACATTATTCTCAGTTCCACCGGGGGAACCATCGGTACCTGTACAACCTATAGCAGTTGGAGTGGCGTTATTCCTGATGGCTCCGGCATTACTATAAAACTAGCCTATGGGTCTTCCGGTAACACGTATAGCGCCACTTTCCCTGATGGCAGTACGACCATCACCTCTAATTGTGCGGTCATTCCGTGTACTAGGACGTTGACAGACGTTCACGGAAACACCCTATCTGAAACATACAACCTCACCGGTTCTGACATCATAACCGATTCGTTGGGGGTCGCGGAATTAACCTATCCGCTACACGCTTATGGGACCGCTAACACGTACACTTACCCCACATCTACAGGAACTGCGAGTTACACACTCAATTTCACCAAAGAAACAATAGAAACGGCCTTCGGGTGTTCTGGTGTCATTGATTACCCCGCAACATCTTCCTATATAGCAACCTCTGTTGATCTTCCGGATGGGTCGTCGTATAGCTTTACCTATGAAAGTCAGGTAGCAGGAACGATCACCGGGAGGATTGCGTCAATCACGTATCCTTCTGGCGAAGTGGTTATCTATGCGTATACCGGGGCAAACAATGGAATAAACTGTGCGGACGGTACCGCTATCGGAGTCACCCGTACTGTAGCAAATGATACCTCGTACTCCTATGTACGTTCGGGCACATCTTTTCTGACGACCACCAAAATAAGCAATGTTGGCGGTGCTGCCAACACAGACGTGTATACTTTCATCCAGGAAAGCGCAGCCCCTTACGCTAGATTCCTGTCCAAATCAGTGGAGAATCAGGGCGCGAGCACTGTTTTACGTACGACCCTTTTTTGCTACAACGGCAATCAAACCAACTGTGCAACCGCGACAGCCCCCACTTTCCCCATAACGCAAAAGGATGTGTATACCAGTCTGGCTGGTATGAGTACGTCGTCTCGTGTTTCCACAACTTTTGACAGTTACATGAATTTGACGAAGGTCGCTCTTTATGATTTTGGCGCGACTACACCAACACGGCAAACAGTGCTTGGGCCTTACGGGTATACTTGGAACGGTTCGCTAACCTCGCCCACATGCACCACTGCCATCGGCAGCGGTGTCAATAACAAGCCGTGTCAGGTGCAGCTAGAAAACGGGTCGGGTACACGGCTTAACAATACATACTATCAGTACGGCACAACTACCTATCCCGGCAGCTTACTTACCAACGCTGTGTTGACTGGTGGCAGCACGTATTTAACTACATCAGCAACCTACAATGCCAATGGAACTGTGGCTACATCCACAGATGCAAACTTGAACAAAACCACGTTGACCTACGAAACGTGCAATACCATCGGCAATGCCTTGCTCACGAGAGTGGTACCGCCCGTATCCACTCTGGACACGCAGTTTTCTTGGGACTCTAACTGCCAAGGCGCAAAGATGCTGTCTGCAACTGATCCGACTAACTTTTCCGTGAGCACTACATACAATGATCCGTTTTGGCGGCCCACTTCTAACACGGACCAACTCACTAACACTGTGAACCTCAGTTACTATCCAACCGTTCCGCTCAATACCCAAGAGGCCCAGATGACCTTTGGTTCCTCTGACTTCGACGCTTTCAACACAGCCGATGCTCTGGAGAGACCCTTGTATTCCCAGCAGATTGAAGCTTCGGGCGGATCATGGGACACGGTTCAGATGGGCTATTCGTGGAACACGACGGGTCGTGTCACGACAAAGACAATGCCCTGCGTTGCTGCAAAGGGCAGTGGGTGTTCAAGTGGGACAACCACCATCACACACGATGCTCTCGGCCGTTCGTTGGTGACAACGGATGGTGGGGGTGGCACGCTAACTACCACCTACACTGGGCATAGCTCCGGCTGTGGCAATTCTCTGCTTGGGTGTGTCGATATTCTAGTTGTGCTCGGACCAGCTCCTGCTGGAGAAGTTGTAAAGCAAGTTCAGAAGGAATATGACGGGCTGGGTCAAGTCCGGTCCGTGTGTCAATTGTCTTCTGCCACGGGCACTACATCGTGTGGGCAGGCTAATGGCGGCACGGGCTATCTGACCACCTACAACTACAACGCTGATGGAACAGTCTCTTCGATTGTTCGAGGGTCGCAGACACACTCGTTTACCTATGACGCTCTGGGGAGAACTTTGACTGCCACGTACCCAGAAAGCGGTACGAAGCAGTTCTTCTACGACACCGCACCGAGTACGCCAGGGGTCGCCTGCTCCACCCTTGCCTTACTGACAAACAGCAGCCCGCTTGGGAATCTTCTAAAGACGTACGATGCCAATGGAACAACCACTTGTTTCAGCTACGACACCATGAACCGCAATACCAGCATTGCGTACGCAGGCACGAATTGGGATGGAGAGAACAAATACTTTGTCTACGATTCTGCCACGGTACACAGTGTAACCATGACCAACACCTTGGGTCGGGTTGCCGAAGCATATACGGCGCCAACTTCTGGCGGTACGAAGGTCACGGACGAAGGGTTTAGTTACACTGCTCGTGGCGAACCGTCTGACGTGTATCAGTGGTCTACACACTCTGGTGGATGGTATCACGTCACCGCGACCTACTTTGCCAACGGAGCCTTAGACACTCTGGCAGGTATACCGGGAGGGACATGGACGTTTGGACTAGATGGTAAAGGCCGTTTAAAAACGGCTGTGCAAGGTACTGCTAATGAAGTCACGAGCACAACGTATAATGCGGCCAATCAACCATTGGTAATCACTCTAGGTCTTGGCGACACAGACACTTATACTTATGATGCCAGCACCGGGCGCATGGCTTCCTATGATTTTGCCATAAAATTCACCCCGGTGCATTTCACAGGCACGCCGTCGTGGAATGCCAACGGCACGCTGCGCGGATTGACCATCGTTGACGGTGTAAACTCTGGCGCTGATTCTGAAGTCTGCGATTACGGAACTTCATCCATACCGGGATATGACGAAATCGGAAGGTTGACTCGTGTAAACTGCATGAATGGTTCTACACCCGTTTGGGGACAGAACTTTACTTATGATGCTTATGACAATCTCAGTAAGACGGTGCCTCCAGGTCAAACGGGGACGACATGGACACCTACGTACAACACGGCTAATAATCAGTATAGTCAGGGCACGTATGATTCCAATGGAAACTTGTTGACCGACACCTTCCACACATACACGTGGAATCAAGATAATCATCCAAAGGCAATCACTGATGCAGGCATGACCATGACATTCGACGCTTTTGGACGCATGGTGGAGAAGTACGATGGGACATCTTACTGGCAAGAGTTGATTTCCCCAGTAGGGTCAATTGCACTCATGAAGGGTCAGACGGTATCACAATTCAGGGTGCCTCTACCGGGCGGAAGCACTGCCTTGAATGGTATAAACTTCGAGCATAAAGATTGGTTAGGTAGTGCTTCTTTTGTGTCGAACCGTAATCGAACTTCTACGGCTGCTCGATTGTTTTCTCCGTACGGAGAAATCTATAACAACACCGGAATTACCGGGGATGTAAATTTCACCGGAGATAGACAGGACTTGGTTGCGGGCCTCTATGATACCCCAAACCGAGAACTGAATCCGTCGGGCCGTTGGATTTCTCCCGATCCGGCAGACGCTTCCTGGAACGCTTACTCGTACAGCACCAACCCACTGATCACCGTCGACCCTCTAGGGCTGGTGCCCTACAGGTACGTCCCAGGGGTGGACCCGTCGGCTTTGAACGCTTTCTTGGAGGGGGTGATGTTCAATGGCGGTGCATCATTCATCGCAGGGCCCGACTCCGTGTTTGTCGACGGTGGCTGCTTCGGCTGCGATAGTACGTTGGGCCTAGCCCAGTTCTTTGTTTTTGGTCCGGGAGGCACTGGCGGGGCGGACTGTACTTATGTGCTTGCCAACCCGTGCGGGACGACGCCTCAGCCGGAGCAAAAGCAGACATTCTCTCAATGTATGGGTGCAAACAGTTCAAACTTCAGCATTGCTGGGCTAGCACAAGGAGGGATCAACGCGGCGTTGAACGAGATGGGAATGTCTGGGGTTAATTTTCAAGATACTTGGTGGGCGCAGTTGCTCGGGGGTAATGCCGTTAGTGGTATTTTATTTGGCTCGCCGGGAGATGCTGCACTGTCCACTGTCACCAACACACCAGGCCTTCTGGAGTTGGCTATGGGGACAGGCATTACGTATGGCAGACGCTCGTCCACAATAATGGCACTCAATCTTGCCGGGCAACGCGGTCTTCCGCAAGCACTCAGCTCGGCGTCGAACGGACTGACGGGTGTTTTAAGCGCTGCTGATAGTGTTCTTAGTTTAGGGATGAGTTTCACCACAAAGCTTACGGTCGATACAGCTTTTACGGCGGCTGAGGCAGCTTACTGCATTTACAAAACCAAATGAGCGAGAGGCCACAATCACAGTTTGCGGCACAGCTCCTCCGGGCGGTAGCCTACATCGCAGCGTTTTTTTGGCTAGCCTTCGTTTACGTAGGAGGGGTACTGGCTTCTACGCCAGAGACGGGAACGCATTCTCACTTGGTCGGGTGGACGATTCTGTTTGTTGCGGCTGCGGTGATGATCGCGACCATCGATCATTGGGTGAAGTATCTGCAGGTGATCCTTGGCGGGGGCATCCTTGGCGGTTTACTCGCGACCGGTACAGGGCATCTACTAAACAATAGGCCTTTCCCTCGTTTCATTGCCGCTGGGATGACCGCACTACTCGTTGGTTGTAGCCTTATCACGCGGACACTCGCCCGGCGCAGGCTTACGGTGGTTGACCGCGCGGCCCTGATAGCTTTCCAGGCCGCATTTGTCGCCGGCATCGTCAAGGATACGCCAACATCTGGTCTCATCGGCCTAAGCATCGGATTCGGCTGTCTTTCTATCGCATGGTTGCGTGACCGCTTGTCGTCTTCAGGCCTTGAGTCGCGGGATACCGCCCGCGATTCGTAAATCGATCTCGATGTATTCCGAAATCGTCGTTGCCCGCGAAAGAACAATCTCTACGCCTGCGCCTCGGCCCGGGGGGGTTCATATTCCATCCCGTGGTGTTCTCACCCCTCCATCGCTTTGACCCTCTTTTTCCTGCGCCTGTAAGATCAAACATGTGGCGTGAGAAATTCGTGGAGTGCATCTTCGAATGCGGTCTGGGGAATAGGAGCCTGGGGTCCTGGAAACTTTGCCGCTTTCAGCATCCTCCCTTGTGGTCGTCTTTTCAATCGGACCCATCGAGAGAACCATCACGTCGATGCGCTGGCACTGCGGCCTTATCTCCGCGCTCTGCTTGCGTGTTCAACGTGCTTTTCAGGGCGTTAAGATATTATCGGGGGTCTATGGCGCTGAACGGCGTCTCGTGGTAGCTCGGCTCCTACAAGTCGAGTCACTGACCCAGAAGCCTCGCTGATTCCAGCGCGGGGCTTCACTTCTCACTGTTAAACTTTCCTAGCCATGTCCATCCACGATTTGACTCCGCTGATTATCGCACTGGCCCCATACAGTTGGCCCGTCACCGTTTTGATTCTCGCTTGGTCGTTCCGCAATCGTATAAAAGAAATCACAGAAGCGAAATTCGGTGACAAAGTATATGTCAGGTGGGGACAAGTTCCATCTGACCTCAAGTCTGACGAAACTATCGGCGCAGTACTACCACATCCTGCGACCAAGCAACTTGGTTCACCGTCTGACCCGAAGTGGGAGAATGTAGGCAATTTGTTTTGGCTAGGCGCTGATCTAGATTGGACAGCACAAACGGCGCTGCGCGGTGCCCCCAAAGAGAGAATCCTCCACGGACTCACACAGTCTTACCACCACCTTTCTGAATTGGGGTTAGCCGAGAGCGCGCCAGCGAAGCAGCTTGCATTGCTGAAATCTGAAATAGGGAGTCTGCCGGAAACGACTTTAGATCGTACGTGGAGGAGTGCTTTTTCCGAACGCATATACGCGGTCACTCGCGCGATTAATGCGCTGCTCGGAGGGCAGCAGCCGGGCTTTCGGTCCAGCCCCCAAAGCTAACGAGTTATATGGGAACCGGACGTGCTGCATTGCATGTTGTGTCCACATCTGCCTTGTCATGTTTCTATGATCCGCTCTTGGGAAGAGAGAGAGCGCGGTTATCCCGCGATCCGTTTTGCGATTCATTAAAGCGAGCTACCGGGTCTACTAATATCAACTTTCGGTTCCCGCTGTGCTCCGGAAGTGCTTGTTACACGCACATTGACCTTGCCCGCACCGTATGAGTCCGCGTTAGCCAAGCCGGGGTCGTGACGCCAAGTTGGGGTCAATCACCGGGAGGTTTTTCCTTTTGCCCGTCTCTTGCCGCGCTGCTGTTTCTTTTCTTCAGATTTTCGCCTGCGGTACATGCGTTGCGCCGCCGCGTGCGCGCACGATGATGGTTTATCCCACCTGTTTGGTGGGCAGAACATTCTCTTGCGCTGCGACGTGAAGGGAATCCCGCAATTCTGACAGACCTGGACTTCGTACCCGCTGACAAGATCAACCCACGCCGTAGCAATCAACAACTCCCGCCCGGTAATCGGCTGAATGAGTGCATGTGGGTCTGGTTTCCACTCCAGATGGGTCGGGAGGGTATTCGCAAAATGTGTGTTAAAGGCGAACATACTGTGCTCGCCCGGTCTTGCATCGTCTTTTGGTGGAGGTCCAAATTCAGCTCGCAACTTCGCGGGGCTTTTCAATCTTTCTATCCAGCGCTCTTGCTCAGTCCACAGATTCTCAATTGACTGTGGAACCGGATAAAGAGGATTAATGATGTATCTGTAACCAACTTCGCCTTGGATGTACTTTGCTCCCTCCCACGTGGCGCTCTCACCGACATCCCAAGCCCCAACTTTTTCGAGTAACTTCAGGGCCGCCTCCTCGGAGTGCTCCATCCTCAGGAACTCATTTCTTAAACTCCAGGCGTCCTCTATCGGCTTTGCGGGGCCTTCACCCACCTCCGGCACAAGCGCGTAGTTCCCATCCATCAGGTCCTTACGCCGGGTCCACTTGGTCGGAATCCTCAGAAAACACAGCTCTAACGAGATCGCTATGCGTGACATAATTTATGATTATAGTGTATCACTAATGACATATATAACAATAGAGAGCGGTGACATTACTGACGAGGGAGGCTCACCCAGCACAGCACGGAGAAATACAGGGTGGCGGTAAGAACAGTCCATTTCCACCACCAGGCCACCTACAACATGCAGGCGTTCGACTCCAGCGGTGTGGATGCGGTTTTGGAACAGCACAGCCAAAAGTTTTCAGATCACGTTACGCGTGAGCTGCGCAAAAGGAATATGTGATGAGTGAATGGAAAAACAAAGGCGTGTGTGACGACATGTATTACATCAAGGTACACGTCCCCTGTGGCACGGAAATGATGGTCCTGATGGGCTTCGTGCCCCTCTGCCCCAAGTGCCAGCCGGAAGAATGGGCCGAAAGAAAAGCACAGGGCATGAAATGAGCAGCTTTCTGGAAATCGCATTGCCTCTTGCAGAGCTGGGATTCCGCGTGTTCCCGCTCGTTCCCAAGGAAAAAATGCCGGTCAAGATGTCTTGGGGTGACCACTTCGATGCGGCCACAACCGATACAGCCGCGCTTGAGCAGTGGGATGCGGAGGTGCCACGGGCTAACGTTGGCATCAGCCCCGATGAAAACTTCTGTTTCCTGGAGACAGATGACGAAGCCGCGTTACGCGCTGAGTGCTCCGGTCTTTCGCCCGAGGTGTGGGACACGGCGCGGGTGAGCGCGCGGGACAATCGTTGCTATTTCATCTTCCGCCAGACGATGAGGACGCGGAAGGCCGGGAACATGACGTTGACCCGCGAAGGCAAGGACAATCTCTTTGAATTTAAGCAGCACCGTGCCTATGTGACCGGGCCGGGTAGCATCCACCCGAAGACGGGCAACCCTTACGGCGTGGACTGGCGGACCATTCCCGCCATGCCGGACATTCTGCTCAACAGACTTTGTGAGCTGAAGGGCGCGCCCAAGGCTACCGACTCACACAAGATGAACGCCGAGACTACGCGGCAAACGGCACTCCTGGATTCGTTCCTTGAGACCTACGAAGTGCCGACTACGGGCGATTGGTTCAATAAGGGCAAGCAGTGGTATCGGCCTATCGCCTGCCCGTGGGAAGCCACGCACGAAAACAGCAATCAGGGCACCTCAACGTGCATCGTTTACACGGAGGGCGGCGGCTATGGCTTCGATTGCAAGCACCGTTGCGAGGCCAAGACGTGGAAGGAATTCCGCGCGGAGGTGCAAGGCCGTTTTCCAGAAAGGAAGTTTAGCTTCGTCGAATCCACAGCGGACGTGATTATGGGCAGCGCACCAGCGGAGACGCCAAAGCCCAAGGATTGGCGCGCGCGTTACCACTCGTTTGAAGAGATGGACAACGCACCAAAGCCCACCTTCCTAATCGAAGGATTCTTGCAGAAAGATGTAATCACAGCCTTAGCCGCGCCCGTGGCACAACGCAAGTCTCTAATCGCGGCCAACGTGGTACACGCCTGTTGCACCAAAGAACCGCTCTTCGATCACTTCCCGGTGACGGAGCAACCCACGCGCGTCTTGTACCTCTGTCCGGAAATGGGACTGCTCTCTTTCACGGACAGGCTCCGCAAACTCGGGCTGATGCAGTACGTGGGCAAGACGCTCTTCTGCCGGACCATGAACAGTGAAGGCTCCGTATCACTGTGTGACCTAACCGAAGAGGAGTTGACCGGGGCGGTGGTGATTGTTGACACCGCTGTCCGCTTCATCAAGGGAGACGAAAACAGCTCGGAGCACATGAGGGTTTTTGCTGAGGACTGCTTTAAGTTGATGAAGGGAGGCGCGGCCTCTGTCCTGGTGCTCTTCCACAGCGGTAAGGGCACTAAGGAAACCAGTGAGCTGACTTTGGAGAATGCTATGCGCGGCTCCGGCGAGTTGGGCGCGTTTGTCTCTTCGTGTTGGGCTACACGGTTGCAGAATCCCGCCGAGCCTTACCAGTCCGCGTCATTCCTAACCAACGTCAAGCAGCGGGACTTCGAATCGAAGCCGTTTGAGGTGACCTCGGGGACGGATTGCCGCCTCCACATTTTGGCAGCTCCGGGTGACGTGAAGCTAAACGTCAAGTCCACGGGGAAGCCTGCTAACTCGGATGGGCATGAGGAAGCGGCTATGCAGGTGATCCGGGACAACCCAAACATTGCTATTCGGGGAATCACGCTCAAGTTGAAAGAGCTGGGAATCAAGCGCAGCAAGTCTTGGGTTGGTGACAAGCGGTATGAACTGTTGAACGCGGGCGTCAAGACCTCGGCGTGAGTGTCCACCACCCTATAGAGAAACATTAATGGTGGACAGAACACACAACGTACCACTCACCCACTACTACGTACTTCGTACTACGTAGTGTAGTGAGGTGGACAAGATGGGCCAGCGAAAAGAGGACATTATGAGGCTATGCAGCGGTGCCGGGTGTGGACGCAAGGTAGCAGATGACGTGCGTTTCTGTGATGAATGCCGCACAGAGCGAGGCGAGGCAGCCAAGACGGACGGCATCAAGGACCACTCGACTGCTTACGATGCCATCCTGGACGGTCTGCGCAAGGGCACCAGATGGCAGCGAGTACGCGGCATAGCCGTTAAGCGTTGTCCGCTCTGCGCACGTTGTGAGTTGTCTGTGTCGGAGATCGTTGACCACATAGTCCCCGCCGCTATAGCTGTGCAGCAAGCGCAAGACAGTGGCCGCTATCCACTCGACAAATATGCGGGCTACTACTTACAGAGCAACCTGCAAGGGCTGTGCAGGCCGTGCCACTACCTCAAGACGATGGAGGACAAGACACACTCAGGCCCGTGGCCTGATGTGCTGGCACGGGAAGCGGCGGCACCCAAGAAGGTGTGGACGTTCTAACGCGGCAAGCAATGGGGGAGGGCGGGGTCAAATGTTGGATGGGCCGTGCTGATAGCCCACCGTAGATCATTCCCATACATAATTTCGGGTTTTAGGGTCATTTTTGAAAGGGGATTGTGATGAGTCGAAAGTTGGGATCAAAGTTGGAAACTACGAAGCGGGCAGGCAAGCTAACCGAAGGTGAGCCGGACAAATCGTCCAACCTGTCCGAGTGGGCATCGCAGGAATGGGACAAGCTGCTTGCCGAGCTAGAGGCATCGGGCATCACGCTAAGCCCGGCACACCGCTGCACGCTGGTGGTCTGCTCCACACTTCGTGCTGACATTCGGGACTGTTGGGCAGTCATCAGTGCTAACGGTTCCGCCTACACACAAGCGGGCACCGGAGCTGTAAAGCTGCACCCGGCAGCCGCACGGCTTGACGTTCTGAGGCGTGATCTAACCAAGGCGTTGGGCCTGCTCGGGCTACAGAAGCCCGTCCCGGAAGCCCCGGACGCCGGGCAGTCCCTGGAAGACATCTTGAACGGCACGGCGGACTAATGGCCGCATGGCTCACAGCACGCGAAGCCGCGCACTACCTCCGCGTGGCCCATCGGACGGTCCTGGAGTGGGCCAAGACCGGCAAGATACCAGCTCACCGGCTCTCCGGGACGCGGCGCTGTACATGGCGTTTCCGGGCTGATGAGTTGGACGGTGCTATGATGGCCGCGCCATCTGCCGCAAAGAATGGAGAGTCATTCGATGCGACGGGAAAGTAAAAGCACAACCGGCTCCGTGGTCAAGGACCGGCGCAGTAAGAAATGGCAGTTCTTTTGGTGGGCTGATGGCCGACGCCGCAGCAAGACGCTAGGCCATTTTCCAACCAAGAAACAGGCATGGGATGCGGCTCAAGAATTCCGTGCTCAACCGCCTCAACCCAAACCCTCCAGCGCACCCACCGTGGCCGCGCTGGTCGATCACTACCGAGCTGAGAAGATGCCCAAACGGTTGGACACTAGTCGCGGATATGAATCGTGGATTAGCGTTCACATCTTGCCGAAATGGGGAGCAAATCGAATCACGGATTTGCAGGCGCGCCCCGTGGAGCAGTGGTTGGATTCTCTCGCACTCGCACCAAAAAGTAAGGCCCACATTCGTGGGATGCTCGGTTCACTGTGGAAGTTCGCAATGTGGAAACAGGACGTGCCGCTACAAGTCAATCCGATGAGCTTGGTAACGGTCAAGGATGCGTCCAAGCGGATACGCCAACCGCGCAGTTTGACGGTTGAGCAATTTCGGTTGCTCGTGTCCCATCTCAGAGAACCATTCGGTACGATGGCCTTGGTCTGTATCTGCTTTGGCCTTCGCATCTCCGAATGTCTTGCGTTGAAATGGGGGGACGTAGATTGGCTCAACGGGTTGCTTCGCGTAGAGCGTGGCATCGTAGAACAGAACGTGGACGATGTGAAAACCGAGGAATCGCGCAAGTCTCTGGTTATCGCAAATGACCTGCTAGACCGGCTGAAGGTGTGGAAGCAGACAACGGAGTTTTCGGGGCATGGTGATTGGATTTTCGCCAGTCCCGTGAAACTCGGAAGACAACCATACTCCTACACTGGATTTTGGCGGGAGCTTGACCGGGCAGGCAAGGAATGCGGCCTCGGTCACATGGGTACGCACACGTTCCGACATTCTTACCGAATGTGGATTGACGCGATAGGCACCCCGGTTGGCGTCCAGCAAAAACTCATGCGGCACGCTGACATTCGCACAACCATGAACATCTATGGGGACGCGGCATCAGCGGACATGCGCGAGGCGCACGGCAAAATCGTGCAACTAGCATTGCAACCGGACTAACGGCACGGGAAGCGGCACGGAGAGACTCGCAAACTACTGAAAGAATGGCTCCTCAGGTAGGACTCGAACCTACAACCCTCCGGTTAACAGCCGGATGCTCTGCCATTGAGCTACTGAGGAGTGGGAGCACGCTTACGATGCGCGCCTGTATTGTCAACAAAATC
>Ga0073928_10004482_pt1 | contig 20622 bp, 22 predicted proteins | sample PaiPotPPA55metaG_FD_76969 | JGI IMG/M metagenome (GOLD analysis project Ga0073928, IMG submission 76969) | Iron sulfur acid spring bacterial and archeal communities from Banff, Canada, to study Microbial Dark Matter (Phase II) - Paint Pots PPA... ...
CACGAGCTGAACAATCCGCTCACGGGCATATCCGCGTTTGCGCAGCTGCTGCTGGATGAAAAGCTTACCGAGGAGCAGATCGAGTCGGTGCGCACGATCAAACGCGAATCCGATCGCGCCGTCGCCGTCATCCGCGACCTCTTGCTGTTCGCACGCAAGTCTGGGCCGCGCCAGGTCACGGTCGACTTGAATACCGTCGCGCGGCAGACGCTGCGACTTCGCGCCTACGCGTTGCAGTCGGCGGGAATAGACGTGCGCACGGAGCTCGATCCGGCGTTGCCGCCAATCGCGGGCGACGACCAGAAGCTCCAACAGGTGCTGCTCAACCTGGTAGTGAACGCCGAGTACGCGATGCACCACTCCGCGGTGCGGCGGTTAATCGTGCGCACGTCTCGGCGGACCGTCGCGGCACTGAACGGACAGGCTCCGTCGGCGGCTGACCGGCGCGTCCGAGAAGTCGTGGTGATCGAAGTCGCGGATACAGGCACGGGCATGGCGAGCGACGTGACCAAACACGTTTTCGAGCCGTTTTTCACGACCAAGCCAGCCGGGGTCGGCACCGGGCTGGGCTTGAGCGTCAGTTACGGAATCATTCAAACCCACGGCGGCACGATCGATGTGCGGAGCACCCCGGGCACCGGGACGACGTTCGTGATCACGCTACCGACCCCCCTGGCGTCAGTCTCGACGTCATCCCGTGTTGTCCCGACGCCGTCCTCGTCGTCCGGTACGTATGCAGAGTGAGCTGTCCACCCCCGTGGCGCCGCTGACGTCGGAAACCGTGCCGCCCACGGCGCACAGCTCTGCGCCGCGCGTGACGCGGCTATTCAAGACAGGCGCCGAACCGCCGGCCAAGCGAATCTTGGTCGTGGACGACGAGCCAGCGATCGTCCAGGCCCTCGCAAAATTTCTCCGCTCACGGGGATACGACGTGCAGACGGCAGGGTCGGGGCAGGAGGCGCTCGAGATTCTTTCGGGTAGCTCGCGATTCATGCTGGCGCTCTGCGATGTCCGGATGCCGGGGCTATCGGGGGTCGAGCTCGTTCCCCGCGCGCTTGCAATCGACCCCGACCTCGCCATCATGATGCTTACGGGCGTGAACGATGCTCCAACGGCCACTGACGCGCTGTCGAGTGGTGCGATGGACTATCTGCTCAAGCCCGTCGAGCTGACCGATCTGCACCACGCCATCGAACGGGCGCTCCACAAGCGCGAGCTTCTGATCGACCGCCGAAACATCGAGCGCATAATCCGGGAAGAGGTAGCGGCCCGCACGGAAGACGTGGAGCGGGAAAAGCTCGCTCTGCGTGATCTCTCCGTGAGCGTCGTGGAGACGCTGATCAACGCCATGGAGGCGAAGGACATTTACCTTCGCGGTCACTCGCAGCGCATCGCTGAGCTGGGCGCGTCGATCGCCGCGCAGCTTGGCCTCAACGAGGACACCGTCGAGAACATTCGCATCGCGGCCCGGGTGCACGACGTCGGAAAGATTGGGATCCGCGAGGCCGTTCTCAACAAGCCTGGTCCGCTCACGCCTGCCGAGTTCGAGCACGTCAAGGACCACGTGCGCATCGGCATGGAGATCCTCGCGCCCCTGAAGCACATCGCGCCCGCGCTTACGTATGTGCAAGACCATCATGAGCACTACGACGGCAGCGGCTACCCCAAGGGCAAGGTGGGCGATGCCATCTCGGTGGGCGGCAGGATTCTCGCCGCCACCGATGCGTTCGACTCTCTCACGTCTCAGCGCGCGTACCGGCAGCCCATGGCGCCTGACGCCACGGTCCAGTACCTGGGCACCCAGGTAGGCACGCTGCTCGATCCCAAGATCTACCGGGCTCTCTCAACGGTGATCTCCCAGCGGAAATCGCTGGTGTTCTCGTTCATCGAGAACACCTGAGCCAAGGACAGTAGCAGTGCCGCTCCTTGACTCCGCTGTTGCATCCCATTATTCCGTGTGCGCTCGGGGCACAGGGCGTGCAGATGCCCCCGAATTGGTCTCCGTGCCGCGTTACCGAACGCCCGTGACGCGTTTCGAACGATGGCAACACACTCTCAGGAGGCGGTCATGCCGCGCGGCGATGGGATGGGCGGGATGAGCGACGAGTTGCATTTCTCGGATCGCGACGACGAGGGAGAGGACCTCGGCGGCTACGGCGGAGGCACGGGTGGCGCCACGCCCTACGAGGATGACGACGAGGAAGACGGCGGCTGGGCGATCACAAAGGATCATTCCGAGGAGCTGTGGGATAGCACAGACGAGGGCGACGAAGAGGGCGACGACGAGGGCGAGGAAGGCGTCGTGGTCGCCGAAGTCGTAGAAGAAGAAGACGACGAGGAGGGCGACCTTTTCGGAGCGCCTCGACCGGCCCGCCGCGGGCGACCAGCGGGCTCTGGGGCGGCCGCGCGGGCCCGCGAGAGCGGCTTGGCCCCACGGCCGGTGAGTCCGCCGCAAACGGCCGCTTCCACAGGATCGCCCGTCCGCCCAGTGACCGCTCCGAAGACGGCAGCGGCAAAGACCGCTGCTCCCAAAGAGGCCGTGGCAAAGAAAGCGGCCACAAAGAAAGCAGTCGCCAAGAAGCCGGTAGCCAAGAAGCCGGTAGCCAAGAAGGCAGCCGCCAAGAAGGCCAAGGCTCCCAAGCGCTCCGCGAAGAAGGCGGTAGCGAAGAAGAAGACAGCCCAAAGGACCGTGGCGCAGAGTTCCAAGAAAAAGTCCAAGAAAAAGTCCAAGAAATCGCGCGGAAAGTCTCACGGGAAATCGCATGGGAAATCGCACAAGCACGGGGGCAAGAAGAAGAAAAAGAAGTCGAAAAAGCGGTAGCGCGAATCGGCTTGCCGGCTGCCTACGTATGTACAGGTGGCCCGAAGCGTTCTCGTCGTCGATGCCGATCCCGCCGCTCGCGATGCCCTAGTCGGCCTGTTCGAGGTCGAGGGCAACCATGGGGTGGCGGTTGCCACTGTGGAGGACGCCACAGCGGCTCTGCGCGAGCGGTCCTTCGACCTGATAATCGTAGACCTCAGAATCGCCTCAGCGCACGACAGCGGACTGCTCGTCTTGGCGGCTGCAGGACTTCTGTCGCCCTACTCGGCTACAATCGTGCTTGCGGCGGATCTCAGCCTCGACGACCAAAAGGCGTCGCATCGGCTCGGGGCCACGCACCTTCTGGGAAAGCCGGTCGATCTGTTCGCGGTCGCCGCTCTGGCGGCGGAGCACGGCGTCTCGTCGGCCTTGTACTCCGCTGGGCTCGCTTAACTGAGCTAGATTGACGGAGGGCTGGAACCAGGCCTTCCCGGGCGGGCACTATCACGACATAGGCGCGCCACTCCATTATCGTACATATATGGCAGAGTCCCCCGTCGCCCTCTTGCGAGCTCATGCCAACCACGCCCCGTGGAACGCGCGCGGGTTGGCGTCGCACGCCACGGCGCTGGTGGACGCGGCCGGTATGCGCCCGACGAACGCGTCTGCGCGGGCGGCGCCCAGCGCCCGAGCAGTTCGCTTTTACGTGGCAAGCGGCCTGCTCGACCGTCCCGAGGGCACTGGAACCGCCGCCACGTACAACTACAGGCACCTGCTCCAGCTTCTCGCCATCAAGATTCGTCAGCGTGAGGGGCAAACTCTCGACGTAATCAAGAAGGAGTTCGTCGACGTGACTGGCGACGCGCTCGAGCGGCGCGTCGCGCAGAGTTTGGCGCCCGCTTTGATGGCCGGAACACCGGCGGCGGTCGCTCATGATGGAGAGCCGCCGCACAGGTGGCAGCGCGTGGCGGTCGCGGAGGGGATCGAGCTGCACGTTCGCGACGACATATCCGCGGCGCGCGAGGATGCAGTCGTAGCGATGCGCGAGGCGGTCCGCGCCGCTCTCGGACGGGAGGACGTGCGGTAGGGTGGCCACTCTTCGGCGCGTGGCCACTCGACATGTCTTACTGGACCGCGCGCTCGAATCTCTCCCCATCTTCCGACTGAGTGATTCCACCGAGGACGGCGCGATCACTTACGCGCCCGCAGACGGCGGCCGGTGGCGGGTGTTCCCCGCGCCCGGCGACAGGCTTCCCGGCACGTTCGACCAGGACGTGTACGTCGAGCTCTTTCACCGGTACCACGAGGCTGGCTCCCCGGGCGATGGCGCGCTCACGTTCACGCTGCACGCGTTCCTACGCTCGATGGGTCGACGCGTCGACGGACGCACTTACGAACAGCTGCGCGGCGCCTTGACACGGCTGGAGCGCACGGTGCTCGAATCCGCCGGAGCGTACTACTCTGCCGTCCCGTCGGCTTCGGGCGCCGGATCGTTTGTAGATGAGCGATTCACCATTCTCACCGCGATAGCCATCGACCGGCGCAGGTCAGCGGACCGCGAGCAACTCGGCCTGTTTCCCACACTTGCATCCACGGAGCCGGGGGATGCCCGCATCACGCTCTCACCGCTGATTCGCGCCAACATCGCGGCGCACCACACGATCAGCCTCTCGCCGTCGCAGTATCTTGCCCTGCCTTCGCCGACCGCCCGCCGCCTGTACCGGCTGCTCGAAGTGGCCCGGGCCGAAGGGCACGTGACGTGGCGTGTTGCGCTAGACGCCCTGGCGGAACAGCTTCCCCTCAGCCAGCGCTATCCCTCCCACTTGCAACGGGTGTTGCAGCCAGCACACGAGATGCTTGTTGGCGCTGGGGTCGTTCGTGATGCCGCGGTTCGGCAACATCAGCGCACTTGGGTCGTCGATTATGTGCTTGCCCAACGATAAGGAGCTTTCATGGCTACGAAACTCGACAAGACGATCAAGCGGGAACTCGAACTCGACGGGCAGGCCTACACCGTCGCCATCTCGCCCGACGGCGTCAAGATGACGCAGAAGGGCTTTCGCAAAGGTCGCGAGCTGACGTGGCGCGCGCTCTGGGCTAGCGGACAGGAAGAGTCGTCCGGATCCGGCGGCGTCGCGACCGGAACTCCGCCCTCGCACGCGAGTATGTAGGTCGCGCCCTCGCGCGCGCTCGCAGCAGATCTCGCTTCCCGCAGGATTTCCCCCCTACCCGGCCGCCGCATGCCTTCACGCGCCCGTAAGACCGCGATTGCCACTCTTGCCGTTCTGCCTTTCGTCGCGGGCGGCTTCATGCTGCAAGTTAGGACCGGCAGCGGAGGGGGACGCGACGGGCCACGTGTGTTCGACCAGGTCTTGAGCTTGGTGTCGGACCGGTTTGTGGACACGCTCGACGCGTCAGCGCTGTACGAGAAGGCAGCAGAGGGTCTGGTTCACGAGCTGAACGACCCGTATACCGAGCTGCTGCCTCCTAAGCGGCTGACGGATTTCTCGCGGCGCACGGGCGGCCGGTACGGCGGAATCGGAATGGAGATCCAGGACATCGGCGGCAGCATCGTCGTGAATCGGGTCTTCCCTCACACGCCGGCGGACGACGCGGGTGTGATCGAGGGAGACCGCATCGTTGGCATCGACACCGCGGTCACACGCGGTTGGAAGGTCACGCAGGTTTCCGACTATCTGATCGGCACGCCTGGGACCAAGGTCGTGGTCAGGTTCGCCCGTCCCGGGATCGCCGATCCCATCACGCTGCATTTCACGCGCGCCGTGATCCATGTGCCGGCCGTGCCGTACGCGATCATGCTCGAGGATAAGATCGCCTACATCCCTCTGCAACAGTTCAACGAGAGCGCCAGTGACGACCTGGAGGCAGCGCTGCACCGGCTCGTCACCCGCGAAGGCGCGCGAGGCGTGATCCTCGACTTACGGGGCGATCCCGGCGGGATTCTGGATCAGGCTCTGGCAGTTACCAATCTTTTCCTCCACGAAGGCCAGGAGATCGTGAGCGTTCGCGGCCGCAACGCCGCACCACAGGTGTACGTCGCGAAGGAACACGCCGTGCTTCCGACCATTCCACTCGTGGTTCTGATCGATGGGCTTAGCGCGTCGGCCTCGGAGATCGTGGCTGGTGCCCTGCAGGACCACGACCGGGCGCTGCTCGTGGGGACGACTTCGTTCGGCAAAGGACTAGTGCAGACTCTCTTCCCACTCGACGGCGGCTACGCTCTCAAGATGACCACGGCCAAGTGGTATACGCCGAGCGGGCGCTCCATTCAGAAGGAGCGCAGACTGCTGTCCGACGGCGAATTCGTTGAAGTTCATCCCGATTCGCTGGAAACCGACTCGAGTCGAAAGGCACGACCGGCGTACAAGTCCGATGCCGGGCGCATCGTCTACGGCGGCGGAGCCATCACACCCGACGTCGTGGTCAAGCCCGACACTCTCACGACGCAGGAGCAGAATTTCAACAAGGAGCTCGCGCCCAAGACGCAGCAAGTGATTCAGGCCCTGTCCAACGTGGCGCTGGATCTCAAAGGAAAGGTGAAACCCGATTTTACGGTGCAGCAGGCGTGGCGGGATGAGCTGTACACCCGGCTTCAGAGCGCTGATGTGCAGGTGCCCCGGGCGCAGTATGATTCACTGACGCCGTACGTTGACCGTTTGATCGCGGCGCGCGTGTCGCGCGTTGCATTTGGCGATTCGACGGCCAAACGTCGCGATCTCGAGGACGACGTGCAGCTCAAGCACGCCATAGACCTGATGAGCCGCGGCCAATCCCAGCGCGACCTCTTCGTGGAAGCCCAGCAGATCGCGGCGGCGCAGCGCTAGACTCACGGCCCCTTCCCGACAGCCGCGTTGGGCCACGGACTTTTGTCTGCGTCCGGTAACGCGTTGCGGCTTTCGGGGGGTCTATCTCGCGGAACGAATTTGATCGTCACCGGTATTACTTGTAGACGCCGCTATGCGCCCATTCGCGTAACCGTCGTCGCTGGTTTCAAAGGTTACTAGTCTCGTCCGGCGCGTGAGCTTTGACGCGGCCGGGAGCTTTTTGTGGAGGTCTGGAGGTTCATATGCGCAAGCCACGTCCAAATACTTATAACCCGGCGCAAGCCCTGCATCTGATCGCGAGCGACCGCACGGGATCGGCCCTCAGCTGTCCGTCGTGTTCGGGTCCCATCGAGCGTGATCCCACTCGCGTGCCTCCGCCGCCCAAGTCACACGTAACATTGCGCTGCACGCGCTGCGGACGATTCGCGCGCTACATCGCTGGGGCAGCTTAGCGTAGAACGGATCTACGCCGATTTACGCTTGCGTGCGGCGCGCGGCGTGCCGTTGCGAGACTTGGCACGGGTCGCGCGCTTCCGGTTGCCGGCCTCGCCGGCGCCTTTCCCGTTTTCCAGACTGGCCCGCAGCTTCGACATCAGGTCCAGCACCTTCGTGTCGGCGGCCGGGCGGGTTTCCGGTACTTCGATTTTCTTGCCTTTGAGCTTCGCCCGAATGACGCGCATGAGCTTGGCGCGGTAGTCATCAGTGTACTTGCTCGGGTCGAACGCCGTGGAGAGGTTCTGAATTAGCTGCTCCGCCATGGCGAGCTCCTGCTGGCGCACGCCGTCTTCGCCCGGAAAGGAGTACTCCGACGGGTCGACCAGGTGGTCGGCAAATCGCATCACCTCGAGAACTAGCGCGTCGCCCACCGCCTTCACGCTCGCCAGCTGCTGCTTTTGTCGCAGCGTGAATTTGCCGATCCCCACCATCCCGGTCGCGCGGAGCGCTTCACGGAAAAGAGCATACGCTTTTTCGCCGCCCTTCGCCGGCACGACGTAGTACGGTGTGTCGAAAAAGCGGGGGTCGATCTCCTGCTCCTTCACGAAGTCCAGCATCTCTATCGACTCTGACGTCTCTATCGCGGCCGCTTTCACCTCCGCATCCGTCAGCGCGACGTACTTCCCTTTCGCGTACTCGTAGCCTTTAACGATCTCCGACCACGGCACCTCCTTGCCGTCGGCCGTGCACACGCGCTCGTGGCGAATAGGCGCCAAATCCTGACGGTGCAGCTGGCGGAAGTGGATCTCGCCTTCCCCGGGCCGAACCGCGGGATGCAGCCGGACGGGAATGTTCACCAGTCCAAACGAAATCGAGCCATTCCAGATGGAAGCCATCAAACATCCAGTGGAGCAAGCGCAAGACCGCTGTGGATATCCACAAGTTGTGCACATTTTGTGATATCTTACTAGTCCAATTTCGGGGGCTCAGTGGCCGGCGCGCTCAACCCGCGTTACACGTTTGCCAGCTTCGTGATCGGGCGGTCCAATGAGGACGCAACCGCGATTGCGTCGGCGGTCGCGTCGATGCCCGGGCGCGCCTACAACCCGCTCTTTGTATATGGGAATTCCGGGCTCGGAAAGACGCACCTGATGCAGGCCGTCGCCCACGCGGCGCTGGAGCGGAATCCGGTAGCGCGGATCTCTTACCTGACCGCCGAGCAATTCGCCGTGGAGCTTTCGGCCTCGGTGCAAGCAGGGGGGTTCGATGCATTTCGCGATCACTACCGCCGCGCGGAGGTCCTGCTGGTAGACGACGTCCACTTTCTTGATGCCCGGCTGGGAGCACGGGATGCTTTTGCCGAGCTGTTCGCGGCGCGCTATGAGGCTGGCGTGCAGATAGTGGTGGCCAGCGACAGGCCCCCAGAATCCGTCGGCGGGTTGGAGATGCTCGCGGGACAGTTCCGCCTCGGCAAGGTGGCCGACATCTCGCTACCCGACGCGGAGCATCGAGCGGCAATACTGCGGTCGAAGGTGCTCGCCGAGGGACTTGCCGACACAATAGCGGAGGACGTGATCGCTCTCGTCGCCGATGCCGTGCGAGACAACGTGCGCGCGCTCGAGGGAGCGTTGATTCGCTTACTAGCCTACGCTCGGTTGCGGGGACGGCCCGTGACGCCGTCGCTCGCGCGAGAGGCGCTGCAGATCAACGCCGAAGCGGCTCGCCGAGCGCGTCACGGTGCGGCGCGCGTGCAGGATCTTGTCGCCACGGAGTGGGGAGTCACCCCCGAGGCCTTGATATCCAAGCGCCGGTCGCGTGAGCTGCTCGAGCCGCGTCAGGTAGCGATGCTTCTTTGCCGGGAGATGCTAGGCATGACGTTGAGCAGCACTGGCGAGGCCTTCGGCGGACGCGATCACACGACCGTGATCAATAGTCTTGCCCGCATTGCTGCCGCTCGTCGAGGAAATCCGGCGCTCGATAATCGGATCCAGGCACTGCGCGACGCTTTACGCACCGCGTAAGTCGCCGAGCTTCAAAGGCGTCGCGCGCGCGGCTCAGCGATTGAATCCAAAGAGAGCGGCGTCGGGGTTGCCCCGTCCAGCAAGGACGTCCCTGAGTATGTCAGCCGCCATGACGGCGAACGTAATGCCATTGCCGCCGTATCCCAGAGCAAAACATGCACGTGGGTAGTCCGGGTGAGAGCCGATGAACGGAAGTCCATCGTGCGAGCTCTCGAATATTCCCGCCCACGCGCTATGCACCTCGAATTTGACATCAGGGAAGAGCTGCGTGAAGCGTGCTGTAAGGTGCGCGATCTTGCCCGGGATTCGCGCGAGCTGCACATCCCGATCGGTTGCATCGTCATCCTCACCCCCGACCAATACGCGGCCATCCGGCGTGGTGCGGACATAGAGGTACGGGCGCGCGGTCTCCCAAATCAGACACCTGTCCCTCCATCGGCCAATTTTCTCGAGCACTTGCGTGCCGACCGGCTCGCTGGCGAATGCATACGTCGTTCGGATGTCGGCCAACGTCCCGCCGAACGATGGGCCGCCGACATAGGGTAGAGCCTCGTATCCAGTCGCGAACACGATTCGCTGCGCGGTCACGCGATGGCCTGTCGCGGTCGAGACGCGCGCGGCGGTCGCGCTAGTATCGTATCCCGTCACCTCGGTATGCTCATATAGGCGCAGCCCGCGCGCAGTCGCCGATTCGAGCAGGCTTCGCGTCAGGCGAAGGGGGTCGACCTGCGCAGCGTCGCGCGAAAGGAGCGCAGCTGGAGCCGAGAATGGATAGCGGCTCGCGATGTCTCGATCGCTCAGAAGCTCGACGGCGATACCGTGACGCTGGCGCAGCGTGCACTCCTCTCTGAGTCCGCGGGCCGTGACCGAATGGCTCGCGAGGTAAAGGCTTGGTCGTCGCTCGAACCCGCAGTCGTTGCCGAGTTCTCGGGCGAAGTCGCTGGTCAAGCCCTCGAGCCGGCGGATCGCCTCGACACCCATCTCATATGCTCGCGCCGCGCGTGCCTGTCCGAAATGCGCCGATAGCTCCCGGAGCGGTGTGTCCAGCTCATAGAGCAGAAGAGCGGTGCTGGCCGCGGTACTGCCGCCGCCGGCAGAACGCTTGTCCAGCGCGATGGTGTCGATACCAGCGTCGATCAGCGCGTGGGCGACGAGCGCACCCGTGACTCCGGCGCCCACGACGGCGACGTCGCACCGGGCGTCTGCTTCGAGGGGGCTAGCAGGGGGTGCGACAGGAGACTGCGACGGCCAGAATAACTCGCCGGCCGTCAGGCGCATGGCCGGCTCGCTTGGCTCATCACTTCTGCGAGGGCAACCGTCATGCCGTGCCAGCCGCTCTCGAAACGCGCCGTCTCCGGTACCTGTTTCCGGTACGCCGTTTGCGCTAGCGCCAGGCCATGGGGGCCCTACAGTACCGGCGCCGCGTCGTCCTGACGTGGCGTCAGTGGTTGGCGATTCCTTTCATGATCGGTCTCCCAGCGTTGGCTCTGGCCGGAGTCTTCGGGCCATCGCGCGCCGGCGCCGCACTGCGCATGGCGTTTGTCTACGTGTTTGTATTGCTGTGGTTCCGGTTGCTGGGCAAGCGAGAGCTCAGCCATATGAGCCCGTTCGAGATAGTCACGTTGTTTTTCATTCCGCAGCTTTTTCGAAACGCCATTCTGCGTAACGACGACTCGATGTTGTCGGCCGTCGTCGGCTCGACCACGCTGTTCCTTCTGGTGTTCGCGAGCTCGCTCCTGAGCTTTCGCAGCCGCGAGGTTGCTGTGCTGTTGAAGGCCCAGCCCACAGTGCTGGTGCGCGACGGCGTGATACTCGAGGATGCGTGCAACCAAGAGCGCATCACGCAAGACGACATCGAGTCCGCCGCGCATCGGGCCGGGCTCGCTGACGTTAGCCAGATCAGGCTAGCGATCCTGGAGGGCAATGGCGACATCGCCGTGATTCCCATGTCTAAGGAGTCGGAGCACGCTGGCCCACGATAAGAACCGTGCGGTCGGCAGCCGCAGGTTTTGCGCATGGAAATTGCCAGATTGTCAGGTGGCCCTACATCCGTTTATCAAGAATTGTCGGATGCAAGGGATCACCGTCAGCCCCGATATGGGGACGAGGAAACGCTCCAATGGCACGGCTTCAAGGCACGGTAAAGTGGTTCAACGACGCGAAGGGCTATGGCTTTATATCTCGGGAAGGCGGCCCGGATGTATTCGTTCATTTCAGCGCGATTCAAGGCTCCGGGTTCAAGTCGCTCGCCGAGGGTGATCGAGTGGAGTTTGAGATTGTTCAAGGGCAGAAGGGGCCGCAGGCATCGGAAGTCATGAAAGCGTAAGGGTATGGCCTGCTGTCGCCGACGGCGGCAGCATCCTGAGAGGTGACCCGGAAGACCCTGTAACGTCCCTGTTTCACACAGGTCGCGCCCTTGCGGGGTGCCAGCTTCAGTTGCACTCTGCTACTAAGAACCTGCCGGAGCGTCGCGTATGCTGTCGTATCTCGAAGAGCTGTGTTCGGCCCTGCTCTCTCACGACGCGACCACTGTCCACCGGCTGCTGGCGCAGCCTCTCGCCCAAACATTGCCGCGCACAGTTCGGGATGAGGCGCTGGCGCTCTCGCGAGCTGGACCCGCCACGCTGCGTGCACCCATACACACGCTGCGGTACTACTACCAAACGCTGCAGCTCACCGAGTCAGACCATCGCGCGTCTTCGGACTCCGCGGAATCGGCCGACCATTCGGGCGAGCAGATTGAACTGGTGCTCTAGTACGGAGCTCCGGCTACGGGACTTCGGCTACGGCGCCCCGTGGAGCGACTGCCAGCGCTGAATCGCGCGCGCGACCTCGACATTGTCGGCCGCGATGTCGTACAGCTCGTCCAGCGCACGTTGTAGGGTCGGCGCGACCGTCTGGGCGACAATCGGCGGCAGGTGTCCAGCCCGGCGGACCGGATCGGCGCGTCGCTCTACGAGTAGACGGGCGCACGCCTCCATCTCACCTTCGGCTGTGCTGCTCGCGGCAACTCTGGGCGCGACCTCGATTTTCACGTAGCCGCCCCCGGGGAGCGGACGTGTATACACGGGGTCGTACTCCGGAGTCACCATTCGTTGTTTGCTTCCGCGGCGATGCCCGAATATGCCGACGACGGCTCGATTGACGCGTAGCGCAATCCCTGAAGCGGCAGCACGCGACGCACGGCGATCAGACGCTGGTGAAACCACGTGCGGCGCACGCCATTTCCGCTCAAGCGGTCGTAGCGAATCTGATGTGCCGCGCTGGATGCATGAATGATCGTATCGGCGCCGACGTACATCGCCACGTGTTGGGCACCGCGGCCGCCATAGAAGAAGAGAAGATCGCCGGGCCTCAGCGTATCGCCGACGACCGGCGCCTCGCCGAGCGCAGCTTGCTCGTGTGCTGTACGCGGCAGCGCGATTCCGTGCTCGGCGAACACGTAGCGTATGAATCCCGAGCAGTCGAACGCGCGTGGCGTCACGCCGCCCATGCGATACGGCACGCCGACATATTGGCGCGCGGTGCGCACCACGTCGGGACCGTCTACCCGAACGCGTTCGGCCACGAGCGACGGACCCAGGTCAGCCGCCAATATCGCCGCGCGGGTGGCCTGCGCATGCGCAATCGCCGGCACTGCGAGGCTCAGCATGCCGACCGTAACCACGATACGCCGCAGTACGTTACACCGCATCTGGTGTACGACGCGCGGGTCGCCGGCAGGTCACGGCCGGCGTGCCTCGGCGGGCCCGCCTACGAGGTAGGAGGGTGCAGCGGAAGGAGTTGGATACCGGCGCCGAAAGTCGCGTATGGCGGGATGGAGACGGGCAACGTGCCGGTTATCGCCGCCACTCCCACGAGCGCTCGCGCAGCCGCGCGCTGAGATATGGGGAACCCGCCCCAGGCAATCAGATACGCGCTGACTCCCGGTACCTGTTGCAGCAGGTAGGGATTGCCAAAAGAGACGAGAATGGGCCGCGCCCCGCGCTGGGCCAGAGCCTGGATGAAGGCGGTGATCGCCGCCGGAGCGTCCACGGTCGTAGCGTCCCAGCTCTGGCCTACATAAGACCCGACAATCGTGACATCCGCCGAATCGGCGGTTTGCAAGAGACTCCAAGGCTCCTGTCCGGGCTCGTCGGCATCGACATACTCGGAGCGCACGTTGGGAAACGTTTGTCGCAGCTCGCTGGCGAAGGTCACACCCGCCGCGAGGTCCGCGCGGCGCGCGACCGTGACCACCAATATCCGGGTGCCGCGGGCGAGTCGGCCCAGCGGGATCGAATGTAGCGAGTCCTTGACGAGAGTCATGGACCGCTCTGCGACCTGCGCCGCAAACGCCGTGTGCATCGAGTCGCCAACGATTGCCCGCAACGAATCGAGATCGACGACGCGCTCGCGATCGAGCTTCAGCGCGCGCTTGAGCGCCAGCAGCCGCCGCACCGAGGCGTCGAGCCGGCTCTCAGTGTAGCGGCCTTCCTGCACGCCCGCCACGATGGCGTCGATGGTTTGGCCGATGTCCTGGGGTTGAATCAGCACATCGGCGCCGGCCGCGACCGCGCGCTTGGCCGCCTCAACCGCGCCGTAGCGATCGAGCACGCCGCGCATGTCCATGGCGTCGGAGATAATGACGCCGTTGAAATGCAGCTCGCCGCGCAACAGGCCCGTGAGCACTGGCGCCGATAGCGTGCCAGGCGTGCCGCTCGTATCCAGGGCTGGCATCGAGCCGTGGAACGACATGATCGCGCCTACTCCGGCGGAGATCGCCGCGCCAAAAGGAACGAGCTCCACGCTGTCGAGCCGTGCACGCGTCACTCGCACTACTGGCAGCGCGAGGTGCGAGTTCGTTTCCGTGTCTCCGTGGCCGGGAAAGTGCTTGCCCGTCGCCACCATCCCGTGCTCCTGCACGCCGCGAATGAACGCGCGGCCAAACGCCGCGTCGAGCGCCGGGGACTCGCCATAAGACCGGGTGTTGATGACCGGATTACTTGCGTTGTTGTTGACATCGAGCACCGGGGCATAGTCGATGTGCACGCCTAGAGCGCGCCCTTCGACCGCTGTTACCTCACCTTCCTCGTAGACGAGCCCGGTGTCACGAGTGGCTCCGAACGCCATCTCGGGCGGAAACAAGGTCGCCCCGCCGAGATCGATCCCGTTCGGCAGAAACGTGCCCGCGCGTGCGCGCTGCCCAGCACCGAACTCGAAATCGGCCCCGATGAGAAGCGGCAGCGTGGAGGCGCGCTGCAGGGCGTTCAGCTTGCTCGCGATGTCGATGGGCGAGCCCACCGACGCGGTGAACCCGCCAACGTGCTCCACGACGACATCGTGCAGCAAGGTTCGCCACTGGTGAGAATCGAGCGGCACGTAGTCGCCAACCACGGTCGGCCATACCATCTGCGCCGCCTTGTCGCGGACCGACAGGGTGCCGAGAGCTGAATCCACCCAACGGTCCGCGAGCGCTCCGCCCGCGAAAGTCGCCGGATGCGCGCCGGTCGGATTGGCGCTGGTGCAGGCGGTCATGCAGGCGGCGAGACCAACTATCACAGCCGCCGCCCGCGAGTTCACCAGGTGATGGTCCCCTGCTTCGACGTGTCGACGTTCTCCTCTCGACCAGCCTTGAAGAGAAACGCTTCGAGATTCTTGGTGAGAAACTGGCGGGCCTTTGGGTCCATCACGTCGAGCCCGTAGTGGTTGATCAGCATCGTTTGCTGCTTCAGCCACAGTCCCCAACAGTCAGTGCAGATCTCGCGCACGATGCGCGCGCCAACCGTGCCTGGGAACGGAGCCCGCGCGAAACCAGCGCGAGTGACACCGCAGCGGGAGCAGGTAACGTCAGCCATCGTTTAGCAAATCGCCTGTGCCAGACTCGCCCGTGCCAGACCAGCCCGAGCTACGATCTCGCGTAGTTGATGTGGGCGAGGCCAAACAGAGACAGCAGGCGAATGTACACCCATCCGATGTCCAGCTCATACCATTTGGCCCGGAACTTCGCGGAATGGGGGTCGTGGTGGTGGTTGTTGTGAAGCTCTTCACCACCGAGCCAGACGGCGATCGGCGCGATGTTCCGACTCTCGTCTTTGACGTCGAAGTTACGGTAGCCAAGCGCATGGCCAACGCCGTTCACGATTCCCGCGGCCCAGAAGGGAATCCAAATCATCTGGATGCCCCAGACCACCGGTCCGACGAAGAACCCGAACAAATAGACGTCGATGCCAAGCATCAACACGATGCCCAGGAACGCACGCTTGGTGAATATGTGCCGCTCCAGCCAGTCGTTCGGCGTTCCCTTGCCGTACTTCTCGAGTATGCCTGGCTGTTGCAGCGCACGGCGGTAGTAGAATGCGCCCTTGACCACAACGTTGCGCAGACCTTCCAGTAGAGGGCTATGCGGGTCGCCCTCGCGGTCCGCGAACGCGTGATGCTTGCGATGGCAGGCCACCCACTCTTTGGTGACGATCGACGTGGAGAGCCAGAGCCACACGCGCATCGGAACCGTCACGAGCGACGAAAAGGAGACGCCACGGTGCGTCTGAGCACGATGCAGGAACAACGTTACGCACACGTTGGTCAGGTGGCCGGCGACGACCACGAAAACAACTGGGATCCACCAGTGTGACGCCCAACTACCAAAACGAAGCATGTCTAGTACCCCATCGTAGGACGATTCAACGGACAAAGGTACACGGCTACGGGCGCCACGGATACCGGCATGGCTCCGCGAGCCCCGCGCTGGGTACTTACCGACGTCACGGCTCTCCCTACACTCGGCCTACAAGATGTTTACGCTGCGCGCGAGCAGGACGGCGGCGATCACGAAAGAGGTTATCGCCTGCAACATCATCATCAGCTTTGCCCAGCGCGACAGCACCGGTGTGTCGGTCGGCGAGAAGGCGGTGCACGTGGTGAAGGAGAGAAACAGGTAGTCGACGAATCCCGGGCGCCATGTGTGCACCGGCGGGCGAATGGTCATTTGCGGAAACAAGAATGCACCATCGGTGTGAGCCCCTCGGCGATCGCGCGCATTGGGCCCCCCCGCATCCAGCCGCCAGTACCATGTCGCAAAGACAACGACGTTCGTGACCCAGCGGATCGCCCCTGACCGCATGAGCGCGACGGGCGACTCAAGGTGCCTAGGCAGCGCGGCCACGAGCGCAATTACACCCGCCACGAGGGCGACCGTGAGAACCATGGAAATGAGCGATCCCAAAAACTGGTTCGCGCGGTAGTAGCCGCGCCTGCGAAAGACGATCGTGGGGCCCATCAGCCCAGCGACGATCGCCAACGGAAGCCATTCCGGGCCCACGGTCAACGATCGCGGGAGCGCCAGCTGCAACCCGCCCACGGCCAGCACCGCCAGGATCGCCGCCCACCTCGGCTCGGGTCGGATGCCGGACCCGGCGGGCGGACTTTCCCCCGCAGGCCCCGCTGGCTGGGCGGGAGACGCTTGTGCGGCAGCTGGCGGAGCCGCCTCCCGTGTTGGGCCCATTACCCCCCGCCTAGGCTACGGGGCGCTCGGTTTCGTCGCGGTCAGCCCGCCTGCGGTCGCCGTCCCGGCGAGATCCGCGCCCGGAGGAGGCGTGCCCCAAACATCGTCGCTCGGGTTCCAATCGGGTACGAAGGGATCCACCCACAGTCGGGCGCCCGTCACTCGGGCCTTCACTTCGACAACGGCGTCGTACCGCTCGCCATGCGCCCATATGTCGACTGGTAGCGAAACGTCCTGCGTCGACCCGTCGCTCAGCGCTAGACGCATCGTCACCGGAAAGACTATGGTCGTATTGCGCTTGAGCGAGATCACAGCCTGTGAGTCACTCGACACGACACTGTCGATAGCTATGTCCAGCACGTCCGTCGAATAAAAGAATCCGCGCCAGAACCAGGACAGATCGCGACCCGAAACGTTCTCGATCGTGCGAAAGAAGTCGCCCGGCGTCGGGTGCTTGAACGCCCAACGGCGAACATACTCGCGGAAAGCGCGGTCGAAGGTCTCTCGTCCGATGACTGCATCGCGCAACGTCAGCAACACGACGGCCGGCTTTCTGTATCCGATCGCTCCAAGGGCCTGCGTCGCGATGTGGTCAGGCATGGCCATGATCGGCGCCTGCGTGTGGTCGTCCACGACCGCGCGCCAATTGGCCATGTAACCTGACCACACTGGAGTGTCCGGGTATCGGGCCTCTGCCGCGAACGCATTGATGTAAGTATTCAGCCCCTCGTCCATCCACGCGTACCGGCGTTCATTAGATCCTACGATCATCGGGAACCACTCGTGGCCATGCTCGTGATTCAGCACGCCGAAGATCGATCTTGGATCATCCTTTCCGTAGTGCACCATGACGAACATGGGATACTCCATTCCGCCTACCGGTCCGGCGACAGAGGTCGCCTGCGGATAGGGAAACGGAAAGAACAGCTCGGAATACTGGCGAACTGTCCACTGTGTCTGCTCGGCGCCGTCCTCCCACGCTTTCCCCGCCTTCGGCTCCTCGTAATAGGCCTGACATAGCACGCCAGCGGGGTTCCCCTCGATTGGACCGGTGCTCGTCGCGTCCCAGCGAAAATCGGGCGCCGCGGCCCATGCTACGTCGCGGACTGAGCGCGCGCGAAACCTCCATGTCTTCGCGCCTGCACGCGCCGTATGACGATGCGCCGTTGCCTCGCTATCAGATATCACCGCTACCACCTCGGTGCTCTTCAGGGCCCGCGCGAGCCGATGACGCTCGGTGGCCGTCAGTACCTCATCCGAGTTCTGCAGCACGCCCGACCCGGCGACCGTGTATCCCGCGGGCACGGTGACCGCGTAGTCGATGTCACCGTACTCCAGATAGAACTCTCCCTGCCCGAGATACTGGTCCGCGTTCCAGCCGCGCACATCATCGTACACCGCCATCCGCGGGTACCACTGAGCTACCTCGTACAGCACACTGTCGCGTCCCATGCGATCGGCGCCATGATCCGGAATGGGAAACGAGTATCGCACCACTATCGTCGCCTTTCCGCCCTTCGCGGGAAGAGGTGCAGGCAGATCGAGTCGCATCATGGTGTCGTCAACCTTTGGCACCACCCGGGTTCCGTTCACCGTCACGTCGGCGAGACGGTAGCCGCCATCGAACAGGCGCGATCCAAAGCGCGAGTCAGCCTCGTGCAGCTGTGCGCCCTCGCTGCTCGGGCGGAATAGGTTCTGGTCGAGCTGCATCCAGACGAATCGCAATGTGTCTGGCGAGTTGTTCGTGTACGTCACGCGGACGACACCGGTGATGCTGCGCGTGGCAGTGTCCAGCGTCGCGGCTATCGAATAGTCAGCTCGCTGCTGCCAGTATTTTGGACCGGCTGCTCCGGTGGCCGACCGGTATTCATTGGGGCCCGGCCAGTCGATGCGCCCCATCGTATAAAACGGGTCGTCGGTCGTTTCGCTGTATGGTGCGGGGCTCTGGGATTGCGCGGCGGCAGCAGGAGGCTGAGCGGGAGGCTGGGCGGGTGTCTGGCAGGCGGCGCGGTGCGCGGTGCCTACGACGGACAACGCCGCCGAAAACAGTGTCACCCGCCCCATTGTGTGAATCATCGTACATCGGGGCATAGCAAAGAGTTTAGCTCACGGGCGGTAAATTTTCACGATGCCGCCCAAGACGCACGACGCGAACGGACAATTTCACAATCCGTGGCAAGTGGTTAGCGATCGTGGGCGGTGGCGCGGCTTTCTTAAGTGGATGCTCATTGATCGTCCGCGAGCGGAGCGACAGCGACCGTCGCGCCGCGATGTGTTCGCGGCCGAGCACCCGCTCGCCACGCCGCGCTTCCCCTCCCCGCGAGCCGCGGAGAATGAGCTGGTCATCACGTGGGTCGGACATTCGGCGTTTTTGATCCAGATCGGCGGGTGCAACCTGCTGACCGACCCGGTTTGGGGGCAACGGGCATCGCCGATCCCGTGGTTGGGCCCACGACGGTGGATTCCGCCAGGTATCGATTTCGCCGCGCTTCCGCCGATCGACGGGGTGCTCATTTCGCACGACCACTACGACCATCTGGACCTGCCAACGGTCCGCCGTCTCATCACCCGCTGGCCCGATCTCCGCTGGTGGTGCCCAACCGGCGTTGGAGCGTGGCTCGCTCAGCGCGGTGCGCGCAATGTCGCCGAGCGTGGCTGGTGGCAGTCAGAGGAGTGGCCCGCCGAGGGACGGACGACACTGACGGTCACCTGCGCGCCTGCGCAGCACTTTTCCGGCCGGCGATTTAGCGACCGAAATCGCACGCTTTGGTGCGGGTGGGTCGTCCGCGCCGGCACGCGCGCGGTCTATTTCGTGGGCGACACGGGCTACCACCCTCTATTTGGCGAGATAGGGAGTCGCCTCGGCCCTTTCGACGCCGTGCTTATGCCGATCGGCGCCTACGACCCGCAATGGTTCATGCGCCCGGTCCACGTCACCCCGGAGGACGCTGTAGAAGCTTACGGACAGCTGTCCGACGGTGCTCGGCCGCCCCTCATGGTGGGCATGCACTGGGGCACGTTCAAGCTGACGAGTGAGCCCATGGATGAGCCTCCCGAACGTGCGCGCAGTGCCTGGGCGGCGGCAGGGCACTCCGAAGACAAAATCTGGGTCCCTCGGCACGGCGAAACACGTCAGGTCTAGCCGTCCCGCGTGATGATTGCAGGAAGCCGGGGTTGCCCATCGGGGCGTCGCAATCCAATCTTCATTGTTGACGCTGCTAGATCATTCCTCCCCACCTGGGGCACTCGCCATGGCCAAGAAAAAGTCTTCCTCTCGCAAGGCATCACGCGGGACCAAGTCGCGGCGCACCGCTCGTCCAGCTTCGCGTCGCGCCCGCACTGCAGTCACTCGCGCGAAGAAAAAAGTTTCGGCCCGCAAGTCAGCCGCGAAGAAGTCAGTTGCGCGCAAAGCCGCCGCAAAAAAATCCGCCGCACGCAAGGCCGTGCCGGCGCGCGCAGCAGCCGCCGCTAAGTCGTCCGTGGCCCGTGTGGCGCGGGTAGCCACGACGCTCGTCGAGCAGGCCAAGACGGGCGTAGAGCATCTCGGAGACGCCGCCGTCGGGTTGGTCGATCGCGTAACAGGCACGACTCACACTGGGACAACGCCGACATCCGGGCCACCAGCTTCCGGCAACGCACCGCCACGGTCCGTCAGCTAAACCGCTTTAACCTCGCTCACGAGCTTCCCCAACGACGCTTTGGCGTCACCGAAAAGCATGCTTGTGGTTGGCGCGTAAAACAGTTCGTTCTCGATTCCCGCGAAGCCCGGGTTCATGCTGCGTTTGAGCACGATCACGTGCTTCGCGTGGTCGACGTCGAGGATGGGCATGCCGTAGATCGGGCTGGAAGGGTCAGTACGCGCCGCCGGGTTCACAACGTCGTTGGCGCCAACGACGAGGGCGACGTCCGCGCGCTCGAACTCGCCGTTGATCTCGTCCATGTCATGCAGCGCATCGTACGGCACGTTCGCCTCGGCAAGGAGCACGTTCATGTGCCCCGGCATGCGACCCGCGACCGGATGTATCGCGTACTTGACCG
>Ga0073928_10004483_pt1 | contig 20622 bp, 14 predicted proteins | sample PaiPotPPA55metaG_FD_76969 | JGI IMG/M metagenome (GOLD analysis project Ga0073928, IMG submission 76969) | Iron sulfur acid spring bacterial and archeal communities from Banff, Canada, to study Microbial Dark Matter (Phase II) - Paint Pots PPA... ...
ACAAATCAGAAGGCATCTTGTGGTTGTTGTAATCGGGCAATGCGAGATCGCCCGAGAGATAGACTTTGACTCGGTGGCCTTCGCGGATGGTCACCGTGGGCATAATGTTCAAAAACTTCTCGAGGATCTGCGCCGAAGACTGCGCTGTCGATTGCGCGAATCCTTGGCGCATAAGGTCGGCGTTCGATGCGGTGAGAGAGCCCGAGGTCCCTGCCTCACCAATGGCCCCGAGAGCGCCAATGGCGAGTGAGACTCCGAAGATGCGGAGGTAGTGGTTGTTGACCTGGTCCCGCAAGCCGGTGTCACCGGTTTGGTTGAGCCCTTTGAATTGATCGAGGCTGACGGAATACCCGTCGGGCATAAGCACGCGATGGAACACGACGGCCAAACGGTTTTGGCCGAAGGTGTCCACTTTTTTCGTTTCACCTAGCAACCTCGAACCGGCGGGGATGAGCAGATGCTGGCGATCATTGGAATAGACGTCGGTTGAGAGCAGGCACTCGACCGGACCGGTGAAGCCTCCGTCGAGGCGGCTGATCAGTACGGTTTCAAGGATGGTTCCTTCAAACAGCAGATAGGGTTTTCCTGCCGCCGCATTGAGGGAGCCAGCTGGCACGGCGGCAGGATTTCTCGCTTCCTCCTTTCGATCGTGGGTTGATTCCGCGGAATCGTTTCGCGCGACCGGTGAAGCGCTCGGTACAGGCGGATTCGCTTGCATCTCTTTCAAGAGTTGTGCGACCTGCGGGGAGTCGGGGCCCACAGGAACAAGACTTTGCACCGCTGGAGTGGCTTCTGATTCAGGCGCCGGCGAAGTTGACGGAGTCTTGCGGTAGGTTAGCGCGACATTCGTGGAAAATAGCGACACGTAAGCACGCCGCTCGCGCTCCGCCTGAATTGGATCCTCCGGTCGCTCGGCGGGCGGGTTACCGGCCCCGCTCTCTGGTTGGAGTTGCTGCGAGTCTTGCGGCGTAGCACCGAGCAGGCGAGTCTGCTGGGCCAGCGCGCTCTGCGCCACGAGTTGTTGGCGCTGTAGCTCTTCGATGCGGTTCTGCAATTCGTTGATCTTGGTCTCATTGACTTCGAGCGGCGCCTGCGCCGGAGTGGACGAGGCGGTCTTGGTCGACGCCGGGGGTTTCCCTCCTCCCGTCAGCCACATAATGGCGATCATGAGGAATGCCAGTCCGATGAGAAGCCAGGACTGCACGTTTTTCGGCAGAAGGCCTTGCGGCTGGGGATCTTTTTCCTGAACTTGCGCGGGGTGGCTCATCGCTCGTCCTTCAGTTCGCGGCAACGCGCCGCGCAAACGGCAGTTTCTTCTTGCCAATTGCGAGGTATCCCGAGTCGATGACTTTAGGTGCGATGTAAACGCCATTCTCGAGCTGGAACGGGATCAGGTTCGGCTTGCCGTCTTTGATTTCGTAGAGAGCGGGTTTTTCGCGCGCCGCGCACTTGATGTAGGTAAAAGCGTCATCGCGGTAGATGGCGGAAACGAGAAAGGGCTCGCGCGCGGCTTTCGCGTCGAGTAGATAATCGAACTGGAGTTTCGTCGCGTAGCTGGATCGGAAATGGCCCACTTGTTCGGTGGCAACAGCCTGCGCGGCACGTACCTGATCCGCTATTTGCGAGCGCAGCGTGTCTAATTCCTTTTTGTAGGCTTCGGCCTCACCAGCGCTCACGTAGCCGCGCAGGGCGGCATTCCTTGCGATGCCGGAGCCTTCCTTAGGCTCGACGAAGATTTTCAGATCGGGTTCGACATTCGGCTGGTTGCTGATTTCGTTCAGCAAGAACGAATAGACGTGACCGCTTGCGGTGATGAGATTCAGATTGCTGCGGATGCCGGCCTGGGCCGGGTGAACGTAGCAGAGGTTGTGCGCGCCGTTGATGATCCAGAAGTCCTTGTCGCCGGTGGTGAAATCGAGGATCTCCTCATCCTCGGGTAGGACGATCAGCGTCGAAAACCTGAGTTTGGCACGCACGGGGACAATGTCTTCTTTTGAATATTTCACGACACGTGCCGTTGCGTCCGCTGCGGCGTATACGGGCGAATGTTGTAATGCGGCCGCGCCCAAGACAACCACGACGAACGCGCGGAGGAAAAAACTGTGCCACTGAACCGCTAACACCTGTTTCATCGAGTTGCTCCTTTTGAGGATGGGTTGTTCCGCTCGAAACCCTTTCCACGATCGAAGAGGATGCAGACGAGCCAGGGCACGCCGAGGGGCGAAGGATCCCTTGATGGCGAGGGGCCGGAAAACAGAAAGCGGATTGCTTTTCGTCAGCCATGCATGCCGACAAGGGGAGAGAATCACGGTTGTCCTCCAGCCAGAATTTCGAGGCCTCGTTCGAAGCCGTAAATTTCGAATGCTTCTTTCCGTTTCTTGTTGTCGTAAGGGTCGTTGGTGTAGAGCCAATAGCTTTTGGGATCGACATTGAGATTGGCGACCTTAGCCAGTTCCGGCGTCTTAATCAGAAATTGCTGTTTAGGGATTAGGTTGGAGATCAGCTCGACTTCGGTCTCATTCAAATGAAACTGGCGGCGGTAGAGGTCGCGGTCCATATCGGGGTTGGCAAGGAATATTTTGGTGGCGCAGCTTTCGATGATGACGTCAAGGATGTCCGAGCGCTTGAGCTCGTCAAGCGACTGGGTTGACAGGACCATGGCCGCGTTGTGCTTGCGCCAGGTCTTGAGCGCCTCGACGACGTACCTCTGAATGGATGGGTTCTTCAGAAAAACCCAGGCTTCGTCGATGAAGAAAGCTTTGAAAACCGGGGAAGTCTGCTGGTTCGCGACGACGGCATTGGCACGATGCAGGATGTAGAAGAGCAGCGGCTCCAAGAGTTCAGGGCACTGGCTCATGCGCTGGAAGTCGAAGCATTGAAAGCGGGAGAACGAAATCGTGTCTTCGGAATTATCAAATAAGAATCCGAACTGGCCGCCGCGGATCCATTTGGAGAGGCGGCTCGCGATGTCGTGGCCGAGCGTGTTCGCAAGCACGCCCAGCGTGCGGAGCGCCGGATCCACCGCGTACAGATTTTCGACCTGGTGAAAGAGATCGCGCTCGGCGGCCGGATCGAGCTCACCCGCTCTCTGCCCCTGGATCAAAACTTTCAAGAAGAGCGCAAGGAAATCTAGATTTTCCTTGGTGGGCGGCAGCGAAAACGGGTTAATTTTGAAATCCGCGGATTCAAGGCCCACGCGCACGTACGAGCCGCCGAAAAGCTGCGTGAGGCTTTCAAAGCTCCCGCCCAGATCGAAGATGAAGGTATGCGGATCGTATTTCTGGAGATGGGTGATCAAGAAATTCAGAAGGAACGATTTCCCGGCGCCGGTCCTCCCGAGAATCATCGTGTGGGCGACATCGCGGTAATGGAGATTCAGGTAGTAGGGAGTGTGGTGATTGGTTTCCAGCACGGCGAGATATTCCTCGCGGAGATGCAAATTGCGCGGTTCGCCACAGTGCAGGGTGAAGAGAAACGAGAAATCTGCATAATTGGTATTGAGTAGATAGAGGCAGCGCAGGTTGAAGACGTGATTACCAGGAACCGCGGCGAGAAAGGCATTCAGCAAGTTGTATTTTTCTTCATACAGTTGGGCGTCGTGCACGCTGAACACTTTGTAGAAGTCGGCGCACGCCCGTTCCACCTGGGCCATGTCCAGGTCGTAAATCACGACGGTGAGGGAGAACTGGCCAAAGTAATTTCCAAGTAGCTCGATCTCCTTGATACCTTCCCCGAGCTCCCGAACCTGAGATTCCTTGGAATCGTCGAGCAAAACGTCTTGAGGAGCGGTTTCATTCATGCTCACTTGGCTCGCGAACGAACGCCTGGTGTTGTGAAAATGACGGCGCTTGGTCTGGATGACCCGGCGCATCTTGCCGGAATCTTCCTTTTTCCATTCCGTCACGACGTAATAGTTCGCCTCGACTTCGAGGAGTCGTTTGAAGATGAGCGGAAAGCTCTGGGCGGAGGGTTCCTTGAGCGTGAGAACCTTGACGTAGTAGTCGTCCACGCGCAAATGCCCGCGATGGCATTCGATGGGCGATTCGGGCAAGTAGTAATCGAGGAATGTGTCGTGTTTCAGTTTGGCGAGATTGAGCTTGTCGGGATGGAAGTTGAGCGTTCGCTTTATAACGCGGAAGGCTTCCTGTTTGTCGAGCATACGGACGGCGAGGAAGTCGCTGACCTGGAGGATGAAGCTGCGGGCCTTTTGAAGCAGTACCGCCTCGGCGCTCGCGAGATGCTGCCCTTGAACGACGACTTGCTTCTGACCGGAAAAATGCGCCCGCAGATCGTCAAAAACTTTTTTCGGATTCTTGGGGAACTCGGCGAGCGCGGTTCCGAGCTTGTGTGAGGTGTGAAATCCCCGGTACAGCACTACGTAATAGACTGACAGGGAAAATAGCGTGTCGGCCTTGCTTGCGAGGTAGGCCATGCGAGTCTTGATTGCGGTATCCACGATCGGAGTGGCGTAGAGCTTGTACGGAATGGCTTCGTTGTTGCGCTTGAAGAGGTATTGGTAGAGGCGATAGTTTTCGTCGAATAACTTCAGTGCGGACTCAAGGCGCTTGGTAAAACCATCAATTGATGCGCCGTCGAGACACTCGTAGTCCACGCCGCGAACTTCGAGGATGAGGCCGACTTCACCGCTCTTGGTCAGAAAAACGTGCGGACCGATGAAACCGTAAAGATTAATCTGCTCGCTGAGAGAGCCGGTTTCGCTGTAATTCTTGAATATCCCGCTAAGCCTGAGCATGGCCATCCCTTCGAGTTCGAATCGGGCTGAATTTCATCGGGTCGTATTGCGCGCGGACCCTTGCGGCCGCCAGTAAAAACCGCAGAAGCTGCGGATCGGTTTGGGTGGCCCAGCGGGCCATAGAGTAGAGCAACAAAAACATCAGTAGTCCTCCGAACAAGCTGTTGAGCAGGTTGAAGGTGGCCGCGCCCAGGCACATGGCAAAGAAGAAAAGCTTTCGCTCAGCCCCCAGGATCGTCAGTGGCCGGGAGAGTGAACGATGGACTCTGTTGATTCGTCTGGCTTCCGCCATAGGCTTCTCCGTTCAAAACACGGTTGTTTCAATTGCCGGGAAACAGCCACGCCAGGAAATTCACCGCGGCGATGGCCATACCGACGCCAAAGAGAACCCCGGCAAGCACCCGCTTCGAGCCGCCTTCACCGAAGGCAAACGTAAGGCCGGCCACGACGATGGCGACGAGCGAGAGGCCGCGAGCGATGGTGCTGGTGAAGGCCTGCTGCAGCACGCTGACTGCGTTTTCCCAGGGGGAAGTTCCTTGCGCGAACGCGGGAGCTGCGATGGTGACCACGGCTGAGCGCAGCAAAAAGCCCGCGAAGGACTTCGCAAGAACTGCTTTCATGACGCTCTCCCTTTCACGTTGGAGTTTCAGAATGAAGGGAGTCCTCGTAGGACTTGGCTCAGGCGAAGACAAAAGAAGCCGATTGCGAAGGACGGCTGTTCGCGCCGGTTGGCCGGACGTCTTCGTCCGGGCACACTTGGACAGCGTGGTCCCCACAATCGCGTCCGTGCCTTCCCGAGGCCGTACGCGCGACCGAGCCAGCGTCCGATGGAATCGGCCGGGCTCTGATCTGCGGGAGTAACCGGCGAGAACTCCCCTCACCATACTAATCAGCCACGGAAAATGAAAATCGCTCGGGTACTAGCGAAATATTTTTTCCTGTAGTACCGGGTTCCCGAACACCGGCGCAAACGGTGGAGCAGAAGAGAAGCGGAATCATGGCCGGAACAGGTCAAGCTGTTTTGCGATGCCGTCGCCCGATTTTCGAGCGATACGGCGCAGTCTCTCGAGCAAGCGATGGACGCGACGGTGGATGGCTGGAGCGGAATGGCCGCTGCGGCGGGCGAGTTCCGTACCGCTGATACCTTCAAGTTTGAACTCGGTGAGAAGTTGCCTTTCGCGCGCCGATAGCCATCCCCTGCGCACGCAGTCATCGAGAAACTGCGCGAGCAGAACGCCCGCAAGCGGTTTCTCGCCGCTTTCTAGGATTCCCCGGGAAGCGGCCTGAGATCCGTCCAACCCATTCGGGAGGTCCAGGCGAAATTCGCGGATGGCCCAGCGAAATGCGCTACGCCGCATCTTTCGTGCGACGGCGAAAGCGAGGTGCGATTGGCGCGAGCGGATTTCCTTGGAATGCAGAAATTCCAGAAGCGCGGCAAAGAGGTGCTGGGCGGTGTCCTCGCGCGCAAGCGAAGGAAATGCTGCGCTGATTTGGGTCGTGGTGCGGTGGATGGTTGGAACAAAAACCAATAGCAACAGGGACTGCCCGATGGGATCAGAAGGACCGTTCGCGCCTGCTCGGACAAGCTCCACAATGATTTCATCGGCCGAGGAGCTCTGGTCGTCACTCTGGCGGTGAAGATGACCGATGAGTTCGGAAGCGGTCGGAAATGCAGCCAGGACTTGGCTCGATGCCGTCCACACCCGGTATCGTTCCAGACCTTTTTCATCGCTGAGTTCATCCATGAGGATCGACTCCAGACGGCAGATGAGGCAATCGCAGTCGTTTCCGGTCATCATAACGATGCTCCGGCGTCCTGTTCTCAATCCTCGAATACGGTTCGGGTAAACGGCGGTAGGGGGCGGCGCCGCCCTGCGCGGTCGGAAAGAAAGATCGCGCGGGCAGTAAGGTATATGTTATGTAATTATCGCAACGGTAAACTCACTCGCGATTGGTCGGACCTGCGTCCAGCACAAAGAAAAGGCCCCGGCGGTAGCAAGGACGTCGCTGTGGATCTGCCGAAACTCCATGAGCATTACATCCGTCACCAATTCTTTGTTGAGCATCATCCAGAACTCAATATACTGATCAACAACGCAGGCATCATGAAAGTGGATAACGTGCAAACTGCGGTGGACGATGCCCTCGTGTCCTGAGCCGCGTGAATCACGTAGGCTGTCGGTTGTCGTTTCAAATGCTCGAAGAGTGCTGAAGTCATTCGGATGACTGAGCGGGACGCCTTCGTCCGCAATGGCACCGGGCCAAATGACGCAGAGGCTACAAGACAGATAAACGACTGGTTTGCAGGTGGGGCGCACTAGCACCGGCACTGAAAGGGAACTCCAGTCCAAAACAGGGCTTCCGGATCGCAAGGAGAAAGGCACGATGTTCGCAATTACTGGAATTACTGGCAACGTTGGCGGCAACGTAGCGCGTAACCTCCTGGCCGCTGGGCGGCCAGTTCGGGCTGTAATGCGCGACGTCGGCAAAGGTGACGGCTGGGCACAGCGCGGCTGCGAATTAGCGCCAGCGGACATCCTTGACGTCGCGGCCCTTACGTCCGCGTTCGCGGGAGCGGAAGGCGTCTTCGTGCTGGTTCCGCCGAACTTCGATCCGGCGCCCAGCTTTCCTGAGGCGCGCGTCACGGCCGCCACTCTGAAATCGGCGATCGAAAGAGCACGTCCGTGCAGAGTTGTGTACCTGTCGACGATCGGCGCGCAAGCGCGCGAACCGAACCTGCTCACACAGCACACAATCATCGAGCAAGTGCTGGGAGAGCTGTCGATGCCTGTTGTCTTCCTGCGACCGGGATGGTTCATGGAGAATTCCAGATGGGATGTTGCTGCAGCGCGCGAGAACGGTGTGATTCCGAGCTTTTTGCAGCCTCTTGATAAACCGGTACCCATGGTTGCCACCGCCGACGTCGGACGTATAGCCGCGGAAGTGCTCCAGGGAATTTGGAACGGCCGAGGAGTCGTCGAGTTGGAAGGGCCGCGCCGGGTGACGCCCGGCGAGGTTGCGGCCACCTTCGCTGAACTTCTTGGCCGTCCGGTAAGAATGGACGCCGTGCCGCGCGAGACTTGGGAACCCCTATTCAGATCGCAGGGCGTGAAGAATCCCACACCCCGTATTCGGATGCTGGATGGCTTCAACGAAGGCTGGATCGAGTTCGAGAACGGTGAAGCCAGCTCTCGAAAAGGAGAGGTCGCCCTGAAAACCGTGTTGCAAATGCTCATCGAAGAGTAGCGCAAGCGACCTCACATTGAAGGGTGAATGCTTGGCAGGCGCGGTTGCCGGCCTCATTGGGCTCTGAAGAGATTGCCGGAACTGGTCAAAGCACTCCGGCGTCGCAGGGCTTCGCTACGGGAGTGGCCAGCGTAAGACAAACCATGCTCTAATGTCGGAAACGTCGGCGGGCAAACCTCAGCCCGAAGCTATTCCACTTAATATTATAGATACATGTCTTTCTCTTTTTTTTGCCCCATTTTCCTGGAGCACCCCAAAAGCGAGGGCTGCTGCTCCCAAGGCGAACGGCTGCATTCTGCGAGGGACCCAGGCAACTCTTGGGAGGAACCGGGAAAGCAGAATACGCGAAGCTGCCGGGCACAGGAATTCGCCCGAAGCCGTGCTCAGGAAAATGAGCGGCAGAAAAAGGCCATGTACTGAATTGGAGAAGCTGCCGAAAGCCGGGGCCTTAAGTAGTGGGGACTGTCGGGGACAAAGACCTGGGTCGTCACCGGCCGCAAATTAAACGGGTCTTCCTCAAGCGGGATCGTTAAGGAAGACCGAAAAAAGTCCGCGGGCCTCGGGTGGCTGGATATTGTGCCGGCAATCCACTAAGAACTATGGGCGGAGGATCTGCGGGCGGGCGGCGCTTCGAATTGAGCGCGCTCGGGCAAATCCGTGGAGACAGCCAGAGAGCACTCCAAGCCGTCGAGTACAACGAGGTCCGCCGAGTAAAATGTCTCGAGGATCTCGCCGGACCGTTTGCGGAAGCGAGTAATGCGGTTCCTCACGCGGCCTTGCTCACGAATTTCCTTCTGCATCCACAGGCGTTCGTAGGAGTCGTCCCAAATTCCGATATCAAATGCCGTGCGGCCGAGAAGTTCTATACGCGCGTACCCGTATCTGTGCTCGAATGCCTCGTTTACATCCAGGAAGCGTTCCTCTTCGACGGTCGTTATGGAAAAAGCGATGGGACTCGACCGGAAGACCTTCGTGAAGCTTCCCTCGGATAGTGCGCGGCTCTCCTGCGCCTGCCGCAGGGCATTCTGCGCTCGCTGCAAATCCTCGAGCCGCTGTTCGAGCTCCGCTCCATAGATCTCCGCGCGTTCATACAGGCGCGCGTTCTGGATTGCGACGGCAGCTGGTATGGCCAGTGACTTTGCCAAGCGCAAATGTTCTTGGCTGAACGCGCGCGCGCGGGTATCGCCAAGCGACAGCAGCCCGAGCACTCGCCCGGAAGCGATGAGCGGTGCGCACAAGCACGACCGCATGTGCGAATGCCCCTTGAAAGTCTGCCACTCGTGGTCGCCGCTGGTGTCCGCGAGGAGCACAGCGGCTTTGGTGCCGAGAACCTGCATCAGAAAGCGGTTGTCACTGGCATCGAGAGTTGCCGGACACTTCGGAAGGCGCCGGTTTGATTCAGAGTGCTGCATCTCGCGTGCGAGGAACAGATGAGTATCCGTTTCCACAAGCAAGACCCGCGCCGAATCGCAGGGGACCAACTTCAGCAGCGACTGAAGCAGGGTGTCGAGAACATAGTCCATACTAAGATTTTGCGTGAGAGCAAGAGTCGTCTTGCGGAAGGCATCGGCCTCGGCCGAGGCCGATTCCGCCAGGGCGAGATTTCTCCCCATCTGTTCTTCGGCGGATTTCCGCGCGGTAATGTCCTGCGCAGTTCCCACCAGCCTACGCACGACTCCGGTCGCATCCCTTACCGGGAAGCCGTGAACCGACACCCAGCGGACTACGTGATCGGGCCGGATAATCCGAAACTCCTCGTCGATCTGGCCGGTCGCAGCCGCTTCTTCCAGGCGAGTCAGGATGCGCACTCGGTCCTCGGGGTGAAACAGCTCCTGATACGAAGTGGGGTTCTCTCGCAGTGTATACAGGGAGCGCCCGGTAATAGTCTCAAAAGCCTCATTGACGGAGATGACCTGCTTAGTTGCGGCGTCGATCATCCAGAAAATTTCTTGGATGTTGTCCGCCATCTGCCGAAAGCGTTCGTCGCTTTCTCGCAGCGCAGCCTCGGCCTGGCGTCTTGGGGAGACGTCGCGCAGTACTGCGACGTGACGGCCCGGCAGGTAGTTCGATTTCACCGTGTACTCGACGAAAATCGATTCCCCGTTTCGCCGGACGAGTTCGATTTCGCGGTGACCGGAGTTCCGACCGACGAAGGGGTCGCCCGTGTTCTCTAAGCTGCTCGCAGGTAGATAGAATTTCCGAATCGGGTAGCCAACGAATTCTTGACGCTCAGTTCCAAATAGGGCCACAGCTGCGGGGTTTGCTTCGAGGCAAATCCCCTGGTCATCGAGGATCAGAATGGCGTCCAGGGCGCTATCGAAGATGGACTGGAACTCCCGTTCCGTCGAGTCCAGAACGCGGGCGGTTTCTCCGTGCTGGCGGCGGGCCAGAAACAAGAAGCGAGCGTGAAGAGCGATTGCCGCGCAAAGAGCGACGAGAACCAGTGCGAGCAACACGGAAGGCCAGCGGTCGCTGTAAGCTCGAGGCACGAACGCAGCGGCAACCAGAGCAACGATGGTCAAAGCGATGACGATCGAACCGGCCGGCACCCAACGGTGGCGGGCACTCTCATGGCGAACTGAGAGAAATATGTTCATGGCACTGCTGTTGTGCGGACGAATCTGGCCCGACAGGCCAATCGGGAAAGGACGGTACCAGCTAGTTACGCCTGAATACCGTCACCGTTCAGTGAGGATGCTACGCCGAGGCGTTGGCGAGAGTCAATACAGGCTCACCGGTTGAGATCATATCTCTGGGCTGGTGATATCCGTGCGGGCCGTCCTTATACACGGGATGATGCGCCATCCCCATGCTGGGTGTCGTTCACACACGGCGCTCTTGGCTTTGCTGGCATGTAGCGGGAAGAATTCGAAGGCACGTTTAGACTGGCGCCTCAAGCTCCGCACGCTCCAGCAGAGCGAAAAGATGTAATTTGGGCAGGTCCGAGTCGCAGACTTTTGGTCAGTTAGGCAGCGCGCAAATTCAAGTCAGAGTTCACGCATTCGCGGAAAGGTGGCAGGTCTGCGTGAACAGATGCCTGCAAAGCTTCAGACACCGCTCAAGTATGCAAGGAAAAGGAGCGATATCTCCGGCCGAGTTCGGCAGAGGTGCGCGCGAAAATCCGCGCGCTGATAAGTTGAGTGTCTGGTGCACCCTTTTGGGCTCCATCTCGATGCGGCGGACGAGCTGAGTCCCCATCTGCGAGTAGGCCTTGAAACCCGGGTTAAAGGCAGAGTTGAACAATCAGCAACCGGACATCCACGATAGTTTGGTCCGCGTAACAGAGGCCGCGATGAAACAATACTTTTATGTGGCTCTCCAGGTAATTACGTCAACAAAATTCGAGCGGACAGCTGGGAGTAGCTTTTGGTACTTTTCCACGCCTTCAGATATCCGCCGCTTCAGAATCTGGCCTCTCTAAGCGTTTGAACCGAGGCATCAAGTGCAGGACCTGTTTCAAAATGTCTCGCGGGTCGGCTTCGAGGGCGGAGGAGATTTCGATCACCGCCGTAAGTGAGGGGGTGTTTATGCGCCTTTCTAAATGGCCTATATACTTTTCGCTGTAACCACTCTTCGAAGCCACCTCATGCTGTTTAAGACGAAGCTGCCTACGGCGCTCTACAAGAATGCTGGCGAATGCGGCCCGGACGACCGGGTCTTTTCGGTGCGCCTTCGCGACGGGTTTGCCGCTCTTATTCGCCATGAGCGGCGCAATGATGAGGTCTTGTAGATTATAGTTCCAGGAAGTATACTATCCCTAGAATGACTATTTTCGGAGAGGCGATTGCAGGGCGGGTATCGGCAGCAATTATCCCGCGCGCGTGTCTCGGCGTCTTCTTCGATTGGCCGGGAGAAGGCTCTCGACTCGACGGATAAGCTCGGATCCGGTGATGCCAAGAACTCGGGCAATTTCCAGAATGGCTATTAAAGAGGGGCTGTTTTTTCCACGTTCGAGTAAGCTTATGTATTTTGGATGGTACCCGCTATCGAAGGCCAACGTTTCCTGGGTCATCCGACGTTCGTCGCGTAGCGTCATCAGCACACGCGCAAACGCGCGCTTTTCAAGAGCGCCACGATCGTCGATGTTGCCAGAGCGGGCCATAGGCAGCCCTGATCGTGGGCAAATTCAACATATGATGCCACAAAGTATACTATCCAGAAGTATATGGGGCTGCTACAGATCTTTATCTACTTCGAGATTTGCAAGCGAGGATTAGGTGGATTCTTTCGCCGTAGTCCGCTTTCCCGCATTGCCACTTTCCCGACAAGAAGCAACTGCGGTTGTCAGCGGAGACAAGACTCTTGCTTCAGCACATTCTTCAGATGAATCCTTGCTCAGCCAGATTTGTCTCGGTGATCGCGAAGCGCTGGCCACTCTCTTTGAACGCTACGCACGACTGACGCGAAGTGTAGCCGTTCGCATCTTGAACGACACAGCCGAGGCCGAAGACCTCGTCCAAGACTTGTTCCTCTTTATCCAGCGGAAGTGCGGAATCTTTGATAGTTCGAAAAGCACAGCCCGGTCCTGGATTGTCCAGATGGCTTACCACCGGGCGCTGGATCGGCGCCGCTACCTGAAGTCCCGGGAGTTCTACGCTCAACCGTTCTTTCAAACAAATGGCGTGCAAGTGGTCGGAAAGCCGACCACTGAAAGCGATTATTCCGCAGAAACTGTCTTTGGTCGTAATGGTCTAGAGAAAATCGTGAATTCGTTGTCGCTCGATCAGCGCGAGACTTTGCGCCTACATTTCTTTGAAGGATACACGTTGGCGGAAGTCAGTGAAAAACTGGCCCAGCCCTTGGGAAACGTTCGGCACCACTACTATCGAGCGCTGGATAGGCTCCGCAAGCAAATGTTCGCAAATGATCGTCAAACCAGCGAACGTGTGTTAAAAGATGGCGAGAGTTCCAGAGGCCGGGGAGTGGTTCAAGATGGAAAACCATGACGAATTCCTCGAGCTTTGTGCCGTATCAACTTCGGGCGAGCTGAGCGAACAAGAGCGAAGGAAGCTCGAAGTGCACCTTGCCGGGTGTGCCGAATGCCGGCAAGCCTTGAAAGAGTTCGAAGCTGCCGTCGATGTGGGCGTTCCATTTCTCGCCTCGAAATTATCCGCAGATCCCTCCGAACAATTCTTTTCGCCACAACCGCGGTTAGAGCAGTCTCCTTATCCCGACCCAGCCGCGCCGCTCGCGAAGGAGGTGAACGAAGCAGGCCAAATCCCAGATGCCGTCCAACGAGGTTTTATCTTCGCTCAAGGAAACGGTCATCGGCGCACGCAAATCAATTGGAAATATGTGTGGCTGCCGTTCGCCGCGTGCATTCTCCTCACCATCGCTCTGGGATTTTATTCCTACCGAATCGGCAAAGGCCGCCGCGTCGAGGTGACGCAGACGATTCCGCATACAGCCGATATGCAAATCGAGGCCCTGGAACAGCAGATGAGCGATGTTGGACATGAGCGCGAAGCCTTACGGTTACAAGTCGCCCAGCGAGACAAATTCATCTCCGAGCTCCAGCGCGAAATTCAAGTGCAGTCGGTAACTCTGGAAGAGGTGAGGGGCGATCAAGCCAATCTCGAGAAATCGATCCAGGGTGATGAAGCGAAGAAGCAAGAGAGCGCCCAAGAGCGAGGCACTCTGTTACAAAAACTCGACGCCGCACAGGCTTCGCTTCAAAAGACTCAAACTCAGCTCGACTCGTTGGATCGACAGCGCGCCCAAGACCAGTCGCGCGCTGATAGCCTGGCGGCACAAGTTAATGATCTTCATGCACAGCTTCGCGACCGAGAGCAGGCGCTCAGCAAGCAGGAGGATCTGCTGGCGCACGACCGGGACGTGCGGGAACTGATGGGAGCGCGGGACCTTTATATTGCAGAAATCTATGATGTGGCGCGCGACGGGGTCACGCAAAAGCCGTACGGCCGCGTTTTCTACACCAAGGGGAAGTCTCTAATCTTCTACGCCTACGATCTGGACCAGGAGGCCGGGGTCCGAACAGCAAGCACGTTTCAGGCCTGGGGACAGCGCGGCCCGGACCGGCGCCAGGCTTTGAACCTCGGGATTTTCTACCAAGACAATGCCGCCAAGAAACGATGGGTTGTGAAGTTCGATGACTCGAACACCCTCGAGCAGATTAATGCGGTGTTCGTCACCGTCGAACCGAACGGCGGAAGCCACCAACCGAGCGGGAATCCTCTGCTTTTCACCTACCTGAAGATCGGACCAAATCATCCTTAGTTAATTACTTCTTTGGTATCGTAAGTTCTCCTGTAAAGCAGCGCGATGGTACATTTGCGGTCTCTTCTCCGTAGACCGAAAGAATACGAGGTAGTTCTCTCACAAGGGGAGAAGCCACATGAGGTTGCGGAGAGTTGGTTTTCTTCTAATCTTGATCCCGCTTTTCGCGCCGTGCATCTCCGCGCAATCGCCGAACGGAATCATCAACGGTCTAGTGATCGATCCGACCGGCGCCGTAATTCCCGGCGCCGAAATCCGGGTCGCCAACGATGCTACCGCTGTGCAGTACACCGGTAAAACGAACGGGGAAGGCATCTACGTTGTGACCAATCTTCCGCCGGGCACGTATCATCTGCAAGTCTCGAAGATTGGATTTAAGACCCTCATCAAGCCCGACATCATTTTAAATGTGCAAGACTCACTGGCTATCAATTTTACACTTCCGGTCGGCGCCGCATCGGAGACCGTTACGGTGACTGGCGGCGCTCCGCTCATGAATACAGAGTCTGCGGCCGTGAGCACGGTCGTAGACCGACAGTTTGCGGAAAACCTTCCGATGAACGGCAGGAGCTTCCAAACACTGATTGAGCTCACGCCGGGAGTCGTTGTGACCCCCAGCAACGCATTTGATAACGGCCAATTTAGTATCAATGGCCAGCGTACTTCCTCTAACTATTGGACGGTAGATGGCGTGAGCGCAAATATAGGCGTTTCTGCGATCAGCGCGACAGGTAACGGTTTCGCGGGTGCGGCGAGTTCCTCGAGTGTGCTCGGAGGAACGAACAGTCTGGTCTCGGTGGACGCTTTGCAGGAGTTTAGAATTCAGACCTCTACCTATGCACCTGAATTTGGTCGCACGCCTGGGGGCCAGATCTCCATTGTAACTCGCTCCGGCACCGATCAGCTTCACGGCACGTTGTTCGACTATTTTCGGAATGACGTCTTGGATGCGAATAATTGGTTCAATGGCGCTGTAACGCCTGTGCTTCCCAAGGCGGAGGAACGGCAAAATGATTTCGGCGGGACGTTCAGCGGTCCGATTGTGAAGAATCAAACCTTTTTCTTCTTTTCGTACGAAGGACTCCGGCTTCGATTGCCACAAACCACGCTAACCACGGTACCCGATCTTTTGGCGCGGGAGAACGCGGCGCCCGCCATGCAGCCTTTCCTAAACGCGTTTCCCGTCGATCCGAAGCAGCCAGATCTTGGAAATGGCATAGCCCAATTTGATGCGAGCTATTCGAATTCGGCTAGCCTCGATGCTTATAGTCTCCGAGTTGACCACAAGTTGAATGATAAGGTCGCATTTTTTGGAAGATATAACTATTCCCCCTCGAGCCTTCTCGATCGCGGAGTGGGCAGCAGCTTAAGTGAAGTCCTCCCAACTCACGTGACTATTCAGACCGGGACAGTGGGGGTTACCTGGTCCATATCGCCAGCAATAAGCAATGACTTGCGATTTAACTATAGTAGGACAAGTTCCGGTCAGCACGCTGTCTTGGATAACTTTGGAGGCGCCGCTCCGCTGACAGCCTTGCCATTTCCAGCTCCCTACACTAGTAGCAATGCTTCTCTTGCCCTTCATGTTGTTCCGCTTATTGATGGCAACCTGAGCGCGGGAGAGTTTGTGGGGAACCTCCAGAGACAATTCAACCTTGTAGATAGCCTATCGATACAAAAAGGTTTGCACAGCCTGAAGTTCGGTGTCGACTTTCGTCGCCTGTCTCCGATTTCCGGCCCAGAATCATACTCCCAATTCGCTGATTTCCAGAACGTAGCGTCGTTTGAAGCTGGAACCACCTCATTCACTGAGGTCTCCTCCAACATCCATGCAAACCTATTGTTCCGAAACCTTGGGGCATTCGCGCAGGATACTTGGCGGATCGCTCCTCGCCTGACCTTGACTTGTGGACTCCGGTGGGACGTGGACTTCGCACCCTCCGCGTTGAATGGTCAAAACCTCACCGCGGTAACGGGCTTTAACCTCAAGGACCTGTCCCAGCTTGCGTTGGCGCCGGCTGGAACGCCGCCTTTCACCACGAGATATGGCAATGTAGCGCCGCGACTGGGCGCTGCTTACCAAGTCTCTCAGAATCAGGAATGGCAGACCGTGCTGCGTGGTGGATTTGGTGTGTTTTATGATCTGGCAACACAAGAAGTAGGCAACAACGTTGTGGGTGCATACCCTTTTTCAGCCGCGAAGTTTTCATTCGGCGACGGGACATTCCCTTTGAGTCCTGGCGCCGCCTCGCCCCCTTCGATTACGCCGCCCAATGCTACTTCAGGAATCCTGTTTGGTTTCGATCCACATCTCCGGTTGCCATACACCCTCGAATGGAACGCCGCCTTGGAACAGGCGTTGGGCAAGCAACAGACGCTTTCGGTTTCCTACATTGGCGCAGTTGGTCGCCGACTGATTCAATCAGCCCAGGTTCTTTCGCCGAACCCGAATTATTTGGAAGCGGCGTTGATAGCCAATACTGCAAGTTCCGATTACAACGCGCTCCAGGTACAGTTCCAAAGACGGTTGTCGCATGGTTTGCAAGCACTTTCATCGTACACGTGGTCTCATTCGATCGACGATGCTTCCGCTGGCTCATTCGGGAGTTTCTCAAATTTGGGAATACCAGGGTCCAATTCAAACGTGAACCGCGGTCCCTCTGACTTCGACATTCGTCATAGCTTTTCTGCGGGAATTACCTACGACATTCCGGCGCCTAAAGGCAATGCTTTAATGAACAGCGTTCTACGCGGCTGGTCTACAGAAAATTTTATTCTGGCTCGTTCCGCACCGCCCGTTGATGTTTCAGATGAGCTCTTTGGGCAACTTGGTAACGTCGTTGCAGAGGTTCGACCGGATTTGGTGCCAGGACCGTCGCTGTACCTGTACGGGTCACAATATCCTGGCGGGAAAGCATTTAATCCAGCTGCCTTCACGGATCCCCCATTTGACCCTATAACGTTCCTCCCCCTTCGGCAGGGCCATACGCCCAGGAATTTCTTGAGAGGTTTTGCAGCGGCGCAGTGGGACTTTGCCATTCATCGCGAATTCCCACTCCACGAATCACTAAAATTGCAATTCCGCGCGGAAATGTTTAATGTGCTGAACCATCCGAACTTCGGACCTCCCAGCGGCACATTCCTCTCACCCTTGTTTGGTGGACCGGCCGGATTTGGATTGTCAACACAGATGCTGGCTCAGAGCCTAGCTCCGAGCGGTTTGGGCGGCGGGGCCTTCAATCCGTTGTACCAAATCGGTGGACCTCGCTCCATCCAGTTTGCCCTGAAATTGCAATTTTAAATGCGGCCGGCCCGGAACGTATTGTTGCTTCGACGAACCCGCCAAATGCTATTTCTCTTGCTGGCCAGCAACCTCCTGTTCGTTCCTGATTGCGCGGCACAATTATCGGCGGCGGATCTGTTAACGACGCCAAGGTTCTCGATCTTCGAGCAATTTGCCTTGTCCCCGGATAATTCTTCTATCGCATACACAGTGGAGCACACCGAGTGGCCTGTGCAAGGAACGGCAGACCCAGGCAATTCTGTCGCGGGAAAATTCAGGAAGACTTCCGAACTGTGGATTAGCGATCTTCGAACAGGCCAATCGTTTCGCGTGTGTTGCGAAGATGGAAACGCAATGCTTCCCGCCTGGTCTGCCGATGGGCAGCGCCTGGCTTTCTATAAGACGCACATCTTCATGGGAATAGACAGGTCGCAAACAGAAATCAATGGATTCGAGAAAGATGCTTCCCTGGTTGTACGGGACCGACAAACCGGTGTTACACGCGAGTTCTTGAAAGGGGAGTGCCCTTATTCTTGTTCTTACGTCGGCGCAATCTGGCTGCGTGACGGTTGTTCTTTGCTGCTGCCGGCCCACCCGATGGACGAATCCGATTCCAGCGCAACTCCGCACCTTTCTGCTGCAGATCGCCAGGAGATCAGCCTCGATTCAAACCGGCAAGCGGACTCAACAATTCGAACTATGATCTCCGAGTCTTCAGCCCAGCCAGGCAAACAGAGGCGGTCGCCGGACCGGCCCACAACAGACCACTTGGTGAGAAGCGCTGGGCGGCCGGCGATCGACATGAGGATCGTCGACACCAGGACGGGGCAATCAAAGCGGGTGTTAAAGAATTTTCACATCGCTTACTCCGCCGTCTCGCCCGATCGAAGGAAATTTGCGTTCGCGGATTACCAAGGAGCTTTACCTAACTCTGTTTTTGGCATCTTTGACATCTTCGTACTCGACTTGGACACACTTGATGTTCGAAAGCTCCTATCCGCTGTCAGGATCTATCCAGGGAGTCGTCAACCATTTACATGGTCTCTGGATGCACGGTTTCTTGCAGTATCTGATCAAAGCGTCGATCCCAAGTCGCGAAATTCGAAAACGTTTTCGGACTATATCGTGGTTGATACCGTCGACGGATCGTGGCGTCGGATCGGCAAAGATACTTCTGAACGATGGTTTGGAGCGAGGACGCCGGTATGGAGCGAAGACGGAAAGTATCTGTCGTTTATTCGCAATAACCGCCTCGAGACCTGGGATGTCGAGCGGTTCCGTCTGGTATCGAAGATCACGGTCCCCAACAAGAGGTTAGAAACGATCGTTGCAGCGGGAAACGGCCAGGTGCCGAATCCAGGAGGGAAAGCCTACGCGATCATCGTCACGTCCCAGGACACGGAAACAGTAAAAGCAGGGTTTTGGGAGATGCAGCCAGAATTGAATCGTGCGCGCAAGCTTCTCGAAGCCGATGAACATTTCTCTTTCTATGCCAACTTCGAGCGTTTGGTTTTTGGGGGATCCCGGGCACTGTTTGTTTGGGCGTCGACGGGTCACCCGGATGAGCTATACCAGGCTGACAATAATTTTAAGAGCGTACAAAGAGTGACGAATTTAGCAGCAGGCCTGGACCGAGTTTCGATGGGGCGCTCCCAGATTGTCACTTGGAAGAACGTGCAGGGAAATCTTTTACGCGGTGTATTATTGCTGCCTTCTAATTTCGAGCGAAAGCATCCCTATCCATTGATTGTGGTGGTTTATCCTCTGCCAGAAATGACACTAAAAAAGAATGGATTCGGCTTGGGCTCCTACGGCCCCAGCCAGAATTGGCAAATGTTCGCAACCAGAGGATATGCGGTCTTCATGCCGGACATATCGACGAATCCGAGTACCAAGATGGCTGACATTGCCAGGGCTGTATCGCCCGGCGTGGAACAGTTGATCAAGAGGGGAGTAGCTGACCCCCACAACATAGGCGTCGTCGGGCACAGTGACGGCGGATATGCGACGCTGGCCTTGCTTGTGCAGTCCAATTTGTTTCGAGCCGGAATCATGATCGATGGTCACGGAAATCTTATCGAGGATTGCTCCTATGACTACCTCCGACTTGTCATCGAGGAAAGCTGGGGATTTAAGAAGACTCCTTGGGAGGCCCTGGACCTTTATATTAGGAATTCACCGTATCTCTACCTAGATAAGATAGAAACCCCGCTTCTCATCTTGCATGGTTCGGCCGACACGGCTGTGCCCGTCCATTTGGGTATGGAGGTCTTCACGGGCCTTCGCCGACTTGGTAAGCAGGCCACCTACGTTGAGTATGAGGGCGAAGAACACGACCCGGATGGTTGGAGCATTTCGCACCAGTTGGACGTGTCGGAGAGAATGATTTCCTGGTTTGATGAACATCTGAAAGATAACTTATCCGATCCGGTCTCGCCGCGAGTTAAACAGGTGGATACATACTGATGAGTGTCCATCCGACGGAACATCCTGTCGAGTACGAGCCCACCAAGAAAGACAATCACCAGCAATGGAGAGGTGTTGATTCGGTTGGTCGGTTACAGAACGGGTCCAGAGAACATCTAACTCCCGATCCCACTCGTCCCTCAGCATGGTTGCGTCCCCGCAGTGCCCGCTTCCGTTTCACCTGGCAAAATCATTGTAACTCCGCAACGAGCTGCCGTTTCTCAACATCCGGTTTGCCCGTGACTGCGCCGGAACCCAGACCGGCCAGAGCCGAATCGTGAGTTGTGATCGCCTGGTTTCGACAACTATCTATCCTATTTGGGGTCTGCCAATCAACGAGTTGTACGCGTCAGGCCCTTGCCGTCCATTGATCCGATATCCGTCAGAGGCAAATCTTAGCGTGATTTTTCGGTCAAAAGTTGAGTAATCCGCTGCAGTTTAATCGTATACAGGATATATGTCGGCTCTTGCCATGACATTGAATACGACAGCCGAAACCGAAACGGCAAAGATTGCGCGAGGCTTACGTGAGAAGGATATGGAGCTTCTTGCAGACCTGGTGGAGCGCTGTCAGCATCGACTGGTGCGCTACCTGCTATACCTCACCGGGAGGCGAGAGTATGCGGAGGACCTTGCG
>Ga0073928_10004484_pt1 | contig 20613 bp, 19 predicted proteins | sample PaiPotPPA55metaG_FD_76969 | JGI IMG/M metagenome (GOLD analysis project Ga0073928, IMG submission 76969) | Iron sulfur acid spring bacterial and archeal communities from Banff, Canada, to study Microbial Dark Matter (Phase II) - Paint Pots PPA... ...
ATGCACAGCGTCCCGCGCCCCGTCCGCGACACCAGCGCGCACGCGCCCGAAGAAGGTTTGTCTTCGTAGGGGCGCTCGACCCCGCAGCGGAAACTGTTCCGCCTGCGTAGCGCCGGCGTCCCGTCGGCTCTTTATTCGCCACGGAGTCTCCGAGGCACTGAGAGAATCATCGCTCCGTGTCTCTGTGCCTCCGTGGCCAACGGCATCCCACACCAAAGGAGCGACACAATGAGCGCCAGCAAAAAAACAATCGGCTACGCCGTACAACTCGCCGGAATCGGCGCCTTCGCCGTCGGCGCGATTCTCAGCCTCCACCACGCCGCCATCGCAGCAGCCTTCGCTGGAGGCGCCGCCGCATTCTACGTGGGCGAAAAAATCCGCACGATGGCGTAGTAGCTTCTGCATAACTCTGCCACGGAGTCTCCGAGGCACTGAGAAAATCCCGTCTCCGTGTCTCTGCGCCTCTGTGGCCAACGGCAACCCATTCCCATGATCACCGTCGACACAGGTTTCGAGCGCTGGGCGCGTGACACCGCCGCACGAGAGGCCGCCTCGCGCAAAAACATCGCCCGGCCGGAATCGCCGCAACTGCGCCTCGCCTACCAGCCGTTCGCGAAGCAGAGCGAATTCCACGCGTCACCGGCGAAGTACCGCCTTTTCGGCGGCGCGGCAGGCCCGGGGAAATCGAAAGCGCTGCTGATGGAAGCGATCCTCCAGGCGCACGAACACGGCGGCGTCAACACGCTTCTTCTCCGCCGCACGTTCCCGGAGCTCGAGCAATCGCTGCTCTTATATTTCCGTCGCGACGTCCCGCGCGAACTCTACGACTCCTACAACGAATCGAAGCATACGGTCACCTGGCGCAACGGCTCGACCACGCGCTTCGGCTATTGCCAGCGCGAGAACGACGTCTACCAATATCAAGGCGCGGAATTTCTTTTCATCGGCATCGACGAGCTCACCCTCTTCACTCTGCGCCAGTGGCAATTCCTCACCAGCCGCAATCGCTGTCCGGCAGCAGGCGCGTTTCCGTGCATGGCCGGCGCGACGAACCCCGGCAACATCGGCCACGCCTGGGTGAAGTCTCTGTGGATCGATAAGCAGCCCGCGCCGGGAATGGAGCAATCCGAGGAATACGATCCCGCCGATTACGATTTCATCTCCGCGCGCGTCACCGACAACCCCATCTACGCCGCGGACGAAAATTATCTGAAGACGCTGCGCGCGCTGCCGTCGCACCTGCGCCGGGCCTTCCTCGACGGCGATTGGGACGTCTTCGCCGGACAATATTTCGATCGCTTCGACACCGCGCTCCACGTCGCGCGCGCCGAGCAAATCGAATGGAAACCCTGGTGGCCGCGCTGGATCTCCATCGACTGGGGCTTCGAGCACCCCGCCGCCACCTATTGGCACGCGTCGGGTCCGGCGATGCAGATGGGCCCCGCCGCGCAAATGCCGCTCTCCCCGCCTTCGTCATTTCTCGTAGGGGCACGGCATGCCGTGCCCGTCGAAGCGCCCACCCATGCGCTTGTCATTCCGAGGCCGCGTTTCTCAGCGGCCGAGGAATCTGCTGTTGAATCAGAAAGCCAGAAGCAGATCCCTCGTCGGCCACAAGACGGCCTCGCTCGGGATGACAACGTTGGGAACCGTGACGCGTCGCAACCGGCGCGCCCCGCCTCTCGCGTCGTAACCTACCGCGAATACGTTACGCACCGCACCGCGCCGCGCGAACTCGCACACCAAATCATCGAACGCAGCGCCGCGTCCGAGGGCGGCCGCGAAAAAATCGACGCTATCTACCTCTCCCCCGACGCCTTCGCGCGCCGTACCGACGAAGCTTCCATCGCCGAACAAATGGGCGACGTCTTCGCCGCCGCAGGCTTCCCGCGCCCCATCCCCGCCGACAACGATCGCGTCGGCGGCTGGATGCTCATGTACCAAATGCTTGACGCCGGCGAGTGGCTCCTCACCGACAATTGCATCGAACTCATCCGCACGCTGCCAAACCTCGTGCGCGATCCCATCCGCATCGAAGACGTGGAAAAAATGGACGGCGACGATCCCGCCGACGCCGCGCGCTACGGCCTGAAATCGCGTTACGCCGCCCGCGCCCCCGGCGCGACGCGCGCCCCGTTCGAGCAGCGCCTCGCGCAGCGCGTCACCTCGGCAGATCCCACGGTCCGCGCCATCCAAGCCCGCAAAGCCCAGCTAGAAGAATCGCAGCGCTGCCACCCAGTCTCGTTCCTCCACCGCCGCCGCTAGTCGAAGGTTTTCGTAGGGGCGCAGCATGCTGCGCCCGGCGCAATTTCTTGGCAAAGTTGTTACGACAAGCAGAGTTCCAGGGTGTCTGTCGCTGATCAAAATGCAGGCTCATGGTAACGAAGGCGAGCCTTACGTTTTCTCGGCAGGCAAATCGGGCAGAGCAGCAAGAAGAACTTTCCGAATATCACCGCGGTCGAGAATTTCCACTTCGGCAATGGCACCATCAACGGTATCGAGAATAATCATGCCCGGTACCTTGGGATCGAGAGGGATGCACTCATGGCCCGGCCCCCAAGCTCCGCGAGGTCTGGGGCGCGTGTAGATCGTCGCGCAAAAATCGTCGCCACAACGGCAGCGGTCCACAATCTTCAATCCAGGGACTTGATCGGCAAGATCCTGCCGTCCTTCAGCCACGAGCAACTCCTGAAGCTCGGCTGCCAGCGCCGGAAACATTGCGGCAAGCAGAAAATCAGATTGAGTATCGCTCATCGCGACGCCGGAACTCGCCGCGGCTGGAATGCTTCACACGTGGGCCGCTTGAATTGGATATCAACACCGCGCACTTTAGAGTGCGGGTCACACATCCAATCCGGACTACTAATGGTTACGTTCTCGTACTCCGCCGGGAAAGCCGCCCCGACGCATGCGCCCCATATCTGTTCACCCGGACCGATCTCCTTACCGCGGACCTGCGGGGGAACAATTGCATCAAGGGCAGCCATAACTTCCTCCACGGGCGCCGCTGGCGCATCGAGAGGATAAGTAAGATCATGAACCGATTGGATCCGCATCGCGCAGGCTTGGCCATCCGGGCCATACTCTGCCGTTAGCCTGATATCCGGCCGGACGACGAACGTCTCCACGTCCGGTGAGCCATAGAGCGCGTGAAGCTCCGCCGACGTATACGGCAGAGTCGCAGTCGGGAGCTTAGGGCGAACACCAATGCTCCTAACACGGTTCGGTGACGCGCAAGCATCCAACCCTACGCTGACGGAGATGTTCTTGTAGAACATAAACCCTATCGCGCCACATCCATCTTGCATCGCAGCCCCTGGGCCCTTGTACTTTCCGCGTGTCTCTGGCATCACCTCATTGAGAAGGTCCATCGCTGCCTCTTTCTCCATCGTTGGTCCTGGCGTGAAGGATGGGCGTAGGAAATGTTGGCGTGGCTCAATGATAAGTTCAGAAGCCTTGCCATCCGGCGCGTACGCGGCTGTCATGGTTACATCCGGCCGAATCGCGAACCGTTCGACATCCGGGTCACCATAACGCGCGCGCAACTCGAAGGAATCCTGCGGCGCGGTCGCCGCAAGCGCCAGGAGCATCAGACACCCTGAAAGAAACCGCGGCATTTGAAGATTGTAGACTTTCCTCTTTGCATACTGCAATCTGACTTTAGCGAACAACTGATCAGGAACCGAAGCCGCTCATGATTTCACTCCGCACCCTCTGGCAACGCATCACGACGACCCGCTACACCCGTGCGCTCGAAGCAGAAGTCGCGCGGCTGCGCTCTGAAAATCGCGCGCTGCTCAATTCCATTCTCGGTATCGCGGGCGTGCCGCCGCTTCCCGTCGTTGTTGCTCCGCCCGCTCCCACTTCGCAGCTCAACGCGCCGATCGCTGGCGCAACGATCGGCGCTGACGTCGCGTCACCAACGCCGCAACCAATCTCGAAACCGGGCGCTGCGAACGCAGCCATCCCCATGCGCCGCCGATCATGGCAGCAAATCAACCGCATGCTCGAATTCGAATCCACGAAAAAGAAAGACGCAAATGCCGTGACCTAAGCCGGCAAGAGGTTTTGATCGTGTAGCGGCGCCCTTCAGGGCGGCCTCTTCGTTCTTGACCAATTGTTCCCAACCGAAAAAAAGCGCTGTCATCCTGAAGGCATCCGACGAGGATGCCTGAAGGATCTCAGCGCCGGAGTCATCTCCCCGGTTGATTGGATCGCCAAGCACGTTCGGTTGAGATCCTTCGCCGATCCTGGTCGGATCGACTCAGGATGACAGCGTTCCCGCTAGAGCGGCCCGCGTATGTCGCGGCAATTTGCTTGTAACGTTCTTTCGCACAAGCACCGGTCGTTGATTCCCCGTCACTCGTTACTCGCCACTCGTCACTTCCTGGAGGCCTTATGCCATTTATCAAAGGGCGTTTTCACATCAATCCAATTGCGGGCCAGGCGCTCGAAGCCGCGCGCGAAGCCGAAGCGGCGCTGCTGGCGCTCGAACACGCAGCGCAACAGGAACGCCAGGGCGATAGTTACGGCGCCGGTGACGCCGAAACAGGCGCGTCGAACGGCCACGCCGGCGCGACGAACGAAGGACCAATCCATCGCGTCGAGATCGAAGCCTCGGAGTTGGTTCCAACTCATCAGGGACGAGCCGTCCGCGGCTACGTCGCGCGCGTGCATCGCCATCCTGCCACGCAGTCCGGTTCATACGCGCAACAAGATGAATTCGATACTGCGGATTCGCCGCCTTATCGTGGCGCATACGCCCCCGCCGCGCCGCCCTCGACGAACGCCACGCCCGAAACGCACATCTTCGCCGATCATCGCGATCTGGTCAGCTTCCTCCGCGACGAATTCGCCAAGGATTCCAAGTAGCGCCGGCGTCTCGCCGGCGACTTTGACTTTCGAGGTTGCCGTTTCTTCGCAGGGCTGCGTCCCTGCGGGAAAAATCAAAAGAGCCGGCGAGACGTCAGCGCTACGAAAATCGCGCGTAATCGTCGCGCGTCACCGCGCAAGATGGGAATCGCGGCCGCTCGCAAAGGCGGGCCTGCCCGCCGTAGCCGAGCGATCCGGCGAAGGCGGGTAACCCCGAACAGCGCGCAATCGTCTAGAATGGAGATTCATTTGACGACCTTCACAGGGGACGCGATGGATTCTCCGAAGTGGTCCGCGCCGAGCTCGCGCAGCAGGCGCCATCTATCACGCGCTTCGAGCGGTTCAGGCAATCCACGCGTGCCGGGTTGGGCGCGTCCCCTGACTCTTGCGGCGCTCGTGGTTGTCGTCGCCGCGCTCACCTGGCGCGGAGTGCAGGAGCGCGGGCAGCCTTCGCGCCGCTCGCGCGCGTATGAACCTGTAGCGGGAGTCCCCGCGCCTCGTTCGAATCCTTCTGGCAGCTCGACGGCCAATGCAGCGGGAAATCCAGCCGCGAACGGCCCTGCGAACGTTTCCGCGACGTGGCAACGCGAAATGACGGCTTCGTTCGACGCCGCGGCGCGCGAAGCAACCGCGGGAAATCTCACAGCCGCGCAGATGGCCGTCGATCGCGGCGCGGCTATTGTGATTAGCGCGCGCGTGCAAAAGCAGCCCGCAGCGCCCGACTATTTCGAATCCTCGATCGCGCAGCTCGACCGCGTAGTGCGCGCGCATCCGGGCAACGAGCGCCTCGACGAGCACGTGAATCTCGCGCGCATCGAAGTCGCGCAGCTGCGTTCCGCGCTCGAAACGCCGCCCCCGAACGCAACGCTCGCGTCGGCCACATCCGACGCAAACCCTGCCGCGAATTTTGCGGCGAGCAATGCTGCAAAGTCCTCGGCAGCGCCGGGCGCGGGCGCAGGCGACGGCGCGAAGGCCGGCGCACTGAAGGACGCTGTTACAAATCCGGGCGTTGACGCAAACGCCGCCGCGAATCGCGTTTCAATCGGCGCGCCGCAATCGGTCGAGGCCGGAGCGCTCGTCGATCCCTCATCGATGGGCGGAAGTTTCGTCGACGCCACGCTGATGCCGCACACCTCGGAGCTCCTCGAGCCGCCATCGTCGCGAACTTTTGCCGACAAGGTGCGCGTCGAAAACCTCACCTTCGCCGGCGCCACGCAAACGCTCGATGGCCTGCGCTTCAAGAATGTCACTTTCATCGGCACGCGCCTGCGATTCGAAGGCGGCCAGGTGGAATTGCAAAACGTTCACTTCGTGCATTGCACCTTCGGCTTCACCACCGACGCCCGCGGCGCGCGCCTCGCAAACGCCGTAGCCCTCGGCCACACCTCGCTCCTAATCGAATAGCAAAATCTTCGCCGCCGCTAGAGATTGGCCACAGAGTCGCAGAGCCACCGAGAAGACCGCCGCAGGGGACCCGCGTTTCAGAGAATGACCTTCCTCTGTGTCTTTGTGTCTCCGTGGCAAAAATAAGTTCCCGCCTCCATTTTGCACTTAAAGGCGAACACGAATGTCCACGCCGACTCGATTTCCAAAAGCGGACCCGTCGATTGTTCCGGTCGAGGGTCCGGCAAGTTCCGCAAACGCGCCCAACGGCCACGGTTTTGTAGCGGCGTCCGCCGCGGCGGACGCCCGGCCAGCAGCGTCACCGTACACGGGCATCGGTCGCAATCCTGATGCCGCCCCGAACACCTCGGCCTCGCCCTTCGGCCCCAACAACGAGCAGCTCCCCGACCGCCTCCAGGAGGCGCTGCGCCGCATCGTTTTCCAATTCTCCACCGAATCGGAATCCACGCGCCGCCAGGAAATTCGCCGCATCAAGCAGGCGCACCAATTCTGGCGCGGCCTGCAATACCTCTGGTGGAACGAGCGCGATCAGAACTGGCACCTCCCGTTCGAGCAGAAGTTATCGGGCAGCTCGTCGGTCGAGGACATGCCGCGCTACGAATTCGTCACCAACATTTACCAGGCATTCGGGCTTTCGATCGTTGCGGTACTCAGCCAGGATGTGCCGCGCGTGCGCTTTTTCCCCGCGTCGGCGCAAGCGGAAGAGGACGTAGCCGCGGCGAAAGCGGCGACGGAAGTGGCATCGCTGGTCGAGAGAAACAATCGCATCGGGAATCTGATCGTCGACGAAGCATTCAATCTGTGGACCGACGGCAAAGTGGGCGCGTACGTGCGCTTCGTCGTCGACGGCCAGCGCTTCGGCTTTCATCCCGAAACGGAAATTGCAACGCGCGAAGTGAAACTGGGCAACGACGTTTATGTTTGCCCCGAATGCGGCGCGGAAAATGACGCTGCCGATGCGCGCGACAAGAGTGTAGGGGAAGGGGCGCCCGGCGCCGGGAGTCCTGGTGTCAATTTCGGCGCAGACGCCAGCGCCGATGGTAATTCCAATGCCAACTCCACGCGCTCTGCTCGCACACAGAGCGAAGTCTCCGCAGCACCACCCCGCAGCCAACCTCAGAGCACCCCGCTCGCTCCCTCGCCAGGCGCTCCTTCTCCTACACCCTGCGATTCCTGCGGCGCGCTGCTCACCGAGGAAGATTTCGTCGCCGCCGAAACGATCACGGTGCCGGCGGCGCAAACTCGTCTGCGCGTGCCAAATGGACAAGAAGTAATCACCATTGTCGGCGGCCTCGAACTGAAAACTCCGCCGTGGGCCAACGACATGCACGAGTACCCCTACGTGCAATGGAACATGGAAGTGCATCAGGCGCGGCTGCGCGCGGCCTATCCGCACGCCGCGGAAAAAATCGGCGCGCCGGTGGCAGGCGCGACGCAGGAGTACGAACGCCTCGCTCGACTCGCGCAATCGCAGGGCGGCCCGCTCACCGAAGGCGGCGACTTCAACATCAACCTCATCACGTTCCAGCGCACCTGGCTGCGTCCGTGGGCGTTTTTCTCGCTCGACGACAAATCGCTGCGGGACGAACTCCTGCAACTGTTTCCCGACGGCGCCTACGTTGCGTTTGCGGGAGATGTCTATTGCGAGTCGCGCAACGAAAATATGGACGATCACTGGCGCGTCTTGCACGCGCTTCCCGGCGACGGCTCGAGCGGACGCCCCGCGCTAGGCGACGCGCTCATTTCCGTCCAGGAACGCTTCAACACGCTTTCGAATTTGCAAATCGAAACGTACGAGTTCGGCATCCCTCCGATTTACGCCGATAGCGAAGTCCTCGATTTCGACTCGCTGCAAAATCAAACCGCCGAGCCCGGCGCGCACTATCCCGCGCGCGCAAAACCGGGGCAATCGCTCGCCGCCGGATTTTTCCAGCCGGAGCCCGCGCAAGTTCCTCCCGACCTCGCGCAGCACGCCGCAAATTTAATGGGTCCGGTCGCGCAATTTCTCACCGGCGCGTTTCCCGCGCTCTTCGGCGGCTCGATGACCAACACCGACACCGCCGCCGGCTACTCGATGGCGCGCGATCAGGCCATGGGCCGCATCGGTCTCGTCTGGCGCCGCATGAAATTCTTTCACGCCGACATCATGCTGCTCGCCGTCGATTGCTTCCGCCAGAATCGTCCGAACGATGTGGAGGTAACTCTGCTCGGCGCAGGCGCCGCCTTCGAATCGAAGTGGATTCGCCTCGCCGACCTGAAAGGGAACTTGTTCAGCTATCCCGAAACCGACGAACAGTACCCAACGCTCTGGTCGCAGCAGCGGGCGGTGTTGCTGCAATTGCTAGGAAACCCAGATCCGCAAATTCAGTCGGTACTCGCGCATCCAGAAAATCTCGCGTTGATGAAACGCATGATCGGCCTTGAGGAATTCGTCATTCCCGACGAAGAATCGCGCACCAAGCAGTACCGCGAAATCGCGCAGCTCGTAGCCGAAGCTCCAGTTGTCGTGACCAGCGCCGGGCTCGGCCAGCCATCTCCGTCTTCTCCCGTAGGGGCGCAGCATGCTGCGCCCGGCGAAGATGCTTGGCAACCTTTCGCAACTGCGCCACCCGCGGTGCCCGGCGAATCAGTTTTGCCGTCGATAGTCCCCGACGAATTCGCCGACAATCACACGGTCGAACTAGAAATCTGCAAGCGCTGGTTCGCCTCCGACGCAGGTCAAGTGGCGAAGATCGAGTCGCCCGCGGGCTACGCCAACGTCCGCGCCCACGCCATGCTCCACCAGGCCTACGCCCTGAAGCAGCAAGGCGCGCTGCTGCGCGGCGCGCAGCCAACGCCGCCGTCCGCTCCGCGCAGGCTTTTGTAGCGGCGTCCCTTTAGGGCGCCATCTTCGGTGTTGAATTACGCCGTTGAACTGCGCGGTTGAATTACGATTTGTGAATTGAATTGCGATTTGCGTCGTGGCATACGAAAGGCTGGCGCCCGTAAAGGGCGCCGCTACAAAATCATCCAGGAAGCTGCTGCGTCATGCAATGAATCGTGCCGAGGCCGAGGACGAGATCGCGGCAATAAATCGGCACAATTTCGCGGCCGGGGAAGAGCGACGCCAGCGTGTTCAGCGCGACGCGATCGGCGGGATCGTTGAACGTGGGCGCCAGCACGATTTTATTCGCGATGTAGAAATTCGCGTAGCTCGCGGGCAGGCGCTGCCCGGCGAACCACACCGGCTGCGGCATCGGCAGCATTTCGACGCGCAGCGCGCGGCCTTCCTGGTCCTTCATCGTTTTGAGGCGCGCGAGATTTTCGCGCAGCGGCTCGTAGTTCGCGTCGCCTCGGTCGTTTTCGACCACCGTCACAACGGTCGACGCATCGACGAAGCGCGCGAGATCGTCGACGTGGCCGTGCGTGTCGTCGCCCGCGATTCCGTTACCTAACCAAAGCACATTCGTGACGCCGAGATAGCGTCGAAACATTTCCGCGTAATCGCCTTTCGCGAATCCAGGATTCCGCGACTGCACGTCGTTGAGCAAACACTCTTCCGTAGTGAGCAGCGTCCCGCAGCCGTTCACGTCAATCGAGCCGCCTTCCAACACCACGCGCCGCCCTTTATGTTCGGGCAGCACGACGCGCCGCTTCAGCTTCCGGTTCGCGCGCTCCACCGCCCGAGCGTCCTTCTTATGATCGGAGTATTTCGCCCAGCCGTTGAAAACAAAATTGAGCAGCGCTCCGCCATCCTGAGCGCTGTCATCCCGCTTGCCCTGAGCGGAGCCGAAGGGAGCGAGGCCGCCTTTTGGCCGACGAGGCCCGCCTGCCGGACGGGCAGGGATCTGCTGTTCGGTGTCGGCGCCCGTGACCGCGCTCGCAACAGCGATCGGCCCTGAATCGCGCATCCATCCGCGATCCGTGGGAACATGAAAGAAAGTGATCGCGTCCAAGTCGGCGCCGGATTTTCGCAGGATCGCTTTCACGCGCGATTCGGCCGCGCGATTCTCAACCAGCAGGAAAACGCGCTCCACGCGCGCGAGGTGCCGGACGATTTCCGCGAACGCCCAGGGAATCGGCGAGAATTTTCCCGGCCAGTCGGTGAGTTGATGCGGCCAGCCGAGCCAGGTAGCCTCGTGCGGCTCCCACTCGGCCGGCATGCGGAACGTCTCTGGTAGGCTCGCGGGAAATTTGCGGCTGGTCATTATCAGCGGGGACGCCCAAAAAACAAGACATAGCCGTCAGCGTCTTTGAGCTCGAAGCCGCGCAGTCCGTCGTGGGTATCCGTAAGGGGTGAAAAGAAAGTGACACCGCGCGACATGAATTCGGCCGCCAGCGCATCGGGATCGGGCACATTGACGTAAGAATCCCAGCGCGCCTCCGAGTCGCGCTTGCTGTTGGGAAGCGGTTCTTCGCCCACAGACTTGACGAATATCATCGCGCCGTCTCTAGCCACGATCGCAAAGAAGGGATCGCGGTCGGGCTCTTGAAAGGCGACGTGAAAATCGAGTTTGTCCCGATAAAACGAGAGTGCCGCTGGAACGTCTCGCACGATGAAGAAGGGTGAGATGCTGGAAATGACCGGGCGCGTCATGCAAGTTCTCCGTGAGAGCAGCTATTTCCCCAGCCAGCGATTGAGAATCGGCTGGTAGGCGTCGATGCGGCGGTCGCGCAAGAAGGGCCAATTGCGGCGCGTGTCTTCGCTCTTCGCGGGATCGCACTCGACGACCAGAATTTCCTCTTTGTCGTTCGACGCCTCGGCCACCACTTCGCCAAACGGGTCGGCCACAAAAGAATTTCCCCAGAACTCGAGGCCCGTGTCGCCCGCCTTCGGATTGCCTTCGAATCCCGCGCGATTCACCACCGCGACGTACACGCCGTTCGCAATGGCGTGGCTGCGCTGGATGGTGCGCCAGGCGTCGAGCTGCGCGGAGCCGAATTCTTTTTTCTCCGCCGGATGCCAGCCGATGCTCGTGGGATAAAAAATCACCTGAGCACCCTGCAACGCTACCGCGCGCGATCCTTCCGGGTACCACTGGTCCCAGCAAATCTGCACGCCGATGCGGCCGTAGCGCGTATCGAAATTCGGAAAGCCAAGATCTCCCGGCGTGAAATAAAATTTCTCGTAGTAAAGCGGATCGTCGGGAATGTGCATCTTGCGGTATTTCCCGAGGAACGTGCCATCGGCATCGAGCACCGCGCAGGTATTGTGATAAATGCCGGCGGCGCGCCGCTCGAAAAGGGAAGCGACGATCGCGACTTTATTTTTCTTGGCGATTTTCGCCAGTGCTTCGGTGGCAGGACCGGGAACTGCCTGGGCCAGATCGAACAGCGCAGGATCTTCCTTGCGGCAGAAATATTCGCCGAGGAAAAGTTCGTGCATGCAGACGATCTGCGCGCCGCGTTTGGCGGCTTCGCGAATCTTGTCGCCGGTGCGCTCGAGATTTTCCGCAGCATCCTTCGTGCTGCGCATCTGCAGCAGCCCGATCACAAATTTATCGTTCACTTTGTCGCTCATCCGCAACATCGTACCACGCGCGAATCGCGCTCGAAACGCATTCATGAAGAGCGTGTCTTGCGGTCTTACTTCCCGTTGATTTTGATGTCTCGCGGATGCAGCACGGTCAGGCCTGGAATCTGGTTGAAATCACGTTTCTCATCGAAGGTGAGGATTTGATTGACATCGTTATTGTTCATGATCACGCTGTGAATCACGTCGCCCACGCCTGAGTGGTATTCGATGATTCGTTGCCGGACGTGGTAGAAAAATTCCGCAAAATCGTAATCTTTGCGCGGGCTCACGTCGAGCAGTACAAGCTTTAGATTAGCAATCCGCCTTTCGCTAACGAGCCGGCTCTCGATGTTTGCCACTTCGCCACGGTCCATTTTCTTCGACGATATCAGGATGTTGACCATTTCCGTCACGGCCCACATGGAGGTGCACAGCGGAATGTCTTTGGCGTGCGCGAAAATCTCCAAAGCTCGTTGCACCATGTTCTTCTTGGATTCTTCGGCTCTATCGGTGGAGTAGTAGGCGATCAGAATATTGCTATCGACATAAATCCGCGTCATTTCTTTTTCGTTGCGAGACGAGCAGGACCCTTCTTGAGGTAGGTTTGTGTCGCTTTAATAGAGATCGTCTCGCCCGATTTCATTTTTAACTTCAGTCGAATCGGCTTCGTGGCGACCGTATAGCCTTTGAGACTGGAAGTCTTTGCCCTCATGACTTGTATCTTACCACGTCCAGAAATTCGGTGTCATTGCAGGTGCGAGGAATGCAAAACAGAAAAGGCGTCCTGTATTACAGGGCGCCTCGGGAAAGGAATTGTTGCGCTGCTTTAGAGCGCGCGTTCGACCACGCCGGCATGCATTTTGGCGCCGTAGACGTTCTTAACCATGGGCGGCGGCGCCACCAATCGCACCACATGCAGCAGGCGCTCCGGCTTGAACGGCTTTGCCATGCAAACGACCGCGCCCAGCTGATGGCTTGCGGCGTAATCGGCGGGCTGTGCGGCGCGCGTCAGCAAGATCACCGGCACGTTCTGCAGCCGGTCGTTGCGCTTGATGATCAGGCAAAGGTCGTGGCCGCTCATGTCCTCGGCTTCCACTTCCGCAATGAACACGCTAGGAACCGAGGTTCGCAACACTTCCAGCGCGGCCTGCGCCGTGCCGACTACAATCACGGTGTAACCGTCGGTCGATAGAATATTGCGCATCAGGTCGGCGGCGCGCGCGTCCGCTTCCACCGCAAGGACCACTGATTGCTGCTTCCCCTGCGCGCCCGGAGCATTCGCTGACGCGCCGTTCTTCGGCGTATCCGGGGAGTCCGATTTTGCCGCAAGGAACTGCACGGCGACGCCGTACTGTCCGTTGCCGTTTTCCGTCACGCGCACAACTTCGGCCGACTGCGGCTGGTTCAACGCGGCCGCGGCGGTCGAATACGGGAACGTCACTTCGAGGCGTTGGCCTTTCCAGTAACCGGCGCGCGCGCTGTTAAATAGCAAGCCGTCGCGCGAGACGTCCACGCTCTTGCAAACCTCTTCAAATGCTTGGGGAGAACCGACGCTGCTCACGTGCACCTGCGCGGAAATTCTGGCGCGCTTGCGGCGGCGGCGATCGACTCCATTTGGGGCGGAATTTTGCGGCTTTGGCTTTGCCCCTGCGGAGGCTGAAGGTATCGAGCTCATTGCACACCTCAGAAATTGTATGCGGGGCTTGCGGCGTTTCCGGTGAAGTGCGCGGCCCCCGCTGGACTAAGATTTACAGGGCGGCAACCGAAGGCGAAATAGTACCTTGGTTTCATTTTGGAAAACTTTGGGCGCTCGAGGTAATAGCACGCTCTAACCCTCATGCTGCTAGTAGCTTAGACGCTCTCAGTGACGCCTCACTTCGGAACACTCTGGAATTTATCCACAGGGAGAAAATGAATGACTCCTAACATTGCGCCGGCACGCGCACCCCAATCTTTAGCGTCGCCAGCTAGAATCGCGCCACCATCCCGCGACGCGAGCGACGACGAAATTCTCGGTATCACAACTTCATCTGCGAAGAAGCCGCCCAATCCGCGGCAACTCGCGCTGGATTTTGACGCCGAAGACGCGTCGCGGTTGGCTTCCGTAGGGGCACGCCCCGCCCCGGCGGGCAGGCATGCCGTGCCCGCTTCCGCGTCGCCCGAAGTGAACGGCGCTCCCGGCGCGTCCACATCGCCGGCAACCGAAGCCGAACCCGAACATCTCCGCGAAATCATCGACGCAAATCCGGAGCTGCGCCGCGCCTGGGATGACGCCAACGCCTATCGCGAAACAATTGGCACGCCGGAAGAAGCTCGCGCCGCAACCGCGCTGCTTGCGGACCTTGATCGCATGGACGCGCTGTTTTTCTCGCGCCACCCGGAAGACCACGCCGAACTAGCGCGCGCAGTCGCGGATCTCGACCCGCAAGCCTTCCAGTCGCTAGCACAAGCGATGGCCAAGCACGCCGCCCGCGCTCCCATTTCCTCGAATGTCATTCCGAACCCAGCCGCGAAGTCTGCGGATGGTGGCGAGGAACCTGCTTTTGGTCGAAATGTGCAACAGCAGATCCCTCGTCGGCCACAGGACGGCCTCGCTCCCTTCAGCTCCGCTCAGGGCAAGCGGAATGACGACGCGAGGGGCGTATCGGTTCACCCCACGCCGGCGCAGCAGGAATTCTTTCACTCGACAAATGCCGCCGCCGTCGAGGGCGTTGTCGAAGCCATCGAATCTCAAGTGGAGCGTCTGCTCCCGGAAGGAATTTCAAAAAGCGCGCGCAGCCGCGTGGTCGGCGAAATCTATCGCGAGCTCGACACAACCCTGCGCGCCAATCGCCAGCTCTCGCAACAAATGCGCGACGCCTTCCGCTCCGGCTCGCTCGACGCCGAACACCAGCGCGCAATTGTCTCGCTGGTCACCGGCCGCGCGCGGCAAGCGCTGCCCGCCGTTGCAAAACGCGTGATGAACGAGTGGACGTCAACGCTCGTCGCTGCAAATCAGGATCGCCGCGCGCGCCAGCGTTCCGCCGAGCGCCGCGTCGATATCGCCGGCTCCAGCGGCTCCGGCAACGACGGCCATCGCACGACGACCCCGCGCGACCTCGACTACAAGCGCCTCTCCGACGCCGACATTTTGAACATGTAATCGTCGTCGAATCTTCGCAGGGGCGCAGTCCGCCGCGGCGGACGCCCTACAGGAAAGTTCACACCGGAGGAAGCAAGTAACATGACCATCAAGAAAATCGTGCTGCGAGTCGCGTTCGCATGTTTGAGCGCGGCTGCGATTTGCGCGGCGCCGCTGCGCGCTCAGACGAACTGCACGGCGGACGCCTCCGCTGCCATCGAATGCTTCGTGGCAAACGCTGTGGCGACCAATCTCACCGCGCCGCGCCATGGACTCACGCCCGCACAGTTTCAAGCCTACGGTGTCGCCGTCTCGCAAATTCTGCACACGCATCATTCGTATCTGATGCTGCTCGCCTCGGCAAGCTCGGTCGCCGACGCCATGCCGCCGATCAATGCCAGCGGCACGCCAAATCAAGCCGCGCAAACCGCCGCTCTCGACGCGATCGTGGCCGCGGAACTCGCGACCGGCTTCGTCAGCCTGCCGCAGGGCGTCGTGCGTCAGGACGTCCAGTGGTTCGCCGAAGATGTTGCTGCGCCGATGAACAACAGTCAGGGCTACCTTCAGTTGCTCACGCCCGGTGCCGCATTGCGCCTGCTCGATACCTATGTCGTCGCGGCAACCACCGCCGGCAGCGGCGGCGCCCCAAGCACCGTGGACTGGCAAAAAGTTGAAACCAGCATTTCGAACGCGGTCGACGCATTCACCAGCGCCGGCATCATCCTGATTCCGCCCGGCGAGGCGTCAACAAAACTGAAGGCGCTGCTGCAAGACGTAGCACAAATAATCTTCACCTACAAAACCGCAACTGGCCGCGCGAATCTTTGACCCGCGGTTTTCCGGGAAACGGCGCTGTTCATTGCACCGCCTCTTTCCACTTTTCATTTCCTTTCCATCGTCCGAGGAGGACACCAGCAGCAACCACTGCGCCCGCGATCGTGCGATCCGCGCGGTGAACCAGAATTCATTCCAAGGGGGAATTTAACAACATGGCACAGATGCAGAACGCACAATCGGTTGCGCTGCAACTGGAAAAGGTCCGGGACAAGCTTCCGCTGCTTTACGAGCGGGACGACATCTTGCTGACCATGATCCAGCAGCGCGGCGACGTGGAACGCGTCAGCTCGCGCAACATGCGGCTTCCGCTGCAAATTCGCCCGGGAGGCAAAGCCGGCCTGGCGAACATGGACGGCGGCGATCTCGGCCGCGGTTCGGGAACGGTCTACGACGTCGCGCAAGTGACTCCCGTATTTTTCCGCCACGCGGTGGAAATCACCAAGCTCGTCGAATACGCGTCAAACGCCGCCGAGAAGGCCATCGAAAACACCGCCAAGCGCGAAGTGAAAAACGCCATGGCGCAGTTCCGCGCGTTTCTCGACAAAGTAATCCAGACGAACGGCAACGGCGTGCTCGGCACCATCAGCTCCGTCACCACCACGGGTTTGCCCGCCGGCGTCGCCGCGCAATTCGCCATGGCCAAGCCGCCCGGCGCGCAGCTCGTTTATTTCAATCAAACGATTCAGGTGTACGACCCCACGCTAACCACCAATCGCGGCTCGGCGAACGTGGTGCTCGTCGATCCGTTCAACTCGTTCATTCAAGTGGACGCGTTGCCGGCCGGCACCGCCGCGAACGACGTAATCGTTCACGACGGCCTCTCGGGCGCGCAACCTGTTTCGCTGTTCGGCGTTTTGTATCACCAGTCGAACGCGACCACCGGCACCTGGCTCAACCTCAACCGCGCCACATATCCCGTGGAACTCGCCACGCCGCGAGTGAACGGAAATAATTCCGCGATCACTCCCGGCGCGGTGCGTCTCGCGATTAACAAAGTTCGGAAATCGTTGGGCTCGAACCAGGTGTCGAAGCTGATCGCCTACACTTCGCTCGAGCAGGAGCATCAGTGGGAGCAGCTCGGCGTCACCATCTCGCAAATCATCAAGGAAGGTGCGGGCGGGCGCGCGAGCGATCTCGACTTGCTTTTCACCGGCGAGAAATCCATGGCGGGCGTGCCGATCAAATCCAGCATCAACGCCAACCAGTCGCGCGTGGATTTTCTCGACCTCTCGCACTGGGGACGCGCCGTCATGCAGGACATCGATTTCTACGATGTCGGCGGGCAAACCGTGTTCCCGATTTACGGCGCGAGCGGTGGCCTCGCGTCGGCGTACATTTTTTACTTCGTGACGGGTTTCCAGATGTGGAACGAGTCGCCTCGCAGCGGCGCATACATCGACAACCTGGCCATCCCAACGGGGTATTAATCCTCGCCACAAAACGAAAGGGGCGGCATTTCTACCGCCCCTAAAAACTGAACTCGCCTGCGAAGCATTAAAAGTATGTCCCACTGTTTACGAAATGTCAAACACGCGATGAAGCACGGAACGGAAAGCGGGAGATTCGAACTCCTGAGGCTGTTCCCAGCCTTCATCGCTTCGCAGGCGAGTCCAGTACCCCCACTGGAAGCACTCTCCAAACCCGCATGCGCGCAGCCTGTATCTCGCGGCTAGGTGTGACAACGCAAGATTACAAATGTCTCTATCCAACGAGGACGTTTGCCCCCACCGACCCTCCCTTGTCTATGATCCGCGTCATCCGAGAAACGCATGAAGCGCCCGCGGCGATTCAAGAACGAGTCGCGCGCGCCGGGGGCACGAACCGCTACGGCGAGGCGAACTTCCGCGTCGTATGGGGCGGCTCGCGCCTCGCGTGGATTGGCGGGCGCTGGGTCGACCGTGACGCGCACGGCAACACGCTGCGCGAAACGATCGAGATGCGCCGCGTCCCGAAATACTTGCCCGTTGATCGCTGGCACATCGAGCGCTGGACGCCGGCGGAAGCCTACGGCAGCCCCGAGCAGTGGTACGCGCAGACGATCGAGGTCGAAGATGGCATCCGCATCGCGGCGCTCGGCCCGTATCCCGCGCGCGGCGAGTACGAGCACTGCTTCACGCTCGAAAGCACCAGCGGCGAATTCATTCCGCTCAGCGCCGCAGCCGCCGACTGGGTAGTCCGCGCCGTGGAATGGGCGCGTCGCCAGCCGCGCAGGGCGGTCCGCAGCGCAATCGCAGCACGCGAACAACGCCGCGAAGAAAATTGGGACCGCGCCGTAGACGACATCCTCGACCAGGAATTTCCTGTGTAACGGGAGCCTGCCTTTCGTAGCGCCGGCGTCTCGCCGGCTCTTTTGAATTTTCTTGGAGAAGCGTCCGCCGCGGCGGACTGCGCCTCTCCGAAACAAAAAACTCTTTCGCAACTAAGGAAAACACTTTGAATATGCCACTCTCATTGCACTCGAATCGCCGCGACATCCTCGTCGATACATGCGCGGGATCGGACACCGCGGCGACCGTCTCCGTCGCGTCCATCTCCGATCAGGATTGGTACGTCTCGCGCACGCACGGCGTCTATCACATTCCCGCATGCGCCAAAGGCGAAGCGTTCGCGCTGCTGCTGATCACGCCGCGCGGCGACGCGCTCGACCTCGGCGACAATCGCCGCTTCCCATTCACGATTTCAGCGCGCGAAATCGCCGACGATTTGCTACAGGATCTGCACGACCACGGCATCTTCGTTTGCGCCGGCGCGCGACCCTCGGCAGAAGAGCTCGCCCTGGCCACCACGCGCCGCGACGCTTACTATCATCGCCTGGTCGGCGAAGGCGACACCATGTGGGCGCGCGGCCATTCGTTCCGCGAAATTTCCGACCTGCATCGCCGCGCCGCGATTTCTCTCGGTGTCGAGCGCGACTGGGCGTACGTTCCCTCGCGCATGTCGGATTGCCCCGCGTGCGGCGAGAAAGTGAAGCCGGGAGTTGCGGTCTGCAAGCATTGCGGCGCGATTCTCGACGCCGAAAAGGCCGCCAAGCACGGTTTGGTCGGCAAGAGCCTTCAGCATTCGGCCAACGTTGGCGATACCGCAGGGAAGTCAGGCGCACCAGCCGATCGTTCGCCGCGAGACCACATGACCGAGCGCAAACCATAGGAGAATTTCAGCCTACGCGCAGCTCCGATGGGCGAAACGAATTTCCCCGCATATATAAGTGCTTCGAGACGCGGAATTTTATACGCTTGGATGCCGCAGGCTTCAACGAGTAACGAATCTCAGCGGAAGGGAAGGGCGATGAGAACAATCGCAATCATTCGCAAGAATCGATTCATCGGACGCACGGAAAAGCTGGCGGCGTGCCCGCCGAAAGTGCGCGCGACTCTCCCGTCGCGTGTTCTGATGCTCGCGCTGGCGCTTGCGGCGGCTGCGGTTCCTGCTCACGCGCAAGGCTCGCGCAAGGACGACATCGTATTCGGCCCGTCGGGCCATCCTGTTGCGGGCGCAACCATAACGGTCTGCCAAGCTACGGCGACGGGCACGCCCTGCTCGCCTCTCGCCACGATCTACACGGACGCGACGCTCACGGTTCCCGCCATCAATCCCTTCAAAACCGACGGCATCGGCAATTATCACTTCTACGCGCCGGCTGGCCGCTATCAGCTCCAAATTTCCGGCCCGGGCATCAACGGCACGCTCACCTATCCCGACGTGATTTTGCCCGCGGATGTTTCCTCGAGCGGCTCGGGCAACAACATCTCGGCATTCGGCCTCACGCTCGGCGGGAATTTGACGGTTGCGGGCAACGCCACTATTTCCGGCACGCTCACGACCGCGACTTTCAATCCGGGGATTCTCGCGCCGTCGTCCCTGAATGTTTCCGGCAACGCCAACTTCGCCGGGCCTCGTCCGTGGATCGACGTCACCGCGTCGCCCTACGGCGCGAAAGGCGATGGCGTCACCGACGATACGGCTGCGATTCAAGCGGCCATCAATGCTGCCTGCGCCAGCACGTCCAGCACGACCGGCGGCGGGATTATCTATTTACCCGCGCAGGGCCTCACGGGATACAAGGTTTCCCAGCCGCAGGGCGGAAGCAGTTTGATTACGCCGGTGTTCAATATTCCCTGCGGAGGTCTTACGTTTCGTGGCGGGGGAGCGCGCACAAATAGCGGACAGCAGTTTGGCACAGCGCCGGTGACATCCATAAATTCTGCGCCCGGAGCAAACCCAACGGCCGGTCCCATCTTCGGATTTGGCCCTGCGTACAATACTTCCGCCAATCCAAACAACGGGATGACGCTGGAGGACCTACTTGTAGGCGGCTACAACCAAGCCGTAGCCAGCGGTGGGAATAACAATATCACCCTGCGAAACGTCTTTCTGAATACCTTTACAACCGGCTTTACGGGAAGCGGCACGACGTATACTGACAACGCTGCCCTGGTAACGAATAGTTTCTGGTTCAAATGGCTCGAGGGCGGAGTTGGGTGCGGTGGCGGGTGCGCGGGGACATCGACCGGACACGATATCTTGCTGGTCGCTGATAATTCGGGGAGCGGCACGTACGATGCAACACTCGAAAATCTGGTCCTGGTTAGCGACCAAATCCACATTTCCGTCCGGCAGAACACAGCGCTAGCTGGGTCTATCTATCTGCGCAACATCACGCGCGAAGCGGCCGCCAATGGACAGGACTTTGTAACCGTTAGCAATGACACTGGCAACTCGTGCATCACAGCGCTTTCCGCAGAATTTGGCGATCTCACCATAGACCACCTGATTGACGCGGACTCCGCAGGATCCGGGCAGGCTGTGTTCTCGTTCAATTCCAATATGAACGGATGCGTGGCGCGGGACATTAACATCCGTAATTCTTCCGCCGGGAATTCCGGTTCGG
>Ga0073928_10004486_pt1 | contig 20603 bp, 15 predicted proteins | sample PaiPotPPA55metaG_FD_76969 | JGI IMG/M metagenome (GOLD analysis project Ga0073928, IMG submission 76969) | Iron sulfur acid spring bacterial and archeal communities from Banff, Canada, to study Microbial Dark Matter (Phase II) - Paint Pots PPA... ...
CGCCTTCGACGGCATCATGGTCGCCCGCGGCGACCTCGGCGTCGAGATGCCGCTCGAGCAGGTCCCGCTGGTGCAGAAGAAGCTCGTCCGGATGTGCCGCCGCAACGCCAAGCCGGTCATCGTCGCGACCCAGATGCTCGACTCGATGATCACTGCGAGCCGCCCGACCCGCGCCGAGGCCTCCGACGTCGCCAACGCCATCTTCGACGGCGCCGACGCGGTCATGCTCTCCGCCGAGACCTCCGTCGGCGACTACGCGGTCGCGACCGTCCAGACCATGGCGAAGATCATCTGCGCGGTGGAGGAGGAAGTGCTCGCCAAGGGCCTGCCCCAGGCGATCTCCAAGCCCCGCACCAAGGGCGGCGCCGTCGCCCGCGCCGCCGCCGAACTCGGCGACTACCTGAGCGCGAGCTACCTCGTCGCCTTCACCAAGAGCGGCGACACGGCCAGGCGGCTGACCAGGTACCGTTCCCCGATCCCCGTGCTGGCCTTCACCCCGGAGCCGATCGTGCGCTCGCAGCTGGCGCTGTCCTGGGGCGTGGAGACCTTCATCGGCGAGGAGGTCGACAGCACCGACGCGATGGTCCTCCAGGTGGACCACGCCCTGCTTGAGCTTGGCCGCTGCAAGCCCGGCGACCTCATCATCATCACCGCCGGCTCCCCGCCCGGAATCCCCGGCTCCACCAACGCCGTTCGCGTCCACCGCGTCGGCGACGCCGTGACCGGAGCCGCACCGGCCTACCGCAAGGCCTGAGCTGAGCGCCCCCTGACCAGATCTCGCAAGTGCGCGGGGTCTGGTCAGTACTTGGGCCCGACGAACGAGTCCAGTGCCTTGACCGAAGCGCGCCTGGCAACGGAAATGCAGTTCGGGTTGTTGTAACGCCACTCGATCCCGAGCTTGTCGAGCGTGTCGGTGTAGAGGTCGCGGATGTGCGTGCTCTCGGATGAACTCCCGGGGGAACTCGTCGGCGATCTCCTGCTGCCAGGGTTCGAGGATGATCGGCCGCTCGTGCTTACGGCCGGGCCCGTGCTGCGAGAACAAGCACGGCCAGTGAACTGAACTGGACATCACATCGTGGCACCCGGCGCGCTTCCTGCGCCATATCTTGTTGCGCGGCATCACCGCACTCATGGCTGCCTCGCACTCTTCCATGAGGCCGGGCCGCGAATTTGCGCACGTGATCCCCAATGTGTGCATGCGCCGCTTGTCGATGATGTGCCCATCGCCGAGATAGAGACCGAGAAGATATGCATAGGGCTGGCGAGGCAGTTCGGCTCCGGTGCATCGAGGGCAGTGGAGCAGGCGGCTGTGCACGGGCGGGAGCGTTCCCGCGCGGCGCCGATCCTCGTGGATCCACCAGCCGACCGTGCCTCGCGGAACGCCGAGAGCCTCGGCTACCTCTTGGTTCTGGAGACCGGCCCGAAGCATGCTGATGGCTTGGGTGCGGGTTTCGAGAGAGTGTGCGAAAACTGGCATGAGGTCAGCGTGAATACGCTGCTCGGGCCGGTGCCACGATAACAATAGCTACTCACCTGAAATGGTGAATAGCTATATAATATGTGCCCCGGGTGGGACTCGAACCCACACTATACGGTGTTTGAGACCGCTTTCTCTGCCGATTGGAATACCGGGGCCTTTATTTACTGACGTTGATCTCGATCTGGGCTGCACGGGGTGTCGTCAGCACGGGCGCCAGCATACCGGATTGCGGACCTGCGATGCGCGGGGGTTAGTCGGTCGACTAGGCTGGATGCTTACAACTACGACAGTCATGACGATCAGCAGCAAAAGGGGCAGCCGAGATGACCGCCGAGGACAGCAACCAGCCGCGTAAGCGCGTGGTGATCGCCGAAGACGAGGCGCTGATCCGTATGGACTTGGCCGAGATGCTGGCCGAGGAGGGTTACGAGGTCGTCGGGCAGGCGGGCGACGGCGCGCAGGCGGTCAAGCTCGCCGAGGAGCTGCGGCCCGACCTGGTCATCCTGGACGTGAAGATGCCCGTGCTCGACGGCATCTCCGCCGCGGAGCAGATCGGCGAGGCGAAGATCGCCCCCGTATTGATGCTCACCGCCTTCTCGCAGCGCGAACTGGTGGAGCGGGCGCGCGACGCCGGGGCGATGGCGTACCTCGTCAAGCCCTTCTCGAAGGCGGATCTCGTGCCGGCGATCGAGATGGCCACCTCCCGCTACGACGAACTGCGTGCGCTCGAGCACGAGGTGGCGGACCTGCAGCTGCGCTTCGAGACCCGCAAGATCGTGGATCGGGCGAAGGGCCTGCTGCAGGCTCAGCTCGGGATGACCGAACCGGCCGCGTTCCGCTGGATCCAGAAGACCTCCATGGACCGCCGCCTGACCATGCGCGAGGTCGCGCAGGCCGTGGTCGACGGCACCACGCCGACCGCGGCGCAGTAACCGCAGCCGCTGCGGTAACTTCAGTCGTCCGGATTCGGAGACCCTGCGGAAATAACAGGGGCTGTCGAGTTCGGCACCACTTACTCTTCGGCCCGGCCGTCCCCGTCGCAGTTCTCGATGGGGACGGCCGGTTTTTTCGTCTGTCCTCGGATGCCGGGATGTATCCGGCATGGGGGGTTTCCCCGCTATGCGGAATTGATTGCGGAATCGTCAAGGGGCTCGTTAAACCTGACGGGGTGTTGGATTCGTCAGGCGGTCGGCTCGCGTGGCCGAGGGGTGGAATCCGGCTTCCGAGACTTGGGACGATCTTGGCCCGCCTTTGACCGACACGCAGAATGACCTGCGCGGATGCATATTCGGATGCAAGCACGGAGGTTTACCAAATCGCAGCACGGACAGTCTTCTCATGATGCATACGAGTCTCTAGCATGAGCGAACATGTCGGCCGTGAGTGACGGCCTGCGCTACGTCCGCCGCCTGACGCGAGTGAAGGATTCCGCATGGCAACAGATACAGCCCCGGCTACCGCCGGGAAGCGCAATACCCTGAACCGGCAGGTGGGCCTGATCGGCCTGTTGTGGGCTTCAGAAGGCTCGATCATCGGATCCGGCTGGCTCTTCGGTGCCAAGAAGGCTCTGATCGCGGCGGGCCCTGCGGCGATCCTCGCCTGGGGCATCGCGACGGTGATCATTGTCATTCTGGCCCTGGTGCACGCCGAGCTCGGCGGTATGTTCTCGATCGCGGGCGGTACGGCCCGGTTCCCGCACTACGCCTTCGGCGGCGCGGCGGGTGCGTCCTTCGGCTGGTTCTCCTGGCTGCAGGCGGCATCGGTCGCACCGGTCGAGGTCGAGGCGATGATCCAATATGGCCAACACTGGCATTTCGCCAATACCTGGATGACCACGAAGGTCGCCAACGGCGCCAACCAGTTGGTGCTCTCCGGCACGGGCATCGTGGTCGCCGTCGTCCTGATGGCGATCTTCGTGGCGATCAACTTCCTCGGTGTGCGCATGCTGGCGCGGGTCAACAGCGTCGCCACCTGGTGGAAGGTCGGCGTTCCGCTGCTGCTGATCCTCGTTCTGGCGATCACGCACTTCCACGGCGGTAACTTCACCGCGGCCGCGGGCGGCGGCTTCATGCCGTATGGCTTCAAGGCCGTGCTGCTGGCGATCCCCGGCTCGGGCATCGTGTTCTCGCTGCTCGGTTTCGAGCAGGCGATTCAGCTGGCCGGCGAGTCGGAGAACCCGAAGAAGCACCTGCCGCGCGCCACGGTGCTGTCGATCCTGATCGGCGCCACGGTCTACATTCTGGTGCAGGTGGTCTACATCGCCGCGCTGCCCTCGAGCACCTTCGCCAAGGGCTGGGCGAACCTGAGCTACCTGAACATCAGCGCGCCGATCGCGGGCCTTGCCTCGCTGGTCGGCCTGGGCTGGCTCGCCGCGGTCCTGTACGTGGACGCGGTTATCTCTCCCGGAGGCACGGCGCTGATCTACTCCACGTCGACGTCCCGGGTGTCCTACGGCATGAGCCGCAACGGCTATGTGCCGGCGATCTACGAGCGCACGGATGCCCGTGCCGTGCCGTGGTTCGGTCTGATCACGGCCTTCGTGACCGGATGCATCTTCTTCCTGCCGTTCCCGAGCTGGCAGCAGCTGATCGGCCTGATCACTTCGGCGAGCGTGCTGATGTACGCGGGCGCTCCGCTCGCGTTCGGTGTGTTCCGCAACCGGCTGCCGGAGTGGGAGCGGCCGTTCCGGCTGCCGTTCGGCAAGGTGCTGGCTCCGCTCGCCTTCGTGCTCGCCAACCTGATCATCCTGTGGACCGGCTGGGACACGGACTACAAGCTCGCGATCTCCATCCTCATCGGTTACCTGATTCTGGTGCTCTCGCGGGTGTTCAACACCAACCCGATCAAGCCGGTGCTCGACCTGAAGGCCGCGCAGTGGCTTCCGGTGTACCTGATCGGCCTGCTGGTCATCACGTGGCAGAGTCAGGTCTCGGACGGTGTGGCGTACGGCACGAACGGCTGGGGCACTCCTTCGCACGCGTGGTTCGCGTTCGGCTGGGACATGCTCACGGTCGCGATCTTCAGCTTGGTGATCTTCTACTGGGCGCAGGCGACTGCCCTGTCGACCGAGCGTATCCAGGCGATGATCGACGACGTGGTCGTGGACGAGGAAGCGACCATTCTCTGACCTGGACCGCCTTCGCGGTCTGAGATTCGGAGCGGGGCCCCGGCAGCGTTGCGTTGCCGGGGCCCCGCTCTGCGTACACAGGCCTCTTCCGCTCCTGCTGTTTCCGTGATAGAAACGCGCCCGAGTCGTCGTGTTTCCATGTTGGGGGATCATCGTCTGTCGCGGGACGAAGGCAGGACGCCGATGCAAGTGCCGCAATTGCCGGATACCACTTACTGGTCGGGGCACAAGGTTCTCGCTCTGGCCGAACAGTATGAGAAGGAGGGGCTGTTAGGGGAATCCTATGAGCTTTACCGCAGGGTCGCGCACCTGGTGGCGACCACTTTGCCGGTGGATCGGGCGGCGACGCTGTTGGGACAGATGATGTCCTCTGGGGCGGTGGGTCCGGCCGAGGCGGTTTTCCACGAAATGGTGGAGACGTGCGGTCCGCATCCTTCTTCGACGGCTTATGCGGCGAGCGCGTTGATGACGGCGAACGTCCCGGATTTGGCTTACTACTTCCTGGACGCGGTTCTCGCGCGCTATCAGACTTCTGAAGGTGAGCTTGAGTCGCTGGCCGCCTATTTGAACGCGGGTCGGCGCTCGGAGCTGGCCGTGTACGCGTTCACCGCGGCGGCGCGCAACAAGCCGGTGGCCACGGTGCTGCGCTACAGCGCGGTGCTGCGTAAGCGCGGGCATTCACAGTCGGCGGTGGACCTGCTGGTGTCGGTGGCGGCGGGGCGGCCGCAGGAGGCGGGGGAGTTGCTCGTCGCCTTGCGCAAAGCGGGGCGGGAGCGCGAGGTGGAGCCGGTGCTCGAAGGGCTCGCGGCCACCGGGGACGCCGCGTGTGCCGCGCTGCTGGACACGTTGATGGCGGAGGGCGGGGAGAACGTCGTCAGGATGCTGGTTCGGCTTTTGTCGGTGCGGCCCTTCGCGACGCTGGCGTCGATCGCTTCTTCGGTGGAGTCGGTGGACGCCGCCGCGATGTTGGTTCCGGCGCTGCTGGCTTGTTCCGATGAGGAGCAGGCTGCTTATTTCCAGTCGGATCAGGCGCAGCTGTCTTCTTCACAGCGCGGTCGGCTGGCGGCGCTGCTGGTGGCCGCCGCGCCGTTGGAGTGTCCTGACGCCTTGCTCGCGTGGTACGCGGGTTGGGCCGACCCGACCGGCCTGGTATGGCTCGTGGAACGCCTGGGGGAGGCCGGTGTGCCCTTGGAGCCGGTGCTCTCTGCTGCGGCCAGGCGGCGGGATTTCGAGTCCCTGCGGGAGGCTCTGCACCGGCTCGGCGGTCATCAGCTTGCTTACCGGCTCGCCGGGTTGCGTTCCGAGTTCGGGCTCTGATGGGGTCGGCCGCGCCGGTTGCGCAGATCGCGCAGGCTGTCTCATCCCTGCGGGGGAGGCCGTGCGAATGACTCATCCGGTGGTGTGAGGCCGGGAAATCGATCCCTCAGGCGATTCGGCGCGTGAGTGTGGGCGGCATCGTGGACGGCGTAGGGGAGTACGTCGATCGGGAGGTCGTCATGAGCGCCATTTCCACGGCTGCGCGGGAGTTCGTGCAGGGTCAGAACCGGCAGCGGGAGTCGCGGCTGCTTGCGGGGTGCGCCGTGCTGCTAGTGCCGTGGATCGTGGTGCTGGCCGCGACGCTGCCGGCGCATGCCGTGGCTCGCAACTGGTCCATGGCGTGGTCCGGTTTCGATGTGTTGCTCGCGGTGATGTTGGCCGGGACCGCGTGGCTGCGGCACGTGGGCGATTCGCGGGTCGGGGCGTTGGCCGGGGCGAGTGCCGCGATGCTGGTGGTCGACGCCTGGTTCGACACTTCGACGGCCGCGCTCGGGTTCGACTGTGTGATGGCCTGGTTCAGCGCGGTGTTCGTGGAGCTGCCGCTGGCCTTCGTCTGCGCGAGGATCGCGTTGCGGCCTGCGCGCTGACTCTGTTGGGCTCTCGTTCGTGCAGTTCGCGGCTACCTTAGGGCGGCCCGCCCGGTCGGTTCGCCGGGGCGGGGCCGCCCTTAGGGATTTTGTACGATGTCGGTGGCCGCGTCGGCCATTACCGTGAGGACTGCGGAACGGCGCGGAAATCATGACGACAGAGGGGTACGGCGATGACTCGGCGGGCTTGGCTGCTTTTCGCGGCGATGGGAGTGATCTGGGGTATCCCGTACCTGATGATCAAGGTGGTGGTGGACGCCGGGGTCGGCCCCGGCTTCCTGGTTTTCGCGCGCACCGCGATCGGCGCGCTGATTCTGCTTCCGGTGGCGGTCCGGCGTGGGGCGATACGTCCGGCGCTGGCGAATTGGCGGCCGGTGCTGGCCTTCGCGGTGATTGAGCTCGGTATCACCTGGTACATGCTGAATTCGGCGGAGGAGAAGCTCAGCAGCAGCCTGGTGGCGTTGCTGATCGCGATGGTTCCGCTGATCGGGACGCTGCTGGCCTGGCGGCTCGGCGACCGCACGGTGCTTTCGCGGGGTCGGCTGACCGGTCTGGCCGTCGGGCTCGGCGGGGTCGGTGTGGTGGTCGGCCTCAATCTCACTTCGGGCGGGGCTCCGGTGTGGGCGATCGGCGCGGTGTTCTTGACCGCTGTCGGATACGCGGTGGCGCCGATGATCGCCGATCGCAGGCTCGGCGAGGTGCCGACGCTCGGGGTCATCACGGTTTCGCTGTCGGCTGTGGCGCTGGCATACCTGCCTTTCGGGATTCTGCAGGCGCCGTCGCACCTGCCGCGGTTCAACGTGCTCGCCTCGATCGTGGCGCTCGGCGTGGTGTGCACGGCGCTCGCCTTCATCTGCTTCTTCGAGCTGATCGCGGAGGCGGGTGCGGTGCGTGCGACGGTGATCACCTACGTGAACCCGGCGGTGGCGCTGCTCGCGGGGGTGGCGTTGCTCGGCGAGAAGCTGACCTCCGGGATCGCGATCGGCTTCCCGCTCGTGCTGCTCGGCAGTTATCTGGCGACGCGGCGGGACCGGGTCGCCGGTGAGGTCGCGGTCGCGGTCACTGAGCTGCCGATCGAGCCGATCGAGCCGATCGAGCGTCGCGAAGTCGCCGTGCCGAGCTGAACCGCCGCCGGGCCCGGCTCACACTTTCCGATCGCGGATCAGGCAGGTGATCCGGGAGGTGCACAGGCGTCGGCCGTCCTCGTCCGTGATGACCACTTCGTAGCTGGCCGTGCCGCGGCCGAGGTGTAGCGGCGTGGCGGTCCCGGTGACCAGGCCGGCGACCGCCGCACGGTGGTGGGTGGCGTTGATGTCCACGCCGACGACGAGCTTGCCGGGGCCCGCGTGCAGGGCGGCGCCGATAGAGCCGAGGGTTTCGGCCAGTGCGACGGAAGCCCCTCCGTGCAGAAGGCCGGCGGGCTGTCGGTTGCCGTCCACGGGCATGGTCGCCACGAGGTGCTGTGGGTCGAGTTCCTTGAATTCGATGCCGAGCTTCGACGAGAGTTGGCCGCTGTCGTTGTACACCGCCTCGTACAGGTCTTCGAATCCGGCGGGCAGGGTTGCTTCGTCGCTCATGGCGACTCCTTTCGGCGCTTGCGTCTGTCGGGCCCGTACGTGTCGGTGCCTGCGCCTAGGATTCAAGCATGGCGACTAGCGCGAAGCCCGCCGGGGCCGGCAGTGAAGACAGAACCCGTGGGAAGAAGCTACTTCTGCTCGACGGGCATTCCATGGCCTTCAGGGCGTACTACGCCCTGCCGCCGGAGAAGTTCACAGTGGCTGGCGGCGACCAGTCCACGAACGCGGTCTACGGCTTCACCGCGATGCTCTCGAATGTGGTGCGTGACGAGGCGCCCACTCATCTCGCGGTGTGCTTCGACGTGTCGAGGTCGGCGCTCAAGCGGACTGCTCTGTTTCCCGAGTACAAGGCTCAACGCTCGGCGGCGCCGGAGCCGTTCCGCGGGCAGATCGACCTGATCTGCGAGCTGATGGAGGCGTTGCGGGTTCCGGTTTTCCGTAAGGAGGGCTCGGAGGCGGACGACCTGATCGCCACGCTCGCGACGCAGGCCGCGGCCGAGGATTTCGAGGTGGCGATCGTCACCGGCGACCGGGATGCGCTGCAGTTGGTGACCGACCAGGTGACGGTCCTTTATCCGCGTAAGGGTGTGCAGGATCTGACTCGGTTCACGCCGGCGTCGGTGGAGGAGAAGTACACGCTCACGCCGCAGCAGTATCCGGATTTCGCGGCGTTGCGCGGGGATCCGTCGGACAATCTGCCGTCGGTGCCCGGCGTGGGCGAGAAGACGGCGGCGAAGTGGATTCGCGAGTACGGCTCCTTGGACGGGCTGCTCGAGCACGTGCAGGAGATCAAGGGCAAGGTCGGGGAGAGCCTGCGGGCCAATCTCGATTCGGTGCGGCTCAATCGGGAGTTGACGGAGCTGGACCGCGCGGTGGAGTTGGACCGGGGTCCGGATGCGCTGGAGCGGGTTGCCGGGGATGCGGCGGAGGTGGACCGGCTCTTCGAGACCTTGCAGTTCCGCGTGCTGCGGCCGCGGGTCGGCGAGGTGTTCGGGCTGAACGTCGAGGACTCGGCGCAGGCCGATGGCGGGTCCGCGGCATCGGCGGAGCCCGGGGTGGAGATCTCGGGCCGGATGCTCGCGACCGGCGAGGTGGCCGCGTGGCTGGCCGAGTACGCGGCCGGGTCCGAGCCGCTGGGAGTCGCCATACAGGGCACGTGGGGTCGGGGGACCGGGGACGTGACGGCGATCGCGATCGCGACTGCCGAGGGTCCGGCCGCCTGGCTCAATCCGACCGAGTTGGATCCGCAGGACGAGGCGGCGCTGCGCGGCTGGCTGGTGGATCCGGCGAAGCCGAAGGTGCTGCATGACGCCAAGGGACCGCTGCTGGCGCTCGCCGCGCGAGGTATGGAGCTCGACGGCCTGGCCGGGGACACGGCGCTGGCCGGCTACCTGGTCAATCCGGGGCAGCGCGGGGTCGAGTTGGCCGATCTGTCCCGGCAGTTTCTGCACCGGGAGCTGGGCGAGGCCGAGGAGCCTGAAGGCCAGCTGTCGCTCGAGTCGCTGGCTGAGGCGGCGGATGGCTCTCAGGACGCCGAGTTGCTGATGGCTCGTGCCCGAGCGATTCTCGACCTCGGTTCCGTGCTCGACGAGAAGCTCGCCGAGCTAGGCGGCGGGCAGCTGCTCGCCGAGGTGGAGTTGCCGTTGGTGGAGCTGTTGTCGCGGATGGAACGTCGGGGCATCGCGGCCGACCGTGACTACCTCGGCGAGCTTGAGGGCATGTTCGCGGCGGACGTGAAGCACTCCATCGAGGAGGCGCACGCGGCGACCGGTACGCAGTTCAACCTGGGTTCGCCGAAGCAGCTGCAGGAGGTGCTCTTCGAGCAGCTCGAGCTGCCCACGAAGGGGATCAAGAAGACCAAGACCGGCTACACGACGGACGCGGACGCGCTGCAGTCGCTGGTGGCGAAGGCGACCGACCCGCGGCAGAGCGCGGCGTTGCTCGCGATCCTGCGGCACCGCGATGTCAGTAAGCTGCGAAGCACGGTGGAGGGCTTGATCAAGACGGTCGGCGAGGACGGCCGTATCCATTCCACCTTCAATCAGATGGTCGCGGCGACCGGGCGGTTGTCCTCGACCGATCCGAACCTGCAGAACATCCCGGTGCGCACGGAGGAGGGCCGGCGTATCCGCAAGGCCTTCGTCGCGGGTCCGGGCTACGACTCGCTGCTGACCGCGGACTACAGCCAGATCGAGATGCGGATCATGGCGCACCTGTCCGGGGACCAGGCGCTGATCGAGGCGTTCAACTCCGGGGAGGACCTGCACACCTCGGTTGCCTCCAGGGTCTTCGGTGTCTCGCCGAAGCAGGTGGACGCCGAGTTGCGGCGTCGGGTCAAGGCCGTCTCGTACGGTCTGGCCTACGGGCAGTCCGCGTACGGTCTGGCCAACGGCCTCGGCATCTCGAACGCGGAGGCCACGCGGATGATGGAGGACTATTTCGCGCGCTTCGGCCGGGTCCGCGACTACCTGCACGAGGTGGTGGACCAGGCGCGCCAGACCGGGTACACGGAGACCCTGCTCGGGCGGCGCCGTTATTTCCCGGACTTGAACTCGACGAACGTGCCGCGGCGGCAGATGGCCGAGCGGATGGCGCTGAACGCGCCGATCCAGGGTTCTGCCGCGGACATCATCAAGGTCGCGATGCTCCGGGTGGAGGCCGCGTTGCGGGAGGCCGGACTGACTTCGAGGCTGCTGCTCCAGGTGCACGACGAACTCGTGCTCGAGCTTGCCGACGGCGAGCGCAAGGCGGTCGAGCAGTTGGTGCGTACGGAGATGGCTGGTGCTTACGAGTTAAGAGTTCCGCTGGACGTCTCCGTCGGAGTGGGGCGGGATTGGCGGTCGGCGGGTCACTGAGCGAGCGTGTTCGGTGACGTGGCTGAGCCTGCGCGACTCCGCGGGCCACTTGTCACAGGTCTGTCACCGGCTTAGACCTCCCTCATGGACGGCCGATAGGGTGTCTGCGCAAGCTGACCAGAGAGGCAGGTGACCATGGAGTCCACGGAGATAACGGCGGCCGATCCCGCGAAGACGCCGATGTCCAAGGAGCAGCGCGAGCAGTTCGAGCGCGACGGCTATATCGTCGTGCCGGGCGCGCTCAGCGCGGCCGAGGTGGCGCACTACACCGAGGTCATCGACCGGGTGTACGCGGCCGAGCAGGAGGCGGCGCGGCTCTCGCCGGAGGGGGCGATGCACATCCTCTCCGCCGTGCAGCGCTGCCCGGAGGTCGCCCCGCTGGTGGACCACCCGACCACCTTTCCGCTGGTCTGGTCGATTCTCGGCTGGAACGTGCACATCTACCACTCGCATCTGGATGTGCACCCGCCGATCCGGGTGCCGAAGCCCTTCCGCTTCGAGTGGCACCAGGACGGCGGCCGGCAGAACCGGGAGCTGGAGACCGATCCGCGGCCGCGGCTGTCGGTGAAGCTCGCCTACTGGCTCTCCGACGTGTCGGTGGAGGGTCGGGGCAACTTCAAGGTGGTGCCCGGCAGCCACAAGCAGAACTGGATAGAGGGACCGCCGCGTCGCGACGTGGAGTGGCCCGAGCCGCCCGGTGCAGTCGAAGTCTGCGCGAACCCGGGCGACGCGGTCTTCTTCGACCGGCGGATCTGGCACACCCGGACCAACAACTACTCGGACGTGACCCGCAAGGCGATGTTCTTCGCGTACACGCTGCGCTGGATCGCGATCCGCGACGAGGTGGCCGAGGTCCAGGCGCGTCCGGAGTTCGCCTCGTACAGCCCGGTTCAGCGGCAGCTGCTCGGCGAGTCGCTGCACAAGCCGCGTTTCGAGCACACGTACGGCGACCACCAGTGGGGCCACTACCCGGAGACCACTCCGGTGCACGGCTTCCTGAAGGACAACGACCTGCTTGACCCGGCTTACCCGCCGCTCAAGCCGTAGTCGTAGTCGGCGCGTCCTCAGGCGAACGAGACGGCCCGCACACACCGGAAGGGTGTGTGCGGGCCGCTCGCGTTCTCGCGTATTACGTGGCGATCCGCAGCGGCGCCGCGGTGGCGGCGACGACCTGCTCCTCGGTCACGTCGGGGGCGAGTTCGCGCAGGACCAGGCCTTCGGGTTCGACGTCGATGACGGCCAGGTCGGTGATGATCCTGTGCACCACGCGCTTGCCGGTCAGCGGCAGGGTGCAGGACTCGACGATCTTGGGTTCGCCGTCCTTGGCGGTGTGCTCCATCAGTACGATGACCCGCTTGGCGCCGTGGACGAGGTCCATCGCGCCGCCCATCCCCTTGACCATCTTGCCGGGGATCATCCAGTTGGCCAGATCGCCGTCCTTGGACACCTGCATCGCACCGAGCACGGCCACGTCGATCTTCCCGCCCCTGATCATCGCAAAGGAGGCGGCCGAGTCGAACAGGGAGGCGCCGGGAAGCAGGGTGACCGTCTCCTTGCCGGCGTTGATCAGGTCGGGGTCCTCGTCGCCGTCGAGGGGGTAGGGGCCGGTGCCCAGGATCCCGTTCTCCGACTGCAGGACCACGGTCACACCGGCGGGCACGTGGTTGGGGATCAGCGTCGGCAGGCCGATGCCCAGGTTGACGTACTGGCCGTCGGAAAGCTCCCGCGCGGCGCGCGCGGCCATCTGGTTGCGCTCGAGCGCCATGGGTCAGACTCCTTCTTCCGTGCGCGGACGTACCGTGCGTCGCTCGATCCGCTTCTCCGCGACCGTGGCCTCGATGACCCGGTGGACGTGGACGCCGGGCAGCTGCACCTGGCTCGGCGGGATCTGGCCGGGCTCGACGATCTGTTCGGCCTCCAGCACACAGATCCGCCCGGCCATGGCGGCCAGCGGGTTGAAGTTCATCGCGGAGCCGTTGAACACCGCGTTGCCGTGCCGATCCGCGACGGCAGCCCGGATCAGTGCGAAGTCGGTGGTGATGGCCTCTTCGAGGATGTACTCGCGGCCACCGAAGGTGCGCACCTCCTTGGCCGGGGACGCGACGGCCACGGTGCCGTCCGCGTGGTACTTCCAGGGCAAGCCGCCCTCGGCGACCTGGGTGCCGACGCCGGTGGCGGTGTAGAACGCCGGGATGCCCGCTCCGCCGGCGCGCAGCCGTTCGGCGAGGGTGCCTTGCGGGGTGAGCTCGACTTCGAGTTCGCCGTGCAGGTACTGCCGCGCGAATTCCTTGTTCTCGCCGACGTAGCTGCTGGTCATTCGGGAGATCTGGCCCGACTCGAGGAGCAGTCCAAGGCCCCAGCCGTCCACGCCGCAGTTGTTCGACACCACGCGGAGGTCTCGTGAACCGTGCGTGAGCAGTGCGGCGATCAGGGTGGAGGGGATTCCGCACAGTCCGAACCCGCCGACGGCGATCGTGGCGCCGTCCGGGATGTCGGCCACGGCCTCAGCCGCGTCGACCACCTTGTCCATGTGAATCTGACTTCCTTGTCGATTTTGTCAACTTTGTCAGCTGTCGATTGCCGATTGTGGTTTGTCTTCTTCGACCACGGTCGTTCTCCCTGCACTGTAGTCGCGCCTGGCGGTTTGGCCGGGTGGCTGATGGCGAAGACTGGTACGAAGGAGGTCTGATGACAGGGTGGCAGGACTTCGCTGAGACGAAGGTCCCGGTCGACGGGGGTGACCTGGCGGTGCTCCGCTGGGCGGCCGACACCGCGAATGCGCCGACCGTGCTGCTCGTGCACGGCATCACCGGGAACTCCCTGGCTTGGGCCGCGGTGGCGGACGAGGTGGCCGGGCGGGCCACGCTCATCGCCGTCGACCTGCGCGGAAGAGCCCGTTCGCGCGACATAGTCGGGCCGTGGGGCATCGATCAGGACGCGGCCGACCTGGTGGCCGTGCTCGATGCCCTGGACCTGGACGAGGTGATACTCGTCGGCCACTCGCTCGGAGCGTTCGTAGCAGCGGTCGCGGCAGCCACGTACCCCGAGCGCTTCACCCGACTCGTCGCGATCGACGGCGGTCTCGGCTTCCCCCTCCCGCCTGGTGAGGAGCCCGACCTGGTGCTGGAGGCAGTGGTCGGACCGGCGGTGAAGAAGCTGTCGCTGACCTTCGCGGACGCGGAGGCCTATCTGGACTTCCACCGTGTGCACCCGGCGTTCGTGGGCAATTGGACGCCTCAGTTGACGGCGTATCTCACCCGCGACACCTTGGAGCTCGCGGGCGGCGGAGTGGTCAGTTCGTGTGTGGAGAAAGCTATCCGTGCCGACGGCAAGCAGGTGCTGTTGGACGAACGGGTCCGCTCATCAATCAATGGACTGAGTTGCCCGGTGGACTTCCTGTATGCCGCGCGCGGTCTGCTCAATGAACGGCAGGCGCTTTACGACGAGGAGCGCCTCGATTTCGGCGGCCTCGACCGGGAAAAGGTGCGTGTCGAGTTCGTCCCGGATACCAATCATTACACCGTCATCGCGCCTGGCGCGGGGGCGAAGGCGGTGACGAGAGCTTTGCTGGGGTGATTCAGTCAGTGGTCAAAAGTCGCCGCGGGCGGGCTTCGCCGGACGATCGAGTAGGCGGGCGAACAGTCCCGCCGTCAGCATCTGGAGCACGCTGACGGTGAGGACGGGGGCGAGTACCAGGGGGTGATCGCGAAGTCCGGTGCTGCCGAGGACCGCTCCCATGCTGGCGTTGTTCAGCCCGGTCGCGTAAGTCAGCGCGATCGCGTCCGCCCGAGAGCTGCGCACTCCGCGGGAGAGGAGCCAGCCCAACGCGAACGACCCCAGGCACATCGCTGCCGCCGAGCCCGTGACGGCGAGCAGGAAGTCGACGTCACCGGCCGACAGCAGTCGGCCCAGGGTGCCCGATGCGTTGACGTAGGCGAGCAGCACGATGTCGAGCAGCGTGATCAGGCGCACGGCGGGCAACGCGGGGTCGATGCGTTCGCGCAGCAGAATCCTGACGGCGATGCCGAGCAGGCAGGGGACAAGAGCGCTGAGCACCGCCGTCGCGCCGCCCGACGCGGTGGTCAGCCGGCTCAGGTCGTCCGCGTAGTCGCCGAGGGCCAGCAGCGAGCCGACGCTTAGGCCCAGCGGGATCGTCAGCGGGCTCACGGCCACCGATCCGAGGACGAGGCCGACGCCGAGGGCCGTGTTGCCGCGCTGGCTCGCGGTCCAGGCCGCAGCCGTGCCACCGACCGGCATTGCGGCGACCAGCGTGAGCCCGGCGAGCACGCTCTGCGCCTCGGTGCCGTCCAGCAGAATCATGATCAGCGGACTCAGGCCGACCAGCAGGAGCAGGGGCACTACGACGTTGGCGGCCACGCCGATCAAGAACATCCGCGGTCGGCGCATCACCACCCTCAGCTGATTCGGGTCCACGCTCAGGCCCGAGGTGAGCAGAGTCAGCCCGAGCAACGCGGCGGGCAGCGGCATGCTCAGGTGCGGGCTGTGGATCAGTGCGGTGCGATTGGCGCGGCAGCCGAGTCCGGGCGCCGCGATGGCTGCGAGGTACGCGGTCAGCACCAGTGCCGGCGTGCGACGGGCCAGACTCCGGTGGACGCGGGCCACCCGCGAGACTGGCATCGCGGCGGCGGCGGACATTTCAAGATCACGATTGCACGGTCGGCCCTCGGATCACCGGCGCCACACCGACAGCGAGCGCCTTCGCGGCGCCGTCGAGCCAAAGCCGGCGGGCACCCAAGCTAACGCCGAACGCCACCCTGCGTTCGCCGTGCATGCGCTCCGCGGCCATATCCGAGAACCAGAGTTCAGCAGGCGGCGACGCGCTGCTCGTGGCGCCCGGCGCGGGGCAGCGGCCCGACCCCGTCTCGGGCCGACTGAGTGCACCTCTGACGAGGAGTCAGAAAATGAATTCACACCACAATATTCGTATCCGTTCGCGGGCTGTGGCGGGTACCACGGTCACTGCCGTCGTGTCCTGCGCGGCTCTGGCATTCGGCGCCGCCGACGCGAGCGCGTCGTCCAGCTCTGCTGCTGGAGTGACCGTGCCGGCCGGCTTCCACGCCAGCCTCTTCGCCGGTGCGCCCAAGGGCGCCACCGGAGCGGACGACATCACCGAGCTCGGCGACCACGTGTTCGTCGCCTTCCAGAACGGTGTCGGCACCATGGGCGAGCCGTCGCCCACCGGAAACACGAAGAGCACGGTCGTCGAGTACAACCGGCAGGGCAAGGTGGTGAACACCTGGAGCGTCGTCGGCAAGGTCGACGGCATGGGCGCCGACCCGTCCAGGGATCAGGTGATCGCGACGGTGAACGAGGACGGCAACAGCAGCCTCTACACGATCAGCCCGGACCGGCCCGGTCACAGCGCCGCCGACGAGGTCAAGCACTACAGCTACTCGCAGAACCCGCTGCCGCACGGCGGTGGTACCGACAGCGTCGTGGTGCGCAACGGCGTGATCTTCATCAGTGCCTCGAACCCCTCCGCCGATGCCGACGGCACGACCTTCAGCGGCCCCGCGCTCTACCAGGCGGACCTCGACGGGAACACCGCCAAGCTCACCGCCGTGCTGCACGGCGACTCCACCGCGACCGACGCGGTGACCGGTAAGAAGGTCACCCTCAACCTCTCCGACCCGGACTCGAGCGAGCTCGTGCCGCGCGGCGAGACGCGCTTCGGCGGCGATCTGCTGCTCGACAGCCAGGCCGACGGCGAGCTGATCTTCCTGCACAACCCGGGTCACCCGAACCAGCAGGCCACTGTGCTGAACCTGACCACTCAGGTCGACGACACGGCCTTCGCGGCCGGCTCCTGCGGCAGCACCCTCTACGTGGTCGACAACGGCACGAACGAGATCCTCGCGATCACCGGCAACTTCGGCCGCGGCATCGTGTTCACCGCGGTGCCGAACGACTCGACGGTCGACCCGGGCAACCTGGCCACCGTGAACATGGCCACCGGTGCCGTCACGCCGTTCGGCTCCGGCTTCGTCAACCCGCACGGGCTGCTGTTCGTCTCCAATAACGAGCACTGACGAGCACTGAGGTTCACGGACGAGCACTGAGTCAGGCACTGAACCTGGGCACTGACCCCGGCTGATCACCCTGAGCCCGTTCGGCTCCGATGGCGGTATGGCGCCACCTCACCCGAACGGGCTTCAGGAAGCGGCCGGCGCGTACTGCGCCTCCGGGAGTTTGGCGGACGCCGGGTGCTTGGCGCGCGCCGCGAGCACGAGTCCGCCCACCGCGGTGGCCGTGCCCACCACGGCCGCGGTCGTGATCAACTGCACCGGGGTGCGGTTTGCGAAGGTCAGGATCGCGAGCAGTTCCACCGCGATACCGCCGAGGACCAGCCAGCCGACTGCGGACGAACCGCGCGCCACCGCATCCAGTTGGGCCAGCTGCACCAATGCCTGCACGGCGCCGGAGAGCGCGAAGATCCATGCCGCCGTGCTGAGTTGGAACTCGGATCCGGCCGTGTAGTGACTGCCGAAGGCGACCTTCACCATGGGACCCGCCGCCAGCGCGACGATCCCGGTGACCGCGACTCCGATGGCGATCGACGTGATGACGCCGAAGCGCAGGGCGGCCCGCCGGGTCTCCGGCACCGCCAGCCGTGGGTAGACGAGGATCCCGACGAACTGCGGGCCGAAATAACCCGCACGGGTGAACAATGCCCCCGCCTGGTAACTGCCGAGCGTCGCGCCCCGGTAGTAGTGCGCGGAGAGCAGGCCGTCGAGCAGGGAGAGCACCAGCGCCGCGCCCATGCCCCACGACGCCCGGCCGAGCTCGCCCAGGTATCCGTCGCCACGAATCAGAGTCCGTACGGTGACCAGGTCGCGCAGCGTGTGATGGCAGACGGCGCAGGTCAGGAACCAGGACAGGGCGACCCCGCCCATCACGGCCGTCGGACCGCCGAGCACCGCGCCGACCGCGATCCCGGCGATCAGCTTCACGCCGTTCGTCAGGATGAACAGCAGGGTGAACGTACGGAATCGGCTGGTCCCCTGAGCCAGGCCGAAGTATCCGGCGATCAGCGAGTACGGCAGTACCGACAGGGCGGTCCAGGCCACCTCGGCCGTCGAGATCGCGGGCAGCGCGGCGGAGAGCGCGGGGGACAGGATCAGCAGCGTCGCCGCCTCGCCGAGTCCGACCAGCCACGACCAGCGGATCAGCGGTCCGGAGATCGTCTTGACGCCCGCCCCCGGCCGGCCGCCGTCGGCCGCGGTCGCCGCGGCGATCCGGCGCGCGGTCACCGCCTGCAGGGCCACCGCCGGGATCGAGGCGATCAGGAACAGCGAGAGCAGTGTGCCGATCTGGCCGTAGCCGACCGAGCCGAGCTGGTGCGAGAGAGCGAAGCTGAACCCGTAGGACAGGACGTTCCCGGCCAGCATTCCGACGGCGAGGATCGCGCTGTCGGCGAGCATTCTGCGGGCCATGACCCGCCCCCTTGTCTCAGTGTCCCCGTGCCGCGTTCAGTGAGTGACGAAAGCATCACGTTCCGCCGTCGACGACTCTAGAGCGGTTGAGGGGCACTGCTCCAAATCGAGTTCCCCTTACGGACTAACGACGGGTGTCGAGTTCGCCCGGTCCCGGTTTACCCGTGACGAACACAGCCGTGCCGGGGATGAGCCGGCCGCGCAAGGCCGACCAGCCGCCGCCCCAGCGGTCGCCGAGTTCCTCCGGATACTCCGGCTCGACCAGATCGACCAGGTACAGTCCGGCCGACGTCAGCTCCCTGACCCGGTCGCCGAGCGTGCGGTGGTGTTCCACGTACGTCGCGACGCCCGCCTCGTCCTGCTCCACGTAGGGACGGCGGTCGAAGTAGGAATGCTCGACCACCAGGCCCTTCTCGTCGGCCAGTTCCGGCAGCGTCCAGCGGAAGGGGTGCGGCACGGTGAACACCCAGCGGCCGCCGGGCCGCAGCACCCGGGCCACCTCGCGCATCAGCTGTGCCGAGTCCGCCACGAAGGGCACCGCGCCGAAGGCCGAGCAGGCGATGTCGAAGACCCCGTCGGCGAACGGCAGTGCGGTGGCGTCCGCCTGCACCAGCCGCAGCGGCGACCGGCCCGCGGCCTCGTCGATCCGCCGCGCATGCTGCAGTTGCCGCGCGGACAGGTCGAAGGCCGTCACCCGGGCGCTCTGCCCGGCGAGCCACCGCGCGCACTGCGCGGCGCCGCAGCCGACCTCGAGCACGTCCCGGCCGGCCACCGGGCCGAGCAGTCCGGCCTCGTCCTCGTAGAGGCCCTCCGGGCACCACAGGAAGCGGTCGTCGCCCAGGTACTCGCCGTGCTCGGCCTGGTACTCGTCGGCGTTCGCGTCCCACCAGGAGCGGTTCGCCCGCGCGGTCTCGCCGGCGGAGGATTCGCGCCGGGTCACCAGTTCCTCGAATTCCGCGATTTCTGCCGGGTCCGTGGTCCCGATGGGGCGGGAGCCCTGCTCTCGCGGCCGCTCGTGCCCACCCCTCGACTCCGTGCCGTCCACGCCTTATCCTTTCCGGAATCCGGCTCAGTGCCGCGAACGCATAGTTGAGCCCGGCGGAGCCGGACCTGCTCCTGAGCATCCTCGGCCGCACCCCTCTGGCGTGCGCGATTGACCATGGATACGCGCAGAGCCTATCCTGGCTTTTGCGCTGCGGAACCCGTGTTGGTTTCAGACCGAGGGAACCGCACCGACTGAACCGCTGTTCTCGCACCCGCTCGATGACTTTCAAGACGGAAAAAGACAGCCACCCGAGTCAGGCCTCCGCCGCGTGATTACCAGCCGATCCCATCCGCCCGGAGCCACTTCCCGATCATGACCGTCCCCACGACGAGCAGCACCGAGACCCCCCGTACCCCTCAGGTCGCCATCAACGACATCGGGTCGGCGGAGGACTTCCTCGCCGCAATCGACGAGACCATCAAGTACTTCAACGACGGCGACATCGTCGACGGAACCATCGTCAAGGTGGACCGCGACGAGGTCCTGCTCGACATCGGTTACAAGACCGAAGGCGTCATCCCCTCCCGCGAGCTGTCGATCAAGCACGACGTCGACCCGCACGAGGTCGTCTCCGTCGGCGACCATGTCGAGGCCCTTGTCCTGCAGAAGGAGGACAAGGAAGGTCGGCTGATCCTCTCCAAGAAGCGCGCACAGTACGAGCGCGCCTGGGGCACGATCGAGAAGATCAAGGACGAGGACGGGATCGTCACCGGCACCGTCATCGAGGTCGTCAAGGGCGGCCTCATCATCGACATCGGCCTGCGCGGCTTCCTGCCCGCCTCGCTGGTGGAGATGCGCCGGGTGCGCGACCTGCAGCCGTACGTCGGCAAGGAGCTCGAGGCCAAGATCATCGAGCTGGACAAGAACCGCAACAACGTGGTCCTGTCCCGCCGTGCCTGGCTCGAGCAGACCCAGTCCGAGGTGCGCCAGACCTTCCTCACCACCCTGCTCAAGGGCCAGGTCCGGTCCGGCGTGGTGTCCTCGATCGTCAACTTCGGCGCCTTCGTCGACCTTGGCGGCGTGGACGGCCTCGTGCACGTCTCCGAGCTGTCCTGGAAGCACATCGACCACCCCTCCGAGGTCGTCGAGGTCGGCCAGGAGGTCACGGTCGAGGTCCTGGACGTCGACATGGACCGCGAGCGCGTCTCGCTGTCGCTCAAG
>Ga0073928_10004487_pt1 | contig 20603 bp, 18 predicted proteins | sample PaiPotPPA55metaG_FD_76969 | JGI IMG/M metagenome (GOLD analysis project Ga0073928, IMG submission 76969) | Iron sulfur acid spring bacterial and archeal communities from Banff, Canada, to study Microbial Dark Matter (Phase II) - Paint Pots PPA... ...
CCGTACTGGAACGCCTTCTCGGCAATCGCGGCCGGTATCGCCGGGATATTCTCGATCACCAGGTTGTCGCCCGGACGTATGACTTGCGTTTGCGTCGCCTGGGTCGGTGCCGCCTGAGTTTGTATCGCCTGGGTTTGCGCCGCACTGCTCTGTGCCGCATTGTTCTGAGCAAACGTCGGCAAACTCAAAAACAGCAAAGCGAAAATGGCCAACAATCGTTTCACCGCAACCTCCTCGTTGCCGTTCAAATGCAGCCGCCATTCTACCCGCACTTCGCCGATTGTAACGCGCGCTACCGAAGTGCGCCTGCATCGGCCCTGGGTACGTGTCCGCCGTCTTCTGCATTGTCTCGTAGGGGCACAGCATGCTGTGCCCAGCCTTTTGCCTTCCTGCCGTCATCCCGACCCAATCGCGTCTCGCCGGCTCAATCCTTGCGGGTCGCACTCTGGCGGGCAGCATGTCTTCTTCCGGACGAACGCCGATCAACTCAAAGACCCTACCGTCCGCCACTGAAACGCCTGGAATTCCGCCAGCCTCGCGAAATCCCTTGTGTTCGCCGTCACCACCGTAATACCAAGCCGGCCAGCACTCATCGCGATCAGCGCGTCGTTCGTCAATCTACCTCGACCAATCTGCTCGTAACCGTGCTTCATCGCCAATCGCCCGAGCACCTCGCCTGTTTGCGTCCAATCGCTAAGACTCGGCACCAATATTCGCCCGGCCCGCGTGAAATCATGCTCCAGACGCTCCACCGCTCGCCGGTTGCGCGCATTCGTCCCGGCGTAGAGCTCCTCCAGAACAACCGCGCTCAGCCAAACGGCCGCGTCTTCGGCCAGCCGTCGCAAATCCAGCGCCGGATCGGCTTTGCCGCGCAACGCCAAAATGTAAATGGAAGAATCGAAAAGGACCGGCCGCATCTACTCGTCCGGCGTCCCGTACACATCCTTGATCCGAATCCCGCTCTTGACGAACCGCTCGTTCGCTTCCGCCGCCAAGCGGTTCCGCTCGTACTCGGAAATCACCAGGTCCAGCGCCCGCTCGATCGTCTCCGTTTCGGTGTCCGCCCGCAGCACCCTGCGCGCCCGGCTAATCTTCGCCGCGTCCAAACGGTAATGCTTGTGCGCCCGCCCCTTAACTTTCGCCGTCGCCATCGAATCGCCCCTCCCGCCCCAGTATAATTCGTCCATGTACACGAATCAATCATCCATGAACATAACGATTCCCGCCCGCAAATCGTTCCGCCTATGGCTTCCAGGCTCGTTTGTTCTTCAGTAGGGACACATCATGCTGTGCCCGGCCTTCGCCTTTGCCTTTGCCTTTGCCTTCGCCTTTGCCTTTGCCTCTGTCCTCGCGCGGTCATCCCGACGGAGGACAACCGGACGAGGGATCTGCTTTTTCTCTTTCTTTGTGGGTCGGAGCTTCACCTCAGACATAATCGATGGTGCGCGCAGCGCTTTCCTTTGCGCAGACTCACCGCCGAAACCTCGCCGCACTCCGGCGAGCGGCATGTCGTCCTCTGTTCTGGCTTGCCGTACAATGTGACGATGCACACGTATACAGCTTCGAGCCGGTGAAAAGGATAAATCCAGATGAGTCCAACACCAGAAGTCAGCGAAAGGCAGCGCAAGGCTGCATTTAAGGCATGGGAAACCATGCGACGCAAGGAGGCCGAGAATGGAGACGAAGCAACAAAGAAATCGAACAGGTCAACGGCGAAGAAGACAAGCGACTATCCGGAGAACTGGAAACAGCTCGTAGCTGAGATTCGTAGCCGAGCACGAAACGCGAATGGTCAAGAACAATGCGAGTGTTGCGGCGAATGCGAAAAGCATCACGGTCGTTGTGACGAAATCAACGGCAAGCAAGCCAAGCACGCGAAGGGTAAAATTATTCTGACGACCGCCCATCTCTGCCACGAAACGAAATGCGCCCGCCAAAAACACTTGCGGTCGATGTGTCAGCTTTGCCATCTGCTCTACGATGTAAAACTGCACGCGCGGCATCGCCGTGAACGTCGCGAGCGCGAGATCGGTCAAGAAAGGCTGTTCGCGCGATGAAACCCCTCTGTGTCGAATTGCAGAAACACCGGTTCAGTTTCTAGGGAGGGCGTCGACCACCCCGACTTCGCTGCACTTGCGATCTTGGAAGGATTGTGATATCGTTATCGAGTAGGTAATTTAAGTAGTAGCAGTAAACGTAGCGTCCGGGCGGTATCTCGCCTTGGGCGCTTTTTGTTTTTTGGAGCGCGACGAGGAAAGATGGAATGCGAATGAGTGGCACAAAGCACATGCGGCTCGCACAACGCTCCCGCAAGGAGAACCTGGCTGATCAGCGTCCGCGTCCGTTCTTCTCGCTCGTCACTCGCCACTCGCCTGTCCGACCGAAGCTCCGCGAAGGCGGGTCACTCGCCACTGCATTTCTAATCGACAGAGCATACCAATTAGAAATGGACGTAACCCTCTGTAGAATCAACGAAACTTCACTTTCTAATCGTCGCTGGATTGCGTTTTCTGCATTTCGTTTTTCGAGCTCCATTTTCACAACGCTCCACGTTGACACATCCGCATCGCGACGCCTAACATGCCTCCCGGGCGAAATTTCTTCCTCTCAGGAGACGCGCCGATGATCCCGATGTCCCCGACGTCAATGCCGCGAAGCGATCGAAGCCGGCTGCCACTCGTTCTCGTGATTGTTATGGGATTCGCGTTTGCCGCGACGCAGCTTCTCGTTATCGGCCGAGGTCACGTCGCGCGGGCGGCCAACGCAGCGCCATCGCTGTCCCAGTATTCCGACGACCCCGTTCTCGCCAAGGCTTATCGCTTCGAGCGCGGCGGTTGGATTTACGTTCACCTCGAAGGCTCTCCTCACGACATCGGTTACCAGCACGGCTGGCTGCTCGCTTCGGAAATCGCAGACGCCTTTCAATCGGTGCGATTGATCGCCACGCACTCGTCGCAGCGCGATTGGGATTTTTTCCGCCGCGCCGCCCGCGAAATGCTCTGGCCCAAGATTGACGACGAATACAAAGCGGAGCTGCACGGAATCGTCGACGCGCTCGCCGCGAAAAAAGTGAAGCTGGACCTCGACGACATCGTCGCCATGAACGCCTTCCTCGAACTTCCCGACTACTACGTGCCGTGGCTCAACGAAAAAACGCACGCCGCGAACCAGTTCCCAGCCGCGCCGAAGGATTCAGGGCCGGGACATTGCAGCGCGTTCGTCGCCAACGGCAGCTGGACGAAAGACCATCAAATCGTGATGGCGCACAACAACTGGACGAATTACGCAAACGGCGAGCGCTGGAAGATTATTTTCGACATCGTCCCGCAACGGGGTTATCGCATGTTGATGGACGGCTTTCCGGGCGTCATCGCCAGCGACGACGATTTCGGCGTCAACTCCACCGGACTGATGATCACCGAAACGACCATCTCGAATTTTCACGGCTGGGATCCAAACGGGAAAGCGGAGTTCGTTCGCGCGCGCAAGGCCATGCAATACGCCAGCTCGATCGACGACTACGTGAAGATCATGCTCGACGGCAACAACGGTGGATACGCGAACGATTGGTTGCTTGGCGACCGCAAAACGGGTGAAATCGCCCAATTCGAGCTGGGCCTCAAGCGCACGAAGCTCTACCGCACCATGGACGGTTACTTCGTGGGATCGAACTTCGTCAGCGACCCGGAAGTGATGAAGGAAGACACCACTTTCGATCCGACGATTGCTTCAAGCTCGCCGAACGCGCGTCACGCGCGCGCCGACCAGCTCATGAGCGAGATCAAAGGAAAGGTCGACATCACCTGGGCCGAGATCTTTCTTTCCGACCACATGGATTCCTACACCAAGAAGCCCGGAGCTGATCTACGGACGCTCTGTGGGCATGGCGACGCCGACCCGGATGCTTACCCGGACTGGGAGTCAAAGCCCTACCAGCCGCACGGCTCGGTACAAGGAAAAGTGGTCGACTCAAAAATGGCTGGAGCGATGACCCTGGTCGCTCGCATGGGCCATCCTTGCGGAGAAAAATTCGACGCCACAAAATTCCTCGCCGCGCATCCCGAATACAATTGGCAAGCGTCCGTCCTGGGCGATATGCCCGCCGGTCCTTGGACTGAATTCAAAACCAGCGATCACACCGCGCAGTAGGCAAATAATAACTCAAGGTTTGCGAGAGAAAATTCTTCGGACCCGCCGAAACGGGTCCGAAGAAGAAGGAAGGTTATTGCAGTGTTATTTTCCGCCGTCAACGCGGAGGTTGTTCGTCACGGAGAAAACGTTCGGAACTCCGTTAGCGCGAACGTTCGCCGCGTCTTTATCCGCTTCCGAAGCCACCGAGCCTTCCAGCGCTACGTGGCCGTTTTTCACGATGATGTGGATCGGAGGCACGGCGCGGAGCGAGTACATTTCGAGCGAGCCGAAGCCATAGATCGACCGGTATTCCGCGCGGCGAATTTGATCGTCCATCGGCGAAAGCGGAAGCACTTCGATCTGGTTGTCTACCGCTTCCACTCCTTCGACGCTCTTCACGGCTCTCTCGGCATCGCTCTTGATCACCGGTTTTGTAACCTGTCCGATGAGCGTCACCCTGTTGCCTTCGACTTTGTATTCGAGGTTGTCGAACACCGAGTACCACGGCAACATCACCAACTGATGGCGCACTTCTTTGGTGATCCAGGCTTGAGAATCGCGCGGGGCCTGGGTGTTGTGCCGAGGCGCTGCGAACGCGCCGGTGGCGGAAATGCCTGCGAGCGGGAACATCAACAATCCTGCGATAAGGGCCCTGGGTATGAATCTCATATTTCACTCCTTTTTATTAACTTTACGAAGTCACGATATGAAATTACGAACAACATCCTACAGTTGATTAGATGCGCGCTGGCTTGCCCGGTTTCAAGGATGCGCTTGGTCCCAATCAGCCTGAATCGGGTTTTTGCCGTATTCGATTCGGCGAGTTTCTGGAGGCTTTGGGGAGAAAGGGCGGTAGAGGGCCTATTTTACCGGAGCATTGAGAGCGGCGACCAGTTCTATAAAAGTCTCGGCGCTCAAAGCCTGTTCGATCGCTTCCTTGCGGCTGAAGAGTTCGCCTGCGTCGCTCAGCAAGTCGTGCTGGGATTGATGGTCGCTCGTAAGGATCAAAACGATAAGCTTTGCGGGCCTGCCGTCGCGCGAATTGAAATCGATTCCCAATTTCGACCTGCCCACAACCACAATTGGGTGCAGCAACCCGTCCACTCGCGCATTCGGAACGGCCAGGCCATTGTCCCAGCCGCTGAGTGTCACGCGTTCGCGCTCCGCCACCAGCCGCAAAAGACGCTCGGGCGCGTTGCTGACAGATTCGGCGGCGAGCGTACACATAAGTTCCAGAACTTCCTTCTTTGTAGTGGCGGGGATGTCGGGCAGGAAGAGTTTGCCGGTCACTGTGTCTTTAAGTGTAAGCGTGCGGCGGCGGCGAATGAGAAAGTGCATCGCCGGCGCCGATACCAGCGACGTGAAGAGAGCCATCACAACCAGCGCGACGAACATCGTCTCGCGAATCAAGCCGAACTGTAGCGCGAGCAGCCCAAGAATCATTTCCATGGCGCCGCGTGCGTTCATTGCGAGGCCAACCCCCAAGGAGGTGCGGCGGTCCATGCCGCTCAGGCGCGCGCCACCGCCGGCTCCAAGCAATTTTCCGATGCAAGCGACGACAACGATGATGAGTGTGAGTTTCCAATTGAAGTTGGTGACAAAATTGGTGCGCAGGCCGATGCTCGCGAAGAAAAACGGGGCGAAAACGTTGGTGACGATTTCGTGGATGTGCTCGGACGTGCGCGCCCGGAAGTGGCTCGATTCGCCCACAGCGATGCCGACGATGAACGCGCCGAACACCGCGTGGATTCCGGCGAACTCGGCGAAGGCAGCCGAGGCGAGGGTGAGAGTGAACGTGAAGCCGAGCACGCCGCCCGGCCAAGTGGTGTGAGCCTGAATCCACGGAAGCATCTTGTCGATGAGCCATCGGCCGACGGTGAGCGACAGACCCACGAAGGCGAGCACCAAGACGATGGTGCGCTTAAGGCCGGCTCCCGCGGAATGCGGTCCAGCGTTCATCATGCCGAGAATCATGGAGAACAGGATCCAGCCGACGAGGTCGTCGAACATGGCAGACGACATCACGACGGTTCCCATCTCGCTGCGGAGAAGATTGAGATCCATGAGGATCTTGGCGATCACAGGCAAAGCAGAGATCGAAAGCGCCGTACCCACGAACAGAGCAAAAATCAGGCGATCCGCGCCCTCTCCGGCTCCGAGGAAACGAGGAAACAAACCCGCGGAACCGAAACCGAGAGCGAACGGAACGATCACGCCAAGGAGGCTGACGAGCAGAGCGCTTTTGCCCTGTCGGAAAATACTTCGCAAGTCGATTTCGATGCCAGCGGTAAACAGAAAGAACACCACGCCGAGGGTTGTGATCGCTTCGAGTACCATGGGCAGGTGGCCCTGGTTCGGGAAAACGGCCGCATAGATTTCCGGCTTGAAGTGGCCCAGGACCGTCGGGCCGAGGAGTATTCCGGCCATGATCTCGCCGAGGACCGAAGGCTGGCCGAGCTTCTGCATGAGTTCGCCCATCAGCTTGGCGGCGCCCAGCAGGACGGCCAGCGACAGGAACATGATCATCACATCATGAGGCGTCAGATGGTCGATCAGGACGGCTTCTCCAACCGCGGGGATGTCACGAACTGACTATCGCCGGCTGCATGGCGCGCACTTGAATGTATCGCACGAGGCCGAATCAAACGCAATCCTCGCTCAAGTTTATAGTGGTTTGTTTTCCGGTACTCGATCTGTTGGTTCTCGGCGAGCATTTCCTTCCTGCGACCGAAACAAACTGAGCCTGACACGCAACACTTTCTAAGGGGTTTTGGGCTAGCGACACTGATGTTCGCGATATGAGAAGGCGCCTTCGACATCCTTAGAGATGGCAACGTTGCTAGCTTGTCGCAGTGGGCCTCGGCGGAGTCGCACCGCTCTCGAAGAGTTCCGGAGCCAGCTGGCGCAAAGTGGCGTCGATTTCTTCCTGGCTGCGCCCCATGGCCAGCAGGAGTGCGGAGTAGTCCCTCAACGCGATTTCGGGCTTTCGATGGCGCACACCCAGACTTGCCCTAAGGATCGAGAAAGCACGGCGCATCAACGGTTCGGCCTCGTCGATGCGGCCCTTGGCTTTCAATAACTGAGCGAGCTCGTGGAGGCAGGTGCCAACGTGCATATGATCCGATCCGAGACTCTGCTCAAAAACCGTCAGCGCACGCCGAAATATGGATTCGGCTTCGACCGTCCGGTTCGTCGCTTGCAGTAGCTGCCCGAGGTTGGCAAGGATTAGGGCGACGTCCGGATGACCCGGTTCGAGACTCTTTTCAGTAATGGCCAGCGCGCGGCGATAGAAGGGCTCGGCTTCGGCCATCCGGTTTGCAGCTTGCAGCAAACGTGCCAGGCTGGTGAGGCAGGTGGCAACGCGGGGATGATCTGATCCGAGGCTTTTTTCCCAAATCGCCAGCGCGCGCCGGTACATTGGTTCGACTTCCGAACTCCGGTTCGTGTCTTCTAATAGCTGCCCGAGATTGTGAAGTCCGACGGCGACGCTTGGATGCTCCGGTCCGAGACTTTTCTCGTTAATTGTCAGCGAACGCCGATACAGCGGCTCGGCCTCAGCGATCCGGTCGGTGTCCTTCAAGAGACTTGCAAGGTTGTCTAGGCGATTGGCGACGAAGAAATGATCGGGCACTCGATGCTTCTCGTCGATTGCGAGAGCTACTCGCATCATGGATTCGGCCTCAGCAAATCTCGCCTGGTAAATCAGAATGACTCCGAGGTTGCTCAGCGTGATGGCTATCTCACAAGGATTCGTGTGGACATCCGCTTCCTGCTGCGACAGGGAGCGCCGGAGGAGCAACTCGGGCGCGGGTGAACGATCGTAGTACCAAAGCCACTCCGAAATCGATTCAACGAGTTTCGGCGCGTCCTTGTCCGCTCGGTCGAGCAAATGATTTGCGAAAGCGACGAGCGGACTAATTTCCCATTGATGGCTGCGCTCGTGCCATTGCGAGTTCAGGGCTTTAGACCGGGCGGTCGCTCGGGTTACCAACGCGTCGTGCCAGTGCGAGGCCTCTTCTCCCGCGTCTCTTCGAATGAGTTCTTGGACTAAACGATGGACGCGCACCACGCGCGGCTGACCGTCGCCGTCCATCACATCCGTAGGCTGGAGCAGCCGCAGGCCGAACAGCGAGCGGAGTAGATTTTTCGAGGGGTCCGGATAGCCTGGTTCGGCGTCCCGTCCCATTTCGGGGAATTTCCAAGCCACCAGCCCGCGCAGCCACGGCAAGGCGACTTGGTCCGGCGGCAGCAAAGCGGCAAAGCCCATGGCCCGTTTTCCCGCGTCGCTCAATTGTTCGAGAGTTGGCTCGAGCGTCGCGCTCAAGCGCTTTTCGCCGTGCAAGACGCCTTGGCTGCTCTGGCTAGCGGCGGTGTCGAGCCCTGTGAGTCCCTCCTTCTTCAGGCGTGCGAGAAAGGCGTGCACGTCACGCTGATCGCGAACTGGCCGAGGTATACAGCAGCGGATTCGACGGCTAACGTAAAGCAACCGAGCAGCCGGATAATCTCGCGCGCCGCTTCGCGCTCCGCCTCTGTCTGGAAATGTCCGCCGTGTTGATAGCTCTCGATCAGCGCTAGGGCGTCGTCCGGAAGCAGTTCATCAACGGCAAGAAACGAGCGGTCGCGGTGGGAGCCGTGGAGTTCGTTCTCTCCCAGCCGCGTGGTGGCAAGGACGTGCAGCCAGTCGCCACCGTTGAGCCGCGCAACTTGTGCGGGGTCGAGCAGGCCGGGCCGGTCCACGTTATCGAGGATGAGCAGGCAACGGTGAGGGGCTTGGGAGTCGGCAAGTTTAATGGTGCATCTACTTCGGTAAGTGTCCGGACACGCCCTCGGTTACTACCCTTGCGCGGGTCAGGCAACGCTCCGGGCCGCACGCTGGAAGATCCCGCTTCGAATCTCGCTGGGGGATTCTGTCACCCTAATACCATGATGTCGAGACGGCAGCTTGCCACTAACTCCCAGGTTTCGCTACGACGAGCGGGATTCGTTCAGCCCGATCACGACACTTTCGGACGCAATCGACGTGGACAACTAAAGCGTTAATGGGAACCTGATCAGCTTCCGGCAAGTTATCCATCATAAAATTCCTGTGCGCGCGTCCAGAGTGACGGTGACTCGTAAACGCTGCTATCGGATTGGACGCAAGGCAGCGGGGCGCACTGGAATTCGCATAGCCAAGATGTTACAAAAAAATGTGGTCCTTCGGGTGCCTGCGTGCCAGAAGCTTGCAGTTCAAAAGGGTGTAAAGCGTCCGTCCCGGCGGGGTTCGCCGCGGACCGCCTGTGCGTCCTCCACTACACGCTTTTCCTCGAGCAGGAATGCGCGGAAATGCGCCGCGAGACGGCGCACGGAAACACCAGCCACGAACGCCAGGTGGAATTCATCCGGAAAATTGCGGATCGAGGGGAAACGCTGGTGCACGTGGCGACCAGCGGCTTTCCGATGACCGATGAAATCAAGGCGCGCATTCTGAGCACACTGCTGACGCTGATGAATACCCGCGAAAACATCGACCGCGCGCACATGAGGCAATCCGCCGCGCGAAGATTTGTCGGTTAAAACTTTCCTTCGATTCTTCCGACTACCATGAAGCCCGCCTCGTTGTGCTATGCCCTGGTTCAATCTGTGCGTGTGCGAAGTGAAATTCAAAGGAGCCGGCGAGACGCCGGCGCTACGAAAACCCGACACAGGGCCTGAGCTGTGCACGAGTGGCTGGAGATTGCCAAGAATGTTTACCGGGCGCAGCATGCTGCGTCCCTACGGGAAAATTACAATTCGTCGCGAAGCACCGGCGATATCACGATGCAACTAAGCGCCGATGAAACGGGCGTAGAGGGAGCGGGCTATGGCGGGATCTTTTGTGCCTTTGATTATGGCGCGGCCGTCGGCGAAGACGGTCATTTCGTAGGGAGGGACTTGGAAGCGGAGCAGGAAATCATTGTGGCGGATTTCGGACGCGGAATCGGATCGGGACGCGGGTCCTGAAGCGGATGCGGGACCCGACATGGATGCTGATGCCGATGGCGAAGCGGAGGCTGAAGCTGTGGCGGATGTGCCGGCGAGGCGGCGGCCTAACGCGCTGAGATCTAGCTTGCGATTGCGCTCGTGGATTTGGACGGAGTCGCGTCCGCACATGGTAATGTGGGGTTGGGCGCCGCCTTCGAGATACGTGAAATCGCGGCGGGCGCAGGCGCGGCAATCTGGATTTCGCGCTACGCGAATGGATTGAAATTTCCCGCTCCAAACATCGCAGGAAATAAGGCGGCCGTGCAGCGCTTCCGACTTGCCGGCAAGGAGTTTCATTGCTTCGGCGGCTTCGATCGATGCAATTACGCCGACGGCGGCGTTGAGGACACCAGCGGTATCGCAGGTGTCTTCTGCTCCCATCGCCGCTCGTGCATCAGGGGATTCGTTCTCGCCTTCAAGCAAACACGCCAAACACGCGGTTTCGCCGGGGAGGATGGTCATCGTCACTCCATAACTTCCGACGGCAGCGGCGTAAATCCAGGGAACGCCGAGCGAGAGAGCCGCGTCATTCAGAAGCAGGCGGGTTTCGAAATTGTCCGTACCGTCGATAATGAGAGCAAACCCCGCGAGCAAATCCGCGGCGTTCCGCGGCGTGAGATCCGAGACAATTCCTTCGACGCGAACGCCGGAGTTGATGGCGCGCAAGCGGCGCTCGGCGGCCACGGCTTTTGGCAGCGATTCGCGCGCGTCGGATTCCTCGAACAGAGTTTGGCGCTGCAAATTGGAAGGCTCGACAAAATCGCGGTCGATGATCCGCAGATGTCCCAGGCCGGCGCGAACCAATAGGTTCGCCATGACGGTTCCAAGGGCGCCACACCCGACCAGAACGGCGCTCGCGGCCAGAAGGTTTTCCTGGCCCGCTTCACCAATTCCGTGAAACAGGATCTGGCGGGAGTATCTTTCGTGTTGTTTGGGGTCCATCAATTTCCTACGCGGCGTTTTCGGGCGCTGTTCCAGATTCAAACTTCATAATAGCGCCTTTTCACGTTCGGCAGGCAACGCGACGTGCTAACCTTATCTTCTCACTCTGTTGCGATGATAATTCCCCTCAAATCACCGTCGCGCCGTAAGTTTCGCGTGAAATGGGTGCTGGCATTGGCGGCCGGATTGGCATCCGGCCTGGCTGCCGGGAGCCTGTTTGGCGCCGACGGCAATACTGCGAACGAAGGGGCGGTGGAGGGCCACCCGGTAGTGGAGATTCGGGTGGTGGATGAAGTGGGGAAAGCTGCTGCCGAACACCTTCCTATTCTGGCGCTCCAAACTGGCAAGGCATTCGATTTCGAAGCAGAGCGCAAAAGCCTGCGGACGCTCTACCGGACGGGCGACTACTCGGACATTCGCGTATCGGCGCGCGAGGAGAGGGACGGTTTGCATGTGGATTTCATCGTGCGCCGGAACTATTACAACAACTCGATACGCGTTCTGGGGTTGAAGCCGCCACCGACCGAGCCCGCGGCGGCGGCCACGTTGCGACTGAACCTGGGCGAACCGTTTCGCGAAAGCTCGCTGCACGAAGGAGTCGCGCGGCTGGAGGATGCGCTGCGGGACGACGGGCTGTATCAAGCAAAGGTCACGTGGTCACTAACGCCGCACGAGGACACGCGCCAGATGGATGTAACGATTCACGTGGAGCCGGGCCAGAGAGCACACGTGGGCACAATAACCGTGAAAAACCAGACAACTTATCCGGACGCGGAGTTGCTGCAGCGCTCGAAGATTAGCGAAAAGAATGAACCGACGGTGAGCCGCCTGCAGCACAGCTCGCAGCGGCTGCAGAAATATCTCGCCAAGCAGGGTTATCTGGGCGCTGGAGCCGTCCTCACTCCCGGGATTTACGACCCTGCAACGAATCGCGTGCCGCTGACTTATGCGGTGACCGCGGGACCGCGCGTAAAAGTGGAAGTACACGGGGCCAAGCTCAAAGCGAGCCGCCTGAGAAAACTGGTGCCGATTTACGCCGAAGGAGCCGTGGATGAGGACCTGTTGCAGGAAGGGCGGCGGAACATCCGCGATTACTATCAACGAGAGGGATATTTCGACGCGGACGTGCAGGTAAGTTCGCGCCAGGACGCGCAGAGCGGCGAACGCGTAATCGGATATCAGGTCTCCTTAGGCAGACGCTTCCGGCTGGCGAATATTTCGTTTACCGGCAACAAGTACTTCAGTTACGAATTGCTTTCCAAGCGGTTGCAACTGCAAACGGCGTCGTTTGCGTCGAGCGGAAGATTCAGCCAGCGGATGGTGCATGACGACGGCGAGTCGATCCGTGGCTTATACCTTTCAAACGGGTACCGCGAAGCGCTGGTCACCTCGGCCGTGGACGATAACTACAAAGGGAAGAAAGGGAATTTATCCGTCAGTTACAAGATCGCGGAAGGGCCGCAAACGCTGGTGTCGAAACTGGAGGTGGAGGGAAACCACGCGGTAACGTCGGACGCGTTGCTTGCGGTGGTGGGTTCAACCGGAGGCGAGCCATATTCGGATACGAGCGTGGCGAGCGACCGGAACAATATTCTGGCGCTGTATTACAACCAAGGATTTCCCGAGGCGCACTTTCAGGAGGAACTTTTGCCTGGGGGCGCGCCGAATCGCGTGCGGCTTGTGTATCACATAACGGAAGGCTCGAAGATTGAGGTGGCGAAAGTGCTGCTGTCGGGCTATCAGTTCACGCGGCGAGGAATCATCGCGCGGCAGGTGAAGATCGAGCAGGGAGGCCCGCTGCGGGAAGGCGACGTGGTTGAGTCGCAGAGGCGGCTTTACAACCTGGGCGTTTTCAATCGGGTGCAAATCGCGCCGCAAAATCCAAACGGCACCGATCCGGACAAGGTGATGGTGGTGGATGTGCAGGAAGGGAGCCGGTACACGATCGGCTATGGCGGCGGTTTCGAGGTACAGAAGTTGGCGGGCGGGAGCTCGACGAATCCGCAAGGCACGACGATCGGAGCAAGCCCGCGCGGCATTTTCGAAATTTCGCGGCTGAATATGTTCGGGAGGGCGCAGACGGCGACCTTCAAGGTGCGCGCGAGCACGCTGCAGTATCGAGCCCTGTTCAGCTATACGGCGGATGATTTTTTGACGCACCGGACGTTGAGTTTTCAGTTGATCGGATTCGCGGACAAAAGCCAGGACGTAAACACGTTCACGGCGATCCGGTACGAAGGCGCGCTGCAACTGGTACAGAAACTTTCGACCTCTTCCTCGCTCCTGTACCGCTACTTTTATCGCCGCGTGGAAGTGCCGGCGGGTTCCCTGAGGATCAATCCAAACGAAATCCCGCTGTTCAGCCAACCGACGCTGGCTTCCGGGTTCGGAGTGACCTACGCGCGCGATCGCCGAGACAATCCGGGAGACGCGACGCGCGGAACTTTTAATACGGCGGACATAAGCATTGTGTTGAGGCCGCTGGGATCGAGCGCTAACTTTTTCCGGGGCTACGTGCAGAATTCGACGTTTACGCGGATCGGGCGCGCCTTCGTGTTCGCGCGGTCAACGAAGTTCGGAGTGGAGCAGCCATTGAACGGAACGTCGGAAGCGGAGATTCCTTTGCCGGAGCGGTTTTTCGCCGGTGGCGGTACCTCGATCCGCGGCTTCGGGCTGAACCAGGCGGGACCGCGCGATCCGTTCACGGGATTTCCGGTGGGCGGGCTTGCACTGCTGGCGTTTAACCAGGAGCTCCGATTCCCGATGAAACTACCGTACATAGGAAATCGCCTGGGAGGCACGCTTTTTTACGACGCAGGCAACGTGTACCGCGACTTGGAGCACATCTCGTTCGCATGGAAATCGCCGTCGCCGACGAACGTGAATTACTTTTCGCACACGGTGGGATTCGGAGTGCGGTACCCGACGCCGATTGGGCCGGTGCGAGTGGACTTCGGGTATCAGCTAAATCCCGCGACGTACACGTCGAGGGCGGGTGGCGCGACGACATTTTTGCAGGTACCGCACTTTCAGTTTTTCTTCAACATCGGACCGGTGTTTTGATGCGGCGTGCCATTTTTATTTTTGGGCTCATGGCGTGGTTCGGCGCCTCAGCAAGGGCTGTGGGCGCGCAGGCGCGCGTCTATTCCGAACCGCCGCACGCGCCGGATGATGGCAACGCGCAGACAGTGGATGGCGTTGCAGCGCGAATTGAAGACGACATTCTGACGGAAAGCGAAGTGCAAGAGCTTGGCGCGTTCCAGCAGCTGGTGGATGGCCAGAAGAAACCGCGGATGGAATTGATCCGCGAGCTCGCGGACCAGTGGATTATTCGCGGAGAAGCCAACACCGCGAAATTTTCGCAGCCGCCGACGGAAGCCGTGGACCGGGCGTGCGAGCAGTTCGTGAAGCAGTTTCCTTCGCCGGAGGAATTTCAGAAGCGGCGCGAGGCCGCGGGGCTGACGGAAGCGGGCGTGCGGCGAATGCTCCGCGAGCAATTGTACCTTTCGAGTTTTCTGGATTACCGCTTTCGTCCGGCGGCACAGGTGGACGACAAACAGATCGAGACGTACTTCAACGATGAATTTGCGCCGCAATTGAAAGCACGCGGCGAGACGGTGCCAGCGCTCGAAGATGTGGAAGATACGATTCGCGAAGTGCTCGTGCAACGCGCGATCAGCGAACGCGCGAAGAAATGGTTGGATGAGACGCGCGAGCACCTGAAACTCGACATCGTCTCGCAGGGGACCGCGTCGTGAGCGTGCGTTGGGAGCGGTGGCTGCGAGTCGCACTGATGCTTTTTGCGATGGCGGTGCTGCTTGCATTTGTAGCGTTTGAATCCGGGTGGGTGGAACGCCGTGTGCGCGATGCAGTGGTAAGCCAGCTCGAGGAGAAAACGGGAGCGCGCGTGGAGTTGGGAGGATTTCATCTGCACACGCTGCGTTTGCGCGCCGAGTTGGACGATTTGACGCTCCACGGACGGGAAGGCGCGGGGACGGCGCCGTTTTTTCACGCATCGCGAATGAGCATCCGATTGCGCATACTTTCTTTTTTTGGCGGCAAGTTCGCTGTGGATGAGTTGATTGTCGAGCGGCCAGAAGCAAACGTGCAATTCGAAAAGGACGGCCGCAGCAATCTGCCTGTTCCGAAGTTGGCCGCGAACGGCGAGTCGTGGACAGGGACGCTTTTCGATTTGCAGATTGGGAAGCTCGAGCTGCGCGATGGCAGCGCGGTTGTGAACGACCGGCGCGTGCCGCTTTCGCTGCGGGGCCGAAACTTGGAATTCATACTGAAATACGCTGCACGGACGGCCGCCGGTGAATCGTACGTCGGCAATTTTCAGTGGCAGCAAGTGGAATTGACGGCGGGCAAAGATGCGCCGTTTGCGTCCGACATTTCCGCGAAATTCACGATGCATCGCGATGCGTTCGAGCTCGACGAGTTCGTATGGAAGCTGCCGCATTCGGAATTGAACGTGCGGGCCGAGCTTCCGAGCTTCAGCAGGAACGATTGGAACCTGCACTATCGCGGGCGGCTTTCGCTCGCCGATGTGCGGACGATCGTTCGCGAACCTTTGACGCCGGACGCGATCACGGAGTTCTCGGGGCAGGCACGCTACGCGTCGGGAGAATGGACCGCGCAGGGGCACTACGACGGGCACGATATTCGGCTGCCGTACGAATGGTTCCATGCGAGTGGACTAAGGACGTGGGGCGACTTCGATGTGGGGCGGGAACGCTTGACGGTGCCGAATCTTTCGGTGCGCGCTCTGGGCGGATCGGTTGAGGGCACGCTGGTTATGGATTTGAATAAGCTTACGTTTCGCACTGAGACGCGATTGCGCGGCGTGAGCCTAGCCGCTGCGTTCGCGGCAGTCGATAACAAGAATTTCCCGGTTCACACACTCCACTGGGATGCGCGCATGGATGTGGACTCGGTGAATACGTGGGAAGCGGCGTTCAAGCATTTCCGGTCCAAAGGGGAATCGCGATGGGCGCCGCCGCAAACGTTTGCCCGCGGTGCAACGATTCCCGTGACCGCACGAATTGAATACGATGTCGAGCTAGACAAAAAGGGCGTATTGCTTTCGGCGAGCGAAATCGCGATGCCGAAATCGCTGATCGAGATGGATGGCACGCTGGGAATGATCGATTCCGCGCTCGAAGTAAAGCTTCGCGCAGGCGACTTGCTCGAATGGGACGACTTCATCAATATTTTGCGGGGCTCCGACGCGACGCCGGCCCTCATCGGAGGGAATATTACGTGGCGCGGACGAATTCTAGGTCCGCTGGTAGGGCCGACGTTCAGCGGACACCTGCACGGGCTTGAGGCTCGGTACGACCGGCTTTACTGGGATGAAATCGACGGCGATTTGGAATATTCGCCGGATGCATTGCACTTGACGAAAGCATCGGTGCGGCGTGGAAAGACGTCGGCTCTCCTCGAATTAAGCCTCACGTTCGATCGAGACTGGGGTTTTTTGCCGGAGAGCCCGTGGACGCTTAAAACGAGGCTCGATCACGCGCCCTCTGACGACGTGCAGTCAATGTTCGAGACGACCTATCCCGTTACCGGATTTCTCACGGGCGATTTTCGCGGAAGCGGAACGCGCGCGGCGCCGGTGTTCGATTCCACTTTTGTTTTCGAGGACATCGTGGCCAAAGGAATCCGTTTCGACCGATTAAGCGGCGAGCTGCATCTCGCGCACGATGAGATTCAATTGTCGCGCGCTGAGCTGCGGCGGGGTTCAGGAAGTGTAACGGGAGAACTTCTCTACCGGCCGCAGGAACTGGAAGCGTAATATCATCTCGTGGGTACGGGAATTCTGCTCGACAAAATCGAAGCGCTGCAGAGTCCTTCGCTACCGATTGGCGGGACGTTGGAATTTAATGTGAAGGCTCACGGGCCAGTACTGGCGCCGGTGGCGCAGGGCAATCTTAAAATCGCAGGCTTACATCTCGGTTCGGAAGTACAAGGGAATGTGCTGAGCGAGTTTACGTCCGACGGACGGAGCGTTCACGTTTCGGTATCGTCGAATATGCAGGATGGAAAATTACAGGGTGAGTTGGCGATCGGGCTGACGGGCGATTCACCCGTGACCGGCAGGCTTTCCGTCGAGCGATTCGACATGGATGCGTTGATCATTGCCGGGCTTCACCTGCGGCAGCTTACAGGACACAGCAGCGTTGATGGTACTTTCACGATTTCGGGAGCGCTGCGCAAACCGGATACTCTCGAGGTGAACGCGGACATCGCGCGCATTTCATTCGACTACGAGCTGGTGAAGCTGCAGAACGACGGGCCGATCCGATTCACGTATCGCCGCAACGAAGTGCGCATCGATCAGGCGCGTCTGGCAGGGCCGGATACGAACTTCACCATAACCGGCTCGGCGCGGTTCGACCGTGACCGCCCCATGCGATTTGCGCTCGAGGGCGGAGTCAACATGCGCTTACTGGCGGGTTTTGTCCCGGATCTCGAAACGAATGGGGCGGCGAACATCAACATTTCGGTGGAGGGAACGATGTCGCGGCCGCGGGTAACCGGGCGAGTAAGCGTCCACGACGCATCCGCCCATTATGCGGATTTTCCGGCTGGACTCAGCCATGTCAATGGGGACCTGGTGTTCGACCGCAGCCGGCTGCTGTTTGACCACGTTACGGCGCAGTCAGGCGGCGGCGAACTGATGCTGAACGGAAGCGTGGCTTACGGCGAAGGCGATCCGCGCTACGAAATCAGCGTAACGACGTCGAACGTACGCGTCCGCTACCCCACGGGGATGAGCTGGCTTCTTGGCGGTTCGGTGCAACTGAACGGCACGAGCAATGCAGCGACGCTGACCGGACGTGTGGAAGTGAAGAGGATACTTTTTGCGGAAGGCGTGGATGTGGCGTCATTTTTCGCGGCTGCTTCTCAGACCACGCTCGACAACAGCTCGAGCTCGCCCTTTCTTCGGAATTTGTCGTTCGATGTGGAAGGCTACACGAATCCGGGCGCGCGCATTGAGTGGACCGGCGCGCACGTGGACATCGACGGAGACGTTCATCTGCGCGGCACTTGGGACCATCCCGTCCTGCTCGGACACATTCATTTGCTCGGCGGCGAAATGCAGTTTCGCGGCAACAATTTCCAGTTGACTCGCGGCGACATAAATTTTGCAAATCCGTTCCGCCTCGATCCGGTGCTGAACGTGGAAGGCACGGCTAGAATCAGCCAGTACCAGGTGACCATCACTTTTTCGGGACCCGCGAGCCGGTTGGCTCTCAACTATCGATCCGATCCGCCGCTGCCGGATTCGGACGTGATTGCGCTTTTGGCGCTCGGCAGCACAGGCGAAGAGAGCGCGTTGCGGACGTCATCCGCCGCATCGCAGAACTACGGCGCGACAGCGTTACTTTCGGAAGCGATATCCAGCAGCTTTGGCGGATCGATCGAGCGGCTATTCGGCATCAGCCACTTCCGCGTGGATCCCTTTTTGTCGGGGACGGCGACCGAGTCGAACGCTGCGGCACGCGTAACTGTGGAACAGCAAGTGACGCCCGACCTCACAATCACATACTCATCGAATGCGTCTACGACGAACCAGTATCAATTGATTCAGGTGGAGTACGAAGTGAAGAAGGACCTCTCGGTGGTGTTTCTGCGCGACATCAACGGCACGTACGCATTCGAAGTAAAATTTGTGAGGCGATTTAAATAACGGCCGCGAACTTTTCACATCGCTTAAACCGCGCTTCATTCAGGAAACAAGACGAGTTGATCCGCCGAAATGCGCAGGTGCCAGGGGAACGGCCGATGGCGGAAGCGTTCCCATTTTTCTTTATACACTTCGGCCTGCAAGTGATAGTTGCGGGCATCGCCTGGCGGCTTGTGCAAACGAAGATAGAGCGTGATGCGAAAGGGAGTTTCGGAAGAACGAACCAGCCAGCACGGGAAAGTATTCTCGATCGCCGCATTGGTGTCCGAGGATTCGACGAAATCGAGATGGTGAGCGCGAATGCCGACGTGTGCGACAGGATGGGCGATCGAGTGTCCGACGCGAAGTTGGCATCCCCAATCCACGGCTTCGACCAACCCCTCAGCTAGCGCGCGCGCACGAGAGAAATTCTTGCAGCCCGTCAGACGGGCGACTTCCACAGTGGGCGGACGGCGGAAGATTCGCTCTTTCGCGCCCGACGCGGAAACGCGTCCACGGGAAAGTACCAGGAGCTCTTCGCCCAGCCGGTACGCTTCTTCCATATTGTGTGTAACAAGCAGCGCCGGACGCCGGTACGTTGCGAAAGTCTCCTGAAGCTGTGCTTCCATCTGGCTACGCAAGTGAGTGTCGAGCGCGGAAAGAGGCTCGTCGAGGAGCAGGGCTTCCGGCTCGATTGCAAGGGCGCGCGAGAGGGCCACGCGTTGTTGCTCGCCTCCCGAGAGTTCGCGAGGGTATCGCGATTCAAGCCCGCTAAGGTGGGTGCGCGCGACCAGATCTGTTACCCGCTCGGCTTGCTCCGCGGCTGGAAGGCGATGTAAACCGAAAGCGATGTTTTCCGCAACCGTGCGATGGGGCAGAAGCGCGTAATGCTGGAACAGGAGCCCGACGCGGCGTCCGCGTACGGGAATTTGCGTGTGCCGCTCGGAATCGAAGAGAACGCGATCATTGAGCACGATGCGGCCGCTATCTGGCCGCTCGAGACCCGCGATGCAGCGCAAGAGCATGGTTTTACCCGCTCCGGAAGGGCCGAGGATGCTCAGCGGCGCGTCGTCCGAACGAAACGAAACGTCCAGCTTGAAATCCCTGAGCTTTTTCGCGATTTGGACTTCGAGCGGCACCCTAGAGCCTCGCCCAGCGCGCGGGCGCCGAGCCCTGCACGTGTGTCCAGTAATAGAGGCCGGCAAGAAGAACGAGTGAAATTGCAATGTCGATTGCACACCAGGTGAACGCTCCACGCACGTCGCCCGCTTCGACCGCGAAGTAAATCGCAATCGGAATGGTCTCGGTTTTTCCTGGAATGTTTCCGGCGAGCATCAGCGTGGCGCCGAATTCACCGAGTGCGCGCGCAAAAGAAAGAATCGTCCCCGCAAGAACGCCCGGCCACGCCAGCGGAAGAGCCACTTCGCGAAAAACGCGCCATTCGGACGCGCCCAGAATGCGTGCCGCTTCGAGGAAATGCGAATCCACCTGCTCGAGTGCCGAACGCGCGGTGAGGTACATCAGTGGAAATGCCACCACGGCTGCTGCAATCACGGTGGCGGGCCAGGAAAAAACGACGCTGGCGTCGAACTTCAGCAAAAACTTTCCAAGGGGGCCATTTCGTCCGAAGAGAAGCAGAAGGAGTAAGCCGACCACCGTCGGCGGAAGGACCAGCGGCAGGAGGAAGATTCCGTCCACAAGTGCAATGGCTGGCCCTCGACGGCGCTGGCGCCACGCGGCGGCGGCCAATCCCGCTGCGAGCGTGATGACCGTGGCCGTCAAGCTCGTGGCGAGCGAAATCCAAAGCGGAGACCAATCCATGGGGCTGGATTGTAGCCGGATCGGTTATTTC
>Ga0073928_10004489_pt1 | contig 20588 bp, 17 predicted proteins | sample PaiPotPPA55metaG_FD_76969 | JGI IMG/M metagenome (GOLD analysis project Ga0073928, IMG submission 76969) | Iron sulfur acid spring bacterial and archeal communities from Banff, Canada, to study Microbial Dark Matter (Phase II) - Paint Pots PPA... ...
AGATCTTCCCGAAGATGTTCGCCACCGGCGAATCCGCGCCGGCCATCATCGCGCGCGAAGGACTGCGCCAGATCAGCGACACTGCCACGCTCGATAAAATGATCGACGAAGTGCTGGCCGGCAATACCAAGCAAGTCGAGCAGTACCGCGGAGGCAAGACCACGGTTCTCGGATTCCTGGTCGGCCAGGTCATGAAGGCTTCCCGCGGCCAGGCAAATCCGGCCACCGTCAATGAACTCCTGCGGAAAAAACTGGAAGGATAATTATGCTCAAAGAAGGCGACCAGGCTCCCGCGATTCACCTCGAAAGCGACACCGGCGAACCTTTTGATTTAGAAAGCGTGCGCGGCAAAAAAGCCGTGCTCTACTTCTTCCCGCGCGCCAATACACCCGGTTGAACCGTAGAGGCGAGCGAGTTTCGCGACGCACACAAGAAGTTCGAAAAGAAAGGCGCCATTGTGATCGGGATCTCGCCTGATACCCCGAAAGCCCAGGCCAGCTTCAAGCAGAAGCAGGGTCTGCCCTTCACGCTCCTCTGCGACGTGGACAAGAAGGCCGCCCAAGCCTATGGCGTCTGGAAAGAAAAGAACATGTACGGCAAGATGGTGATGGGGATCGAGCGCACCACTTTCGTTCTCGACGAGCACGGCAAAATCAAGAAGATCTTTCCCAAGGTCAAGCCCGCTGGCCACGCCGCGGAAGTGCTGGCGGCGCTATAGGCGCGATGTGGCGCAGGCACTCTTGCCTGCTCGCGGGCAAACTTGCCCGCGCTCTCCACCACAACTTACTTCGTAGTGTTGGTGAGCACCAGCACCTCGTTGGTCGAATTGTAAACCAGGTCCGGCTTGTGATCGTTATTGAAGTCGGCCGTAACAATCGAGGTCACGAAACCCGCCGGATAGAACACCGGAGCGCCGAGCGTGCCATCGCCGTTACCCAGCGCTACCGCTACATCGTTGCCAAGGTTGTTAACGGAAGCCACGTCCAGCTTGCCGTCGCCATTGAAATCGGCCAGCACGACACTCAACTGGCGGCTACCGAAATAATAGGTCGTGGGCGCCTGGAAGGTCCCGTCGCCGTTGCCTAACAGCGTGACCAGCCCACCCGTCGCCAAGGTGGTCATGCCGGGCACTACCAGATCCAGGTTGCCGTCGCCATTCAGGTCTCCAATGCCGGGGTTGTACGCGAACGTGAGCGCGATCGGGTAAACAGGCCCGGCTTTGAATGTGCCGTCCCCGTTGCCGAGCAACACGGACAGCGAACTGGAACCACCCACGGCTAGGTCCGCCTTGCCGTCATGGTTGAAGTCCGCCGTAGCGGCGAAGTTAGCCGGGAATCCGACACCAATATTCTTACCAGCCTGGAAAGTGCCGTCGCCGTTGCCAAGGAACAACACCACGTTGTTGCCCGAATTCAGAGTAATCACCAGGTCCAGTTTGCCATCGCCGTTGAAGTCCGCCGTAGCGAGCGAAAAGCCCACATTCACGCCCACGCTCACACTCATCGGCCGGCCGAAGGAGCCATCCCCCTTGCCCAACAGGATCTGAATACTGTTGGAGGAGAGGTCAATGGCTGCCAGATCCGGATTGCCGTCGGCGTTGAAGTCCCCCACGGCAAGCTCGGAGGGTACTTGGCCGGCTGGATAGTTGACGTAGTGTTGGAATGTGCCATCGCCCTTGCCGAGCAGAATGGCTACTTTGCCGGTGCTCTGGTCCGCGGTTGCCAGGTCTATGTTGCCGTCGTGATTGAAATCCGCGGCCGCAATGCCGGCGGGCCGTGGAACGTTGACAGCCACTGGGGTGCGAAATGTCCCATTCCCTTTGTTCAGCAGGATGGAGATTGACGGGGCGTCGAAGTTGCCCGTCACTACGTCGGGACCTTTGCCACCACTGGCAAACTTGCCGAGCGCCAGCCCCACCGGACCCTGCGCTGTTGCCGTGCTGGTGGGGCTGCTCTGGAATGTGCCGTCCCCATTGCCCAAGAGCACCAGTACCGTGCTACCGGTGCCAGCGCCCACCAGGTCGAGCTTACCGTCATGGTTCATGTCCGCGATGCGGTACACGGTTCCCGTAAAATTCTGGGCGACCGGCGGCTGGAACGTGCCATCGCCATTGCCCAGCAGCACAGTCACCAGCTTTGGGTTGTTCGATTCCTCACTCACCACCAGGTCTAAGTTACCGTCGCCGTTGAGATCGCCCGCCGCTATGGTGGTGAGCTCCGGGCCAGCGTAACTCAGCACGTAGGGCGCAAAGCTGCCTTTACCATCGCCGAGCAGGACCGAAATTTCCCCGGAAGAGCGCACCGGGTTGTTAGCGACGGCCACATCCTGGTTGCCGTCATGATTGAAATCGCCAACCACAAGACTCGCCGGGCCGCCATCAACCTCGAACTGCGTGGCAGCGCCAAAGGTGCCGTCGCCTTTACCCAGCAACAGCACCACATAACCGTTGTTTCCGCTGGTGGCGAGCGTCACCAGGTCCAGGTTCCCGTCGTGGTTGAAGTCGGCTACGCCAATGCCGCTCGGACCGTTCGGAACCGCATAGTTGACACCCGCCTGAAAGGTCCCGTCTCCCTTGCCCAGCAGCACGGTGATTGTGTTGCCAGTTTGATTGGCGACGGCCACATCGAGCTTGCCATCGCCGTTGAAGTCGCCTACGGCCACGGCGTTGGCGTTGTCGCCGCCCGGCACATTGATCGGCGGCTGAAATGTGCCATTGCCCTTCCCCAGCAGCACGGCGACGGCGGTCGAGCCAGCCTGGGTGGCGACCACATCCAGCTTGCCGTCCCCGTTGAAGTCGCCCGTGGCGACCGCCGCTGGAAAAATCGGGAGCGTGAAATCTCGCTGCGGCACATTAAAGGACACCGGCTTCCCGAATACCGGTACGGCCGCCGCCAACAGCATCAAAGTTCGTAAAGTCTGCATAGTCTGCATCGTCTCTTACTCTCCTAATCAATACAGCAAAGAAACCGAAGTTTTGTTTCGAGCGCAGGCGAGCTCAAGGGATCACCTCGAGCGCCACGCTTGACGGAGCGGCTTGAGCCAGACCGGATTAGATACTGCCAGGTCTTCCTTGGTGGGGCCAAGTGCCCCCAAGGGGCTGAATCCGCCCTCCTACTGAATAAAGCGAAGAACGGTAGTCTCTTTCAAGAAAAGCTACTGTGATGGGTTCTTCTGTGGTCGGCTCGGATGTCGCCGGATTCGTCACCCACAGGTTGGGGAGGCCCCCATCGCGGCGGTGCGGGGCGACGACCCACCGCGAGCGGATCGCGTGAACCTGTACTTCAACGAGAACACCGTGCCGGAGCCGCCAACTCCGCCCTTCTCGTGGTCCGTAAAGAACCCCCTTCGCGCCAATCGCGAGATCTCCGGCCACTTCCGTAACGTTATAGAGTATCACAGGCGTCCAGGAACCACCCGGCATGGCGGGCAGCCAATCACTATTTCTGGCGCGCCGGGGACTGTGCGTCCCTAGCCAAGCTGGCCAGTGGCGTGCACTCGGCGGCGCGAGGAGAACGGAGGAGCGATATAGAAAACATGTGCGGTGCGCCGAGTGCTTAGGGGGTGGCCGTTAGTTCCCGGCGTAGCCAGGCTTGCGCCATGCGCAGTTCGTGGCGCACCTGGCTGACTTCCAAGCTGACGACTATGCTGGATTCTTCGGCGGTCAACCCGCCGAAATAGTGCAGTTCGGTCAGCCGAGCCATCAGCGGGTCTTGCTGTTCCAGGCTATTCAGGGCGTCATCCAGAGCGATCATCAGCGCGGGGCGTTCCAGGCGGATGTTGCCGGCTTCGTCGAGCGACAGCTTGGGCCGCCCGCCATCCCGCTTGGCAGCGTTGCGGATGCGCGCATGATCGATCAGGATCTTACGCATGGTGTGCGCCGCCACCCCCAGAAAATGGGCACGGTCATTGAAATCCAGTTGCTCGCGGCCGACCATGCGCACGTACACTTCGTGCACCAGCGCGGTGGGCTGCAACGTGTGGCCGGGCCGCTCGTTGCGCAATTGCGACTCGGCGATGCGGCGCAACTCACCATGGATCAGCGGCATCAAGCGGTCGAGGGCGTGCTTGTCGCCGCCCGCCAACTCTCGCAACAATACGGTAACGGTGCGGGCGTCCGGAGTCATGCGGCGTGAAACTTCAACCCAGTATATCCAAAAAGCACGCGGCCGAGGTATAGCCGCCGATACACCCCGATGTACGCCGATCAAGCACTCAGTCGGCGCCAAGCGTCTGATGACTGATCGCTAATGACTAAGCGCCTGTCAGGTGAGGCAGGCGCGACGGGTCAAACTCGGGGGTCGGCTGCGGAAACCAGTGAAGAACGCCGTATTGGTCGCTATCAGTGACAAATCGAGCACCGAAGACACGACGACTGTTCCAGGGTCCGTAGCTATACCTGACGGTTAACACAACATCGGCGTAGGAAATGCCTTCTGATGTTAAGATTCTTAATGTCGTACGTAGTGGGCACGGAACCGTAGCCGAGCTTCCGGGACGTATTGACCCAAGTCGCACATCGCCTATGTCAAGGGCCGCGAACCGGTAACTGTACTTTGTTCTCACGTCTAGAGCGACGCAACTCACCTCTGCGTTCCGTATGCTGAGATTCCCGGCATTATTGACAACGAACTGCATCTGAAATGGGTCGCTTGGGTTAAGTGACGAACTAGCTGTTGCTACGTCGATCTTGGGACGAAACTCGTAACAGAGATACGCGAAGCCAGCGAGCGCCATCAGAGTTGTTGCTGCACTCCAAAGACGAATAAGAACCGAATGCCGGCCGGAGGCTTCCTGAACAGGTTGCAGCCGCAGCCCCCCCTTGTGCAATTTAGATGTGGTGGAAGAACCACGTCTCGAATTTGATTTCATGACCTGTCTATCGGTGGGCTCGTGGCGCATCTTTATCTTTCGCTAGCGCTTCGCTGACGGTCCGAGCTGGGCAGGCGGCTTGCGGAACCAGTCCTTCACTTGGCCAACCGTAAGACTTATTTCTTCTTGGTGAGCTGGAGAGGACCAGCTTTTGCGCGAGGCGCCGCGCGGCATTATCAGACCTCAAACTCCACTATCTCAGGAATTTCGGGCGGGCGCGCCCGCGCCGGGGCTAATCTCTGCTAAACCTGAAAAGCAGAGGATCCATCGCATGCCAGCGCGGAAACCGAAACCAGCATCCAAACCATTCACGAAGCCTGCACGTCGCTCAAAGCCCTCCGCCAAGCCATCCAAAGCGGCGAAACCCGCTCTACGGAAGAAGTCGTCCGCCAGGAAAACCGCGACCGCGAAGCCCAGGGAGGCCCATACAATTCAGTCCCTCGACGTCTCCGCCTTTCCACCCGAATCCATCACCGCGCTCGAAAAGTGGATCTGCCTGGCGTGCGTATCGGACGTCTTCACGCGCCACCTGGAACTCGCCCCCCGAACCGCCTACCTCGAAATCAAGCGCTACACACCCACCCTACCGGAGCTGTACGCGCCGACCCTGGCGAGGCCCTGGTTCCTCAAGGAGCCTACTCAGAAATATTGTCCCTACTGCGGCTCGGCTGCAAAATGGCACACACGTCTGCTCGTCTATCGCATCGAAAGCGGCAAGGCCACGGATGCCTTGCGCCGTGAGTTGTTCAAGTCGTTGCCCCAATCCGACAACCAGTTCGCGGTCCTCGAAGAAAAAGCCACCCGGCAGGACGCTTTCTTCGAATGGCTGGAGAAGGTCAGTAAGGGCCTCGATCTCGACGACCCCGCCTGGCTTCGCGAGGTCTCACGCCACTATCTGAGCCGTAAGGAACCTAAAATCGATTGGCAGGCGCAGTTCGACCAGATCCACTCCATCCGCCGTTCGCGCCGCCTGGAGAACGGTTGGGAAGTGGACAGCGGCCGCCTCTTTCTGGCGCCGACCCTGTTTGACGAGCTCCTTCTGGTTCAGTATCTCGTCAGCCGGTCTCACCGGGCCGGCGGACTGACCCTCGAAGGACGCTACACGCTTGCCGAACTCTTCGCCCGCCTCCGTAATGCCGGATACTTGCGCGCCGTCGGCATCCATGCGCAAAATCCGGCCGACGCCCTCGAACAGATGGTCGCCTATCTCGGCGGTGGCGAGTCCCCGATCAAGTTCTACCATATCGTCGACCGCCGTGACTTTTTGGAAAAGGCAAAAAACCTTAAGCTGGCGAAGCCGCCAAGAACGAGAGCGCGCTAACGGACGGGGGTGAGCGGATCCTTGCATTCCGGCGGCAATTTCAGGGCAGCATCCGATTGCGCCGGAGCAACATCATTAGTGATGGAGGAAACTGTAGAGATGACTCAGAGCGCAGGAATGAGAGTTGCCAAAGTTAAAGCGGATTTGGGCCAGGAAGCGGTCGAGGAGATTTCGACCGTCTTGCGCCAGTTGCTGGGCGACGTCTTCGCACTATACCTGAAGACCAAGAATTTTCACTGGCACATGGCCGGCCCGCACTTCCGGGATTATCATCTGCTGCTGGACGAACAGGCCAGCCAGGTCTTTGAAATGACCGATGACATCGCGGAGCGGGCGCGCAAGATCGGCGGAACCACCCTCCGGTCGATCGGCGATATCACGCGCCATCAGCGCCTCAAAGACAACGATAACCAGGACATCGCCGCGCAGGACATGCTGCGGGAATTGCATGACGACAACGTGCAGTTGACGCGCTTCCTACGCGCCGCGCATGAAGTTTGTGCGAAACATAACGATGTCGCCACCACCAGCATGATTGAAGTGTGGATCGACCAGAGCGAGCGGCGTAGCTGGTTCCTGGCGGAGACCATCGGCGGGCGGTAAGCCGTTGCCGAAGCCACCCGTGTCACGAATAGCCGAGGCGGCTTTGCCGGTGCGTGAGCCGCACTCTCGCTACGCAGCTCCTGGCCCAGGACAAACCGGCAGAGCCTGCAACCCGCGCAGCAGAAAACTCTGACGCCAGCGCAGCGATTCACGAGGAATCGCGAGCCGCAGTTCCGGACAACGTCGCAGCAGGGTCGTGAAAGCCACCTGCGCTTCCAAACGCGCCAGGAAAACTCCCAAGCAGTGGTGACTGCCCTGGCCGAATGCCAAGTGGCGGTTCGGGTCGCGCGCGATGTTCAAGTCGTCCGGACGGTCGAACTTGGATTCGTCACGATTGGCGGAACTGAGACACGCCATCACGCCTTGCCCCGCCGGTATTTCAATGCCGGCTACGGAAACGCCGCACCGCGTAAAGCGCGCGTTGGTGTAATCGACCGGGCTGTAGTACCGGGCGAATTCTTCGACGGCGAGCGGTATGAGGGCGGGGTTTTCCAGCAGCTTTTCCATTTGCCGCGGGTTTTCCAGCAGCGCCAGGACGCCGTTACCAATCAGGTTCACTGTGGTTTCATGACCGGCCACCAGCAAAAGGAGAATCATGGAAACCAACTCGTCCTCGGTGAGCCTGTCGCCGGCTTCCTCCGCCATCACGAGGGCACTGATCAAATCATCTTTCGGACGCTTGCGGCGGAGCTTCACCATGGATCGTATGTAGCTGACGAACGCGAACATATTCGGCGCCTGCCGCAGCATGCGGGGCAGGCTGCTCCCGAAGGACCGTACCAGCGTGTCCGAGCGCTGATGGAAGCGCGCGCGGTCGGATTCGGGCACTCCCAGCATTTCAGAGATTACCGTAACGGGGAGCGGCAATGCGTAGTCCGCAATCAGGTCCCACTCCCCCCGGCGCGCCACGAGATCCAGGTTGGCGTTGGTGAGTTCCTCGACGCGGGCGCGCAACTCTGCGACGCGGCGGGGCGTAAACGCCTGCTGGACGAGCCCGCGGAGCCGGCCGTGGTCGGGATCATCCCTCCCCAGCATGTTCCTGAGGATCGGGCCATAAATCTGGAAAATGAGCCTCTCGATCAGACCGCGTGGGGGCAAAGGCGCATTTCTCCGGTCTGCGGCAAAACGGTTGTCCTGCAAAACGAAAAGCACATCGTCATACCGCGTTACCAACCAGAAATTGCGGGTGATACCGCGCGCGCGGCAAACCGGCGATTCGCGCCTAAGCCGCGCGAACAGTGGATACGGGTTCGCCTTCAGTTGCGGGTCGCGCAGAACAATCTCGGTAGTGGCAGACATCGGGTTGGGCTCAGCCAGGTAGGCCTACGAAGACGATATCACAGGTGCCCGCGCCGCGATAGAACACGGCTGGCTGCGAAATCTGGAGGTGCGCCGTGATCGCGCGACACTGGCGAGGTTGGACGAAGCCGGAGGACCACTGTGGATAGATTTCGATCGGGATATGTTTCGAACCGAGCATCTCCGAACGCCCGACCCAAAGCCCGAACCAATCGCCCCAGGCACGATCATACGTTTACCGATTCCTTGCGTGCCGACGGCAGATTGGCCGCTCCAGCATTAGACGGAAACTGTCGAGGTTCGCGCAACCGGACGCCGTCGCGTACACGCCATTTCCAGGACCAGGGCTTTTCCTTTGCGGGCTGCCCTTCGCAGACACGCTGATTGCGAGCGAGACTGCGCAGCGGCAAACTGAGAAGCCGCCCTCCACAACCATGAGATCTACGGCAACAGGGTAGCCGCAAGCACTACGACGTGCGAGTCACTCGGCAACGTAATGCTCTGCACAACCTTGGCGGAGTTTAACGCAAATCGGTACGCATAGAGATTGAACGTCCGCTTATCTTTGGTGCCGTTCTCGAAATTCCGATATGCCATCGCTACGCCTTCAGACTCGCCCGGATAGCTTTGTGGAGTGAACCAGTCGCTGAAGCTTTGAGTGAACTGTGAACTCGTGTTGTCGGTATAGTTGACCTTAATGGTCTGGGACGTCTGATTTCCCTGCACTCCCGTCGCCAACAGCACAAGGCCGGAAAACTGGCCCTGGCTCACTGTAACCAACTGGCCACTGCAACCGACAGCATCCAGATTATTTGCAGGTCCGAAATCGAAGAGCAGGCCATTCAGAACGCGCGCCCCGGTGAGCAAATTCGCCGAGTAAGAATAGCCCGCGCCATCGATGCCTCCAGTCGTGTATGTCGTACCGTCCTGGTAGATACCGTACAAGTTGAATTCTGAAGACAGGTCGACCTGAGTGCCGGTTCCAGTTGTGCCCACGGCAGCGCTTACCGCCAAGGTAAGCGGAAGCGTCTGGGTGTCGCTTCCGGAGGTGCCGGTAATTGTGATGGCACTGAATCCGGTTTTGGCAGATGCACCGGCTTTGAAAACTATCCTTTGTTTGTTGCCCTGACCCTGGACCGACGCCTGGACACCTTTCGGCAGACTGGATACAGTAAGAGTCACCATGCCCGTAAATCCGCCGAAGTCAGTGATGGTGATGACGGCATTTGCCGTTGAACTCTGATTCAGGAATAGGTTGCCCGGTCCGGAGAGCGTAAATCCGCTGCCGGAGACCGCGGTGTTGATTGCGCTGGCATATTGGGCGGCAAGTCCAGTGCCGACGAAATCGTCGTAGAGCCACATGAATCCGCCGTTAATGCCGCATTCAGTATGCCAGCCGGACATGATCGTCTGGACCTGGCTCGGCGTATCAACTTGATCCCATAGGCCGGGCCAGACCGGGACTGTGCCGAAACTCCAGCCCACGCACGGGTTGTTCCCGCTTCCTCCCGCGTATGCTTGCAAGTGTACTCCATCGACCGTACCGGGAAGTTGAGTATTGATCTGGGTAACGACGTTCATCCAATAGCTGGCATTGTCAAAGGCATCGGGAGCGACATGGTAACCAAGCTGGCCGAGCATGACCCCAAAGGCAATTGTGGTGGGCGAATTAAAACTATTCTCGTCGTCAAAATCGATTGCATCGAGAGCAGGGATGGCAGCTTTCAACGCCTGAAAGTCCTTATACAGGATACTATTCGGCCCGGTGCCTTGGGTTTTCACCAAGGTAGTGATATCCTGCCAATCTCCGACATTCGACGAACCGATGCTGAAAGTCACCCGCTTGACTGTTCCCTGTTTCAGGAGCGCCATGTTGGAGGCAAAATCGGGATGAGTCTGAGCGCCGATGTAGGCGCCGCCTGAGGTGAGCGGAAACTCCCCATTGAAATTCAGGTCGCCGGTGCTGCTGACCTCGACACTCCACACGATGGCCTCGGTGAAACCGGAATTTTCTATCTCGGCAATATTGGGGGCGGCGTTTTTGTAGAAGGGGCCGCCACCAAAGATCCCAGTGAGTCCGGTCTGCGCGAGCGCCGTGCTCGCGGACAACACCAGAACCACGAGAAAGAGAATCGACGCACTGCCGGCAATTGCCGCGTACTGAAAATGGCGAACGAACGAAGTCTTGTTTGAGAATGAGTACTTCACGTCAGCTCCTTATTAGTGCGGGCCGGTCCCACCGTCCGCTTCTCGCTGGGAGCCACGCCGTTTCGCAAAACCTATGTACATCAGCTATAGTACCAGCTTTGAGGAACCCTTCGCTCTGTCGGCGTATGATGGAAAACGGATCGGGGGTGCGGCGCCGAAACACGCCCACCCGGCCACAACTGGGCGGTTCAGGACAACGGTGATTCGCACGGGCGCGCCAGAACAGAGCCGCCTGAAAATGTCTTGACGACCGGTCCGGCAGCGCGCGATGCGGGCGCGGGCGGCGCCATGCGCCGGACATTGGAACTTGCGAACACCAGGCCCGTTGCTGCGAGAGTGTCGTGCTGCCCGTCTAAGGCGTGATCTCAAACACGATGCCGTGATCGGACAAGCCACCAGAGACTGTCGTGCCATAAAGGACGCCTTGGGGCCCGAAGATTACACCGGTACCGGGACCCGATCCGTCGGCGCCACCCTGAAAGCTGTGGAGGGTGGTTTTGGTCCAGGCTCCACCCTGCTGCGCGGGCGGCGCCAGCCTGAAGACTGTGCCTGCGCGGGAGGCGCCGCCACCTTGAGTGGCGCCGTAGAGATTGCCGGAGCTGTCGGCAATCAGACCATTCAAGGGAAATTCGCCGTCACCCTCGCCAGCGAACTCGTACAGCGTCGTGGCGGACGGCGGTATCAATTGGAATACCGTGCCCGCATTCGCCGCACCGCCGAGGTTGGACGTGGCGTAAAATACTCCCGGCTTGCCGGGGAGCAGCGCACCGACGCCGGTCACAGCGCCGTCACGGTAAAGCACTGTCAGGGTCCACTTGCTATTGCCCGGGAATGGGGGCGTCAGCCTAAAGATCGTGCCGTCATGAGCGGCACCGTAAACGGCGCCCTGTGTATCGAGGATCAGCGCACCCTGAGGGTCGATGCCATCATTAACGCCTTTGAAAGCATGGAGAACATTTAAGCTCCAGGCATTCCCCTGCGTGGGTGGCACGAGTTGGAAGACCGTGCCACCACCATAACGCCCGCCAAACAGCGCCGCGCCGTAAAGATTTCCGGCCGCATCGAAAACCAAGCCACCTTGGCAGACCTTACCGTCGCGGGCGACGAAATTGTGGAGTACCGTCTCTATCCAGGTACTGCCAAGTTTGGACGGGGCCAAGCGGAAGACCGTCCCGTTACGCGAAGTGCCGCCGGCAATGGTGGCGCCGTATAGATTGCCAGCTTGGTCGAAGATCACACCTGCCTCGGGCGTAGCTCCGTCGTTGCCTCCGGTGAAGCTGTAAAGCTGAGCCTCAGTCCAGGTGCCATCCGGGTTGGGTGAGAGTTCGAAGACCGTCCCGCAACCGCCCTGACAGGCCCCATTGCCGCCACTGGCAGTAGTGCCATAGAGATTGCCGGCAGGGTCCGCAACCAAGCCGGCAAAAGGGGCGGCGCCGTCCACCCCGCCCGCGAAGCTGTAGAGCACCTTCTCGGTCCGGCCAGCCGCCACGGCGTTGCCGCCGAAAACAAGAATGGCGACCAAGATCGCCATCGAACGAATGATAAACGGGGACTCGTTGCGCTTCATTTGCTAATCTCCAGGCAAGCTCCTGTCACTGAGAAACGGGCCGCGCGGTTCCAGGAGGAGACCAATGGCATTATAACCCGCTAGCTGTTTGACGAGGTAACGCCGGGGCGGGTAGGGATCGCGCTGGAGCGCACGCTGGGCGTGGTGAGCGCGCGACCGTTGGGGTTCTAAGAATTGAGAAACCGCTTGTTCCAGGGTGCAGACTGATGGGAATCGGACATCGGCAACTCTGAGAGGAGGCATTTGATGTGTCTGGCAGATCCGAAACGAAACGGGGAATGATCTCCGCATTGGTTCCACGGGCAAACAAGGCAGACGTCAGGGCGGCAGAACAATTAACGCGACTGGCGTGGGCCCGTTGCGGCGAATCGAAGGGCAGAAATTATTCGTGGCGCAGCGCGACCAACGGATCGACACGAGTGGCGCGTCTGGCCGGCACATAGCATGCCGCCAGCGCGACCAGCAGCAACAGAATGATCACCGCGGCCAGCGTTATGGGGTCACCGGGTTTGACGTCATAGAGCATGCTGGCGAGCAGGCGCGTCACGGCCAGAGATCCGGCGATGCCAAGGAGCGCTCCGACCGCAACCAACACAACGCCTTGACGAACTACGCGACGCAAGACACCCGCGGCCGGCGCGCCGAGGGCCAAGCGGATACCGATCTCGTGGGTCGAGCGTGTCACTTCATAGGCCAATAATCCATACAAACCGATGGCCGCCAATAACAGTGCCAGCAGACCAAACAAGCTCGACAGGCGCGCGATCAAGCGCTCCTGGAAAAGCATTTCATCAATCTGCTGCGACTGGGTTTTTATGCCGACGATGGGCAGGTCGGCGCGAACCTGCCGGACGATGTCGCGTATGGCCGGCACCAGCGCCTTCGGATCCGACGCAGTGCGCAGTTCAAAGGCGCCCGCATCGCCGCTGGGGACATACATGGTCGGGTGGATCTCGCGCCGCAGATCGTTGTACTTGGCATCGCGGACCACACCCACGATGACCCATCCGGCGGTCTCTTCGGTGTCCGGGTCACCGGTCATCGCCGGGCTGTTCACGCCAAAAGGCTGCGCGAGCGGATTGACTTTCGCAAAATATGCTTTCACGAACGATTCGTTCACGATGGCGGGTACTACGAGACGCGCCTCGGCTTTGGGATCGGCATCGATCTTAGCGCCCACCACATAGTCTTCCGGGATGAACTCGCGGCCGCGAATCATAGGGATCTTCATGGTTTCAAAAAACCCCGGACCGATGGGCATGTAATCGACCTGGGTCAGGGCCTTGGGCGGCGTGCCGTTCAGATGGAAGGAGGTTTCCGAGAGACTGCCGCTCAGCAAAGGCGATTCCGAGTAGCCCACAGAGAGCACTCCAGGGAGAGTGCGAAAGCGTTCCAGGAGATTGCCGGAAAACTCGGCCAGCCGTTCGCCTTTGTATGCCGTCGGGGTGGTATCCACGGTGAATGTGAGGAGGTTTTCCGTGGCGAATCCAGGATCGAGACTCTGCAGGTTCTGCAGTGTGTGTACCAACAGGCCGGCTCCCGCCAGCACCACGACGGTGAGCGCCACCTGCGCCACTACGAGGAGATTGCCGAGCTTGAAATGACTCTGGCGCCCGCGCCCGCCATCCGATCCCGATTTCAAAGCCGGCGTCAAGTCGCGCATGGAGCGCAGGGCGGGCGCCAGGCCGAAGAGGATCCCGGTCAGAATAGCGGCCGTGATGGTGAAGCCCAACACGCGTAGATCCAGGTCGGCGGTGATTCCAATGGGGCGACTGGCGTTGGAGGCGGCGAAGGCGAGCAGCGCACGTGCACCCCATTGGGCCAGCAAAACGCCCAAGGCGCCGCCCACGATCGCGAGGGCGATGTTTTCGGTCAGCAATTGCCGCATCAGACGGCTGCGCGCTGCTCCCAGAGCCTGGCGGATGGCAATCTCTCGCAGCCTGGCGGCGGCCCGAGCAAGCAAGAGGCCCGCCACATTGGCACACCCGATGAGCAAAACAATTGCGACAGCCAACATCAGGGTATACAGCAAAGTTGAGATCCGCTTGCGCACGCCGGTCAGCCCGGTTTGAGCAGGGAGGAGCGTGATGCGCGGCGCATCTTCGGCCTTGGCCATGGGCTTGGCGCCGTGCACCAGTTCATTCACGAAAAGGGCGCTCACCTGGGCTTGCGCGGACGCGGCCGAGACGCCGGGCTTCAGGCGGCCTACGGCGACGATCCACCACGCAGCGGCGTCTTCGCGCTCCGGAATCCATCGCGTCTGCAGATGTTGGCGGTGGGTCAGGGGGATCGACAGGTCGCGGACGGTGCCGGGCGTGAGGTAAGCGAAACGCAGCTCCGAGACGCCGACGATGGTGAAGGGGCGCCCGTTGAGATGCAGCGTCTTTCCTAGTGCCGCCGGATCGCCGCCAAATTCGCGCATCCAGTAACCATGATGCAGAACCACTACGGCGGGCGCTCCAGGCTCATCGTCGGCGGGAGTCAGCAGGCGTCCTAAGGCTGGGCTGACCCCGAGCGTTTGGAAGTAATCACCGGAGACGTATTGCGCGCTGGCGTGGTGTGCTTCGCCTTTGCCGCTAACCGTCATCGGGCCGGCGCCTGCAAACTCGGCGATTCCCGAGAACACGCCAAGCTTGCGCACGTCTTCCAGAAAAGGCTTCGAAAGCGAGCAACCGCGCGGGTTGGAATCTCCGAAGCGCGGGTCGCAGTCGCCGTAGGAACTGGAGCTGTGGATCTTTACCCTGGTCCTGGAACTCCACTGGAGGAGCATCAAGTGCTGGGGGTCGCGCACGGGCAGGGATTTCAGCATGACGCCGTTGATGATGCTGAAAATCGCAGTGTTGGCGCCGATGCATAACGAGAGCGTGAGCACCGCGACCACGGCGAATCCGGGGCTCTTCAGAAGCACCCGCATGCCATAGAAAACGTCGCGGCGCAGATCCGTCAAGATGGAAAGCGTTCCCCGCCGGCGCAATTCGCGGTCTTCGGCGGCATTTTGCCAAATGGTCATAGCCGATTCCTTTCCCCGGTGAGACTCTTGCAACGCGTGAGCGAGCGCCGCCCAATCGCCGATGTGCTGTTGAGCGGCCTCGCAAGCCTCCTGTTCGTTAGCCCCCAGCCGGCGTGCTTCGTGGTAGGCATCTTCCAATTGGCGGGCTACTTCTTCGAGGACCTCGGCCTCGCGTTCCGGCCGGAAGCCGTCGAGGTGCAGGCGCCGCCGGACGTAAGCGGACCAGTCAGGCATGGCTGGGCCGCACGATGTGGTTGATGGTGGCCACGAATTCCTCCCAGGCGCTGCGCTGGGCTTTGAGAACTCTGCGGCCGGCAGGGGTTAACCGATAGCAACGCCGGCGGCGCTCGCCGGATTTTTCGAGCCAGCGGCCGGCGATCAGGCCGCGGTCTTCCAAGCGAAACAAAATGGGGTACAGCGATCCGATGCGGAAGCGGATCTGGCCTTTGGAACGCTCCTCGATCAGCTTGCCGAGTTCGTAGCCGTGCCGGGGGCGGGCTTCCAACAAGGTGAGGACGAGGAGCTCCGCGCTGCCTTTCCTGAGGTCGCGATTCAACATAGTGCTTTAGTAAATTATACTTTAGTGACGTATATGGGTGCAAGAGGTTAGGAACGGGAGGACTTGTGGCGGTGGCATGGCGAGAGTTCGGCTCGGATCAGGCAGGATCTCCGCTTGGATGAGCCGCAAATCCAGCAAATGGCCACAGTCGAAGCGGGAACCTCGCCTCGATCCCAGGTTCCTTCCCCTTCCCAGCCTGACATCCTTAGCTTCGGGCCAGGAGGTTCTCCTCGTGTTCCTGCGTTTGAAGGAGCCCCCGAGCGTACCGTCTACATAGATCGGGCAATGGCACTATTTCCAGCCTCGCCGTCCCTCTTCCGCCTCGTAGTTTCGCGAGTCTGGAGCGTGTCCACCCATGCACTTACCTCCGTGCGGAAGTGGCGGCGATAGAGGTTGAGATGCATGGACGAATTACAGCACCCATTGCCCACGAAAATTGGCGTTTAGCTGTAAGGCGCTGATTCTAAAATGGCGGTGAGGGTGGGATTCGAACCTTCGACCACCCTGCCCGCTCTGCAAGTTGTAGATTCTACATTGCCCACAATGCCATTTTTGCCAGGGTCGCCGTAGACCATTGCACGCTATTGCACGCTGGAGCGTCGTCAAGATCGGCGTAAATCCCCGCTCGGAAAGCTGCGCAAATTCTACCGGCTGTGTTTCTGGTGGCCGGGCGTAGCCGCGCCAAGCGTCCGGCGGTCTCTTTCCCGCTCCACGGCTGCCGCTGCATTCCGGGCGGTCAAAAGCGCATAGCCTTTGTCCTCCCTCAGCCGGATGCGCTCCTGGGCCTTGGCGCTAACCTCGGCCAGCTTCTCGGCGGTCGCCTCAATGCTCCACCCCCGCTCCGCAGCCCATTTACAGAACATAAAATCCGCAAGGCTTCGATCCGGGCCGCTGCCGTCGCGCTTCAACGGTGCGCCGCGAAGCGCCTGCTGATAGTCCGGCCATTTCCTTGCAATCCCCGGTTGTGGCGGCAAACTTGGGCGGGGAACACTGGCGGGGGGCTGTGGTTCAGGAGCGGCGATTAGCCCCGCTTGATCGAGTGCGGCGGTGGTTGTGACTCTGCCCGCATTGACCTGGCCCAGGCTGACGACGGGAAACGCCGGCGCGTATTTGTGCTTGATGTTCAAGCTTCCGGCAATGCGCGTTGCTCCGGTCGCCGTCTTGTCGGCCCCGGCGCCTCTGCGTACACGCGTGCGAAATAGTCTTGCGGCTTCCTTCTCGCTCTCTTTTGGTCCATCCGAGACGGCAAGCCATACCTGACAATTGCCGGGGGATGTACGCACGGTCATGAAGGCGTAGGGGTCCATGCGCCCGGCTTTCGCGTCGTCGAGGTCGTCGAGCTGTACCAGCAACGCCGCGGCCGATCTTGGGCGGATGATGACGTTCAATCTTGCGCGGCTTGCGGTTTCAAGGCGCTTGGCTATCGTGCGTCTCAACTCGTCAAGGTTGCGTTTCGGTTCAAAGCCCTTTGGCGCTTCCTCGATGTCCGTCAGGCTCACGTCAAACGCTGTGGCTCCGACACTGGCAAAAGCGTCCAGCATGGCAAGGGCTTTAGCGGGGTCAGCTTTCATCGTGTTTACGCCGCCGGTGTTCGTCTCCCCTGCTCTGTCCTCCACCATTGCCCCCCGCCAGTGTTCCCCTCTTTCCGCTGCAAGTTTATTCCACCATTTTCGGCTGTGTGGGTCAATTTCAAGTGACAGGTTGTGCGCCCCGGAGGGCGCACTCCGCTTTCAGGAAGGAGTCTGAGGCGCGTTAGCGCCGAAGTCCCTTTAGCCGCGAAGCGAAGCGTAGCGGCCTCCTGTCTGTGATGTCTTGGGGGACCTTCAGAAAGTTATCCACAGGATTCAAAAAGTTATCCACAGGGGCGCTGTGTGTTAAATAATGTTAGAGAATAGTGTTACGCTGCCTGACTTCCTGCTTAAGCTGCTGCAATCGTTGAAGTATTTCGAGTGCGCTTTGTGTAAAAGCACGAAAGTATATGTGTGAAAGCACGAATACTCATGGGCAAATACACGATGCGGCCCGGCATGTGTAAAAGCACGGAAACGCCGATTCTATGGGTGAAAACACGAAACTTGACATTCCTGTGTAAAAGCACGAAAGTGAGGGCCTTCTGGGTAATAGCACGAATCGCGGATGTCAGACAGCAACCACTCAAACCGCTCCCCCCTTCTCCCTGATCGTCACCCGATACAGGATTTCTTCATCTGCGACGTTACAGACGCTATTCCCAAGGACGATATGGGATCGATGGAGCATCCGATATTCTCATTGGCGACCAAGCCGGATTTGAGCGTTCGGGAATACGAACACAGAGGCGTGAAGGTCACGATTGCGCCAAGCGTCCTCGGGCTGGCGACGATCCATGACAAGGACATTCTGATTTACTGCATTAGCCAGCTTGTGGCGAAAATGAACGCGGGGGCGAAACTGCACAGGACCCTGCACCTGAAGGCTTACGATCTCCTCGTCGCAACCAACCGCAATACCGACGGGCGGGGCTACGAGCAGCTTGAGGCTGCGCTTGACCGCCTGAGCGGCACGCGCATTAAGACCAACATACTGACCAATCAGGAGGAAATCAAAGAGAATTTCGGCCTGATCGATAGCTGGCGCATCATCCGGCACACGAACTCGGGCAGGATGTCGGAGCTCTGCATCAACCTGTCGGATTGGATTTTCAACGCCGTGGTGGGACGGGAAATCCTGACCCTGAGCCGCGACTACTTCCGTTTGCGGAAGCCGTTAGAGCGGCGCATCTACGAGCTGGCGCGGAAGCATTGCGGCAAGCAGGACGAGTGGGCTATTTCCCTGGAATTGCTGAAGAAAAAATGCGGCTCGGCTTCCGAGGATTATGAATTCCGCCGGCTGGTGGGCGTGATCTGCAAAGAGGACGCGTTGCACCGGCACATGCCGGATTATGCCGTGTCGCTCGACGGCGACAATGCCCGCTTCGTCAATCGCAGCGCCATGAGGTCCCTGCCCGCCTCCGACAAAACGCTGTTCCCTGTGCTCGATCCTGAAACCTATAACGATGCGCGGATCGTGGCCCCTGGCCTCGACGTTTACGGCCTTGAGGAACAATGGCGGCTTTTCTGGCTGGAAAGCGGCAAGCCGGAATTGAAGAGCCCGGACGCGGCCTTTGTCGGCTTCTGCAAGAGCCGTTACAGCCGCAACCGGGACCGATAGTTGCCACAAAGGTGGTTCTGTGGGTTCCCGCAAACTCACATCGCCCCAAAAGAGCATTGTCACCTTTTCACAAACCCACAATTCAGGGAAAGCGGCTTCTCACAAACCAGCGAATGCGGGTCCGCGTGTTGTCACATAGTCACATAACCACATAACCTGCTTTTCACATTTGCACAAACCAGCGAATCAGCTAAAGTGGGTTACACGAGCAACCGAATGTGGGCCGATGTCTCTGATCCTTTCCTTTTTGAACCAAAAAGGCGGCGTCGGCAAATCGACGCTCTCAATCAACGTCGCCGCCTGCTTTGCCCTGTTGGGCCAAAAGGTGTTGCTGATCGACGCGGATAAACAGGGCACCGCTTCGACCTGGGCGAGCCTGCGGCCCGAAACAAGTTTTCAGGTCGTCAGCATGGCCCGCGAGAACATGGCGCGCGATGCGCTGAAGCTGGCGGCTGAATACGATTTCACGGTCATTGACGGCCCGCCGCAGGCCGAGACGATTTCACGGTCATGCATCGTGGCGTCGGATCTAGTGGTCGTGCCGATAGAGCCGGGGGGCGCGTCGCGCTGGTCATCGGATTTGACCGTCCGTCAACTGAGGGAAGCCCAGGAACTTAAACCGAACCTCAAATGCGGGTTCGTGGTTTCCCGCAAGATCGGCGCGACGGTGCTGGGGCGGGACACGCGCAGCATGGCCGCCGATGCGGGTATTCCGACATTCGAGACGGAAATCGAGCAGCGCGTCGCCTATGCCGAAGCCTTGACGATGGGCAAAACCATCTTCGAGTGGTCAGGCGGTCGTGGCCCCGCAGTGACCGATATTCAAGCCCTAACCCATGAACTGTTGGATGTACTCAATGAGCAAAACATTCGCCCAAGCGCCGAAGCCCAAGCCGTTAACGGCTGATATCATCTCCGCATTCGAACGCGGCGGGGCAGGGCAGGACACACAAACCCACATTGCCCCAAAACCGCAAAAGCGGGAACCTGCCAAGGCGGCGAAGGACGAGCCGACGCGCCGCTTGAGTATTGATTTGCCGAAAAGCCTTCACCGCCGCTTCAAGACGGCATGCACAAAGACGGACAAAAAGATGATCGTCGAGGTTACCCGGTTTATCGAGCGTCGCACCGCCGAGCTTGAGAAGGGGACAGAGTGAGCATTCAGGTCCTAACAGAAGCTCCGGGCGGCTATGTCAAGGTGGAAGCTGCGGAAGTGGTCAGGGCCGATCATCGGCGAACGACCGATGATGTCCGCCTGAGATTTCGGAACGGGGATTTTGTCATCGTGTCCGGCGAGGTTGCCCGCAGCCTCGGACGCCTCGGAATCATTCCGTGTTGCTGAACCAAAGGGTGCCGGTGAAAAACACCGCTAAATAGCAGGCTCCCCGGCTTTACCCGCTGAGGTTTTCAGAAGCCCCGTTGACTTTCTTGTTTTCTTCACGTTATGGGTAACCACGGCTTAAGAATGTCTAGCACCTAACCGCTACACGTGCGCTTAGGTAGAAGGAGGGAGCCTTAGCGAGAATGCGACGGATACCCCGCAAGGGAAAGAAGTCCGCCTTGTCTAGACAGGTTCTTAGTTCTCGCTAACCTTATCATATCATGCCACTTGTGCTGCTAATCCTGTACGTGATTTTCCTCTTTGGCCTTGTGGCTTACGCAAAAAGAGATCAGCGCAAACGCTGGCGCACGATGTCCGCGGAAGAACGCCGGGAAGAAGACGAATATGTCATGAACGAGGGTCAATGGTGGTGACGCGAATAAAACGCCTCGCAATGTTGGCTCTGTCGATCCTGATGGGATGTGTTTTGGGGTTTTTTTTGGGCGGGGTTGTTGAGCAGATTAGTTGGTATTAAATCCCGTATCAAAGGTTTCGAGTGACGATCAAAACAAGTGTAACTGTTCGGTCTTGCCGGGCGCGAAGCGGGCAGGGGGGCCGCATAACACGAAAGCCCGCCCCCCG
>Ga0073928_10004491_pt1 | contig 20588 bp, 23 predicted proteins | sample PaiPotPPA55metaG_FD_76969 | JGI IMG/M metagenome (GOLD analysis project Ga0073928, IMG submission 76969) | Iron sulfur acid spring bacterial and archeal communities from Banff, Canada, to study Microbial Dark Matter (Phase II) - Paint Pots PPA... ...
CGCACCACGGCGCGCTTGAGGCGGCCGAGCAGGACCAGCGCCTCCTTCATGCGGTTGTGCATGTCGAGGAAGGGCGGCGCATAGAAGGCTTGGGCGAGCGGATAGATGCGCTCGTTGACCGCTTGCGCCGCGGCGAGGTCCTTGGCCTCGACGGCGCGCCACAGCGCCGCCTGCAGATCGGCGATGACGCTGCCGGCGCCCGACAGCAGCCCGTCGCAGCCGAGCACCAGCGAGCTCATCAGCCAGGCGCTGTGCGTGCTGAGCACATTGACCGGGCGCGGCAGGCCTTTGAGCGTGCGGATGTGCCGCTCATGCAGCATGGGATCGTTGCACCAATCCTTGACCGCGCGCACGCTCGGCACCTCCTCGAGGATGCGCAGCAGCGTCTCGAGCGGATAGCCGAGGCCGCCGGCCAGCGGATACTGGAACAGGACGAGCGGCAGGTCGGTCGCGTCGGCGATGCGCGTGACATGCGCCAGCGCCATCTCCGGCCGATTCTGCCCGCCCATGATCATGCTGTTGGGCGGGAAGACCAGCAGCGCCGAGGCGCCGCCGCGCTGCGCCATGGCGGCGATGTCGGCGGCGAGCAGGCTCGATTCGGCGTATACGCCGGCGATCACCGGCAAGCGGTCGCCGATTTCGTCCACGGTGATGTCGAGGATTTGCCGCTGCTCGTCGCGGCTGCAGGCATGCACTTCGGAGGCATGCGCGTTGGTGGTGAGGGCGGCGAGCCCGCGCACCGCCGCCACGTCGCGCAGGTGCTTCCGATATTCAGCCGCGTCGATGGCAAAATCCTCGTCGAAGGGCAGCAGGCAGGCGGGTATGACGCCGGACGGGACGAAATCGCCGAAGCGCGCCATGACTGCCCTCCCTCCACGCGATGTACCCGCAAACGACGATAGGAGCGGCAGCGGCAGCGGCGCAAGGGCCGGACGGCGCTAGAGCGCGGCGAGGCTCGCATTGGCGATGTCGGTGATGAGCATGCAGCCGGGAAAATGCGATATGAACAGCGGCGGCTTGGCCTGCTCGATCACCACCTGCGGCGTCACCCCGCAGGCCCAGAACACCGGCAGCTCGTCGGCGCGCAGCTCGACCGCATCGCCGAAATCGGGACGGCCGAGGTCGGCGATGCCGATCGCGTGCGGCAGGCCGATATGCACGGGGGCGCCGTGCACGGTGGGGAAGCGCGAGCTTATCTGGATGGCGCGGATCGCCTCGGCCGGCCGGAACGGCCGCATCGACACGACCATGGGGCCGCGGAAGCGATCGGAGGGCACGCAATCGAGGCTGGTGCGGTACATCGGCACGGTGCTGCCGGAATCCACATGCCGCAGCCTTATTCCCGCTTCCATCAGCGCCCATTCGAACGAGAACGAGCAGCCCAGCACGAAGGCGACGAGATCGTCGCGCCAGTAGTCCGATATGTCCGTCGGCGTCGCCGCCTCGACGCCGTCGCGGAAGACGCGATAGCGCGGCACGTCCGAGCGGATGTCGATGTCGCCGCCGAGCGTCGGCAGCTCGGGCCGCCCCGGCCGCCCGACCGCGAGGATCGGGCAGGGCTTGGGGTTCTGCAGGCAGAAGCGGAGGAAATCCTCGGCCCAGTCCGCCGGCAGGATGGCGACATTCCCCTGCACCATGCCCGAGGCCAAGCCCGCGGTCTGGCCGGTATGCTCGCCGCGGCGGATGCGCGAACGCACCTCCGCGGCAGTATCCGCGGGCGGGCGCATCGTCAACGCGCGGTCCATGTCGCCCATGGCGCCAAGATACCGCCGGCACGGCCGTGCCGCTACCCGATCGCAATGCCGTCGCAGGCCCGGGCCCATGCCGAGACATGGGACCGGCTGCGACGGACGCCGCGGAAACGCTAGCGGTTCTTGTTGCTGTCGCTGGAGCTGGAGCCCGAGGATTTCTCGCCCGGGGCTCGCTGCGAGGGGCCGGATTTGTTGCCGGGCAGGCCGGGCACCTTGCTCGAATCCTGCGACGGCACGGCCGAGCTCGGGTTGGACGAGCCGCTCGACTCCGTGCCCTTTGTTGAATCCGATCCCTTCGCCGCGGGGCCCGACTTGCTGCCGGCCTGTCCGGGCGTGCCCGGCTTCGAGACGCCCCCGGCGCCGGGCGCGTTCCGCATCTGCTCGTCGGGTTTTGACGGATTGGTCTGCGACCAAGCCGGCAGCGATGCGGTCACCAGCGCCGCCGCCGCGGCCATGGCGCACCTCCTTGCTTTCCCTTTGAGAACAGGCGCGGCCATTGCCCTGTTCCTCGCGCGCTCGGGCGCCGATGCGGGGCCGGTCGACAGCGCGAACCCGGCGCCGGCGAATTAGGCGCAATCGGCGGGAAGATTTGCCGCCGCGGGTCGCTAGAGTGGGCGGACCGACAGCGGAGATCGAAGCATGCCCGGCACCACGACCCTGACCCTGCTGATCCTTGCGCAACTGAGCGCGTCGGAGCCGCCCGCGGCGGCAACCACTCGCGAAGCAGCCCCGGCGGCCGAGACGCTCAAGGAAAGACTATCCGACAAGGCAACCGACGAGCAGCGCGTCGACAATTGCCGCGTCGCCGCCGACCGCCGCGGGACCACGCCGCGCCCCGATTGCACCCCGCCGCCCGCGCCGGCGGCGAGCAGCGCCCGCCGTGACGCGCGTTGATCGATAACGGCCTACCAGGCGGCCGACTCACTCCCATTCGAGCTCGTGGAAGGCGGCGATGACGTTGCGCGCGTGGTAGTCGTCGAACAGTTGCCAGCGGTCGCGCTCCGCCTGCCCGACCGTCGCGATCGCCTGCTCCATGCTGCCGCCGCCGCGGATCAGCGTGCGGATGTCGTCGCGCAGCAGCGTGAGATAGCGAAGCTGCGCATCCGCGGCGCCGGGCCATGACGCCGATGCCGGCCCATGGCCGGGCACGATTCGCGCCGCGGGCACGCGGTGCAGCTCCTCCAGTGTCGCCAGCCAGCCGAGCAGGCTGCCATCGATGACGGGTATGCGCTCCATGAACAGCAGGTCGCCCGCCCACAGCGTCCCGGTCGCCAGGTCGCGGGCGCTGAGATCGTTGTCGGTATGCGCCGTCCGGTGCGCGGTCAGGCGCAGCACGCGCCCGCCGAGGTCGATGTCCATCTCGCTGTCGACGAGTTGCGTCGGCGGCACGATGACCGATCCCGCCGCCAGCTCGCCCAAAATCTCGTGCAGGCGGCGCGTGTAGTAGGCCTGCCGGTTGGCGAGCGCGGCGGGCAGATGGCGGTGGCCGAGGATAACAGGCGCATCGCCCAGGAAGGCGGCGGCGCCGAAGACGTGGTCGGGATGCATATGCGTCTGCACGAGGTGGCTGATCGGCAGAGCCGTGACGCGGCGCACCGCCTCGCGCAGGCGCTGGCCCCACAGCAGGCAGCCGCCGCTGTCGATCACCGCCACCCGCTCGCTGCCGACGATGAACCCGATATTGGCGATGGCCGCCAAATTCGCCGGCGCGACCTCGGCATGGACGCCCGGCGAGACATGGACGCCCGGCGCGATCTCGACCAGCGCCAGTGGCCGGTCGCGCAGCGCCTGCGCCTGGGCGCGCAGCGCCGGGAGGCAGCACAGGAAGAGTGCTGTCCCGCAACACAGATTGCGGCGCGACAGGGGGGCTTTTGCCCGGCCGGCGTCGCCAATCCGCCGGTCATCACGCAATGGTCGACGTTCCTTCACCACGCTCTCGCCTGCTGAAGCCCCAAGGGGAGTTTTGGAATAGTTCTAGATCATTGACAGGCCGAGGGCCCCGGGCTAAGGTTAAAGGATCAGCCGACATATCGATCGGGTCTGAGGAGGTCACCATGGTGTGGAAGACGCCGAAAATCGTCGAAATCGCGGTGGGCATGGAGATCAATTCCTACGCCTGCGCGGAAATCGCATAAGACGTTACCACTTCGGCCCCTCTTGGGGGCACCGGCTTAGCGGCCGCGCCGAGGGACGGTGGTTCCCAGCGCGGCCGCAGCTGTTATGATCTGGCGTGACATAGGCTTCTGCGCCGATGCGCGGCGCTTGCGTGTGGCCGCTATCCGCCGACCCAGGGCTGGGAGCGCATGAACCGTCCGGAGCCACCTCTCGCACTTCTGGCGGAACTCAGCCATCGCTGCCCGCTGCAGTGCCCCTATTGCTCCAACCCGCTCGAGCTCGAGCGCGGCAGCAGCGAGATCGACACTGCGACCTGGCAGCGCGTGCTGAGCGAGGCGGCGTCTCTCGGCATCCTTCAGGTGCATTTCTCCGGCGGCGAGCCGACCGTCCGCCGCGACCTCGCCGCGCTGGTGCGCCACGCCAGCAGCGTCGGCCTCTACAGCAACCTCATCACCTCGGGCGTGCTGACGCACCCGGCGCAGTTCGATGCGCTGGTCGAGGCCGGCCTCGAGCATGTGCAGCTCAGCATCCAGGACGCCGACGCCGCCAATGGCGATCGCATCGCCGGCCTGGCCGGCGCCCAGGCGAAGAAGCGCGCCTTTGCCGCGCTGGTGCGCCAGGCCGGGCTGCCGCTCACCATCAACGCCGTCGTGCATCGCCAGAACCTGGAACATCTGCCGCGCATGATCGAGCTCGCGGTCGAGCTGGGCGCCGCCCGGATGGAGGTCGCTCACGTCCAGTATTACGGCTGGGCGCTGGTCAACCGCGACGCGCTGCTGCCGACGCGCGAGCAGCTCGACCAGGCGACGGCGGCGGTCGAGGCGGCGCGGGCGCGGCTCAAGGGCGTCCTGATGATCGACTATGTCGTGCCCGACTATTACGCGCACCGCCCGAAGGCGTGCATGGGCGGCTGGGGGCGGCGCTTCCTCAACGTGACGCCGGCCGGGAAAGTGCTGCCGTGCCACGCCGCCGAGAGCCTGCCCGGCTTCGATTTCCCCTCGGTGCAGGAATCGAGCCTCGCCGACATCTGGTACGAGGCCGAGGCGTTCCGGCGCTATCGCGGCACCGACTGGATGCCGCAGCCCTGCCGCGGCTGCGAGCGGCGCGAGATCGACTGGGGCGGCTGCCGCTGCCAGGCCTTCGCGCTGACCGGCGATGCCGGCCGCGTCGATCCGGCTTGCGCGCTGTCGCCGGACCATCACCTGCTCGATGTCGCCCGGCGCCAGGCGCAAGCGCCCGACCCGGCCCTGGTCTATCGCCGCATCGGCGGCATGCCGGCAGCGGTGGCGGTCGGCGAAGCGAAGGGAGAGCGGGCATGAGGCGCAGACCCGCGATGGTGCTGCTGCTCGGGGTGGTCGCCGGCTTGGGCCTCGCAGCGCCGGCGTCCGCCGAGATGGACGAGACGGCGCGCCAGGCGCGCTGGGACGAGCTGCGCCATGCCATTTTCGGCGACCACGCGGTGAAGGACGGCGGCGCGCTGGTGCGCATCGAGGCGGCCGAGCGCGCCGAGGATGCGGCGATCGTGCCGGTGACGATCGCGCTGGCCGCGCCGATCCAGCAGCGGGTGCGCACCCTCTATTTCGTCATCGACGACAATCCCTCGCCGCTGGCCGCGGTGTTCCATTTCGGCGCGGCAGCCGAGCCGCGCGCCGTGTCGACGCGCGTGCGCATCGACGACTACACCTACCTGCACGCCGTGGCCGAGCTCGACGACGGCACGCTCTATGCCAGCCGGCGCTTCATCAAGGCCGCCGGCGGCTGCTCGGCGCCAGCCTCGGCCGACCCGTCCGCGGCGCTGGCGCGGCTCGGCAAGATGAAGCTCGCCTTCCAGGGCACGCCGCAACTCGGCGCTCCCGTGACGGCGCAGCTGCTGATCAGCCATCCCAACAGCTCCGGGCTGCAGATGGACCAGGTGACGCGAAACTACATCCCCGCCAACTTCATCCAGCAGGTGCGCGTGACCTATGCCGGCGAGCCCGTCCTGACGGTCGATTCCGACATCGCTCTGAGCGAGGATCCGAGCATCCGCTTCGCCTTCCTGCCGCGCAAAGCCGGCGAGCTGCAGGTCGAGGTCGATGACAGCAGCCAACGCCATTTCATGCAGCGCTGGCCGCTCGCCGCGGCGACGGATTAGACCGCCGCCGCAACGCCAAGCGGCCTTTTCTTCGTGGCCCCTCGCGGCAATGGCGGACTCGGCGAATCCGGGTCGCGCGCCAAGCCGCCGCGCTATTCAAAGCATTTCAAATTGGCTTCGGCCTGCGCCTGGTGCAGCTGCTCGATCGCCTGCTTCAGCTGCGGCGGGTCGCGGAACAAGCCGACGCGGCCGCCGACGCCGCCGCCGGCTTGCATGCTGAGCGCGGTCTCCGCCTGCTCGTACTGCGCAAAGGGCATGAGGCCGGCGATCTCATCGATGGCGCAGGAGCATTTGAGCAGCGCCACGCGCGTGTTGCCGTTGGCCGCCATGCAGCCGAGCACATAATCGGCGCGGTCGGCGGTCGGGTAGTCGTTGGTCGCGGCCGGGCTCGCCGGCGCCGCCGCCAGGATCAGCAGCGCCGCCGCGGCGGCGATGCGGCACGCGTCACGGCTTTTCATCATGCGCGCCCGAATAGGTCATCGACTCCTCGAACGCGCTCGGCGCGGCCGATTTCCCCGCCGCCGTGCTGATCTGGTAGAGCGTGCCGGGCACGGCATCGCACAGGATGAAGTGGTATGTCCTGTCGGCGACGCCGGGGAAGCGCTCGACCATCGCGTCGTTGCGGAACGGCGTGATGGTGATCTCGGTGCCGCTCTGCTTGCGGCCGTCGACCGTGACCTCCACCGGGTGCATCTCGGCGCCGTCCACGAACGCCCGGCGAATGCGGTTGCGGAAATAGGTCGCGGCGCCGCCGGTCGCCTGGCGCATCTCGATCACGTCGTGCTCGAGGAAAAACATCAGCAGCGGATTGCCGTGAAAGCCGTTCACCGGCGGAAAATTCATCTGGCGCTCGCCGCTGAGGAAATCGACCGCGACGTCCTTGCCGCCATCCTCATGGATTTCGCGGATGTTCGCGCTGACCTTGTCGACGTAGTCGCCCGACCCGCCGCGATGCTCGAACGCGTAGTCGAGCCGCTCCGGCTTGGTGATGCTCTTCATGTGGTCGCTCTCGAACAGCGCGATCTGCGCCGGGCTCAGCGGCTGATCCTCGGCATGCGCAGCCCTGACACAGCCCAGCACCAGCGCGGCGCCGATCAACGCAATGTGAATACCGGTTCGCCTTCCCATTCCGCCATTCCCGTCCGTGGTTTCGCCGAATCGCAGCGCGATGCGCTGCCGGTCCCGCGGCATCATACCGAACGATTCCGGCGGATGAAAAGCGCCGCGCTCCCTGCGTCCCGATGCCCAACACGTCGGTTGCGGCCCCAACGGCCCCGCTTAGCGGAGTGTTAAGGATGCTGTGCCAGGATGGGACAATAGGGGCAAGCTTTAGGAAACGGACATGGTTGAGCTCGTCCTGGTTTTCTGCCTGCTCTCGTCGCCCTCCTCCTGCCAGGAGGAGAGGCCGTCCTTGGAGCAGATGTCGTTGACCTCGTGCCTCGTCCAAGGCCAGCAATACGCCTCGGACTGGCTGGCCGACCACCCGAAATGGGTGCTGTCGCGCTGGCGCTGCGAGCAGAACATACCGCGCCAGCGCGCGTCCTGAGGATCGCCCCGATGGCCGCCCCAGGCGGTTGCCATCGATCGGGCCATCGGGCATCCTGTCGCGCATGACGACGTCATGGATGCTCGCTGACGCGCTTGGCCTGCAGCGGAAACCGGAGCGGCAGGTTTCGGTCTACCGCATGTTCGTGCGCGATCTCGTGCTGCCCTTCCGCATCGGCATCTACGACTACGAGCGCAAGGCGCCGCAGCGGGTGCGCGTCAACGCCGAGGTGCTGGTGGAGAGCGCCGCGGCGGAGGACGATTTCGGCCGCGTCGTCAATTACGAGACCATCGTCGACGGCATCCGCGCGCTGGCGCAGGGCGAGCACATCAACCTGGTGGAGACGCTGGCCGAGCGGATCATCGATCTCGCCATGACCGATCCGCGCGTCGCTGCCGTACGCGTCTCGGTCGAGAAGCTCGACGTCTACCCCGATGCCGAAAGCGTCGGTGTCGTCTTGAAGCGCCGCCGGAAGCCGCCCGCCGGCGGCTGATGGCCGTCATCGTCAAGCTGGGCGGCAGCCTCGCCGCGGCGGGAACGCTCAGGACGTGGCTCGCCGTCATCCTCGCGCAGGGCGGCGGCCGCTGCGTCATCGTTCCCGGCGGCGGCGATTTCGCCGAGTGTGTGCGCGCCGCCCAGCATCGCCTCGGCTTTTCCGATCGCACGGCGCATCGCATGGCGCTGCTCGCCATGCAGCAATACGCGCTGCTGCTGACGGAGCAGGCGCCCGCCTTGCGCCTTTGCGAGAACGACGCGCAGATCACCGCCGCCCTGGCGGAAGGCGGCATTCCGCTGTGGCTGCCGAGCCGCATGGTCGAGGCCGACCCCGCGATTGCCGAAAGCTGGGACGTCACCTCGGACAGCCTGGCCGCGTGGCTCGCGCATCGCCTCGGCGCCGCGCGGCTGGTGCTGGTGAAATCCGCGCCCGCGCCGGGCCCGCCGCTGTCGCCCGAGCGGCTGGCGGCGCTGGGGCTCGTCGACCCTGCATTCCCGGCCTATGCGGGCCGAGCCGGCATTCCCGTCGCCTATTGCGGGCCGGGCGAGGCGGCGCGGCTCGCGGAGCAGATTGGATTGGGCTAGCATCGGCCGATGGTTGCTCGGGAAACCCGAATCCTACCGTCGACGGCCGAGCGCGAACATGGCGTGATGCGGCGGCTCGCATGTCCGGCCACACCCTTTTCCTGACCGGCCATCTCGCGGAACAGCGGCTGCGCAATGTCCTGGGCGGGCTGGGCGCGCTCGATTTCTCCTGGACGGTGCACGACATCGGCGTGCAGGTCGCCGCGCTGATGACGGCGGAGCTGATCCGCCGGCGCTTGCCCAAGGACGCGCTCGGCGCCGACCGCGTCGTCGTTCCCGGCTATTGCCAGGGCGATCTCGCGGCGCTCGGCGACGATTTCCAGGTGCCGTTCGAGCGCGGCCCGACCGACCTCCACGACATCCCCGCCTATCTCGGGCGCGAGGGCGACAGCGTCGATCTGAGCCGACACGCCGTGCGCATCTTCGCCGAGATCGTCGATGCGCCGAAGCTTTCGCTCGCGGCCATCGTCGAGCGCGCGCGTCGTTTCGCCGCCGAGGGCGCCGATGTCATCGATCTCGGCTGCCTGCCGGACACGCCTTTCCCGCAGCTCGAGGAGGCGGTCGCGGCGGTGAAGGGGCTCGGGCTTCCCGTCAGCGTCGATTCCGCCGACGCCAGCGAGCTCCGGCGCGGCGATCGCGCCGGCGCCGATTTCGTGCTCAGCCTCAACGAAGCCACCCTCGATCTTGCCGAGGAGATCGCGGCAACGCCGGTGATCATCCCCGCGCCGGCGGGCGACCTCGATTCCCTCTGCCGCCCCGCGGAACGGCTGCGCCGGCTCGGGCGCCCGTTCATCGCCGATGCCGTGCTCGACCCGATCCCGTTCGGCTTCACCGCGTCGCTGCTGCGCTATGCCGAGCTGCGGCGTCGCTTGCCGGAAGAGCGCATCCTCATGGGCACCGGCAATGTCACCGAGCTGACCGATGCCGATACGACGGGGATCAACGCGCTGCTGTTCGGCATCATCGCCGAGCTCGCCATCAGCGACGTGCTGGTGGTGCAGGTGAGCCCGCATTGCCGCCGCGCCATCCGCGAATCCGACCGCGCGCGCCGCCTCATGCACGCGGCGAGCAGCCTGCGGCGCCTGCCGGTCGGCATCGATACGAGCCTGATGGCGCTGCGCGACCGCCGGCCCTATGCCAGCACGCCGGCCGAGATCGCCGAGACCGCCGCGCAGATCCGCGACCGCAACTTCCGCATCGAGGTCGCCGCCGACGGCATCCACCTCTACAACCGCGACCAGCATCGCGTGGCGCAGAGCGCCTTCGAGCTGTTCCCCAAGCTCGGCGTCGAGGAGGACGGCGCGCACGCCTTCTATCTCGGCGTCGAGCTGGCGCGAGCCGAGATCGCCTGGCAGCTCGGCAAGCGCTACGTGCAGGACGAGACTCTGCGCTGGGGCAACGCGGTCGATGCGCCGTCGACCGCGCATCGCGCGCCCGGCCCGACCCTCGAGGCGCGCCAGAAGCGGCGCCGTCCGGAGCCGTGAGCGTGGCGCCATGATCATCGAGAGCATCATCACGACGCTCGCAGCGGATGGCGCGGCGCATATCGCGCCCATGGGCGTGATCTGGCGCGACGAGCACCCGATCCTGGCGCCGTTCCGCCCGTCGACGACCCTCGACAACCTCATGCACAGCGGCTGCGCCGTCATCAATCATACCGACGACGTGCGCGTCTTCGCCGGCTGCCTCACCGGACGCCGCGATTGGCCGCTCACGCCGGCGGAGCGGATCGACGGGCGGGTGCTGCAGGCAGCGCTTGCCCATCAAGAGTTGACGGTCGACCGCATCGAGGATGATGAGCTGCGGCCGCGCTTTCATTGCCGCGTCGTCCACGAGGCGACGCATGGGGCGTTCCGCGGCTTCAACCGGGCGCAGGCCGCCGTGATCGAGGCCGCCATCCTCGTGAGCCGGCTTCACCTTCTGCCGCGCGACAAGGTCGAGCGCGAGATCGCCTATCTCGCGATCGCCGTGAGCAAGACCGCCGGCCCGCGTGAGCGCGAGGCGTGGGAATGGCTCGCGGCGCGGATCGGCGCGTTCTACCGCGATGCCACCGCGGAGCGCGCGCGATGACCAGGCTGCTGGCGAGCGTCCGAACCCCCGGCGAGGCGCGGCTCGCGCTCGCCGGCGGCACCGACATCATCGACCTCAAGGAGCCGGCGCAGGGCGCGCTGGGCCGCCTGCCCGACGCAACCATCGCCGCCATCCTGCGTGCCGTCGCCGGGCGCCGCCCGACCAGCGCCACCATCGGCGATATGCCGCTCGCACCGGAGCCGGTGCTGGCGGCCGTGCGCGCCATGGCCGCCACCGGCGTCGACATCGTCAAGCTCGGCATTTTCGCCGGCGACGCCGAGGCGACGCTGGCGGCGCTCGGCGCGGCCGCGCGCGACGGCGTCCGCCTGGTCGCCGTGCTGTTCGCCGACCGCGCGCCCGATCTTTCTCTCGTCGCGCGCTGCGCCGCCGCCGGATTCTACGGCGTGATGCTCGACACGGCAGACAAATCCGCCGGCCCGCTCACGCGACACCTCGCCGAGACCGCGCTGGCGCGCTTCATCGCCAGCGCGCGCCGACAGGGGCTGCTCGCCGGGCTCGCCGGCTCGCTCGCCGCGGCCGACGTACCGCGGCTGCTGCCGCTGCGGCCGGACTATCTCGGCTTCCGCTCGGCGCTCACCGCGGGCGGCCGGAACGCGCCGCTCGACGCTGCCGCGCTGGCGCGGCTGCGCGCCATGCTCGACGGCGCGGCGCCCGACAGCAAGGCAACCGCCACCGCCGGCGCAGCATCCGCCGCCGCGGCCGCCAGCGCGCCATCTGACGCATCGATGATGTCCTCGAAGCCGCGGTAAGGCCGCGCGAGCCGCCGCGCCAGCGCTTGCGCGAGGAAGCGGCCGACGCCCGCACCGATCAGCGGCGCCTCGATCGGCAGCGCGGCCGCGGACAGCACGCGCGCCGCCGCCTCCTGCAGCTGCCGCAGCTGGCGGCCGGCGATATAGCGCGCGAGCGCGCGCCACGTCTCTTCGGGCGCGGCCGATGCGTCGCGCCCGACCATCCGCGCCAGGCGCGCGCAACTCTCGCCGAGCGATTTGCCGCGGCCGTCGGCCGTCGCGTGCTGGTCGGCATGCGCCGGCAGCTCGCCGGTCAGCCGATAGACATCGGCCATCGTGGCGAAATGCTCGGCCATCACGCCGCTGCGCACGCCATCGATCTCGACCTGCCGCACCACCGCCATGACCGGCGTCCGCACAACGCCGCGATAGACGAGCTCATCGCAGGCGAGCCGCGCGGCATCGTCGCTAGCGCGCGCCAGGATCGCGCCGCCGCGCAGCGGCACGATGTCTGTCGTGGTGCTGCCGACATCGACGAAGAGCGCGTCGCCGATTTGCGTCGCAATGAGTCGCGCGCTGGCATGCCAATTGGCCGAGGCGACGCGCGCGGGATTTTCGGCGGCACTCTCCGCGGAAAGAAAAGCGCCGTCGCTCGCATAGACGGCGATGGCGGTACCATCGAGACGCTGCGCCACCGTTGCGAGGATGGCGCGCACGCCGCTGGCGCGATCGGGAAAGATGTCGGCGAGCTCGCCGGTCATCGTCAGGGCGTGGCGGTCGGGCGCCGGCCAGCCGGCGAGCCCGTCCTCCATCGCCGCGGCAAGACGGTCGACGCCTTGCCACAACGCGCACGGCACCTGCCGCAGCGCCAGCACCTTGCCGTCGCGCACACGCGCCAGCTTCAAATGCGCGCCGCCGATGTCCCAGCCGATGATCTCCATCACCCCCTCGGCACGATGATGTCGACGGGACGCGGCGCGAGCGGTCGGATCAGCGCGCGCAGCTTCTGCTTGCGCAGCGCCAGCACCAGGCCTGCCGGATTGAGGCCCAGGCTCTCGGCCAGCCCGACATAAGAGGTGGTGAGGCGCGGGTTGATCTCGATCACCGCCGCGCCGTCCGGCCCGTCGACCACATCGACGCCGACATAGCCCCACAGCCCCGGCAGCGACGCGGCGACGCGCGCGGCCAGCGTCTCGAGCGCCGGCCGCCGCGCCTCGGCGCCGCCGATTGTGCCGCCGCGATAGGCGAAGACGCCGCCCTCGCAGCGCACGTGCTGGACATTGCACGACAGCAGCCAGCACGCGCCGTCCTGCATCAGCAGCGAGAGGCTGAGCGGCGTTCCCGGCACGAACGCCTGCACCGCGACATTTCCTTCGCGATGATGCTCCTGCCACCGCGCGAGCGCGGCGCGGTCCGGCAGGAAATGCGTGTCGATTGCGCCGGCGCCGTCATCGGGCTTCACCACCCAGCCATGGGTGCTCGCGGGCGGCGCCTCGCCGAGCCGCGCGGTCGGCGCAACCGGCACTCCCGTGCGAGCCAGATGCGCCGCGGTCGCATGCTTGCTGCGGGCGATGGCGAGGGCAGCGCCGCTGGTATTGAGGACGGGTCGACGGTGGCGCAGCGCCAGCGCGGTGACCTCCTCGAGGATGCCGCTCGTCTCCGGCGCGATCGGCCATACCGCGTCGCAGCGCGCGATCAGCTCGCCCCACGCGGCCCATAAATGCTCCGGGTTGACGGCGCGGATATCGCCGGCGACGTCGTCGAGCCGGATCGCCGGATCGCGCGCGACGACGACCTCGATTCCGGGCAGGCGCGACAGGTCGCCGGCGAGCGCGCGCACCATCATCGCGCCCTCCGCGATCACCGATGCCGGAGCGGCGCATTCTCGCCACCCGCCGGCTGTGACATACTCGAACGCGAAGATCCGCAATTCGCACCTCCGATGGCGCCGTTCGCGATTGTCCCGGTACTCGATCTCAAAGGCGGCCAGGTGGTTCATGCCCGCGCCGGCGAACGGTCGCGCTACATGCCGATCCGCTCGACGCTCGCCGCGGGCAGCGAGCCTGACGCCGTGCTCGATGGCCTGCTGTCGCTGGCGCCCTTTCGCCGCGTTTATATCGCCGATCTCGACGCCATTGAAGGACAGGGCGACCACCGCCCGCTGATCGCCGCGCTGGCGCGCCGATATCGCGGCGTCGCGTTCTGGCTCGATGGCGGGTTCGCCGGCGCGGCGCAAGCCGCCGCCCTTGCCGACACCGCGGTGCCGGTGCTGGGCAGCGAGAGCCTGTCGGACGAGCAAGCACTGATCGAGGCGGTGAGCCGGCTGGGCTCGGCGAAGTGCGTCCTGTCGCTCGACTATCGCGGCGACCGTTTCGTCGGCCCCGCGGCGATCGAGGCGCGGCCCGAGCTCTGGCCGGACCAGGTCATCGCCATGACGCTGAGCCGGGTCGGCAGCGGCGCCGGCCCGGACACGAGCCGTCTCGCCGCCTTGCAGCGGATCGCCGGCGCGCGGCGTCTCTTCGCCGCGGGCGGCGTGCGCGACGCCGCCGACCTCGATCGATTGGCGGCGATGGGGCTGGCCGGCGCGCTGGTGGCGAGCGCGCTGCATGACGGCCGCCTCACCGCGGCGGCCCTGGCGGCGTTCGACCAGCGCGGTCCCTAGCGCCGTTTGATGCTCTTCGGACGCGCCACATCCCTCCCTCTGCCGCGGCGGAGGGAGGGGGCGCAGGCTCGGTGATGGGTTAGTGCCGACTCACTTATGCGCGGCGAACGGATGCGCGACCTTGTCGCGCTGCTCCAGTACCTGACGCGCGTTCGGCTCGCCGGCGACCGCGCGCTTGATGGAGAGCTTCGTCGCCTCGTAATTGAAATCCTGGATCTTCTGGTCGTTGCTCGCTTCCCAGTGGATGAAGACGCCGACGCAGATGAACAGGTCGTCGGCCTCGGCCACCGGGATGGTGCCGTCCTTGACGCAGTCGGCGACGGCCGTGGCGACCCCGCGCTGCGCCGGGCCGAACATCTGCACCGCCTGCTTGGCGCTCTTGATGGTGACTTTGTTGAACATCACCGTACTCGGCTTGCACATCAGGTTGGGGCCGATGACCGCGAGCAGTCCGTTGACGCCTTCGCGCTGGCTGGTGAGCGTGTGGCAGAACGCGGTTTCCGCGGGGCTGCCGCGCGGCCCGATGATCAGATCGATGTGGGCGACCTCATTGCCGTCTCCGACCAGCGCTTCACCGACCATCACCTTCGTAACCTTGGCCATGACATCACTCCCTTTTGTGTGTTTTGTGGAGGTCACGTTCGGCAGGCCCGTGGCTGCCTTGCGCTCGTGAATCCTCCGCGAGCATATCCCCGCAAGCCAGGGCAAGCAAGCTCGCGACCGTAAGATCGGCGGAGCTGCCGGGATTGATGCCGCGCGACTTCAGCCCCGCGTCGAACGCGACAAGCTCGGCGATCGTGCGCTTGTCGCGCGCACCGTCGTCGAGGCGAGCGGCGAGCGCCGCCGCCTCGCCGCGCACCGCCTCGGCGATGTCGGCGCCGTGCTTGCGCAGGATATGGCTGTCGGCGAACGCCGCGAGAAAATCCATGTAGACGCGCGTTGCTGCCCACTCGGCGGGATCGCCGCTGCGCCGCGCCAGGCGCAGCCGGTGCACGCCGATCGCGAACACGTCGTCATAGTCGCCGGCATACTGGCGCGCGATGCGATCGCGATCCGCGGCGAGCGCCATCGCCTGCCGCAGGCCGATGGTGGGCGCCTGCTGCACATCCTGCGCATCGGCACGGCCGAGCCCGGCGGGATCGGCCAGGCGGATCGCCGCATAGGCCGCCGCCGCATCGGCGACGGTGAGTCCGGCGAGCGTCGCCGCGAGCGCCGGCCGCAATTGCCCGGCCGCGGCGTGCTCGGCGGCGGCCAGCAGCGGCGCCGCCAGGAGCACGATGCCGAGATTGGTGTTGCAGCCGACCGCGGCGTGGGTCGCCGCAATCGCCGCGCGGATGCGCTCGCCGACGGGGGCGCCCGGCTCGGACAGCGGCGGCGCCGAGGCGAGCGCGCTGGCCTCGAACTGCGCCACGGTCATGCCGTGGCCCTCGCTGCGCCTATGCACGTTGCCGGGCTTGAGCGCGCGCAGCTCGAGCCGGCAGGCATCGAGGTAGGCGCGCTGCAAGGCGTCCCTGCGCCGCATGGCGCGCTCAGCCGATGCGGGCGAGGACATGCGCGGCGAGCTTTGCCGCAAGGTCGCAAGGGGCGACGCCCTGCAGGCCCTTCCACGCCGGCATGGAGTTCACCTCGAGCACCAGCAGCCTCCCCTCCGCGTCCTCGATCAGATCGACGCCGGCGTAATCGGCGCCGACCGCCGCCGCCGCGGCGATGCTGTGCGCCGCGACATCGCCCGCGGCGCCGACCGCCTCGCAACGCGCGCCGCGGCGCACATTCGTCACCCAGCTGCTGCCGTGGCGGAGCATGGCGGCGACCGGCTCGCCGCCGATCACCATGACGCGGAAATCGCGCCAGCCCGCGTCGCGCCCGACGAAGCGCTGCAGGTAGTGCACGCCGGCATACTGCTCGACCGGCGGCGACGGTTCGCCCTGGCGCAAGCGCATGAGGCCCCGCCCTTGCGAGCCGAACAGCGGCTTCGCCACGAGCTCGGCCGCCGCGGCGGCGCGCCAGCGCTCGGCCTGCGCCGCGCTCTCGCTGGCCAGCGTCGGCGGCGTCGCGATGCCCGCCCGGTGCAGCAGGAAGCTGGTCATGGATTTGTCGACGCAGCGCTCGATGGCGCGCGCATCGTTGACCACGGGCACGCCGAGGCGGCCGAGCGCGTGCAGCAACCCCAGGCGCAACGTCACCTGCTCGAACGTGCCGGCGGCGATGGTCCGCACCAGCACGGCGTCGGGCAGCGCATCGGCGAAGCCGGGCATGACGATGCCGGTGCCGCCCTCGCCGAGGATGAAGGCGCAATCGCGCAGCGACAGCACCGAAGCGGCGGCGCCGCGCTTGGCGAATGCCGCCGCCAGTCGCCGCGTGTGCCAGTCGGGCCCATCGACGAGGATCGCGACGCGGCGCGCCATGCTCACGCGTCGGCGGCGAAGGACCGCGCCAGGATCGCCGGATCGAGCCGGCCGCGGCGGAAGCTCCGGCCGCTGTCGAGCGCGGTCACCTGGACGATGCCCGGGCTGAACAGCATCGGATCGATCTGGTAGAAATCGCCCTTGTAGGCCGCGAAGGTCTCGGCAAAGGGCCGCCCGTAATCGCGGCTGGCGCCGCTCGGCAAATTGTCCGCCAGCGTCTTCGCCTCGGCCTCCGGCCCGCCGACGAAGAGCTGCACCGTGCCGCCATAGAGGATCGCGTCGTTGGTGCGTCCCATCGCCTGCACGAAATCGGGCGCAGGCGGCGGCAGCGGCGCCGCGCCGAGCCCATCGACGATGCGCTCCAGCGGGAATTTGAGCGCGTGCGCCTTGTGCAGCGCGACCTCGAGCGAGCGCGCAGCGATCTGCACGGCGCCGGCGAGGCTTTGCGTCGGCGTCATGATCACCGTCAGATGGTCGGGCGCGACGCCGCAATCATCAGCGACTTTCTGCAGCAGCGCCGAGGGCGGCGAGCGGTCGACCTCGAGGACGAGCGTGGCATCGGTGAAGCGGTCGCGGTAGCCGAGCTCCGCGAACAGCTCCTCCTTGCCGGCGAGACTCCGCCCCGGGCCCGAGCCCAGCGCGAAGAAGCGCTCGTGCTTCAGGCTCCAGCCGGCATACTGGCTGCCCAGACAAGCGAGCACGGGATCGGCGGTATGCACCGTCACCAGCCACGGCCAGGCCTCGCCCGCGGCGGCACCCACGGCGACGCGGCCGAGTCCGCCGAGGCAGATCTCGGCGACGCGCCGTCCCGCCTCGATGCCGCCGGGCGCGTCGATGCCGGCATCGACCAGCGTGGCGCCGGAAGCATCGCGCGTCACCCCGAGCCGCAACGCGCTGGCGTCGCACAGCAGCGCGGCGACGAGCGGCGCGCAGAGCTCGTTGATGCTGGGTCGCGGCGGTGGCTTTGGCATGATCGCTCTCCCATTGACCGCGGCGGCGCTGCGGTCAGGCGTGAGGATACCGGTACGCCGCGAGTTGCGCGAGCAAGCGGGCGCCGCGGCGCTCGGCATGGGCGCGCGCCGCGATCGCCGTCGCCGCCCGCGCCCGAACCGTGCACACCGGCTCACCGCGATCGATGACGGTGCCGGCGGTGCCGCGATCCGCGGTCCAGGCCGGCCAGGTCATCGCCGGCGGTATGACGATTCGGTCCGACGCGTAGATAACGGCGGCAGCGCGCGTTTCGGCAGGGGCGTCGTGCGAAATCGACGGCAGCCGCCCGGCCACCGCGTCGAGGTGCAGCTGCCACAAGGAGAGGCCGCCGAGACCGTCGAAGATGTCGAGCGTCGCACCCGGGCGCGGATTGACCTCGATGACATGGAAGCGCTCGCCATCGACGAGCAGGTCGAGGCTGTTGAGCCCGACCAGGCCAAGCGCCGCAGTGATTGCTTGGCACGCCGCCTCGATCCCTGCGCCGAGCGCCGGCGACAGACGCACCGGGCCGGCGCAGCCGCCATAGCGGAACGGCGATGCCGCATCGCCCGCCGCCCATTGCTCGGTGAAGCCGATCACCTGCGCCGAGCGCCCGTCGGCGAGAAACGCCGCCGATACCGCCCGCCCGGCGACGCGGCGCTGGAAGTAAGCGCCGGCGCGAGCGGCGGCCGCGCCGGCCGGCGCGATGTGCCTGCCGCCGGACCCGCCGACCGGCTTGATGAGCCAATCATCACCGCCGGGCGGCGCGCGCGTGGTCGGCGGATGCGGCAGGCCGAGGCGCGCGAGCACAGCGGCAAACGCCAGCGGATCCTTTGCCGCCGCGACGGTCTCGGGCCGATTGCCGAGCAGCGGCACGAGCCCTGCGATTTCGCCGATCAGCGCCGGATCGTGCTCGAAGCCCGCGCCATAGACGAGCCCGCGCACGTCGCCGGCGAGCCGCGCCGCCGCCGCAAGCACGGCGTCGCGCGCGAAGCCGTGCGGCCCGCGCGGCACCGCGAAGCAAGCCTCCGCGTGTCGCGCCGTGTCGCGGTCGGCGAAGAGGTCGAGCACGATGGCGCGCTCGCCGGCGCGGACCGCGGCCGCGGCGAGGGCGCGGCCGGACAGCGCGGCGATGAGCGCCGGTTGCACGCTACGCGACGAAGTCGAGCGCGGCGCGGTAGGCATCGCGGAAATCGAAACGCTGCGCCTTCTTGCCTTCGGCGATGCGCTGCAGCAGCGCGTGCTGCACGCGGAACTTGATGTTGCCGATGGCGAGCGCGCCGATGCCGACGCCCGGCGTGCTCGCGAGCGGCGCGCCGTCGGCCTTGACGTCGACGCCCTCGATGCCGAGCGGCGGCACCGCGTTGATGTCGGCGGCCACCTTGAGACGCGGCGCGGCGCGCAACTCGGCCGCCGAGAGGATCTGCACCCCGGCCCTGCCCGCGGCGAGCACCACGTCGCAATCCCCAAGCACGGCGCGGCGGGCGGCTTCGGTGCTGCCGTCGGCGACGGCGAAGGGGCGGCCGAAGCGCTTCCGGAAGACCTCGGCCTTGGCTGGGACGACGCCGCTGTGATCGTGGGCGACCAGCGTCACGTTGGCGCCCGCTTCCGCGGCGATGACGCCGACGATGCCGCCGACGATGCCCTTGGCGCCGAACACCGCGACATTGGCCCCGGCCAGATTCGCGTTCTGCGCCTTGAGCCGGCGCTCGACGCACGCCACCATCGCTCCCGCCGTGGTGAACGCGCCCGAGGGATCGGCGAAGATCGAGGTCTCGAACGGCGGAAACATCGCGCGCTTCGCCGCCTCCATCATGTCGAGCGCGAGCAGCGCGTCGCGCCCGCCGATGAAGAGGCAGGTCTTCGGCGCGTCAGGCGGCGCGCGCGAGAACATCGCGTCCTGCGCCAGTCCGGTGATGTCGTTCAAACCGATATTGGTGTAGCTCGCGGTGACGAAGCCGGCATCGACGGCCATGTTGACGTCGAAGGGGCTCACGTTCGCGAGCGGCGTGAGGAAGTGGAGGATGCGCGGCTTGTCCATGGCTCGCTCTCCTATTCGCTGGCGAGAACGGTGATGTCGGCGCCGCGATTGCGTCCGCCGACGATGCGGAATTCGAGGTTGCGCCGTGCGCCGAAGCGGTCGCCGGCTGCTTTCGCCACGGCCTCGGCATGCGCGGCGGAATCGAGCAGGGCGAAGCCCGTGGGGCCCCAGGACGACTGGCCGATGCCGAGGATGCCCTGGGCGTGCAGCCACGCCAGAGCCTCGGCGACGCCGGGGCTGCTGAAGCGCCCGTTCTGCGCCACGCTGAAATAATCGCCGAGAAGCTGCTGGATTTCGCCCAACGCCGACGCTACGGCGGCAAAGTCGCGCTCGGCCAATCCCGGCAGGAGCCGCAGCACCAGCACGCGGCAGAGCCGGCCGGCGAGCGCCTCGGGAAAATCCGGCAGCTTGCCGAAAGCAGCCGCTTCGCCGCTGCCGTGCAAGCCCTGCCGGGCCGGGTCGAGGATCAGCAGCACGCGCCAGTCCGCGGGGAAGGCGAGCCGCGCAATCACCGGTGCCGGCTCCGCGCCCGGGCCGAGCCCGCCATCGACGAGGAAGCCGCCGCTGTCGAAGGCGCCGATGCCGATGCCGGAACGGGCGCCGCGACCGATCGCCTTGGCGAGGTCGGCGGTGGTGACGCGCGCGCCTTGGACGCGGGCGAGCGCCGCGGCAACGGCCAGGCCGAGCTGCGTGCCGGAGCCGAAGCCGGCATGCTTCGGACTCGCCTCGTCGATGGTGATGCGCGCTCCCGGCGGAAGGTCGAGCGCCCTCGCCGCCTGGTCGAGGTAGCGCAGCGCGCGCGCCGCGCCGGGTCCGCTCGCTGCCGGCGCGGGCGCCGACGCCATGCGCAGCCGCGTCCCGAAACCGTCGATCGTCAGCCCCAGCCCGCCGAAGCGGCGGCCGAGCCCGCCATTGAGATCGAGGAAGCCGAGATGCAGGCGCGCCGGCGCGAAGACGACCACTTGCGCGGCCCGATCCCCCCGTCCGGTGTCCGCGCGTTCGGTGGCGGAGCTGTTGCTTGGCATCGCGTTTACGATAGACTGAAAGACTCGGTGAAATAAACAGC
>Ga0073928_10004492_pt1 | contig 20587 bp, 15 predicted proteins | sample PaiPotPPA55metaG_FD_76969 | JGI IMG/M metagenome (GOLD analysis project Ga0073928, IMG submission 76969) | Iron sulfur acid spring bacterial and archeal communities from Banff, Canada, to study Microbial Dark Matter (Phase II) - Paint Pots PPA... ...
CCTTGTCGCCCAGTTTGTAGCCAAGCGCCGTGAAGTCGGTGCCTTGAATATCCGTGATCAAGCTGCCGTAAGGATCGTCAAGCCCGATCACGGCTCCTGTGATTCCTTTGTTTTCGATCGTGGCAGCTCGCGGACTCAAGCGCACGAGGTCCTTTACGGCTCCTCCTGCCATCGTCCAGTCTTCCCCCGCCGCAAGATGCGCCGCTGCCGGCGAAAAAATGTCTCGGCCATGGAACGTGGACGAGACGTTCGCGCCGATCATCCAGGCCGTATTCGTGATCTGGTGCGCTCCCTCGATGCCATCGCGGTCGGCCACGGGTGTGATCAGCCCGTTGTCGGGGAGAACGAAAAACTGGCCTTTGTTCGACTTCACAACCACGGCTTTCCGCGATGTCCCTACCCCGGGATCGACCACCACGAGGAACACGGTGCCGGCTGGATAGTACGGCGTCACTCCGGCCAGAAATCGGGAGGCTTCTTCGATCGAGTACGGCGTCACTTGGTGCGTGATGTCCATGATGCGTGCGTTTGGCGCGATGCCGAGGATCACCGCCTTGCAGATGGCCACGGCGTCGTTCGCCGTACCGAAATCGGTCATGAAGACGATCGTCGGCTGCGCCGATTCCGAGCGTTTCGCGTCGTCTTCCTCGGTCGCGCGTTTGGCGCAGCCCGCGGAGACCCACACGGCACACACAAGCGCCGCCGCAAGAAACACAACTCCGAGGAAACGTGTTCGCGGGAAACCCATTCAACCCCCACGAAAGAATACACCGGGGCACACTTCGGGCTGTGGCTGAATCGAGCGATATGAAGCTATATGTTCAACAGCAGGATAAGCTTATGCGAGGATTCCCTTGTCTTGAGTGGTCCGGAACTTCAGAGACTAGGCAGTTCTTCTCGACGTAGTACCTCCGTGCCCTCCGGATTTTCTCCGTGTCCTCTGTGTTCCGCTTTTCTCTCTCTTTTCGCCTTTATCGCGTGTCTTAGTGAGCAGCTTGCGGCCGTTTCCGATATTCCTCATACAGTTCATGGTGACGATTCTCTGTGCTCGTGAGCTGCCCCTTGATGAATAGATAGCGCACCTGCGTTTTGATCTCAAGCGGGTCGCCGTCCGTAACGATCAAGTTCGCCATCTTGCCAGGTTCGATGGTTCCAAGCTGGTCGGCAAGGCCCAACATCTGCGCCGCGTTGAGAGTCACAGCTTTCAAAGCTTCTTCGTGCGGCAATCCATACGCGACGGCCGCTCCCGCATACTGCGAGAGGCGCCGCGAAAATGCCACTCCGAAACTTGAAAACGCGATTGGAATTCCGGCGGCTTGAAGCTCAGAAGCCTGTTCCATCGGCCGGTCGTAAGGAACGTCCTCGTCCTCCGGCAGTTGGAGTGTGGGCCCGAGAATCACCGGAATCTTCTTGTCCTTGAGCACGTCCTTCACTTTCCAGGCTTCCGCACCGTCAGCGAGAATCATTTTCAAGTTCTGCTTCGTGCAGAACTCGACGGCGGTGCGGATGTCGCGCCCCTTCGCTGCGATCACCAAGACCGGCAACTTCCCTTCCACGACGGGCACGAGCGCCTCCAGCTTCAAATCGCGCTCGAAGTTGGCGGGTGAACCTTTTTCCTTGGCTTGCGCGTAGTGCCGCGCGCGGTCGAGCCAATCGCTGATCTCGTCGATCTTCTTGTCGTATTCCTTCTTGACGTCCGCGTACGGCTTTTCCTGAATCGAGAACGTGGAAAAATCGAACGAGCGCGTCTCGAGCGTCGGCCAGTTGATGACCATCGCAGCAGACCGCTTGATCTGCATTTCGTCCATCGTCCAGCCAGCCAGATTAAATGCAGAAGCTTGTCCCGTGATGACGCCGCCGCCTTGCGAATCGAATCCGGACGTTCCAGGAGCGGAGAGCACGTGCGTGATTCCGCTGGCGCGCGTCACCGGAATGTGCGCGCTCGCGGGATTCACTGCCGTTGCAGCGACGACGTCCGGGTTATATTCGCCGAGCTCTGTGACGTCCACAGTTGCGGCGACAGCGCCCACTTCATTCAGCCCCACCTGCGTGATCGGGTCGAACAGGCCGGGATAAACCTCGAGGCCCTTCGCTTCGATTACCTGCGCGCCAGCCGGAACATCCGCATTCACGCCAACCGCGGCGATCTTTCCATCGCGAATGATTATGGTGGCGTCCTCAACCGCAGGCCCTGCCAGCGTATAAACCTTCGCGTTCTTGATTGCGTAGACGCCTGGCGAGTTTTGCGCGCGGGCCGGAAGCGCCAGCAGGGCCACCGTAATAGCCACCAACAGCCCGGAAGTTGAAGCAGCACTGGCTAATCTCAGGATGCGTGTGTTCACAGCGCACCTCCCACAACCACGTCGCTCCCGCTCGGCGCGCCTGGCTTTTTCTTCTGATCCGGTTTCTTTTCTGGTTTCTTCTCTTGCTTTTCTTCCGACTTCTTTTCCGCTTCGCTTGCCTTCTTCTCCTTTTCGATCAGCTCCTGCTTTTCCTTCTCGTTCGCGGCGCGTTGAGCGATATCTCGCTGGCGATCGAAATAAACCTGCCCGTCAATCAGGGTCTTCTGTACCACCGCATACACGCTCAGCGGATCGTGGTTATAGATGGCGAGATCGGCGTCCTTGCCAACCTCAATCGAGCCCACTCGATTGTCGATTCCGAGCTGGATCGCCGGATTCAGCGTGAACAGCTTCATCGCTTCATTCGCCGAAAGCCCGCCATATTTCATGCCTTTCGCCGCCTCCTGGTTGAGATGCGTGGCTTCTTCCGCATCATCCGAATTCACCGAGACGACCACGCCTCGCTGCGTCATCAACGCCATGTTGTAGGGAATCGCGTCGTACGCTTCCATCTTGTACGCCCACCAATCGGAGAAGGTGGACGCGCCCACGCCCGCCGCGACGAGTTCATCCGCGATCTTATAGCCTTCCAGCACGTGCTGGAACGTCCGCACCTTGAAACCAAATTCCTTGGCCACGTTAAGCAGCATCAGGATTTCGTCGGCGCGATAGCAGTGTGAGTGGACGTACCGCTTGCCTTCGAGCACCTCCACCAGGGGGTCGAGCGTCACATTTCGCTGCGGCGGAATCAGATTTTGCTCACCCGCCGCTTTGCGCTGGTTGTAGTCGTCCCACTGCTTCTTGTACTCGCGTGCGTCGGTGAACGCCTGGCGGATCGTTTCCTCCACTCCCATCCTGGTTCCCGGATAGCGCTGCGGCACCCCAGCAGGCGGCCTGAATCCCGAGCGCTTCGGATTTTCGCCGAGCGCAAACTTGATTCCCGGCATCGCGCCCTCGAACGGAAGCTGATCCGCGGGCTTGCCCCAGCGCAGCTTGATCACCACGGTTTGCCCGCCGATGGAATTCGCGCTGCCGTGCAGGACGTTCGCCTCCGTGACGCCGCCGGCGAGGTCGCGGTAAATGTCGATGTCGTCGGGATTGAGCACGTCTGGAATTCGCGCCATCGACGAAACCGATGGCCCGCCCTCGTTGACTCCGCCGTCGATAGCGATGTGCGAGTGGCAATCGACGGTCCCCGGCGCCACAAATTGTCCTGCTGCGTCGATGACGGTTGCACCCTCGGGAGCTTTCACGTCCGCGCCGACCGCCGCAATCTTTCCATCGCGGATCAGAATTGACCCGTGCTCGATGTTGCCGTGCGTCACCGTCAGAATCGTCGCGTTCTGAATCAGGATAGTGTTCGAGTTCTGCGCGCGCGCCGGAAGCACCGCCGACGCCACGAACACAACCAGCGCTAGAATGATCGTTGAGTTTTTCATCGGCTCACCCCCGAATCCAAAGTCGACGACGCGCCCGCGCGCTCTGGCTTCGGCTCCTCGCCGCCGTGCGGAGCCTTTTGTGGCGAGGCCTCCGGATGAATTTCGAACCAACTGCCGTCCACGAACACATCCTTCAGCTTCGTCTTCTCATTGAAAATGTCGCCGTCCGTCACAACCAGATTCGCGATCTTGCCCGGCTCGATTGTGCCCAGGCGATCGCCGACGCCGAGAATCGCGGCAGCATCGATGGTGAATGCGCGCAACGCAGCGTCCGGCGCGAGGCCCGCGTCGATGGCTTTTTTCGCGTTCTTGAAAATATCCTTCGGCGCCGCCAGCCCGTCGGACGCAAATGCGAACTTCACCCCCGCTTTGGCCAGAGCAGCCGGAGTACCCGGAGCGCGGTCGCGGAAACGCAGGTCGCGCAACGTTTGTTCCGCTTCCGGATCTGCATCTTTCGGCCGTTCCGGCCACTTGAGCGTGACGATCACCGGAACTTGCTTCGCTGCGATCGCATCCGCCACCGCGTAACCTTGCTGTCCCCCGTAGAGCACGGTGGGAATCTTCCACTCGTCCGCGAGGCGCAACCCGCGAAGTATCTGTACGGAATTGTTCGCCGGCAGAACGAAAGGTTGCTTGTCTCGAAGCGCCTGGCTGATCACACGCTCAGCCCGGTCGTACGGAATCCGCTGATTCTTCGTCGGGTTCGAATCGTAAATGGGTTCCGCTTGCGCGTACCACGAGGAGTCGTCGAGCACCTGGCGGATATACGCGATCGTTCCCATCAGCGAATCCGGGAAGCCGAAAAACCCTCCCGCAGGTCGAAACGAAACCTGCAAAGTGGCTGCGGGCTTCACAACGAAATCGCCCGCGCGATCCCCGGCCAAATCCACCACGCTTCCCTGCCCCGGAAAAATGCCGCCCTCGGGGGAAGTCAACACAGTCGTGAACCCAGCGTTCCGCCAGGTTTCGATGCGCTTGTCATCCGTCTTGAATTCGTCTGCCGCCACCCGCCACGGCGTCGTGCCAGGACGATCTTCGGGGCCGTGCGCGATTTCTCCCACCGGAGCCGCCCGGCGACCCGCACCGCGTCCCCCTGCTGAGGGCGATGGCGCCGCGCCCTCCTGTTGCAGACCGATGTTCGTTCCCGCATCGATCAAGCCCGGATACACCGTCAAACCTTTGCCGTCGATCACCCAAGCTTCCGGCGGAATCGTCGCGCTTGTGCCCACCGCTTGAATCAACCCCTTCGCAATCACAACGGTGCCGCCTTCGATCGCAGGCCCCGACACCGGAACGATTCGCGCGTTCGTGATCGCGAAATAGCGCGGCTCGCCGCCTTCTCCGCGCGCAACGCGCGACACTCCACTCAGCGCGCCCATCAGCGCAATCACCGCAACCAGCGAAAAAAGCAGGCGGAATCGCGCCAATTTCAACGATTCTTTCATCGGTCTCATTAGGCACCCCTGTGTCGACCGCATCTTTATATAATCGAGTTTCGAGTATGGAATCAGCAAAACGGACTCGAATGCTATCGGCACACCTCGCCAAAATCAAGCGCATCCGAAAACCAAAGGACACAAGAGACGACAATTGACGATCGCGTGGACGCGCAGCCGCGCCAGTGCGTTACAACTTTCGGGGAGAGCTAAGGGGAGAAACGTCGAAGGGCTCGCCGCAGCGAGCCCCTCAAAAAAAGCCTGAAGGAAACTAGTACTGCTTCAACAGCAACCCGGTCATCACCCTTGTGCTATCTGTTTCGATCATGACCGCGGTATTCTGATCTATGACGTAGTACGCCACCGGAAACGATGCTCCACCGGCTGCGGTAAAAGTTGCCGTGCCGCGTCCGTTTGCGTCAGGCGAGGCAATCGTGCTGCTAGTGCTCACGATGTTGAGCCCCGTGAGTGTCGTGTTGGTGGCAAAATTATTGATGTCCATGCTGCCGGTGATCGTGGTTCCGTTGATTCCAAGCTGCGCGAGAATATCTTGCTCGCCCCCGGTCGCCTGGCCCGTTAAGTTTAAAGCGTAGCTGCCGGTCGGTTCGCTCGTAGCGGATTGAAGATAGGCCGTGCCACTTGCGACCGCAATGGAATCAGTTTCAAGCAAGAGCACCTGTACCGAGTTCGGATTTGACGGATCGACTGGCGATGTCACGTAACCGACAAAAGCGAATCCCGTGGGATGGGCCGCAGTCGTGATGGTCGCCGAAATTCGGCCTGTGTTCTGATCCACTCCATAGCTCGACGAAGTAATCGTTTGATCGGTTTGCATGCTGGCGCCGCCATTGTTGTTGTCGAACACGCCGCCTGTGATGCTGCCGCTGGTCGAAGTGCCGCTCCCTCCACTGGCCGCAAACACGCCGCCGGCCGCGTATGCGCTCCCCGTGGAACCACCCATCGTGAACGCATAATTACCCTTCTGCAGCAGGTTAGCCGTGTACCCAGCGCCCGGAAGGGCCGGGGCGCTGAAGACATCGCCCGCCAAAAACGCATTCCCGTCGGTTTCGATGATCCGGATATGGTTATCGCTCGCGACGTAGAAATCGAAAACCACCGAAGTTGTCGCGGCCGCGCCCGTCGTCAAAAACCCCAGGTCCGTGCTCGTCAATGTAAGCGTTCCAGTAAGATTCCCGGGACTCAGGTTGAACGAGCCCGTCAGGGTCGTATCGTCGGTAGTGGTAGTGCCGTTGGCGACGCTGCCATCGTTCATATCCAGAACGTTGCCGGTAGTCGTCAGGGCTCCGCTGCCGCTTCCCAGGCTGGTGAAGGCGCCAGCGATCCCCACAGGACTTCCGTTGACATCCAATCCGGAGACCTGGAAAACAAATTGCCCGTTTGCCAGCGGCGTCGTAGTTGTTTTGAGTTGGTCGATCGTGCCGCTTCCGGTCGCGACTCCCGTGTTGAAGTTGATCAGCAGCGCGTGCTCCGTGTTGGCGAGAGCAAACTGCCACACCTCTCCGGTGCTTAGGGTCACCGTTCCGCGCCCATCGGGCCCCACCGTGAACGTGCCGGTGATCTGCTGACCCGCATGGAGACTACTCCCATCGATCGCATCTTCTGTTCCGGCGATGGTACCGCTGTTGGTGCCGGCAACCGGACTCGCAGTGAAGTTGCCCACCACGAGAAAGAAATCCGTCGTCGCGTCGGCGCCAGAATATGAGAACGAATATGGGCCGCTCAAAGACAGGCTTGAGAACACGACTGTCACCGTCGAGGTGCCCGCGTTGCCTCCTGCAGTTGCCGTGACCACTGTCGACCCGCCGGGAGGTGGCGTCAACGGCGCCGTGTAGTTGCCGTTCGCGTCGACCGTCCCATGAACCGCGTCACCGTTAGGCGTGCCGTTCACTTCCCACGTCACGCCCGCCGCAACCGCTCCCATCGAGGTCGCTGTAAACTGCGTAGTCGTCCCAGCGGCAACCGAAGCAGCGGCAGGATTAACCGTGAGCCCTTGCGCCACCGTTACCGTCACCACCGCGGTTGCAGAAAAACTGCCCGAAGTCGCGGTGACGGCCACCTCAGCTGGACTCGGCACCGCAGTCGGCGCGGTGTACACGCCCGCGCTCGTAATCGAGCCATTCGAGGAGCCGCTTACTGCCCAGGTAATCGTCGCGCTCGAATTGCTCGGTACATTGCCGATAAAATCCACCGTCCCGCCGACGGGTACGCTCGCTGTCGACGGATAAACCGTGAGTCCGTTTGATGAAGGCGTGGGATTTGGTGGCGGAGGCGGGGTAGAACTACCACCGCCGCCGCAGGCCGCCAGACTCATCAGCCCCACCACTGTAAGCGCCATAAGCGAGAAGAGTTGGGCCTTCGCTCGCATCACTGGCCCTCCTGCAAACGATCGGCACCGGCGCCAGTAAGTGCTGAGCCGAACAAACTCTTCGTGCGATTGCTCCCTCGCGGAATAGCGCGAACGGGAATGCCATGCTCGTTCCGCAGAACGAAAATGTGATTCGAAGTCGTCAAGATTCGCGCCATCAGCACGTTCGTGTCTCCGAAGGTTTGCATCATCCCGGTGAGGGTCACGCTCTGTCCCTCCGCGATGCCGAGATATTCCGGCTTGCTCGCGGCTCCGAATCCCAAATGTGCGTCCACCACACCCTGCGCCGTCTGAACCATGATGTGCGTGCCAATCGGTCCGCTCGTCCCGAAGTCATCAATCTTCTGAATCGTGCCCTGAACCTTCACTTCTTTCGTCACGTCGTACACCGGCACCATCGAGTTCGTTCTCGCATCACCTGCAGAACCAGCAGCGGTCTGCGCTTTCGCGGGCGCAACCGCAATAAAAGCCAACATCAGAAAAATTATGAACAGTTTCCCGCTTCGAATCATCATCATCTCCAGGACTGGTCGCCGAGTAGTACCTCTGCTAATCACACTCTTGCACGCCAAAGTAAGCGGAAACAAGTTCCGCCGAGACCCCCGTTACAGTTCCCCGCAAACGTTCGATTCACCCGCACCCACTTGGATTCGCCTAATCCGCCGCAGGTTTCCCACACTGTAAGAACACGTTTCCAAAGGAAAAGTTGCCCTCCGAATCACACATCACAGCGGAACCGTGAACAGTCTGTCTGTCCATTCCTCCGCCTCGGAAGCCACCCAAATCAAGAGCAAGTCTTCGATAGCCTCGAGGAGATCTGTTCTCTGAGAGAGGATGATGACACCAGGGCTCGATTTTCTCTGAATGAACTCCGCAAAGTGCCGCGGCATCGTCTTGCGATCGTGCGACACCACAACTCGTCCCTGCTCGGCCGCCAGTTCGAGCACCTGTTGGTCGTCGAAGCCGCGAAGTCCTGCGGCGGTTGCGGTCTGGAAATCGATTCCGGGTTCGCGGCGAAGGAGCCCTGTTACGATGTCCTCATTCAGATCCGCGTCCGCCTGAAACCGGATTCTCACCTGCGGTTCGCGCGAATCTCCCGAGCTTCACGAAGCTTTTTGTGAAGAGGCGAATTCGCTTCCCTGCTCTCTTTTTCGAGGACTGAAAACTCCACTTCCGTTTGTTGCAGCAGCGCGTCGACTTCGGCCTGGTGAGCCAGATAAAACGTGATCCCGCCGTACACCTCTTCCAGCGTCAACACGGGAAATGACTGCGCAATGCTCTCCGGAGACGATCCACGCAGAAAGGCATAGACAATCGAGTCTAGCGACACCCGTGTCCCAGCTATCCAGTACCCAGCCTCTCGCCGCTCGACGTACTCTTTGGCCATGTAGCACTCGGTTCGTAGATGTTAGCAGACTCCGACCTGGAAGGGAGCTAGTTCGCGGTTGCCCGAGGATAGGTCGCTGCGACGCGTTTGGACCTCATGAGGTAGAAGTACCAGACGGCTACGTACACTATTCCGTCGACGAAGTCGCCCACGCGCGACCAGAGTTCGTGCTCGCTCGCAATGTGAAGCCAGGTCGCCGCGATTCCCACAAAAAGCGTACAGCACCAGTAAACGCCCACCGAGAGCAGGTACACCTTCGCCATCCGAACCGCCTTCGGCGTCACCCTCCGGAGTTCGTCTCCGGCGTACATCCCTAAGCACGCGAGGGCAAAAAGGGCCATCCAATTGGCGAGCTCCCCGAGCGTTGTAGGGGAAACCGTACCGCTCCAGGGATGTACGGACGATAAGCGAAGGAATCGCAAGCAGAGGGACAGGGGATTCAAAACCATAAGAATAAAGACAAACAGCGCCAGCCAACCGTTTACTCCCTTGCCTGGAACAATGCCACGGACAAACTCACGCGCATCAACTGCTCCGTTGCAGTTTGGGCAGGCTGGAGCATCATCCGGCTTGGGGAAACCGCAATGGACGCAAACCACGTCTTCCTCTTAAGAGGACTTATTACAAGATACTAACAGAGCAAAGATATTTATACAATTAATAACAGGGTCAAGAAACGCGCCAGCCGACGCTAATTGCGCAAGGGCTTGCCAGTCTTCAGCGTATGCGCGATCCGTTCCTGGGTCTTGCGCTCGCCGCACAAGCTGACGAACGCTTCGCGCTCCAGATCGAGCACGTACTGCTCCGGAACGGTCTGCGGCGCGGTGATGCTGCCGCCCGCGAGGATATACGCAAGCTTTCGCGCGACCACGGCATCGTGTTCGCTCGCGTAATCGCCGCGCACCATCATGTGAATCGCCAGCTTCGCGCCCGCAAGAAATTCTTCGCCAAGGACGCGGATCTGCGCCGGTGCAGGCGGATGATATCCGGCGCGCACCATTCCGAGCGCCGTCTGCTTTGCGTCGGCCACCTGCCGATCGCGGTTCATCGCGATCAAATCCGGCGGCCGCAAGTACCCGAGCGACCTCGCTTCCTCGCCGCTCGTCGAGACCTTCGCCATCGCGATATTTTCGAACACCGGCTTGAGCGCGTGAAACAAATCCAGGTCCTCGCCGCCGGCCGCGTGCTCGTTCGCCCGAATCAGCATTTCCTTGGTGCCGCCGCCGCCAGGAATCAGGCCGACGCCCGTCTCCACCAGCCCCATGTAAGCTTCGGCCGCCGCGTGAATCCGCGCGCCGTGCAAACTGATCTCGCATCCCCCGCCTAGCGCCATGCCTTGCGGCGCCACCACTACCGGCCCGGGCGCATACTTGATCGCCATATTGACGCGCTGGAATTGCCGCACCGCGAGATGAATATCGTCCCACTCGCCTTCCTGCGCGCCGATCAGCAACAGCATCAGATTCGCGCCGACGGAAAAATTCGTCGCCTGGTTCGCAATCACCATGGCGTCGAATTCCGACCCGAGCCGGCTGATCCCAGCGTGAATCATTGCCACCAGATCGCCGCCAATCGAGTTCATCTTCGAGTGAAACTCGCAGCAGACCACGCCATCGCCCAGGTCGATCAGGCTCGCGCCCGAATTTTCCTGCACCACGCCCGAGCGCTCCTTGAGCGACTTGAGAATAATAATTCCAGATGGCTCTTCCACCGGCTTGAACGCGCCGCTTGCGAAATCGAAATACCTCGTGCGGCCTTTCTCAGTTTCGTAGAACGATTTCTGCGGCGACGCGAGAACTTTTCCCACCACCGGCGGCAGCGTCTTGCCTTCGCGCTCGAGCGCGTTCGCCATTCGCTCGACGCCGATCGCATCCCACACCTCAAACGGTCCAAGCTCCCACGCGAATCCCCAGCGCATCGCGCGATCCACGTCCACAATCGAATTTGCGATTTCCGGCGCACGCCGTGCCGCGTATAAGCACGTCTCGCTCAGCGTCGACCACAGCAGCCGGTTCGCTTTGTCACCGGCTTTGCCTTCGAGCGCCGGCGCCACCAGCGCGCGCAACCGTTCGCGCGTATCCTCAATCGCTTTGCCGGCCTCAATCGACCCGAATCTCGCTTTCTGACGCGGCCGGTACTCCATGGTGTGCCAGTCGAGCGTGAGAATTTCTGATTCGCCATCCTTCTTCACACGCTTGTAAAAACCGCTGCCCGTTTTTTCGCCGAGCCAGCCGCGCTTCATCATTTCTTCCACCAGCGGCGGCACGCGATACATTTCGCGCGATTCGTCGTCGGGCACGCTTTCGTAGATATTGCGCACCACGTGTACCAGCACGTCGAGCCCAACGATATCAGCCGTCCGGAACGTCGCCGACTTCGGCTGCCCGATGGCGGGCCCGGTGCATGCGTCCACTTCTTCGATCGTCATATCGAGCGCCTGCATTTGCCGCATGACGTTGAGCACCGAAAACGTCCCGATGCGGTTCGCAATGAAATTCGGTGTGTCCTTCGCCACCACCACGCCTTTGCCGAGCCGCAAATCGCAAGTCTCATCCAGCGCTCCCATCACTTCGGGCCGCGTCTTCGGCCCCGGAATCAACTCGACCAATTTCATGTAGCGAGGCGGATTGAAAAAATGCGTTCCGGCCCAGTGCTGCTGAAAATCCTCGGAGCGTCCTTCGGCGATCAGCCGAATCGGCAAACCCGAAGTATTCGACGTGACAATCGTTCCCGGCTTGCGCACCGCTTCGACGCGCTCGAACAGCTTCCTCTTGATCTCCAGGTTCTCGGCGACGGCCTCGACGATCCAATCCACTTGGCCGCACCACGCCAGATTGTCTTCGAAATTTCCAGGAGTAATCAGCCGCGCCGTCTCCGGCGTGAAAAACGCAGCCGGCCGCGACTTCTTAGCGGCGTCGAGTCCGGCAAGAACAATGCGATTGCGCACCGCCGCGCTTTCGAGCGTCAGCCCTTTTCGCTTCTCGTCAGCGTTCAACTCTTGCGGAACGATGTCGAGCAGAAAACAGGGAATGCCCGCGTTCGCAAGGTGCGCGGCGATGCGCGCTCCCATCGTGCCCGCGCCAAGGACGGCCACTTTTTCAATTCTGCGTTTCATTGTTTCAGTTTGCCTCGGACAGGCGCCGATTCGCGCTACGCACTCACCCGCGACATAGTGACAAACCGCTGCGGCGCGGTCAACGGCTCGACGGCTTTTGTACTGGGTGAGTTTCCGATAGCGCGTGCGGGCTCAACCGGTAGTTGGCGGGACCTGGCAGTCGTAACTTCTCGTGCTTGCCGCATTACGAGTGCCGGTCGCTTTGTTTGAGCGACTAACTTGATGGGGCACAAAGAAAAAGTTGGGAATCATATAACTGACCCTTGTTCCGCGTTATTTCACAACTGCCAGTGAAATCTTATACCGAGGACTGACACCGGCCCCCGGTCACGGTTGAATGCCGGATTAGCAGCAAACTCATAATCCAGGGTTGCGTGAAAAGTTTTCCAAATTTGGTAATTATAAAACGCTTCTATGACCTTCTCGCTCCCATAGGTCAACTTGCCGTCGCCGTCAACTATGTCCGTGCCGCCTGCCTCAAGATATTTTTGGGCGCTGGTCGACGCGCCACTTGTGACAAAGGCGAGTCCAAAACTGTCGTTGGTCCGCCGCCAAGCCGCACCGTTACCGCTCATCCCGAATGATGCCGTCCAGTTAGCGTCGGTGTACATCCATCCCTCTGTTTGCCCATTGTTCCAGCCCAGACGCGAGAACACGCCCACATTCTTCGCAAGCTCTTGTTCCCAATTCAAGCCGAAACCGCACTTGCGGCGGTAAGCGCGGGCTGCTGAAGGGTCCGCTCCTGGACCGCTGGCCTCTAAAATGAGAGTCGCTTCCCGGTAACTAATCAGGTGAGCTTCGTCTAGCCAAGCCAGAAACCGAAGTGCTCCCGGATGAGCGTTGGCATCGTAACGGCGTTCGAATTCCGCCATTGTTCCCCAAGAACGGAAAAACGGGCCGTCGCTTCCTTCATGGGGCCACATGAGAACTTGGTCGTCAGCCGTGAACCCGTTCTTGGTAAACGGCACTTGGAAAAATCCAGAACGCAGGGTCCATCTCGGCTGGTTTAATTCAACAGCAATTCCCGTGGTGTATCCGACGCTGTCTGACGGAAAATCCCACGCAAGATTTGTATTCATTGCCCAATTCATGAACTGAGTGTGTGGATCTTGCGCGTAAATGTTGTGGTCGAATATGTCCATGGGAGTGAACCGCCCGAGAGTGAAAGTTAGCCGCGAGACGTCCTGCTCGCCAGCGAGTGTGAGAGGGCTATCTGCTACGGACTCTTGTTTGCCTCCCAAGCCGATAGTTTCGCGGACAAATAGGTGTGCAAACATAAAATGGGGAATTGTGGTGCCTAGCTTGAATGCGTCACCGTTGGGAAATGCTTCGATGCCTTCCGTGTGGCTCAGACCGTAGCCCTGCCACAGCAATCCATCCGCGTGTATTTCGCCGCCTTGCCACAGTCGTGCGCCGAAAAACAGGTCTGATGTGAATGTTTCCTGAACTTCGCCCTCGCTGTTCAAGCTATTTGTGCCGGAATACAGGGCGGGAAAACCGGGGTCGCCCTGAACGGTTTCGGTGACTTGAGCGTGGAGATTCCAGTTTTGGGCGACTGAATTCACGTCCTGTGCATGAACGGGAACACAGACAAGTAAACAGAGAAGAGGTATATAGAGTTTGGCCATCTTAGTCTCACCGATTGGGAATAACATTCCCCGTCCAGTCGGGTTCCCTTCGAACCGCTCGCTCGTCGCGGCTTCCCGGGTTCTTTGTTTGCCGGAGGTTCTTGCTCCTTAATTGCGTTTTCCCTATATAATTCCCTTAGTGTTAAAGGCCCGTACCATACCGGCGCACGGTTTGTACCATACCCCCCCTAGGTAGGCAACAACAAATGTCACACAGGTCGCGAGAAAAATTGGATCTTGTGAACCGGACAAAGAAGGTCATCGGGCAACTGGAAGCTATTCTGCGTGCCCTCAACGACGACGAACAGTGCGCGGACGTCCTTCAGAGGCTCGCAGCAGCAAGGGGATCCATCAACAGCCTCATGGCTGAACTCATGGAAGACCACATCCGCAACCACATGCCGAGGAACTCCAAATCATCTGAAGACGCTGCCGATGATTTGATCGGAATCGTGCGCACGTACTTGAAATAGTCGGTGCACAAGGGCGTACTTCCTCTCCAAAAACAGAAAACTACCGGCGTGGGGTCGGCAGAAAACACGACATTTCTCCTCTCAGTTGAATACGAAGCTTCGCTCCCGCGCTACCGTTTTTCAGTAGCACATTGACCGACAACCAGTGTTTGCACTTGCAAACCCTGCGTGACACTCCCAAACGCCGCGCAACCGGAAGTGCGCTAAAGTGTTCTATAGGGTGTGGAGTTCGTCCGGCCGCGGCGGGCTCCCCAAAAAAGAGGCAAGATGGGCAACGTATTCAAATGGCTTGGGACCGCCGTCAAAGGACTGCGCACGTTCGCCTATTCTGGCGATGAGCCGCGGCCTCGCGTGGGTCTGGCTCTCGGTGGCGGGTTCGCGCGCGGCATCGCCCACGTCGGCGTGCTGCGCGTCCTCACAGAAAACGACATCCCCATCGACTACATCGCGGGCACAAGCGTCGGCGCTCTAATCGCCACCGCCTATGCGGGCGGAAGCACCATCGAAGAGATGGAATTTCAGGGCTCCGCCACGCGCTTTCGCGATTTCGGCCGCTGGACCATTTCTCGTATGGGCATGGCCTCCAATGAACGCCTCGAAGACTTCGTTCGCCGTTTCACGCCCTTGCACCATTTCGACGAGATGAGGATTCCGCTTGGAATCGTCGCCACGGACCTGCTCGCGGGAGAGTCAGTTCATTTCACGAAAGGTGAAATCGGGCCCGCCTTGCGCGCGTCCTGCGCCTATCCCGGACTGTTTCTCCCCGTAGAGATTGACGACCGCGTGCTCGTCGACGGCTTCCTTACCGAGGCTGTCCCGGCCGTCTGCGTGCGCGACATGGGAGCGGACTTCGTAATCGCCGTGCATCTCGAGCCGGGCCTGCTGTCGAACAAGCCCCGCAACACCATCGAAGTCATCAGCCGGTCCTTCTCAATCATTCAATCCAACTCGCATCAGCCGTGGCGCGACGCCACCGACGTTCTGATCGAGCCAGACGTTCACAGTATTTTGTGGGATGAATTCGTGAAGACGCCCGCGCTCGTCGCCGCTGGCGCGGAAGCAACGAAAGCCGCGCTGCCAAGGATCCGAGCCGCTCTCGCCGATCACAGATTCACGGCCTTCGAGGATCGCATCGAGTCGCGCCGACGCGAGCGCGACCGCGCCGCCGAAGAAATTCACCGCTAAGGGTAGAAGCCCCATGCGCTTTAGCGCAGGGCATTAAGTATCGAGCGGGCCGCCGTGGTGCTAACAATCCCGATGAAGTCGCGTCGAACTAAATGTGAGGAGCCGGGCCTTTTGCGATGACCGCTGCAACGCCCCAGTCATACGCAGAGCGGCCCGGCTCTTCTATTTGCGGCGCATTCTACGTCATTCCGTACGCTCACTATCCGGAATTTAGAAGAACACCCGCGAGGATCAAGTTGCAGCCAGCCCGCTAAGTCCCTTCGCGAATCTCCACGTTCACCGGCTTCCCGTCACCCTTGCCGCGTTTCGTGAACCACTCGCTCATCGCCTGCGCCAGCCGCGCAGGATCCACTCGCAATCCAGCTTCGAGTTCGCCATCGGCGGTCGGCAGTGTGTCGTCGAACTCGGCCGAGCCAGTGAAATTGCGCATGCAAAAGCTGTCGAGCCAATCAAGCGGTGCCGCGCGCCGTTCGCCCGCAATCACCACTTCCGCTTTCAGCTTTCGCGCGTACATTCGCGAAGTATAGCATTCGCCCCCGCAAGCTCCGGTCACAGGGCTCGTGTTGTCCGCAAGCGAACAGGACCTCACCGAATTCGAGCAGCACTACAGGAATCAGCAAATGAAAACTGCCCATAAGTCCTTTACTGCTACAATCTGTAGCGCTGCGCAACTTGGTGGAACATTTGCACGGTAGCGACCGTTTATGTGTGTGAGATTGCGGCTTTGGCGCTGAGTGACTAAGCAGCCTTTGTCGGCCAAGCGAGGGCATCGATGACCAGCTTCTTGCGCGACGTCAAGTTCGGCTTCCGGCTCCTCGTCAAGAATCCCGCCTTCGCTTCGGTGGCCGTGCTCGCTTTGGCCTTGGGTATCGGCGCCAACACCGCCATCTTCAGCGTCGTCTACGCCACCTTGCTCGCGCCTCTGCCCTATCCTCACCCCGAACAGTTGACGATTGTCTGGTCGAAGATTCAGGGAAATCGAAACGGAGTTGCCGCAGGTGACTTCCTCGACTGGCAGCGCGAGAACAAAGTCTTTCAGCAGATGGGAGCCTGGACCGGAACAAGCGTCAACCTTGCCACCTCGGGCCGCCCCGAACGCGTCGAAGGTCAAGCCGACACGCCCGGTTTTCTCACGATGATGGGGCACCGCATCCTCCTGGGCCGCGATTTCCTGCCGGAAGAGGGCCAGGTTGGCAAGAACCATGTGGCGATTCTCACGAATCACTTGTGGAAGAACCGCTTCGCCGGCGACCGGGGCATCGTTGGCCGGCAAGTTCAAATGAACGGCGAGCCCTACACGATCGTTGGCGTGCTCGCGCCGGGCCCTGCCGATCGCCTGACGAACGAGCTCTATGTCCCGCTCGCATTCAAGCCCGACCAGATCAATCACGATTTCCACTGGCTTCTCGTGATGGGCCGCCTCAAACCCGGAGTCACGCTGGCACAGGCGAATTCCGATATGGACGCGGTCACGCGTCACATCGCAGAAGTCTATCCAAAATCGGACAAAGGCTGGGGCGCTACCGTCGAGCCTCTCCACAACGATTTTCTCGATCGCGACGTGATTCGGGGTCTATGGCTCCTCATGGGAGCGGTCGGCTTCGTCCTACTGATTGCGTGTGCCAATGTCGCGAACCTGTTGCTCGCGCGCGCCACCACGCGTCAAAAAGAAGTTGCCGTGCGAGCGTCCCTCGGCGCTTCCCGCAAACGCCTGTTTGGCCAGTTCCTCGCCGAGAGTCTCGCGCTCGCGGCGATTGGCTGCATTGTAGGCATCGCCCTGGCATGGGGACTTCTCAAACTCATCATCGCCATGATGCCGCCGTTCACCTTGCCTTCCGAAGCGGACCTGCGCCTGAACCTTCCCGTCCTACTGTTCACCGTCACAGCCAGCATTGTCGCGGGAGTGCTCTTCGGCTGCGCCCCAGCCTGGCAGGCGACGCGAATGAACTTGAACGAAGTACTCAAAGAAGGCGGACGCTCCGCATCCACCGCCGGTCGGCATGGTTTGCGCCGCACGCTCGTCGTGGCGGAGTTTGCGCTCGCGCTCAGCCTGCTCGCAGGTGGAGGGCTCGCCATTCACAGCCTCTGGAACGTGGCTCACGTCGACTTCGGATTCCACACCGATCACCTGCTCACGTTCTTTCTCCCGGTTCCCGACGGCCACCTCACCGACCCGAAACAAATCATCGCGTTCTATCGCCAGTTCATTGAGAAGACGCAAGCGCTTCCCGGCGTCACATCTGTCTCCGCCTCCGAAGGAATGCCGCTCCAGGGCGTGAACTTCGGCATGCCGTTTGAAATCGCGGGGAAAAGTGTCGACGATCCTTCGCAGCGCCCCGGCGCGGGCTTCAACATGGTGACTCCGCAATACTTTCAGACCTTCGGGATCACCATCTACCAGGGACGTGCGATAACCGAGCAGGATATCGCCGGCGGCGCGAACGTCGCCGTCGTGAACGAAACCTTCGTGAAGAAATACTTCTCCGGCGTCGATCCGCTGACGCAGCGGATCAACGTTGAGCAGTTGATTCCCGGAGTCACGAAGCTCGGTCCTTACATCTCGTGGCAGATTGTGGGCGTTTATCGCAACACCAAGAACGGCGGCCCCAAGGGCGATGGCTTCCCGGAGATTGACGTCCCCTTCTGGCAAAGTCCCTGGCCGCAAGCGGGCATCGCCGTCCGCGCCATCGGCGACCCAGCCGCGTTGGGCAAGAGCATCGCCGACATCGCCGAGTCCATGGACCCCAATCTCCCTCTCTCGCAGGTGAAGACGATGGACCAGATCATCGACGAATCCATGTCCGGCGACCGCTTCTCGGCATTTCTTTTCGGAGGCTTCGCAGCCATCGCGCTGCTGCTTGCCGCGCTGGGAATCTACGGAGTCATGTCGTTCGCCGTAGCACAGCGCACCCATGAAATCGGATTGCGAATGGCGCTCGGCGCGGGCTCCAGCCGCGTGCTGGGTTTGATTTTGCGCGAAGGCATGATCCTTGCGTTCATCGGCTTGGCGTTGGGATTCGGCGGCGCCTACTTCGTCGGCCGCGCGATGCACAGCCTGTTCTACAACGTCGGCACCATCGACGTTTCCGCTTTCAGCGCCGTCGCCGGCATCCTTCTGGCGTCGGCTTTCCTTGCCTGCTACATCCCGGCGCACCGCGCCACGCGGGTCGACCCCATGCAAGCCCTCCGCCAGGAATAGCACCGCTCGCTCGTGCGACACGGTGTCGAACCGTCGTAGGGGCGGGTTCCAAACCCGCTGGCCGTTCCTCGGTAGTGGGTCAGTTCTGAGTTCACGAGCCGAGCACGAGTTTGCATCCCAAGTCCAAAGTGAGAGGCTGTACAATCACGTCCAATTGGGAGAGGTGAATCGTGAACGCGACACTATCCATCATGATAGCGTCTCTATTTCTCTGCGCGGGAAACGCTGCGGCGCAGTCTGTCGAGGCCGATAAGGAAATCGCCGTCGTCGAAGTTGGGGCCGCTACGAGTCGGAGCCTGACAGATGGTGGTTCGAGTTTCGGTCCGGACCTCGCAGTTGAAGTTACACCGATCGAGAACTGGCTGGAACTCGAAGCGGGCGTGACCCCGCTTTTCACCCGTCACTCGACAGAATGGGATGTGGACCTTCTGTTTAAGAAGCCTTGGACGCTATCCAAGAAAGCGGAGTTCATGTTCGGCGTGGGTCCCGAGTGGGTTCACACGAGAGCGTACGGGGTGACAGCAAACTCCGTCGCTGGGGAAGCCGTCGGAGATTTTATGTTTTGGCCTTCCGCCGGGAAGCATCGATTCGGGTGGTACCTAGAACCCGGCTACGAGTACAACTTCGGACGAGGGCATGAGCAGTCGATTGGTATAAGCGGCGGGTTACTCATCGCGATCCGATAAGGCTCGTTTGAGTTAGTGTTATAGAAAATTACAAACTGGCCCACTACCGTTCCTCTGTGTCTCTGTGGCCAATCCCTCCGTCTTGCAATTCCCTGCTCCGTGTCCTACACTTTTTTTGTAAACGGCACCTCAGCGCCACCAGTGCGACGCGCCCGGGCCGCTTCGCCGCGCGACGTTTCCCGCATCTCCCGTCGGAGGTTGGGTGTCCACGCCACTCGAAAATTGGGTTGAAGAATCCGCGCGCCTGACGAACCCCGACCACATCGTCTGGTGCGACGGTTCCGAAGAGGAGAATCGCGGCTACATTAACGGCCTTCTCCACGACGGCATTCTCACCGAGCTCAACCCTTCCACCTACCCGCGCTGCTACCTGAATCGCCGCAACCCGAACGACGTCGCGCGCACCGAATCCGTCACATTCATCTGCACGCGCACACAAGACGAAGCCGGCCCCACCAACAACTGGATGTCGCCCGAAGACGGCAAAGCCAGAGTTCGCCCTATCCTCGAAAATTCGATGAAGGGCCGCACCATGTACGTCGCGCCCTATATCCTCGGACCCGAAAATTCGCCCTACAGCCGTGTCGGAGTGGAGATTACTGACAGCCGGTACGTTGTCGCCAGCATGCGGATTATGTCGCGCATGGGCAAAGCTGCGCTGCAGCGCATCGGCTCGACCGACAATTTCGTTCCGGGTCTGCATGCGTTGGCGGGAGTGGATCCCAAGCGCCGCTTCGTCATGCATTTTCCGGAAGAAAAATTGATTTGGAGTGTGGGCTCGGGCTACGGCGGCAATGCGCTGCTCGGCAAGAAATGTTTTGCGCTGCGAATCGCGAGTTGGATGGCGCGCTTCGAGGGCTGGATGGCCGAGCACATGCTCATCCTCGGCCTCGAAGATCCCACCGGGAAAGTCACTTACATGGCCGCCGCGTTTCCCAGCGCCTGCGGCAAGACGAATCTCGCGATGATGGTTTCCGCGCTCGAATCCGAGGGCTATCGCGTTTTCACGGTCGGCGACGATATCGCCTGGATGCACATCGCATCCGACGGCACCTTGCGCGCCGTCAATCCGGAAGCTGGTTTCTTCGGCGTTGCGCCCGGCACCAACATGCAGACGAATCCCAATGTTATGGCCGCTTTGCGCCACGACGCGATTTTCACCAATGTTGCCGTGTCGCCCTCGCTTGAGCCCTGGTGGGAAGGCATCGGCACGCCTCCGCCCGCGGGCCTGATCGACTGGAAAGGCGAAAGGTGGTCGCCGGATAAGGGACCCGCCGCGCATCCGAACTCGCGCTACACCGTTCCCGCGAA
>Ga0073928_10004494_pt1 | contig 20582 bp, 16 predicted proteins | sample PaiPotPPA55metaG_FD_76969 | JGI IMG/M metagenome (GOLD analysis project Ga0073928, IMG submission 76969) | Iron sulfur acid spring bacterial and archeal communities from Banff, Canada, to study Microbial Dark Matter (Phase II) - Paint Pots PPA... ...
AACACGGCCAGCGGCGTGGCTGCGCTCGCGTTGAACATCAGCGGCGGGGGAAACACGGCCACCGGGTGGGACACACTTGCGAACAACATCTCGGGCGTTTTGAACACTGCGACCGGCGGGGCTGCGCTCGGCAACAACACCACCGGCTACAACAACACGGCCGAAGGCTGGAGCGCGCTCGGTAACAACACCACAGGCAGCGACAACATCGCCAATGGCTACGGTGCTCTTGGCCAGAACACTACGGGCGCTGTTAACACGGCCGGGGGAATGTTGGCTCTCTACTCAAACACCACGGGCAACGCGAACACCGCCCTCGGTTTCGAAGCGCTCCTCTACAACATCACGGGCAGTGAGAACACCGCCTTGGGATACGGCGCCGGCCCGGACAGCAAGTCCACCAACCTGACCTACGCCACCGCCATCGGTGTGGGCGCAGTCGTTAGCCAGAGCAACACCCTGGTGCTCGGAGGTCCGTTGGGCAGCGCAGGGCAGGTCAAAGTCGGCATCGGCACAGCCACGCCCGCGAATGTCTTCACCATCGCTCTAGGCGCAGGCCCAGCCGTTAGCGATGGCTGGAACGTATACAGCTCACGCCGCTGGAAGAGAAACATCGAAACATTGCACGATGCGTTAGGAAAGATCGAGCAACTTCGTGGCGTCTCCTATGAACTGAAGGCGAATGGCAAGCACGAAGTGGGAGTGATTGCCGAAGAAGTTGGGGCCGTTGTTCCCGAGGTCGTCACCTGGGACCAGAACGGCAAGGACGCCCAGAGCGTCGATTACAGCCGCCTCACCGCGCTGCTCATCGAGGCGACCAAAGAACAACAGGCTCTCATCGGGCAACAACAAGATCAGATCGCCCAGCTAATTTCGCAAGTGAAAACCATCCAGGCCTCGCTCAAAACAAACGGTCGCAGTGACTCGCAGGTTCGCAGCGTGAAGGCCGATCTGACGACGGTCCTGCAATAGCGCAAAAACGGGATCTCGACCGTCGCGGGAGATTTTGATCACGAACGCGTAGCCGCAAAGAACGCCAACGAAAACATATTTGGAGGAACCATGAAGAAAAATCGCAGTGAGTCGAATGTCATCTACTTATCTGCTAACGGCCCCGGCGGCGTGGGCGACGTGGGGAAACTTTACCTCCACCGGCCTCCGCCACTGGCGTGGGCAATCCATCCTGGGCCCCTGTCTCGACCGGACAAGTGCCGTGCGGAGTGCGGAGCACAAGTCCGTCATGAGGAAATCACGATGATGCCTACACTGAATGCAACCACACAACCAAAAACAATGACTAGTACGCAGCGGGCTGGGATTGTCTTCACACTGGCTTGCTTCCTGATGCTTGTTTCGAGCGCCGGCGCACAAGTCACGTTCTTATACACGTTCGGAACCCACGCTGGCGACCCGGCGCACCCCAATAATCCTGGATTTGTTGTTCAGGGTCGTGATGGAGACCTCTACAGCACTTCCAACGATGGAGGAACGGACAATGCAGGCACAGTTTTCAAGATCACTCCTACGGGACAAGTCAGCGTACTGTACAGTTTCGATGGAGTAACAGGCGCATTTCCTTCCAGCGGACTCACGCTCGGCACCGACGGAAACTTCTACGGCACTACGTTTGAAAACGGCCCCTCGAACTACGGGACTGTCTTCAAAATCACCGCTCAAGGGCAACTCACACTTCTACACGGGTTCGACGATAGCGATGGCGCGGCCCCATGGGGGGCACCGGTCGAAGGCACGGATGGCGCTTTCTACGGAACCACAGAAGACGGGGGATCGGCAAACTGCGGCACTGTGTACCGCGTTACTGCTGGGGGAACGTTCAAGACTCTTTATAACTTCGACGGAACCCACGGCTGCCAGCCCCTTGCGCCACTAGTTCTAGGAAACGATGGAAACTTCTATGGCACAACCCTGCAAGGGGGAAACAACCCTACTTTGGGTGCAATCTTCAAGATCACGCCCGCGGGCGCGATAACTCTCCTGCATAGCTTCGACGGAACTCACGGCTTTTCACCGTATGCCCCATTGATGCAGGCCAGCAACGGCAATTTCTATGGCACAACCCACAACGGCGGCAATAACGACGGCGTCATCTTTGAAGTGACCCCGGCTGGAGTCTTCACCGATCTGCACGACTTCGACCCATCACAAGACGGAGGAGGGCCGTTGTCTGCTTTGGTTCAGGGTACGAACGGTATTCTGTACGGTACTACGATCTCAGGGGGAACCTTCAACGCCGGCACGATTTACTCGATTCTTTTAGGCGGCGGAGGCTTTAACGCCTTGTACAGCTTCGATGGTACCTCGGCCGCAGCCGCGGAGGCAGGGCTGACGCAGCATACGAACGGATCTTTTTATGCGGACACCGCATGGGGCGGCGTCGATAATCTCGGGACCCTCTACTCATTCAACCGCGGCCTCTCGGCGTTTGTCCGGCTTGTTACCACCTCCGCAAAAGTTGGAAAGACCGTTCAAATTCTAGGCCAAGGATTTACTGGCACCACTGCCGTTTCTTTCCACGGGAAGGCGGCGACTTTCCACGTTGTCTCGAATACTTATCTGACAGCGCTTGTACCGAACGGAGCGACCAGTGGATTCGTAACTGTGGCGACGCCAGGCCGAGTTCTTAAGAGTAATCAGGTGTTCAGAGTGATCCCGTAGCGCAACTTTACGTTCGGTGATCGGCAGGTGTCTCGCCCACGGTCGAGCTTGCGAGAACCGGTCCATAGGATTTCAACAGTCGGGTGTGTTTCGGCTCCATCACAGGCTGCGGGCGAGCTTGTCTGTCGGCGGAGCGGATTCGGCACCCCGGGCTGTGCGCCGCTGGGCACAGGGCAGGTCGTGTGCGTGGTCATGGGGATCAACAACAAACTGACCAGCGTGGTCGGCTCCTAAGGCGGCACCCGCGTCTCAAGAGCATTTTCAGAGGGCAACAGCATAGCTTTCAGATTTGGTTACAGCACAACTTTCAAAGGAGAAACTTCTATGAAGCAACTATCAAAGTACGCCTTCTGCATCGTGCTCATTGCTCTTGTGTGGTTTCCAGTAAAGGCATCAGCACAACTGATGCTTGATGACTATACTTCGGGAGCCTACGTCAAACGCGTTAGCAACCCACATGTTCACGATCTCCATTATGCAGCGTTGCCGCCTAACAGTCCTTTAGGTCAGGCTCGTCAAACCTATTTTGGGGCGGCGCCTAATCCCGATGGACAATGGAGCACGCTTGACGTCGGCAAGGGTCGTCTCGTAGTTGACGCTGGCTTCGGTTGCGCCGCGAACCTCCAAATCGGCTACGGATTTAATCTCGCAGGCGCCGAAGTGCCGCTGGGATTGAACCTCGATAGATTCTCTGGTTTCCAACTGAACTTTCAGGGCATTGCCACTTCCGAAGAACTCCTCGTGGTAATAACCATTTTTCCGCAGACCGGCGGGTACTGGAACTTCGAGGTCGTGCTGCCGCCCAACGGCAATGCTTTCTCCGTATCTTTTCCGTTCTCAGGTTTTAGAAACGGAGTTGGCGCGGGCGGTCTGACGCAAGCGGACCTCAGTAACATCAACTTCGTCGTTGTCCTGGCCGAGGGCGGCGGCTTCGCTAGTTTCGGATTAACGTCTTTTCAAGCGGTCAACCAATGAACTCGACTACAACGGCATCCACTCCGAAAAGCTTTTTCCGAGGACAACAGCATAGCTTCAGATTTGAAAACAACATTCTCCAAGGAGAACTTATATGAATCGACTAGCAAAGCGCGTCATTTGCTTAGCAGTCATCGCCCTTGTGTGGATTCCGCTTCAGGCCTCTGCACAACTCACCCTCGACGATTTTACTTCGGGATCCTATGTCAATCACCTGAATACCGGCCCGATGCAGGATCAACATTACGCAAAGTTGGCACCGGGCAGTCTGCTGGGTACGGCTCGGCAAACAAATTTTTCCATCGGGCCAAATTATTACAAGCAGGGAGCCACACTTAGCATAGGCAAAGGCATTTGGATACTGGACGCTGGTTTCGGCACCGTCGGGGCCTCCGACATTACTTGCGGAGTTACTCTCACCGGCGCCGCAGCTCCATTGGGCCTGGACCTCAGCGGACATTCAGGTTTCCGACTGAACTTTTCCGGCGTTGCGTCCTCCGAAAACCTGGGGGTAATTGTGGTTGTGTTTCCACACAACGGCAACGATTGTGCCTACGAGCGAGTGCTGCCGACCTACGCCAATCCTATCTCTATAGATTTTCCGTTTTCAGGTTTCAATAAGCCAGGCGGCCTCACGCAGGCTGACGCCAGTGATATCGACTACATCGTTATCGAGGCGTATGGAGGCGGCTTCGCCAGTTTCGGAATAACTTCTTTCCAAGCATTGAATTAGCCAGGGCATAACGGGTCATGGCGATCGAAGTCTCAGGGTGATCGCCAGCGACTAGTTCCGGTTCGCGAGTCAGTGAAGGAAACAATTTGGAGCGCGCCATGAAAGACTTGAAATCCAAGTTACTGGTTCTTTTGTTTTGCACGGTATGTTTACTGACCGGCGCCCACGCACAACTTACTCCCAGCGCTGATGCGTACACGAACACCGTCGATCCGACCACGAACTATGGAGCCAATACGCTGCTCGACGTCGAGAGCGCCTCGCAAACGGCTTACATTCGATTCGATCTGTCGGCGATCCCCGCCGGCTACACCAGCGCCAATATCACCAAGGCCTCGCTGAAGCTCTATGTGAATTCGGTGACGACGGCTGGCAGCTTTAATGTTGACTACGTGAACGGCACCTGGTCCGAGAACACGATCACCGCTAACCTCGCGCCGGCTCTCGGAACCACGATTGCCGCCGGCGTCCCGCTCACCGTCGCGGACAAGAACCAGTACGTCCTCATCGACATCACCTCAGCGGTACAGGCGTGGCTGAGCGGAACCGTCAATGACGGCATTGCGCTGGTCGGTAACAGTCCAGTGAAAGCGACCTTCGACAGCAAAGAAAGCACGACGACCAGCCATTCGGCCGAGTTGGACATTGTGTTCGCCGAAGGAGGCGGCGGAGGAATCACTGGGATCACCACGGTCAGTGGCAGCGGCCTGACCGGCGGAGGAACCAGGGGCACGCTCAGCCTGTCGCTGACCAAAACGTGCGCTGCGAAACAGGTTCTGCAGTGGAGCGGCAGCGCGTGGGCCTGCGCTTCCCCCTCCGGCTCGGGCACTGTGACCAGCATCGGCAGCGGCCCCGGATTGACGGGCGGTCCCATCACCGGCGCAGGCACGTTGAGCATCGCGACAGCCGGGGTCAGCAATGCAATGCTGGCGAATCCGTCGCTGACGATATCGCCGGGTACAGCCCTGACCGGTGGTGGTGCGGTGGCGTTGGGCGGAAGCGCCACGCTGAGTCTGGACACTACCAAGGTTCCGCTGCTGGCGGCGTCCAACACGTTCTCAACGAATCAGACGGTGAACGGCGCGCTAACGGCCACATCGAGCGTTAATACCGTCGTCGGCAACAGCACCGGCACTGGCACAGTTGCTGTGACAGGTAGTGGAATCTACGGCGGCGTTCTTGGACTTTCTTCAGCGGGTAGCACGACTGGTTATGGTGTGAAAGGCTGGGCGGAGTCGACTTCTGGCATCGGCGTCGAGGGACTTTCGGTAGCCGCAACGGGCAAAACATATGGTGTTTACGGTGACGCCGCGTCGACTTCTGGTTTTGGCGTATATGGTAGGAGCCCGTACATCGGCGTTTATGGGGCCGCCTCTGGCCCCAGCGGCGCATTGCTCGGCGGCGGGGCGGGCGTGTGGGGCGACACTGGGGGCGTATCTTCTAACTTTGGGGTACTTGGGACCGCCGCTGATAACATTGCCGGTGGGTTCGCCAACGCCGCCGCGGATCATCCGACGCTCTACGCTAACAATAGTGCATCGAGCTTCGGAGACGAGCTTTTTTTCGGATACATATTGCCGCTCGATTCACGCGCCATCATTGGAGATCCGGGATGCAATGTTGGCTTTATGGCCCTCCAACTCGGACAAGACGGCATGTCCGAATGTAGCAACTACACGCTCACCGGGGGCAGCAATGGACACACCTACATTAACGCAGTGACCGGTGCCGCTGTACACCTCCGCATCAGCAACGTTGATCAATTGGTGGCTACAAGCGGAAATGTCAGCATCACCGGCAATCTGAACGCTACCGGAAGCAAGAACTTCCGCATTGACCATCCCCTCGACCCCGCGAACAAATATCTCTTTCACGCGGCTATCGAGTCCTCCGAGGTCCTCAACCTTTACAGCGGGAACGTCGCGCTCGACGCCTCGGGCGAAGCCTTGGTGCAGCTCCCCGATTGGTTCGAGGTCATTAACAAGGACTTCCGCTACCAGCTCACCCCAATTGGCGCGCCGGGGCGAGACCTTTATATTGCCGAGGAAGTGTCCGGAGGCCACTTCAAGATTGCGGGAGGCGAGCCCGGCGGCAAAGTGTCATGGCAAGTGTCGGGGGTGCGAAACGACGCCTGGGAGAAAGCGCATCCGATGGAGGTTGAGGCTGACAAAGGCGCCGATCGCGGCCACTATTTAACTCCCGAACTCGTCGGAGCGCCAGAAACGGCGCGTATCGGCTACATGGCGCCAGCGCCAGGAAGCGGGCAGGTAGTCCACCATCGGCCGGCAATACCGAAGCGCGACAACGCTTGGCCATCGCAGCAGACACTGCCCAGCATTCCCGTTCCAGCCACGGCGGTTGCGTCCAGAGTAGTCCCGATGCCCCATCAGCCCGCGCCAGTTGGGAAACAGGCTGTCAGCCTTAACCAAAAGTACTCGACGCTCAATCTGGGTTGGTGAGAGGTGGGCCGTGGCTCCGATTCGTTTCGGAGCCACGCCCCCTCCCAGCGCACTGCGCGAGCAGGAGATCGGCACGCGCATAATCCAGAACCAAAGATTCGAAATCGGAGGCCACCATGAGGAACACAGCTTTCACTTGGAAACTTATGCTGACTGGTGTGACGATTGCCTGGCTGAGGAGAATGTCAGTGTCTAAAGGAAGAGGCATGAAACTCGTTTTGACTGTGGTGCTGTTCTTTTCGCCCTTGCTTTGCAGTCCGGCAATGGCCGACGGTGTGGGCAACTTCTGTCCGCCCCTCATAACCAACGGCACATGCGTCATCGATAATCCTGTCTATACCAACGTCTTCTGGGACACAAGTGCGGCGCAATGGAACATACACGATGGGAATGCGGGAGAAACCCAGCTCGTGCTCGACGCGATTTTGCAGGCGCTGGTCAATAGCGCTTACTTCAGTCAATTGGCCCAATACAAGGTCTATTCCGCAAGGATGACGCCAGGCATAACGCCGAATTGCGGGCCGGCGCCGGCTACAATGGACGCTTTCGACAACGATACCGTTGCGAATAACTTCATGGCCTGCTTGCTCGCAGAGTATCCCGCGTTCAACAACGGAAATACTGTTCTCAATATCTTCCTTCCGTCGACGACCGGGGGTGGAAACTGGTGCGCCAATAGATCAGCCAACCACCACATGTACGGATCACCCGGGGTTGCGGTGACCATCCTGCCGACAAATTCCAATTGCAACGGGAGCTTCGCACGACTGCTCGAAGTGATGTCCCACGAGATGGTGGAGGCGGCGACCGATCCAAATCCCGATTCGCCGACGGGTTATCGAGATAAAGACATCGGCTCCGGCGGGAACGAGATCGCCGATCTATGCTCCAGCACGGCAGTCTTTCCATTTTTGGGCGTGGGGCCTTCGTTTGCCGGGGCTACCATTCAAGGCGGCGTCACGAACGGGAAGGGCACGGGGTTGACGCAATACTGGTCCGACAATGCCAACAATTGCGTTATACCCTTCGACATGACGCCTCCTACGATCAATCCGAATCCGCAAGTGTGCGGCTGGGGCAAGAACACGCATATTACGCTTTCCGGAATACTGGGACCTCGTCCGTGGGACCTCATATCCAACCAATTCAACCGCCAAACGCTCTATGTACAGGCATCGATTGCCCACGGCAACAATACCTGGACTGCCGGCAACACCGTGCTGGGCGGAGATATCGTCGGCTTCGGTTCCGTGAATTGGACTCCGGGAACTCCGGATACGGTCACCATCGGCGGTTTTGATTCGAACTATGGCTCAAACAATTGGATCGTGGGATTAGGCGACTCCATCAACGTCACTGTCTTTTCTCCTGTCAACGGCCAGCCATCTTCCGTGACGGTCAATTCGCCGATACCGGAGGAAATCGTCTTCGACACCGTGAACCTGCACCCCATCGCAGGCTCGACGTCTCATATCCTCGGCCAGGTTCTTGACTCATCCAATTGCGTGATTGGAGGAGTCCCCGTCGCGTTCAGCGCAAACGAGGGCAACCTCGGTTCTCCGGCGACGGTCTTGACGGACGATAGCGGCTCGTTCGCGACAACCTTCACCGACCCGGTGGCCGGTCCTGTTACGCTCACCGCGAATTCGCTGTATGTTCGCGCCGGCAACCAACCGGCGGAACTATCCTTCAAGGTTTATCCATCCCTGACATCGCTTTCTTCGAGCTCCGGCCCAGTCTCTGGCGGGCAGACCATAACCATCAAGGGATTCGGGTTCGACGTGCTTCCTCGCACTACGGTGAGCGCAAGCTTTTATGCCAACACGACGCCTAAAAAGGGTTCTCCGACACCACCCGGAGGGCCCGTCCCCCAGTCGACTGGCTCTCCTTTCGGCACTCCGCTCGCAATAACCAACGTGGCTGCGAATCATCAGTCTGTTACGGTGATCATGCCTCCGTCCCCGTTCTCCGGTGATGGGACAGGCATCGTATCGATCTCCGCGACGGTAAACGGCGTCGAGTCAAACGCTCTGCAATACAAATATGGCAACGGCACGGGGATGATCATGCCGTATGTGCCAATGCCGCCCTATTCGTTCGTCTCCGGCTTGGTCTGTGCAGGATGCCGTGCCGCGGCGAACACGGGCTTTTGGGTTTCCGGTGACCCCAAGGCAGCGGGGAACACGGTGATCATTTCCGGCCGTCCCGCCAGCAAGCTTCAAGAGACCTACACCGTGGGAACGATCAGTGCCGCGAACTTCTTCCAACTGTTTGGAGAGGCCGCATCCTTCGTCCTGCGTCGGAAATCTACCGAAAGAGGACAATTCATCGGGACTCCCATTCAAATCTCCTTGACCGGCAAACCCGGCGCCCTCGCTCCCATCACTGATTCCGCCATGGTCGAATTTGCCGTTCCCCCGCGCACTGGCGAGGATCTCCAGATTGTTCACATTGAGCAGGAGGGAGAGAGATTGCGGTGGATCGCCGTGAAAGGCAAAACGGTATCCGAGGCGGGAATGATCCAGGCGCCAGTCACTGAATCGGGAGTTTATGCCGCGGTGTCCGTTAAGAAGCGGTAGCCACCCCGGTCCGGCGATCGAGTTGGGAGCCTTGGCGTCGTTTCAGCAAAAGCTCCCCGCCTGCACTACGACCGGTCTCATCCATGCGAAAGAGTCATTGCGTTGGGTGTGAGGCCCGGCGCTTGGCTGCGCACTAATGCCCGTCGGGTGGGACAAAATTAGGCGCGCTCCTGCTGGTAGGGGGAGCCTCATGTAGGGCGGGAAGGCGGGCAGAAAAACACAAAAGTTGGCGGAGCCTTGAGTAGGCTCCGCCAGGATGCATTCGCCAACGCGCACCGAATTCCGTTGGAGGCTGAAAAGGCTCCTACCGATCGCGGCCACTATCTGTATCCGGAACTCGTCGGCGCACCTGAAACGGCACGCATCGGCTACATGGCGGCAGCGCCTCGCCGGCGCATCAGACGCCGCCCAGCATTCCTATTCCGCCCATGCCGGTTTCGCCCAAAGCAGCTCCATTGCCCCATCCGGCCGCGCCCGCCGGCAAACTGGCGGTCGCCCAGAAGTGGCCGCCGCTCAATCTACGAAACCGGAGGACACCATGAGGAACGCAGTTTTCACTTGAAAGTTTCTGCTGACTAGGTCTGACGATTGCCCTCGTTGGTTGCCTTTGACCGTGCGCGGCCAGACTAAGGGCGAAACAGACGAACAGTCAATCGTAGCGATGATCAACCGATTCGTGGACGGCTGGAATCGGCACGATGCCAAGGCGTTCGCGGCCGTATTCGCCGAGGATGCCGGCTTTACCAATTGGCGGGGCGAAGGCGCGAGCGGACGATCGAAAATTGAAGAGTTCCACGAACCCATGTTCGCGACCATTTTCAAGAACAGCCACCAGAGCTGTAAGGCCATCAAGACCGACGTGGCGACGGTGGATGTGCATTGGGAGATGACGGGCGCTACGGATCCACAAGGAAATCCGCGGCCCGATCGTCAAGGATTGTTGAACTTCGTGATGGCGAAGAATGCCGGAGAGTGGCAGATCGCGGTAATGCACAACCTGGACTTGACGGCACTCCCGCCCTCAAACTCGCGCAGTTCAGCAACGACGAAACCATGAGCGCGAATACATTGTCCGTCACCATCGCGAGTGAGCACGTGCTAAGTATCCGGCGCGGATTACGGGGAGTAAGGCCCGGCAGATAGCCTGCTCCAGCGATTCCAGTCAGAGCGGATCCCCGTGACCCAGTAATCTTAGCCGCTTAGCCGATCTTTTCAAAAAAAGTCATTGTTGCGCGATAGTTCTCCACGGCCGTTTGCGCCTACCTATATGACAGCAAATGGAAGCGCCCAGCCAGGCGTTCGAAGGGCGCCCGTAAAGGGAAGACAACATGAAATCCACAATGATGTACATATCCGCCTGCTCCATCAATTCCCGGGGAGAGATCGCTGGCCTTGGCATGACAAGCACGGGCGAACTTCACGCCTATCAGGCTAGGCCGGCCCAACAGGAAGATTCCAATCAGCAGCAACAACGGCCATTTATTCAGTAACTTACGAGGTCACGAAGAAATCAGCGAATCGTCAGGCACACGCCATTGCCACTCTTGCTGGGTTACGGCAATCTGCCCCCTGTCGAAAGCTTGGGCGGCCAGCATTGGGGAGATCGCAACAGAGATCGAAATCACACTTAGGAGATTTGCTATGAAAACTAATCTAAGATGGGCGATGTGGGGAGTAGTCCTTGGGTGTGTCTGCTCGACCTCAGTTTTCTCACAACAGAATGCCAGTCCTGCGACCGGTCCGGTGACAATCGCAGCCGCCCAGCTTCCACGGTTGGTGAAGTTCAGTGGAACGCTGAAAGACATCAACGGCAATCCGCTCACTACGATCACCGGCGTGACTTTCGCGTTGTACTCCCAGCAAAGCGGTGGCGCGCCCCTGTGGCTGGAGACGCAAAACATCCAGCCGGACAAGAGCGGGCGCTACACGATAATGCTCGGGTCGACCAAGCCCGACGGTCTGGAAACTGATTTATTTATCTCAGAACAGGCGCAATGGTTGGGCATCCAGCCAGAAGGGCAGGAAGAGCAGGCGCGCGTCTTGTTGGTCAGCGTGCCCTATGCATTCAAAGCTGGAGATGCAGAAACTCTCGGTGGCAAACCCGCGTCAGCGTTCATGCCGGCGAATCTACCGGGCAGCGGCCCGGGTTCAGCTTCAACTTCGTCGAGCAAAAATTCCTCGAGCCCAGGCAGCAACGGCGGGAATATCAATTTCGCCAGTACATTGACCGGGACGGGTTCCGCAAATTTCATTCCCAAGTGGACCAGCGCCAGCAATCTCGGAAACTCCAAGATCTTCCAGAGCACAACAGGCAACGTCGGAATCGGCACGACCGCACCGACTGCGACGCTCGATGTTTCAGGCACCACATTTCTGAGCGGAACCTCGAGCAGCACGTTTGCTATGACGGTATTCTCGCCGGCGCAGCTCGCTGAGGTGGTCGAGGGACCTGTTTCCGGAGTTGGCGCAGGCCTTGATTTCAAGACCACCGGCAGCGGCGGCAAACAGTGGGAAATTCTCGCCACCGGCAAGACCTCGAGCCAGGGTATCGGAAAGTTGAACATCCGCGACGTCAGTACCAGCACGGACGTACTGACCGTAGACACGACGGACACCGTCAATGTCAAGAATCTGGTGGCTTCGAACTTCGTGAGCACGCTGATACTCTATGGCGATCTGGCTAGCCTCGGATCGTCCGGCATGGTCTCCCAGGGGCCCGTCGGGGTAGGACCGGAGTTCAAAACCAAACTTGCCGCGGCCAACCTGGACGTCCAAGGCAATGCCCGCGACACCTTGATTGGTGATCCGGGTTGTGGCGTTAATTTTGCTGGCATCGGTTTTCAGAACACACCTCTCTCCAGCTGCGGCAATTACTCAATGGTTGGCAACGGCAGCGATACCTACGTTGGCGCCCCCACTGGAAACATTTACTTCCGCACCAAAAGCAACACGGCAACGCCAATGATCATTGGTTCGAGCGGAAGTGTAGGCATCGGTACCATTGCGCCCAACGCCAAGCTGGACGTTCGCGGGCAGGCTGGCGATTCCGGCTTTGGCATCGCCGCCGACAGCAATGCCTGGCAAGCTCGCGGGGCGGGCGGTTGGGTCAAAGCCATGGCATACGTGGATCCGTTCGCGCCAGGCGGGATTGCGATCACCGGTTGCTATAACTCGCAAGCCAGTGGGGCAGCCGTTACAACGCCACCTTGCGGCATTACTCTCCTAGACCACTCCCAGGGTAACAACCTTGTCGACTTTGGTTTTCAGGTCAGCGATCGCTTTGTACAGCTTACTGCGGTATTAACCGCGCAGTCTTATAACGCCGGCGCCCGTGCCGTCGGCGCATCGATGCAGTTCAACTTCGCGGGAGGAGCAAACGCGAATCAAGTATGGGTCGAGACTTTCAACACCAATGGCCAAGGGGGTAATCACGGCGACGTGGACACGCCCTTCTACATTTTTATCTACTGATCCGCGGATATGGCAGGAATAAATCTCGCAGGCGGGAGGCGAAGCACCTGGTTGACGACTCATGGGGCGACTTCGCAGAAGAAGTATTTGCGCCGATTACCCCGATAGTCGCGGGAAATTGAGGAGAAGTAGCTTACGTACCGTGCTCCTCCAGAAATTTCTCGACTTCAATGGCGGCCATGCATCCGGTTCCCGCCGCGGTGATGGCCTGGCGGTAACGGCGGTCCTGCACATCGCCGCAGGCGAATACCCCATGCACGCGAGTCATCACATAGTTGTGGGTCTTGAGATAGCCGTCGGCGTCGGTATCGAGTTGGCCGGCGAACATCTTTGCGTTGGGTTCATGACCTATGCCGAGGAACATCGCGCTGGTGGGAAAATCCGATACTTTATCTGTCTTCAGGTTGCGCAGCTTGAGGCCTGTGACTTCGTGCAGAGCAGGATCGTAAACATCTTCGACGACCGTGTCGGTGAGAAATTGAATCTTGTCATGATGCTGCGCACGATCCAGCATGATTTTGGAAGCACGGAAGCTTCCCCGCCGATGAATGAGCGTGACCTTGGAAGCAAAACGAGTGAGGAACAGGGCTTCCTCCATTGCGGAATCGCCGCCGCCGATCACCACAATTTCCTTTCCTGAAAAGAAGAAGCCATCACAGGTGGCGCACGACGAAACCCCGTGGCCGATGAGCTTGTGCTCGTTGGGCAATCCCAGCCACCGCGCCGAAGCGCCGGTGGCGATGATCAACGACTGCGCGTGGACTTGATGCTTGCCGAGATGAAGCAGGAACGGCCGCTGGCTTAGGTCGGCGCTGGTGAGATGAGCCATGCGATATTCGGCGCCGAAACGTTCCGCCTGCTTGCGCATGTTCTCGACCAGTTGTGGTCCCATAATTCCTTCGGGAAAACCGGGAAAATTCTCCACCAAAGTGGTGAGCGACAGTTGGCCGCCGGGCTCGTGACCTTCTACGAGCAGCGGTTTCAGGTTGGCGCGCCCGGTGTAGAGGGCGGCGGTGTGTCCGGCGCAGCCGGATCCGATGATGACGACATTGCGAGTTTCGCTCATGATTTTCTTGGTGTTCCGTTAGATTGCAAATTTCAGATTTCGATGCACCGCGCGGTTCATGCAGACGAGACAAGAAACGTGACCACCCTTTGGCTTCGCTCCGCGCAGCTCCGGACCGAGGTACGCCGAGGACTTTCCAGTCACTTTTTTTCTTCTGCAGGCCTCCCGGATTTCTGTCTTGCGCCTGTCTTCGATCCGGTGCCAGGGATCTGGGCCAGTTCCGCGGGCACCATTCGTCCCGCGCCAAGCAGCCGCCGATAGTTGGCAAGCACCTCTGATCCGCTGCGGAATAGCGGGTCATAGGCGCTCTGGTCCGGCGCCGGTCCGTTTTCCGAACCATTGCAGCGCGCCAGCGCGATTGACGATTTTCCGAAACGTTCCAGCCGGATCCGACTGACGGGAGTATTCGCGGCAACCATCGCGGCGGCGCTGCTGATTGCCGAAGCGCTATCTTCCATCGATACCTGGATGAGGTCTTTCGGATCGCGAACATGCAACACCAGAGTTTCGACCATATTCTGTCCGTCATTGCTGAAGGAGTACTGTACGCTCGAAAACAGGGCTTGGACGGCGAATTCGCGCCGGATGCGTACGTAGCGGGCGATCGAAGGCTCGCCAGAAATTTGCGTGCTCTGTCCGGGCTGAAGGAAGTTCGGGGCATCGGTCAGCGTCGAAAGACCATGGGAAATTTCGAAGTCGGGACCGAACAACGGCTGTTTCGGAATGCGCGACAGCGCTCCGGCGATCTCTTTTTGCTCCGCGGCGGAGGGCGTGCACACGTTCAGAACATTAACTTTGACCTGCGGCTGGGTTGACGGAGTCTCAGGTGATTGCTGAGCCGCGATCGGAAGGGTAAAAAACAAACCAGCCAGGACAAAAATGGTTTTTGGGTTCACTGCGGGATTCTAAATGATGCTTGCGAAAAGCTTAAACTTCATACAGCTCAGAACGGCGCCCGGTGTTTTGACCACGCCGGGAAGACGGTTAGAATTCAATCATGGCGAATCTAACGTTGGTTTACGGTATGCGGTTGCTGCCGTCGGAAGATGTGGCTGAAGTGGGGCAGGCTCCCGTGAAACTTACTAACGGACGCGAAGCCCATATCACCATGCACGTACTCGAAGGCAGCAAAGAAGAAATCGAGAAACAGTTGCGCACCAGTTTGGAAGCGTTCTTCGATCTATATCCGGAGATCTAGAGAGTTGCGAATGAGGGCAGACGCTCGGGAGTAAGTGCCGCTAGCTGCGTTTACCACAGAGTCGAATCAATGCGGGAGTTTTACTGGAAAAATCGGGCAAGATTGCTCACGGCCGGCCTATGGCCCCAAGGCTGGATCGCGCGCGGAGCCTGCTATTCGCTGGGTCTGGCGATTGGACTCTTCATTCTGGAAATGCTGTTGACTCTATTCGCGCCGGCTGCCAGCGCGAGTCTCGGAGGTTGGGTCAAATTTCTTATTTTCGACGCGAGCCTGTTATTTGCCATTCTTGCATTTCGGGCGCTAAAGCGACGAGTCCTATGGCGTCTGCGCAATCGGCTGATCGTTACTTACGTGTTCATCGGCGTGATCCCGGCGGCCCTTCTGGTCACCATGGCGCTTGTCACCATCTACCTTTTCGCCGGGCAGTTCGCCAGTTTCGTAGTCACTTCGGAAATTAACTCACAGTTGCGCAGCATGCAGGCAGTAAACGCAGCGGTTAGTAACGAGCTCGCGGCGCGCATCGAGAAGGGTCAAGCCCCAACCGCAGAGTCGTTGGTTGGATTGCGAAAACGCGACCGTGCCTGGGGAAGACGGCGAGTATGTGCCTGGCACGGGACACGGCTCTTGCTCCTCAGCGGCGGGGAGGCGAATCCGTCGTTGATGGCTTTTCCTGATTTCTTCAACAAGGACCAGGGCGAATACGCCAAGGCGATTCGCGAAGGCCGGCCCTTTAAAGAAATTGTTCGCGATAACGACGGATTGTATTTGCGCGTGGCCTCGGTGTTTGCGGTGGGATCGGAAAAACTGACGGTGGTCACTGGCGAACCTCTGGACAAAGATCTGGTTGCGGACATCGCTGCCAATTTGGGCGAAATCACGGTCTATTCCGCAGGCATTATGCTCGACGACTCACGACAGAATGACCAGAATAGCAGTGCTGCAAAAGACCGTGGCTTTCAAACCCGGCTTTTTGCTGAGCCTGAGAGGGGTAAAAGCGATAGCGGTGTGCGCGCTGGAAAGACAGATCCCATCACGACGGACAATCGACAGGCTTTCCGTCCGACGTTCACGGTGGGTTCGCTGGGCGCGCCAGCGGACATGATGGATCGCGAGATCACATTCGGCACTCCGCTGCGGGTTGTGGACTGGAAGACCGGCGACCTGGCGCGGGCAGGCGCCCTGGTGAGAGTGCGGACCCGGCCTTCCGTGCTCTACTCCCACTTGTTTGCGGCGCTGGGAGATATCGCGCGAGGGGTTGAGTATATCCTGTTGGCGATCCTCATCTTCTTCGGCGTGATTGAGTTAGTTGCGCTGATCATCGGCACGCGAATGACAAGCACGGTTACCGGAGCTGTGGCTCACCTTTACGACGCCACAAAGCATGTTGATCGCGGAGACTTCAGCCATCGCATTCCGGTGAAGTCCGCCGACCAGTTGGCGCAGCTTTCGTTGTCGTTTAATTCGATGACGGAATCCATCGAGAAGCTGATTCAGGAGCAAAAAGAGAAACAGCGTCTGGAGGGCGAACTCGCCATCGCGCAGGAAGTGCAGGCGCAGTTGTTTCCGCGGCAGGTCTCGGAGTTGGAGTCTCTCGAAGTGCATGGCTTCTGCCGACCGGCTCGCACGGTGAGTGGGGACTACTACGACTTCCTCACGGCCAGCTCCCATAAGTTGATTCTGGCTGTCGGCGACATCAGTGGAAAAGGAATTTCGGCCGCGCTCTTGATGGCGACCATCCACTCGGCGGTGCGGGCCTACAGTGTGGAAAGTTTGCCGCAGATGCGCGAACCAGTGGCCGTAGGCGCAGTGGCGGGTGCGGGCAGGATTATGGCTGCCTGGCCGGAAGGTATCGAGGTTTCACCCGGCGCTTTGCTCGGCCTGCTCAACCATCAGCTCTATGAAAGTACTCCGCCGGAAAAGTATGCGACATTGTTCCTCGGAATTTATGACGGACGCACCCATCAGCTGACCTACAGCAACGGAGGACATCTGCCGCCAATCCTCATCGGCGAGGACGGTGCGGTGCGCCGTCTGGAAGCCGGGGGAACGGTTGTCGGCTTGTTCGACAACATGGCGTATGACGAGGGATCGGTGCAGATGCATCCCGGGGAAACTTTTGTAGCTTATAGCGATGGCGTCACTGAGCCGGAGAATGAATTCGGCGAATTCGGCGAGGAACGGCTGATCGATCTGGTGAGCGCGAACCGCCATCTTCCACTGATTCAGATCAGCCAGGCGGTTACGTCCGCAGTCGATGACTGGATTGGCGACAACGAGCAACCGGACGACATCACGCTCGTGCTGGCGCGAGCGCGGTAGCTGAGTTCTTGGTTCTCAGCTCTGCTGAAGCGATGCCTGCTTCACCTAGATTTTCTTTTTCTTCCAGCGCCCTTGCTTGAACAGAACTGCGCTCACTACGGCCATGGAGCTCTCAGCAATCGCAATCGCCGCGAAGGCTCCGTTCGAGTGCATGTGCAGAGGAATTGCCAGCCAGTACGCCAGCGGTATCTCGAATAACCAAAAGCCAAAAAAATTCACGATGGTTGGAGTAATCGTGTCCCCAGCGCCATTGAAGGCCTGCATCATCACCATGAAGTACGCGTATCCAAGATTGCCGTAACTCACGATGCGGAGACAGGACGCGCCCAGCGGCACCACGGCCGGGTCCTGGGTGAACAAGCGGACAATGGGCTCGGAGAAAAATATGAAGACCAGGCCGACAGCGCCGAGAAAAATCACATTGTAAAATCCCGTGCGCCACACGGCTTTTTCGGCGCGGTCGGGATGGCCCGCCCCCAAATTCTGACCCACGAGCGTGGCGGCAGCATTGCTCAATCCCCACGATGGCAGGATCACAAAAATTACGATACGAATAGCAATCGTGTATCCCGCGAGGGCCGCGGCGCCGAAGAAACTTACGATGCGTACCAAGCCGATCCAACTGGTGTGGGCGATGGCGAACTGCAGAACGCCAGTCAGCGAAACGCGCACTAGACGCAACAGCACATCAAAATTAAAACCTACCTGGCTTCTGAGGATGCGAAGCCGCTCGGTCCCGCGCATTAGGCGATAGAACTGGTAGAGGACTCCGATGCTGCGCCCGATGAGCGTAGCTAAAGCCGCGCCGGTAACGCCCAGGCGAGGAAACGGTCCCCACCCAAAAATCAGGCAGGGATCGAGCACGAGATTGATGATGTTTGATACCCAGAGCAGGCGCATGGCGATGGCCGCATCTCCGGCGCCGCGAAAAATTGCATTGTTGAGAAAAAGCAGCAACACGGCAAAACTTCCGCCCAGACAAATTCTGGTGTAGCCGCTGCCGGTCGCAACGATCTCCGGAGAAGCTCCCATCAAGCGCAGCAGGTTCGGCGCGTAAAAGAAGCACGGTACTCCAACCGCCAGGGAGACAAACAGGCCGAGGGCGATCGCCTGCACGCCCGCAACCGCCGCGCCTTCCGGATCTTTTTCGCCGATGCGCCGCGCCACCATGGCGGTCGTTGACAGGCTCAACCCCATGGCTACGGAGAACACCAGAGTGAGCATCGATTCGGTCAGACCCACTGTGGCTACGGCATTCGCGCCCAACCTGCCTACCCAAAAAACGTCCACCACGCCGAACAGAGACTCCAAGACCATCTCCAAAACCATGGGGACGGCCAGCAGCAAAATCGCGCGATTGAGGCTGCCCGTGGTGTAGTCCTGATGCGATCCGCGCACGGCTTCCGCCAGCGAGGCCCAGAATGTGTGCTGCTGCTCGGTAGCGGCGGGGGTTTCCATAATTTCCTCGAACTCTCCGGCGCCGCTCGGGCAAAAATATGGTGAAAGCGCCGACTCACTTGAGACAAAAAGAGAGGTCCGCTCCGGCGGACGCAAAGGGATGGCGAACTACCGAGGGTTAAACATTGTCATTTCCTTGCTGGGAATCGGCGGACGGATTCTGCGACACATCCAGCGAGCCACTAAATCTCAAGAATTTTATCGCGAAGCGGCGACCGTCGACAAATGCGATTTGCTATCGGCCGGTTACTTCTTGGGAAACAGCGTAACCCTCGCGGTCACCGCTAAATTTTTCACCATACCGCCCAAGACCACAGGTCCGAGCGGTGTCTCCACGAGGCCGCGGCCATCGGCTCGAGGATCATAGGTGTTCTGGTTGAGCGTTTCCCAACGGTGTCCGTGCAAGTCATAGTCGAAGGTGACGGTGGAAACCTCCGCCGCCGCGCCGTCATACGAAGCGCCTTTGTAATCATGAGGAGTGGTAGTGCCGCCAGAGAAATAAATTCGGTGATCCCGGTCAGCGCCGCCGCCGGCGATACCAAACCGCGCTGTGCCGGGATGAGCCGGCAGCTTGCTCCATTCAATCTTTGTAGGATCTTTGTGATCGATCTTGCCCAGCCAGCACTCGTCAGAAGGCAGGTAACGCGGGCCGCCCGCCGGACCGGGTTTCGCGCCATCTACAACAACAATGGCTTCGTCAGCCACGCCCCCGGCCATGCCGACGGCAGGAGTGCCGGGGAACGGCGTAGCCTGAGTCCACGCATCTTTTTCGACGTCATAAATTTGAACATTGTTCACCGGGCCGCCAGCCGACCGGCCACCGATCAAATAAACGAAATGATCATGGGTGACGCCAGTGACGGCGCTATCAACGGGAACCGGTATGTCTTTGCCGCGGGACCAGCGGCGGACGCCGGGTTCATAGACATTTACGTCGGGAACGGTTAGCTCCAGCCCCTGGTTATCCACGACATAGCCACCCATAAGCACGACCAGTCCCTTGACTCCATCGGCGGCTGCGTTCAAACGCCCAACGGGACCGGGAACGGCGCGGCCTGTGCTCCACTTTCCAGTGTGCGTCATGGTCATTATGTAAATCTGATTGGTAACGTCATCCCAGTTTTTCTTGGGGCCGACTCCCATCAGGGAAAAAAGTTCGAAGCCGCCCTTAAGGCTGGCGACCGCATTATTTGAGACTGCAGCGGGCATTGACGGGAACTTCGGTTCGTCCTGCCCCCACGAGATCGCGGCCGAAAATACCAGCAGGTAAAAGACGGAAAGTTTTTTCATTGCAGAGATATTACCTCACAATCATCTCTGACGTTTCGCTGCTAAGTCCGGGTTCAGAACCAGGTCCGGCGACGGTAGTCGCGGTAGGCATCACCGAATGCCGCTTCTAGAACTCGGGCTTCGCGGCGGGCGCGAAGCGTTTGCATGACCGCAATCGCGAGCACCCCCGGCCAGAGAACAGGCCGGTGGATCACCAGCACGAATCCTGCAAAGAGCAAAGTTCCGAAAACATAGATGGGATTTCGGATTTTCGAATAAATCCCGTGCGTCACTAGCCGGTGAGCCTCGGCTCTGATGGAGAAGGATCTGCCGAGTTGATAGCGAGAGACCGCAATCCCGCCTAAGCCGACCGCGACCA
>Ga0073928_10004498_pt1 | contig 20569 bp, 25 predicted proteins | sample PaiPotPPA55metaG_FD_76969 | JGI IMG/M metagenome (GOLD analysis project Ga0073928, IMG submission 76969) | Iron sulfur acid spring bacterial and archeal communities from Banff, Canada, to study Microbial Dark Matter (Phase II) - Paint Pots PPA... ...
ATTATGCTTCTGCAACACCTTGGTGATGGCCGCCGTCAACGTGGTCTTGCCATGGTCGATGTGACCAATCGTCCCTACGTTGCAGTGCGGCTTATTCCGATCAAATTTCTCTTTCGCCATTTCCGTTCCTCAGGGGCTAAAGCCCCGGATTTGATTTTGTCTTACCGGCGCGGCTTAAAGGCGCGCCCCTTCAAAACCTTCGCCAGCAAAGCGCGATCAGTAATACTGGTAAAGCTTCTTAAACTTGTGGCGCAGCGCAATGTCGACCGTTTCCAGCTTCGACAGATAAAGCTCCCGCATCTGCGCCTGATCCGATAGCGGCAGCTCCTGGTACAACTGCCAGGCACTTAAATCTGACCTCGATGCCGCGCCCACCGCATCTTCCAGCACACGCGCCGAAAGCACCGAATCGAACTCCCGGACGCGAATCCCTTTGCGATCCAACTGCTTGAGAAATCGCTCCACTGTGTTGGGCAAGAACGCCTGCTCTACCGCGGCTTGCAGCTTTCCGAACTCCTGCGGTTTCTCAATTTTGATTGCCGCCTGCTCGAAGCCCACTCTCATCATTATTCTCTATTCTCTAGAACCGCACCTTCGTTTGATCCATGGAGCGGGAGACGGGAATCGAACCCGCGACCAACAGCTTGGAAGGCTGTGACTCTACCACTGAGTTACTCCCGCCCTTACTACCTCAGCGGCTAAAGCCGCTCTTGTTGCGACTCATTGCGGCACGGCTGAAGCCGTGCCCTTTCAAATCGTCTCCTATCAAAGCCGATTCCGAATCGCGAGCCAAGCAAACCCTAACTAACCAATGGAGCCGATGACCAGGATTGAACTGGTGACCTCTCCCTTACCAAGGGAGTGCTCTACCAACTGAGCTACATCGGCCCAAAACTGCTTACGTCGAATCCAACTACTCCGCGTCGCCGTCTCCGTCAGAATGCAACACATCCTTGCGACGCACCCAGCTCTTGAATGCAAACATCGCAAGAATCAGCAGCGTCAGCGACCGGATTCTGAAATCACTCAGCGTCACAAACGCCAGTGCACCCAAAACCGAATCCGCAATCAACGCCATTGCCAAGCGACTCATAAATTCTGCCGCGCGCAAATTTCGATGCCACTCAATTGTGGTGCAACATAATCTGGTGCACAGGGAAGGATTCGAACCTTCGTACCTCGCTAGGAGGGACAGATTTACAGTCTGTTGGCTTTAACCACTCACCCACCTGTGCACAACTGCCGGGTGATGCAGCCGCCGTGCTTCATCCAGCAGACCATCAAATCCGGGCGCGCAAAGCGATCCGGAAACCGCAGAGCGGGGCAGCACACTTCCACTCTTTAGTTGTTGCCTGCGTTATTGCCTGCGCGAACCCAGAGCTTCTGCAAATCAGGGAAACCAACTTACGGATTGCCACGAAGATCACTACACGCCGGAATATTTCCGAATGGAGTGCGTTGGAGAAACCTGTTGCGCCGCTAAATACTAGAGTCCTGCTACCTGCCGGAATTCGTTTTCTGAATTTCGTTTCCTGACTTTTTGTATGCTGGAGCTGGCGAAGGGATTTGAACCCCTGACCCTCTGATTACAAATCAGATGCTCTACCAACTGAGCTACGCCAGCATTCGGGAACAAGTACCCTTCCAGGCACAAGTATACCCCTGATCCCTTCCAGATGTCCGGGACAATTAGTTAAGTTATCACAAGCGCTAAATTTCGCGCAACCGGCTAATCCAAAAATGGCTGATCCAAAAACATCTTTAGCGTCTGTTAGTGTTCTTGGATTCACAGGCCACCGAAGCTAAGGAGTGAAGCGCGGCCAGTAGCCGTCCTCGCGGTGTGGGTAATCCTCCCGAGCCGACCGGGTGCAGCGAGCACTGAACAGTACCGAACCGATGCAGCTCCCACTTCTACTGAGACCATGCGCCCCGCCATGTGAATACGAGCTAACGCTGCGTGACGCCAGCAAGCCTGTGAGCGCACTCCTTGTCATCATTGAACGCGGGTGGCGAGTAAGGAATCTCCATTTCGATCCGGAAGTGACGTCATTCGCAGCGCGCCATGATTTGGCCTTAGTGTTAGCAAGGCACTGCCGGGCCAAAGCCGAAGGGCCGAATGGGGAAGAGGACATGGACATTATCCCGGAACCCGGGATTGGAACAGCGCTTCTGCAATCGCATCATCCTGAGCTGGCTGGAAGCAAGCTCATTGTATTCAGCTTCTCCGGTGGTGGCTCTAGGGTGGCGCGCATGGTTGGTTATGCTCCTGATCGCATCCTTGCTGCCCTCGAATATGCGCCCGGCCATTGGGAGCCAATTGGCATCGACACCGTGAAGTTGCCGGAAGCGGCGCTCTCCGTGCCGCAGTTTATCATCGCCAACGGTGCGGACAATATCTGTGGAACCCAGCGTCCGTAAGCGTATTTTGAGCAATATCACCACCGCGCACCGATGACTTTCATGATCCAGAACAGAGGGCCGCATTGCTGCGTAATGAAAGTCACCCAAATAGTCCTCTTGTGGCTGGAGGATGTGATCGAACAGCAGCCCCCCCCACTGCTGCGACCAAAACACGCGCGCCGATTGACCGAAGGCATGCGTGGTTAGGATTTATCCAGTTGGAAAGTGGCGTCGTGCTGGATAGCTCGAAGGAACCCGTGTGGAACGTAGTCGACGCATGGATAAAACCCGACGGTAGCAACGCGCCCGCCAGCGCACGAAATGTGGGATGGTTACTGTCAAAACGTTTTGCCGAGGCTTGGCTTACCTTTGAAAAAAGCGCGGGAACATCCCATAACCCGTTTGGAATGAGACACGCGACTCCTGCGATTTGGTACGCTGAGCGGATAGATTTGAAATCATGCGATGACTCCAAGTACGTTCTCGGCTCCTGCCTTCTGACACACCCACCCCACAGTGTTATCATTTCAGCCCTGACCGCATTCCATGCGAATTAGGCGCATCTTTCCCACCGCCATGGCAGTTGTAGTGGTTGGTGCGGCGGTAACCCTCGCGGTCCAACTGCGAAAACACGCTCCGCCTGAACCTGCCCGCTTGTTGCCCGGGGCGGAAGCGTTCTTTTATCTCGATCTCGGCAAGGCGCGCAAAGCGAACGCGGGAAAAGAACTGCCCGCCGTGAGCCACGATCCGGAATACGAGCGCTTCATTCGCGAGACCGGCTTTCAGTTCGAGCGCGACCTTGATGAGGCGGCCTTTGCCGTCCACTATCCAGCGAGTTGGCCAGGTGGCGGAAGCGGTGCTACGGCTCGAGAGGCACGGTTCTCCGAAGTGTTGGTCGGGAAGTTTCACGGCGAGCGGCTTACCGACTACCTGCGGCAGATGGCGCGATCCATCGATAACTATCACTCGGTTGACATCTTCACAATTCCAGTTGAGGGCAGGGTGTTGCGAGTCGCGTTGCTAAGCGCAGATTCTGTTGCCGCCTCGAATCACGACGACCCGGCAGTGATTCAAGGAATGATCGACCGCTCCAAGCGGCTGGCCTCTCCGTTCGGAGGTCCGGCATTGTTGCGGCAATATTTCAAGCACGTTCAGTTGGCGAGCCTGGTGTGGGCGATCGCGCGCATCGATCCTTCCGCGCCTGGCGCCCCAGCATGGAACAACCTTTTCCCGAGGCCAGCAACCGTGGTGGTTTCCGGTGCCGCTCTCAACCCGCTCCACCTGCGAGCAGATGCGGTTCATCTTCGCGCCGAAGCCTTTACCCAGAATCCGGAAGACGCGCGCGCCATCGCCGATAAAGTAACGGTATTTGTGGCACTCACTCATACCGCCGAAGCGTCTGTGGGGACCCACGGCACCGATCCTGATGTAAAGGCCTTTTTCGACAGCCTCAAAGTGAAGCAGGAGGGTGACCGAACCGTGATGACGGCCGCCATGCCGCTGGGGTTTCTCCGCAAGATGGTTTCGGGATCTTCGACTGAATTCGGCGAGCCTGCAGCGGCGCCGGCGCAAGCTCCGGCGAAATCACCGTAGATATTCCGTCACAGCATGTGAGTTGTTTGGGTGGGCGGCATTCAGGTCAGCAGGGCGATGAGTTTGAACGCCTGATCTTCAATCACCCGTATCCCGCCGACCAATAGAAATCGAAACGCACCAAGTGCGTGATTGGGATCACTGGCGCCTTCGTGGCGCTGGCTGCCGGGGCCACATTTGCGGGTTAGGCGTTTGAGGTGTTCGGCGGGAAGATGATTCCCCAAAAGGTTTCCGCCCGTTCGTCCTGCTCGACAAACTCGATTGCGTACGTGGAAACGCCCTCTAGTGCCGGCAACTGCGCAACTACGCGGGCCGAGAGCTTGGTGCCTTGCTTGTTATTTACGGAGACGAGCGAGCCCACCAGAAGCTCACGACTGAGTTGAACGGCAGCGCCGTGCTTATTCAATTTCGTGGCCTTGGCCGGCATCGTAAAGCAACATTTCTGCCGATCTTCCCCCGATAACCCGACAGAAGCGTGGAGCGCCATGCGATTGCTCCGGCGTTTTGCGATCTGGCTGCGGCTGGCGGTTGGGTTAGCAGCCAGGCCTGGCCGGTGCGATTTCGGGCGGGGATGTGCAGGTTTCAGGTTCATTCTGATCTGGACATTAGAATGTGCTCTTGCTCGCTGCAATGTGCCGTTCGTTACCTCCCCGGGTTACTCCGTAGAACTCGTTGATTCTTCAAACTTAGAGACGCGTTGCATCACGCCAGGAAATAGGACATGTACCAGACCGGCGACCGAAGCCAGAGATAGCATAGGGTCCATCCGCGCATCCGCCATGCGGTTCAGCGCAACAGAGCGTACGCTCCCACCCTCATTTGATGCGGGGTTAAACCGCTTCATCCACCCACTGCACCGGAGCGCCGGCCGTGCAGACTCCGAGCCACCCAACGCGTTCCGAGCGTCACCACCTCACGCTGCTGAGATGAATCCAGTCAGTAGTTGTTGATCGCATATCACTCCTGCGCAGTCTATTGGTTCACCATCAATCATTCCTGCGCGTCCGGGAACGCCTTCACGAGGCGGTTCGGAGCGATATTACGCCAGGCCGCGAAAATTGCTTCCTGCAGTGTTTTCCTAGTGACGGCCTTGAGGTGCACGCTGGTCGCGCCGCGACGTCCCCAGGCTCCCTTCGCTGGGACGAATACGTCTGGGAAGTCTTTCGTGAAATAGTGCTGCTGCTCTGGCGTGAGTTTGACCATGCCCCAGCCTTTGGCGGGATAGCCGAGAGTACCGAATATCTTTCCACAGACGCGAAAATCCGGATGGTCCATGTGCTCATTTTCAGTGGTTTCCGGAAAGGCAAGGGCGAGACGGCGAAAATCAGTGACTGTCAAAGTGTCGTTCTCCGCGGGTACTACTGGAATAACGGCTGAGACGCGCTCTGGTTACGGAGCCTCCGAATGATAAACTTCGCGGCATGCGAGACTCCAGCCGCGAGTCCGAGCAGACCGCCGTTGGCGTGAAAAGCTGGCCTCGTCCCACGCACGCCACCGGTCCGGCGCTGTTTCTAGTAGGCACTCCAATCGGCAACCTGGAAGACATTACGCTGCGCGCCGTGCGTGTGCTGAAGGAAGTGGATGTCATCGCCTGTGAAGACACGCGGCAAACGCAAAAACTGCTCAACCATTATGGCATCGCGACTCGCACCATCAGCTACCACGAGCACAATGAAATGATTCGTGCGCCGGAGCTGGTCAAGGAAATGCAGGCAGGCGCAAGCATTGCCCTGGTGACGGATGCAGGCATGCCGGGAATTTCCGATCCCGGATTCCGGTTGATTTCGCTGGCGATTCGGCATCATCTGCCGGTGGTGCCGATTCCGGGAGCGTCGGCCTTCCTGGCAGCGCTGGTGGCGAGCGGGCTGCCAACGGACTCGTTTCGCTTCAGCGGATTTCTTCCGGCCAAGCGCGGAGAGCGGCGGGCGGCGCTGGGGGCGATTAAGGATTCTCCGCGGGCCCAGGTGTTTTATGAGGCTCCGCACAGGATTGTGGAGACGCTCACGGATGTTGTCGAGGTTCTGGGAGAAGTGCGGCATGTGGTGGTGGCGCGAGAAGTTACCAAGCTGCATGAAGAATTTTTGCGCGGGCGGGCGGGTGAAGTGTTAGAGACGCTGAAGTCGCGTGACGGAGTGAAGGGCGAGATCACGCTCCTGATTGGAAAGGCGGAGGAAGCGGAGTTGCGGCCTGCCGCGCCCGTGCGCATGAGTGTTCGACAGAGAGTTGAGCAGATCATGGTTGAGGAGAAGGTCGACGAAAAAACGGCGCTGAAGAAAGTGGCGAAAGAACGGGGGATATCAAAGAGCGAGGCGTATCGGGAGTTGCAAAGAAGCAAGTAACAAGTTACGGAGTGGCTGAATTGCGACGTCCCGCCAAGAAAGCCAAGAAACATGACGGCGCGATAGCCCACCTCGGGGCGCTATTATTCACGCAGCAGGGCCGGATAGCGGAGTCGTCGGCCATGCCTGCGGACCTGAATCCCTTCAGAGTCTTAACCAAGAGCGATCGTTTTCATCGAAGCCCTAGGCTACACCTCATGGGGCATCAAGCTAGAGGTGCAACAGCTCGGTATCGAGCTGCGCTCGACCGGACAGCCGAGAGCGGCTCTCCCCACATGGAAATTGCCGCTACCCCTACTTCCCTGCTAACTCTTTCTTTACAATCTCGCTGACCATCTTCCCATCCACGCGCATGCCTGCGCCAGAGAAACGAGCCATCGCGTTCTTCATCACTGCGCCCATATCTTTCATGGTAGGAGAGCCCATCTCGGCGATTACGGCTTTTATTCCGGCAGCCACTTCGGTTTCATCGGCGGCTTTGGGTAAGTAGGTTTCGATCAGGATGATCTCGGCGGCTTCTTTGTCAGCCATCTCCTGACGTCCGCCCTTAGTGAATTGCTCGACCGACTCTTTGCGCTGCTTGATCAGCGTGGTCAGCACGGCCTGGGACTCTTTGTCATCGAGCTCGGCCATTTTTTCGACTTTGCGATTTTGGAGCGCAGCCTTGACCATGCGCAGGGTGGAAAGGCGCGCTTCGTCCTTCGCTTTCATGGCGGCGACGATGTCTTTCTGGATCTGTTCGACTAGGCTCATCAGGGGATTATATATAGAGGAGATGGCGACAAGATGTTCAGCGATTTCGGGCAGAAGTGCGGTTTAGCTTACGCGCCGGGATGGTTGAGGGGGAGATCCCTTCGGCTGCGCTCAGGGCAGGCTCTTCACTCCTCCTGAAAATCGGCTACCTTCCAGATGACACCGTATTGTAAAGAGCGACTCACGAGGGTCCTCGTGCATCTCATGCCGAGGAGGTCTTCAATATGAGCAAGCTTGCGATCTGGGCTCAACTGGAAGCGAAACCTGGAAAAGAAAAAGAGTTAGAACAGTTTTTGAAATCGGCGCAGCCGCTGGCGGAGCGTGAGCCGGGAACGGTTACCTGGTATGCGATCAAAATGGGACCGGGAAAATACGGCATCTTCGACACGTTCGCCGATGAGAACGGCCGCAACGCCCATTTGAACGGTGAGATCGCCAAGGCACTCTTCGCCAAGGCGGGCGAGCTGTTGGCGAAAGCTCCGGAGATTGCCAAACCCGAGATCCTGGCGTCGAAAAGCGCCGCGCGCTGATTCATTCTCAAATTCCGCTTTATTTCCGCGGTCAATTTCTTAGGGGAAATACCAAACAGCCAGAGGCAGCCGGCTTCCGATAGACTAACTGGAGAAACAATATTTTCTGACTTCTGCAGGAGTCTATCGAGATGCTGCGCAAGAACCGTCTTTTCACACCCGGCCCCACGCCGCTGCTTCCGGCGGCGCAAGCGGCCATGGCGTCGTTCACGGCGCATCATCGCACCGCTGACTTCCGGGCTCTGTTTCAGCGCGTGCTCGCGGACATGAAGGAATTCATCGGCACCCAAAATGACGTGCTGGTGCTGGCGTGCTCGGGAACAGGTGCGATGGAAGCGTCGGTCTCGAATCTAACTTCGCCGGGGGACAAGGTTTTGGTGCTCACCGCGGGAAAGTTCGGAGAGCGCTGGACGGGCCTTGCTAAGGCGTTCGGCTGTAATGTTGAAGTGTTGAGCGCGCCTTACGGGGAAACTTTCTCGTTGAACGACATTCGCGCGAAGCTCACTCCCGAGGTGCGCGCCGTTTTCGTGCAAGCCACGGAGAGTTCGACCGGCGCGCGGCATGATGTGCAAGGCATTGCGAAGATAGTGCGAGCCAATGGCGACGACACGTTGCTGGTGGTGGATGCGATCACAGGCCTCGGCACCACTCATCTCGATGTGGATGGCTGGGGCGTGGATGTGATTATCGGCGGGTCGCAGAAGGCGCTGATGATCCCTCCCGGCCTCGCTTATTGTGCGGTGAGTCAGCGAGCCTGGCGGCGGATGGATTCGACGACCTCTCCGCGCTTCTACTTCGATCTGCGCAAGGAGCGCAAGTCGGCTGCGAAGGGCGAATCTGCCTATACACCGGCGACCTCGCTGTTTGCCGCGCTGGGAGCCGCGTTGGGGTTTATTCGCGAACTGGGATACGGCGAAGTAGCGAAGGGGCGGGAGGCTCTCGTCGACAACGCCGAACTCTGCGCCGAGATGACGCGGGCAGGCGTGCAAGCCGTTGGATTAAGGCTCTACGCCGCTTCGCCAGGCGCGGCTCTCACGGCAATCCGTTCGCCGGATGGAATTGACTCCGGGAAGATCGTGAAGGAATTCCGTGAGTCCTTCGATGCGGTGGTGGCGAATGGGCAGGGCGAAATGAAGGGTGAGGTATTCCGCATCGCCCACATCGGCTACTACGACTATCTGGACACGATTGGCATCCTGGGCGCGCTTGAGCACGTGCTCACTCGCGTGACGGGAAACGCGGTTGAATATGGCGCGGCAGTGCGTGCGGCGCAGGTGGTATACGCGCACGCCCTCTCCGACAAACAACAGCTGGTGAAAGCGTGAGGAGCAGTGTGCTCCCCACGCTAGTTGACGGTAAACGTCATGCTATTCGAGGTTTCCGCCATAGTGCCGCCGCCGTACATGCCGCCCGCGGTACCGGGATTCGTCACGGTGACCGTCACCATCCCCGCATTCGCAATTGCGGCTCTGGGGATTGTGGCCATCACCTGGCCTGTGCCCACCCAAGTGGTTGTCATTCCCATGCTGTTCCAATTGATGGCTGCGTTTCCGCTAAAGTTGGCGCCGTTCACCGTAAGCACAAAGGCTTGGCCGCCTGCCTTAATGCTGGCAGGGGAGAGCGCAACCATCGCGGGCATCGTTCCGGCGGTTGCAGGCATGGTGGCTTTCGAACTGTAGCTGCATGCCAGGCTTAAGGCAAGAAGCGCGGCTAGAAATACGGTGTTCGCAATCTTCATGACTATTCTCCTAGAGAGTGGATAGGCCCGACCGACAAGAAGCTTAGAAGACTGGTTCGGCAGGAGTGTCAGGACGCTGTCATTTTCGTGTCATTTCTTTGTCAGGGAGCCATGGTCAGGCAAGAATGCCCATGTTTTGAGACTTGGTTCAAAAGGATCGGTCTTACTTGAAAATCGTCATTGCAGAGAAAATTTCGGCGGCCGCTGTGGAGCAACTGAAAGAGCCGGGCTGGATCGTCCTCACCGCAGATCGATTAGACGGCAAGCTCGCGGAACATCTTGAGGCCGCCGATGCGCTGATCGTGCGCTCCGCAGTGCAAGCCGACGCGGCGCTGCTGGCACATGCCAAGAAGCTGCGCGTGATCGGCCGCGCCGGCGTGGGCGTAGACAACATCGACCTGGAGGCGGCTACGCGCCAGGGCATTGCCGTGATGAACACGCCTGGGGCGAATGCGGTGGCTGTAGCGGAACAGACTCTGGGCATGATGTTGGCCATGGCTCGCCATCTTTGCCGAGCCGACGCTCTCATGCATGCCGGCCGGTGGGAAAAAAAATCGCTGCAGGGCACGGAATTGCGGGGCAAGACTTTAGGAATCGCCGGGCTTGGCCGTATTGGCATGGAGGTAGCCCGACGTGCGCGGGCTTTCGGAATGGAGATCGTGGGGCATGACCCTTTTGTTTCCGTCGGCGTGGCTAAGGAGCAGGGAATCCGGCTGGTAAGTCTGGACGAACTTTATGCCGCGGCGGATTACATTACGCTGCATGTGGGCCTCACCACGCAGACTACGGGAATGATTAACCAGGCAGCGATCAAGAAAATGAAGAAAGGCGTTCGACTGGTGAATTGCGCCCGTGGAGAACTGGTGCATGAGGCCGACCTGGCGCAGGCACTGAAACAAGGAAACGTCGCAGCAGCAGCGCTCGATGTTTTTGCAGACGAGCCTCTGAAGAACTCGCCGCTGCTAGCGATGGAGAACGTTATTCTCACGCCTCACATAGGCGGCTCGACTCTCGAAGCGCAGGAGGCTGTGGGAGTGCAGATTGCGCAGCAGGTCAGAGAATACCTGAAGCACGGCGTCATACAGAATGCGGTGAACGTGCCCTCGGTTTCGGCAGAGGAATACGCCGAGATGCAGCCCTACATTGTTTTAGCGGAACGTATGGGAGCGTTTCTCGCGCAGATCTCGGAAGGCTCGATTGAAGAGATTTCGCTGCGCTACAGCGGGCACATCGCGGGGTGGAAAACGGAGCTCATTCGGAATGCGGCGATCAAAGGAATTCTCAATCAGGTTCTGGAAGAGAAAGCTAATCTGGTGAATGCGGCGTCTTTAGCGGACAATCGAGGGCTCCGCGTACATGAGACACATAAAGCGAAAGGTTCAACCGGCGGCGCGGGGAGCGTGCTCTCTATCTTGCTCAAGAGTTCGCAAGAAGAACATATGGTGAAAGGCGCGGTTCTGCGCGGGACTGCGCCACGGTTGCTGCACATCGATGATATTGACGTGGAAGCTCCGTTGGAACGCGACCTGATCTATTTGCGAAATCGCGACGTGCCGGGCGTAATCGGCAAGGTGGGTACGATTCTGGGCGAAGGTGAAATCAACATTGCAGACTTCTCGCTGGGGCGGCGCAGCATGGAGGCATCGTCGGAGCCGCGCGAAGCTATTGCGGTAGTTCACGTCGACGGACCCGTACCGGACGATGTATTGAAGAAGCTGGAGGAGATTCCGGCAGTGCGGCAGGCGAAGGCGGTGCGGCTGTTTTAGCTACGAGTTCGATTCGTCCCGCCTTAACTTGCGGCTCTCCGCCAGCAGAGCCATCGAGTGCATCAGGTTCTGCAGCGTGACGATGCCCACCAGCCGCTGATCCTCGACCACCGGAATGATGCTGAGATTGCGTGACGTGAGCTTCCGGAAGGCGGTAGCCAGAGACTCCTGGCGCACCGAAACTTCAAACAGTTTATTCATCACCGCCTGCACGTAGCCGTTGCCCTCGGCGCGCAATACCTCCAGAATGCGTTGCCGTGAAATCACCCCTACCATGTCGCTGCCTCGGACCACGGGGAAATCATCCTGTAGGGAGTGCACCGCCTTGTTCAGGGCATCCTCCAGCGTGTCCGCCGGTGAAAGAGTTGCGAAGTCGGTGAGCATCACTTCTTCCAGGCGCACATTGTCCAACACCGACTGGAAGATGACCGCACGCTCCTCAAGTTGCGCCGCTGAAAAAATAATCACTCCCACCATGGTGAGCCAGGTATTGCTGAACAAGCCAGCCACCATGAGAATCATTGCCATGGCATGGCTGATGGAAACGGCACGGCGGGTGGCTGCGGCAGGATCGATAGTACGCGCGAAAAAGGCGCGCAAAACTCGACCGCCATCGAGCGGGTATGCCGGCAGGAGATTCAGCCCCGCCAAATAAAGATTGGCCCACACCAAACTACGCGGCAAGTTGCTGGACTGCAAGAAAGGCCATTGCCAAAGATTGTCACCCGGAACCGTGAGGAAAATCAGAATCGCCGAAATCATCGCGAAGCCAAGATTTACCAGGGGCCCGGTGAGAGCGATGCGAACATCACGTTTCCAGATCGCCACAGGGGATTGCGGAGTCTCCGACCGCGTTTCATCGAAGACGGTTACTCCGCTGAGCGGCAGAAGTATCACTGCCTTGGCAATAAGCCCCGCGCGGCGGGCGACGAACATGTGGCCAATTTCGTGGGCGACGACGCAGGCCAGCACAATCCCAACCAGCGCAAGGTCGCGCGGTCCATTGGCCGAGGGATGCACGGTGTATTCCGTCCAGAAAACGAATAAAGGCAGGATCAGAAAAGTCAGATGAAGGCGAACCTCAACTCCGAACAGGCGCCCGACGTGAATAGACCAGCTTCTCATTAACCTCGTCTACTGCAGCCTCGTCTACCCGCAGCCTCGTCTACTACAGTTATTCTACATGGTCGGATATAGTGACCTCGGCGCTCAAAGGTACAGCTATGCGAGTAATCTCCGGCAAATACCGGGGGCGGCCTCTGCGTTCGTTGCGCGGGACTGAAATCCGCCCGACTTCCGATCGGGTGCGCGAAACTCTGTTCAACGTGCTGACGGCGAGCGATCCCGAGGGGCTTGGGAACACGGTGTGGCTGGATTTGTTTGCGGGCACGGGCGCGGTAGGAATCGAAGCGCTGAGCCGCGGCGCCAAGCAAGCCTATTTCGTTGAAACCTCAGCGCCCGCGGCAAAGCTGATCGAGCAAAACCTGCAGAGCCTGGGAATCGTGGAGGGATATAAGATTCTGCGGGATGACCTTGCGGGAGTGGTCTGGCGACTGGAGCGGGAACATTTCGCGGCTGACGTAATCTTTCTCGATCCGCCCTACCGCATGCAACACTCCTACGAAGAGACACTGACAGTGCTGGCCGAGTCGTCGCTGGTGTGGGCCATGTCACTTGTGATTGCAGAGCATGAAAAGAAGTTCGATTTGAGGGATCAATTCGGATCGTTGCGGAGAGTGCGCAAGCTGACCCAAGGAAATACGTCTCTTAGTTTTTACCGGATCGGTGGATTGCCGGATCTGAACAAATGAAGGCCGCGCAGATCCTGGCGAGAGTGTTTACATCAATAGTTCGGTGTCGCGGCGAACGATGGGGTGTTGCATCTCCTCCAGATCGTTCTTCACCATGTTGAGGCCGTAGACGCAGGCTTCGAACTCGCGTGAAAGTTGGGCAAACAACGGAGCCACCTTGGCATATTCGAAGTGCTGGAACTTCGAGACGATGTAGTAGCTTTCTTTGCCGGCCTTCATCCATTCCACAAAATTCTCGAGACGATGACGGCGAAGCCGGAAGTGGTTAATGCTCTCGGGAAACATGCCCGCGAAGAACAACGCATAATCGCCGATGTGTTTGCGCACCTGGCGCTCGCGGTCGAACGAAGGAGCGGGGCCGTAAACGGGGTCGGATTCGAGTAACATCTCTCCCAAGTCTGTGAGCGGGCGGGCGGTTGCGTCCTGAATCTTGAACAATTGATCGGTCTCACAGAACTCCGCCAGCAAGTGCGAAACGTAGGCAACGATTTGGGGATCGCGGATTCCAATCTCCTCGGCATAGTGGCGGCCAACCAGCTCCTCGAACAGCTTCCGCAGTGGATGAGATTCCGGAATCATACTTTTCGGGCTCCTGAAAGCCTTGCCGGGCATAGGCTTTCAATCATCGTTAGTAAGTAGTTACCCCAGTTCCAACACGAAAGCAAGTGACTTTTGTTTACCCGGCTCATCATATTCACTAATGCTTAGAAGTATGCAGATACTTGCGAGGTTGCAGCGAGGTTTTGTTGGCAAGCGCCGTCGCTGGCTGCCAAACAGCTCTGCGCTTTGCATGGGCCTGATGGCGACGGGATTGGTGCGCCGGATGGCCATTTCTTCCTGGCCTTACCCCCGGTACCAATCGAGGTGGCTGTAGAAGCACCCGGATACCGGAGGCGGAGATACAAAGACCCCCAGGAATGAGGTTAACGGACTGATTTTGGAAAGCTCAGAGAATCGAAAGATTATGACCGGATTCGCACCCCGATAGCGGACCGGACCATTTGGAGAGTCGAAGACAGGATTTCAGAGGTTGGTATGACGAGCGAACTTGAGGCCGGGGTCGGTGATGCCTACCTTTCAGCAGTCGCGAAGATGGGGCTGCCCGCAGTTTCAACCTTATCCTGGAGGGGACTCAAAACCTAGTGAATTGCTGATCGAGAGCAGCGGTGTCGATCAGAACGATACCTACGTGTTCGAGGTCGTTCCACAGGCCATGGGGGAGAGTATGGCGAAGTCGTTGTCTTACTGGATTACTGGAAAAGGAGATGACACGATGATCACGATCTGGAATCCCGCCGATGAGGCTCAGGATTTCGGCTTCACCTTATATTTTTCCGGCGGATCATCTTCCAGGTGATTAAGGATTCCCGTAGCAGCAGTTAGAATGACTTGCAAGGAAAGCTCGACGTGAACATCGTCAAGGCCTGACGCGGAAACCGCGAGAGGCGCTAGCTCAGATTTTGGGGGTGAGGGAAAAGTTGCTGGAGGCGGGGCGACCGTTATCATAATCGCAGTTCATGAGGCGAGCCCTGAGACTTCAAGAACTCGCGCCGCTTGTCTTCGCACTACCCAGTAGCAACTGCATGCAACGGTTTCTAGTTTCTCACGATCCGCAATGGCTAGTTCCGCTCCGTCATAGCTAATCAGACCTGCACGTTCCAGAATGGTCACAGTCAAACTCGCCGCCGAAAGACTTCGGCCCAGCAGCTTTGCGAGTAAGGTGGGCGGTATTGGCAACTGCCGAGAATTTACTCGATCATTGCTCAGCAGAAGCCAGCGGGCAAGTCGTTCTTCATCAGAATGAAGACGATTGCATAGAGCAGTTTGCGACACTTGAATGAAAAGAGAGTGGTGAAACCTGAGGAGCAATTCCTGGAATCGTCCGCCTCGCCGAAATTCATCTCGCGCGACTGAGATTCGCAATCGGAAACCGGTACCCGGTACCTGCACTAGATTTTGGTGAGGAGTGGTACCGATTCCATAGAGAGCGGGAACACCGACTACCCCTTCATTTCCACAAAGTCCAATTTCGACGTGATCATGCTCATCTGTGGTGCAAAGGAAGGAAACGATGGTGTTTCGTCCAGGAAAATAGAGATGGGTCAGGTCGTCATCATAGTTATAGAGGATCTCGGCTGGCGGAAAAATGACTCGCTCCAGCTCTGGACGCAGCCGGTCCAGTGACTCCGCCGGTAAAGCGGCAAGCAACTGGTTGTCCTCAATTCCGTCGATGCCATTCATTGGATCCTACAGAGCAACAGATTCTTACGCCGCGACCTTCGGCCGCGAGTATTGTTTCAGGACGCTGAGCGCGTAGAGAGCAGCATCCAAAGCGCTACGCTCCTGCCCGTGCTTATACGCCGCGCCGATTGATGGATGAAATAGCGACTGATCAAATAGCGTCCGCGTTCTGGATACAATTATTTCTTCTGCATGGGCGATCAGATCGGCAGCTTCGCCGGCATCCCGTTCTGCAATTGCTGCCCTGTAGAATTCCTGCCAATTCTTCTCAGAGTTTTCGATCAAATAGGGCATAACCATGTGTGGTCTCCCAAGGCGCCAAGCCTGTTCAGGCTGCAATGGCCGTGCGCCGCGCCAGTTCAGGATGGCATTGCAAACAGTAGGACAAGGGAATGTTCCAGAATTCATCATCACCCTCGAGCCAGAAGTGCGAGGTGATATTTGCGAGAAGCGCTCCACAATCCGGGCAGTGCTCATCTGGGGGCAACATCTGGCTCTTGAGTCGAAGAAACTGCTTTAAAGAGTCCCGGAGAGAGTCTCTCTGTTCGTTGGGAAGTTGTGCCATCTAAATTCCAGATTTCGAGAAAATTGAAGGTTTGAAAAAACAATAGTAGGAATCAGGGAATTCGTCAGCCGGGTAAGAGACCAGGCATGGTCTGCCAGCGAACAATTCTAAACGGATTCTCGTTTCCAAATCTCGGTGTGCTTCCTGATAAGGTCGTAACATTCGCAAGCCGCATCCTCCAGCCGCTCGCGGTTTTCAATCTTAACCGAGCCGCGGTTGTAGGTGATTAGACCCGCCTTCTGCAGGAGGCCGGCAGCGACTGTGACGCTAGAACGACGAGTGCCGAGCATGTGGGCCAGGAACTCGTGGGTCAGCGGAATAACCTCACTCTCGATTCGGTCTTGAGTCATGAGCAGCCATCGTGCGAGTCTTTCATCCACTTCATGAAGACGGTTGCAAGCCGCAACTTGCGCCCCCGTCATGGCCATGACCTGGCCGAATTGTTGCATCCGCTTTTCCAAAATCGTGCATCGGGGGAGGATTCTAGCCAAACCTTCGCTCGAGATGCGGAAAGCTGTGCCCGCAACCTGAACCACGAGGCGCGCTACACTCGTCTTTAGACCGACTGCCAGCGGCAAAGCTGTACACCCTTCTTTGCCAGATATTCCAACTTCCACGCTTTTTCCACTCTCCATCACGTTCAAGACAGACACCAACCCGCTATCGACAAAGTACGCATATTTGATTGGCTGCTCAACATCCTCCAACAAGTCATGAGTCCGCATCTGCACGAACGTCAGTTGGGGGAAAATCGAATCGCATTCGAGCGACGGAAGACCAAGGAGGAGCTCATTCCTGACAGGATTCCCTTCAATTTCCGGCGTCGCCTTCTTGGTTACTTTGGTCGAACTGGATCGGTTGGCCATAACGGCTCCTTGCGCAGCGAAAACGCTGTCTGATTTTTGCAAGGAACCGACGCCCGAAGGGCAACGGCGGAAAGATGCTAGAGGAGACTATCCCAGTGTACGCCTTTTTATTTGTCTTCTGTCGGCTAACGTACAGAAGTCCCCGTATTGTGCCACTAAGGCGCGGCACCTAGGATTACGCCAATGCGCAGGGTCCTTGGCGGCCTTCGCCGAAACGAGATATGTGAAGTCCGTCCTCCTGGTCGATGACAGCGCTGTGGTAAGGAAAACCTTGCGTGAAATGTTCGAGCAATCGGGTTGGAACGTCTGCGCTGAAGCGGCCAACGGCCAAGAAGCCGTCGCCAGGGCACGAGAACTGAGACCCGACATCGTCGTGCTCGATCTTTCGATGCCCGCGATGAACGGTCTTACTGCGGGCAGAATCATAAAAGAGATCTTCCCGAAAACTCCCCTGGTTCTTTTTACGTCTTTGGGGAACATCCTCGATTTTGTAGACCTCCAACGTAATGGATTTTCTGCTCTGATCGATAAGGGTGACGCTGGAAAGCTTCTCACCACAGCCCAGACTCTGGTTGACGCGGCATAGCAACGACATCATTAACACTGCCCGTAGTGTCGCTCGAGATATTGGTCAAAATCGAGACTGATGCTGTGCTACCACAATGAGTCTGGTCGATTCCTTCGAGTCTCTGCCTTACGTTAGCGGCTTCGACATCTTCACGAAGTGGCATGGCAGTTTCGGCGCTAAACCCTTAGTAAACGGCGCGGTACCGGTTTCCACATATCCACGGCCATGATAGAAGTCCGGCAGTTCTTCCCGCAGATTGACAATCTGAATATCCATGAATCGGCTGCCCTTCTTCCGGCAATAATCTTCAGCGGCGCTCATCAATTTCGATCCCAGCCCTGACTTCTGGACTCCGGGATCCACAGCCAACAAGCCGAGATACGACCGATCACCCTTCATTTCGACATATACGCAGCCTGTGACTGCTGCATCTTCGAGGGAAATCAGGAACTCTCCCGTGCACAGCAACGACTGTACTTTCTCCAAGTCGATGCGATCACGCTCTATGAAAAAGTTTTCAGCCTTGCGGAAGGCGGTATTGATCACACGGGTGATGGCCTTTGCCTCCGGCAACCTGGCAACCCGCACCAGCACGCTGTCTCTCCTTATCTTTTGGCAATCAGCTTAACTCACTCGCCGATGGCGCAAGGGTATAGAATCCTTCCCGCCAAGTCTTCTGCCAGATTCGGCGCAGTGCTGGAACCGGCTCCTTTGGAAATGGCCTGAGCAGAACGCCTTGAGGAGAACAATGTGAAGAACTTTCATTGGATGTTGCTTCTGGCCCTCTGTGTAAGTGCCTGCGCACAGGAATCCAGTCTTCCGAACCCGCAGCCCGTCACCGTGATTCGTGCCGGCGTTTTGATCGACGGCAAGTCCGACAAGCCGCGGCACGACCAACTGATCATCATTCGCGGTAATCGCATCGAAGCAGTTACCGATGCGGCGGGGACCAAGATTCCTGCCGGCGCGACTGTCATTGAGTTGTCGAAGGCCACGGTCCTACCCGGCCTCATCGATTGTCACACGCACATCTTCTTGCAGGGCGAAGATCCCGCGCAGGGTGGATATGACGTTAACATCCTGAATGCGCCATTCGCGCTGCGTGCCGCGCGGGCCACGGTTGCTGCCCGGCGGGCGCTCGAACAAGGCTTCACGACGCTGCGCGACGTTGAAACCGAAGGCGCCGGCTATGGCGATGTCGGCATCAAGCAGGCCATCGATCAAGGCTATATTCCAGGGCCACGACTGTTCATCTCGACTCGAGCCATTTCGACCACGGGAGGTTACCAACTGGAAGGCTATGCTCCGGAGCTCGATATGCCTAAAGGCGCACAGATTGTCGACGGCCCGGTAGAGGCGCGCAGGGCGGCGCGTGAGCAGCTCGATCATGGCGCCGACTGGATCAAGGTCTACATGACGCATCGTTCATGGGTAGGGAAGAATGGCGAACTGGTCTCGCAACCTACGCTCACAGTCGAGGAATTGCGAGCGGTTGTTGACGAAACTCATGGCTGGGGCAAGAAGGTAGCGTGTCACGCGTATGGCGGCATCGGTCTTCGCCGCGCACTCGATGGCGGTTGCGACTCCATCGAGCATGGCCTCGATCTCGATGACGCTGCCATCGCTCAAATGCTGAAACAGGGCACTTGGTATGTGCCCACGATCAGCGCCTATTATCACGATTGGGCCCCGGCCGACACTCCCGGCGGACAACGCGACCGCCTGCGGGTTTCGTTGCACGAGCCTTCGTTCCGGAAAGCGATGAAGGCGGGGGTAAAGATTGCTTTCGGAACTGACATGGGGGGAATTCCGTGGACCGAACCGATCGCGCAGGAGTTCTCGCGCATGACTGAGTTGGGCATGTCGCCGATGGATGCCATCCAAGCCGCAACGTCGCGCGCGGCCAATCTGCTCGACATGGACGGAAAAATCGGGGTGGTCGCGCCGGGCGCGTTTGCGGACATTATTTCAGTCAGTGGAGATCCTGTGCGCGACATCAAAGCACTGGGAAATGTGCAATTCGTGATGAAGGACGGCAAGACCTTCAAAAGCGAGAACGGCCAAAATCTGGAGAGCGGACACTAGGGCGAGGCTTTCGATCGGAGCGAATCCAACGGCTTTTGCAAATTGAAATAAAGATTCGTAGAATTGCTTCAATTTGCTTGACATCGGCTTCGTGGCGAGCATAATGCAAAAATCCTTTTCAGTTCGCGGCGGGATCGGCTCAGGAGCATAGTCAAGAGCCGGAGGAGGTGTTCATGAGCGTACTGGAACTTTGTGATCGGGAAATTGCGGCGGTTCCGCTCGATGCCACCGTAGCCGACGCCATCAATAAGATGCTCGACCACCACGTGGGTGCGGTAGCTGTGGTCGACTCGGAATTTCGGGTAGCTGGGATTTTCACGGAGCGCGACGTTCTCCGCAAGATATCGCTCAGCCGCTCAGATCCGCAGACTACCTCGGTTCGCGAGCTGATGACCACCCCGGTAGAGATGGCTACCCGGCGCACCGGCGCGGGCGAGGCTCTGACCACCATGCTGGAGCGGCACTTTCGTCATCTGCCGGTAGCAGACGATAACGGGAAGCTGCTGGGGATTCTATCTATCCGGAACCTTCTGGAGTGGCGAGTCGACGATCTGAGCCGTGAGTTGGAATCGCTTGAGCAATACGTCTCCAACGATGGACCCGGGGGCTAGGCCAAGCTGCGATTCCTCACTCTTTCTCTAGTTCGTCGCTCTCTAGTCAATCGTTCTAGCCGATGGCAACCACTTCTTCCGCTGCTGCAAAAACGATCGCGGGTGTGCGCATTGCCACGTCGGTTTTCTTTCTGCTGTTTGGCGAATACAAGCTGGCTGGGCCTGGCTTTGCTCACGGCGGATTTCAGGGATATCTGCGGGATTTCATCGCGAACGGAGCAGTCGGCTTTTACCGGCCGGTTCTATCTGGTCTGGTGCTGCCCCACGCAGTGATCCTTGGCTACGCCGTGGGAGCAGTGGAATCCTTCATCGGGATAAGTCTGCTGACCGGCCTTTGGGTGCGGCCAGCATCGATTCTCGGTGCGCTGTTCCTGCTGAATCTCACGTTGGCTACCTGGTGGGGACCGGGCCATGGTGCGCCGATCTGGCGGTATTTCGGCGCCGAACTTGATCACCTTCCCTTGTTGCTTTTATTTGTTATCTTCTTCGCGACCGATGCCGGGCAGGTGTGGGGATTTGATGGGCGGCGAGGGTAGCATTCTTTGCTCGCAAAATTAACGTCACAATTCAATAGCGCAAAAGTCGGAGTAGGGATCACGATTACTCATGACCCCCTCCACGGATCCGGACGAGCGGGTTTCCCGCATCCGGCTCTTGCCTTAGGTAATAACGCCCATGCGGCGCAAAGGATAGGGATGACAGA
>Ga0073928_10004499_pt1 | contig 20568 bp, 13 predicted proteins | sample PaiPotPPA55metaG_FD_76969 | JGI IMG/M metagenome (GOLD analysis project Ga0073928, IMG submission 76969) | Iron sulfur acid spring bacterial and archeal communities from Banff, Canada, to study Microbial Dark Matter (Phase II) - Paint Pots PPA... ...
CAAGCACACGCACGTTGATGTCGAGCCCCAGAGCGATGTGAATTGGAAAGGGAAGATTGATGCTTTCGATCAACCGCGTGAGAGCGCCGTCGAAAGCAAATGTCAATAGAAGGGCGCAGACTCCGCCGAGTAGCGACAGCAGGAGGCTCTCGGTGAGCATTTGCCGAATCAAGCGGAGCCTTCCGGCGCCGACCGCCATGCGAACGGCGATTTCCTTGGTGCGTCCGGCGGCGCGTGCCAAAAGCATTCCCGCCAGGTTGGCGCAGGCAATGAGCAAGACGAGTCCCACGAGGCCCATCAAAACGTAGGACGTTGCGGAAACCGTGTTGTCGAGCTCGGGTTGGAATTTCACCTGGTCGGCGCGCAGGATTTTTACCGTGCGGTCCTTGTTGGACTTCGGATATTCCTTTTGAAGCTGTGCAGCGATGGTAACGAGCTCGGCCCGGGCCTGCTCGATTGAAACGCCGCGCTTGAGCCGTCCAATGCACCCGAGCCAATTGCTGCCGCGGTCGTCGACCGGGTCGCCCAAGTGCAAAGTGGCATCCATGGGCATGGGCAACCAGAGATCCGGCGAGATCCCGCGAAATGCGCCGTGGAAATCGGCCGGCGCCACTCCTACCACGGCCATGCTGGTTCCATTTATGACGAGCGTTTTTCCAACGATATTCGGATCGGCAGCAAATCTTCGCTCCCATACCGAGTAACTCAACACGAGTTCCGGGTCGTCTCCAGGCGCGTGACTCGGTGAAGGATCAAACGTGCGGCCGATGACGGGCTTGACGCCCAACGTCTCAAAATAGTTTTCCGTGACCACTTCCGCCGGAACAATTTGGCTTTCTTCGGCACCTTGAATTGCAACCGCGGTTTCGTCGTAGGCAAGCAGAGAAGTGAAGCTGTGATTTTGGTCGCGCAAATCCTTGTAGTCGGGAAATGACAGAGGCATGTCATTGATGTCGGCATCGTTCTTGCCCTCAAAAGCGTAGAGGTCGACGAGCTGTTCCGGAGACTTCACCGGAAGGGGCTTGTAAAGGATGGCGTCGATGAAACTGAAGATGGCGGTGTTCGCGCCAATTCCGAGTCCCAGCGTGAGCACGGCGATCAGCGTGAATCCGGGAGTCTTGCGCAGCATGCGGGCGGCGTAGCGCAGATCTTGAAGGAAAGTTTCGAGCCAAATGCCGGCGCGGATTTCGCGGACGCTTTCTTTCACTTGTTCCACGCCGCCTGCTTCTATACGGGCCGCGCGCTGAGCCTCTTCCGGATTCATTCCCGCGTTCATTTTTTCCTCCGCGACCATTTCGACGTACGCACGAACTTCGTTATCGAGATCCTGATCGGCCCGATGCTTGCCGAACAGATTACGCGTTGAATTCTTCAGCCATGCGAAGATTGTCATCGATTTCTCCCGGTCCGGCGCCGCGCGTAGGACTTCTTTGGCCACTTACTCGTACCGCAGTGCAACAATGGGGTCCACTTGCATCGCGCGACGCGCTGGAAGATAGCCGGCAGCGAGCGCGACGAGGGCGAGCAAAAAAGCGACGCCGATGAATGTAAGCGGATCGGTGGCGCTCAAGCCGTAAAGCTGGCTGGCCATCAATCGAGTAACGCCAAACGCTCCCGCCAGGCCGATGCCAATTCCGAATCCCGTCAGTTTGAGAGCTTGCTCGACAACGAGACGAAAGACATCACGGCGTTGCGCGCCGAGCGCCATTCGTATGCCGATTTCACGAATTCGCTGCCGGACTGCGTAAGCCTGGAGGCCGTAGATTCCAATGGCGGCGAGCAGCAGAGCCAAGCCGGCGAATGCAGCGAGCAACACCATGCTCAAGCGTTGCTGCCCGAGCGATTGGTCCACAATGCTCTCCATGGTAGCGACCCCAACGAGAGGCTCATCGGGGTCAACGCGATGAACGGCGTCCGTCACGGCCGCGGTCAAGCTCGTGGGCAGAGAATTTGTGCGCACGACTAGTATCATCCGCGTCGCCTGAGCGTTCTGGTTCATGGCGTCGTAGATTGTTTCGACTGGCTGGATGACGTCCAATCCATTCAGCTTTACATCCCCGACAACGCCTACCACCTCGCGGGGAGGACCCGGAGAGAAAGTAAGCGTCACGTGTTTTCCGATGGGATTTTCGTGAGGCCAAAAGCGCCTGGCAAAGGAGTCGCTGACCAAAATGACCGGTTGCGCAGTCGCGTTGTCCGCGTCCGAAATATCGCGGCCTTGCAGCAGCGAAATTCGCATGGCGTGAATGTATCCGGTACCGATCACGCGAACGGCTACTTCGGGTTGGTCTGCCATCGCCACGATGGGCTGGCCTTCCGCGATGATTGGCTGCGTCGAGCCGCCCCGGAAAGGCAGGCTATCGATTGCGCCCGCGGCTGCGATACCTGGAAGCGCGCGCACGCGCTCGATCACGCTGTTGAAAAAGCTTTTTTGTTGAACGGCATTTGTGTACTTTGCGCCGGAAATTGCCAGCGGCACGGTGAGAACGTTGCGCGGATCAATGCCGGGATCGACGCTCCGCAGGAGGTAAAGAGTGCGAATCATGAGCCCCGCTCCGATCAACAGGATTAGTGACAGCGCGACTTCGGCGACCACAAATACACTTCGCGCTCGGCCACCTCCGGAATCGGAATCGGTTTTGCCTAGGCCTTGTTTTAAGGACGCATTCAGATTTGTCCTGGTCAAGTGCCACGATGGAGCAAACCCTGCGACGATGCCGACGAGAACTGAGATGGACAGCGTAAACCCGAGCATCCATCGGTTGAGGCCAATCTCGACAGACAATGGCAACTGAGGTCCCATGAACGCGGCAATTGCGTCGATCAAGAAATGGGCGAGAAGAAGCGCGAGGACACCGCCGAGCACCGAAAGTAATACTGTCTCCGAGAGCACTTGGCGCACCACGCGTCCGCGACTGGCGCCGAGGACGGTGCGGATAGCAATTTCCTTTCGGCGTCCCAGCGCCTTGGAGAGAGTGAGATTCGCAACGTTGGTGCAAGCAATCAGAAGGACAAACGCAACGGCGCCAAGAAGTACTAGAAGAGCGGAACGAACGGAGCCGACCAATAAATCGCGGAGTGGGACGACCCATGCACCCCATCCCGCATCGTCGGTTGGATATTGCTGCGCGAGGCGAGCGGAGATCGCATCCATCTCGGCTTGGGCTTTGTTCTCGTTTACTCCGGCTTTCAAGCGGGCGATGACGATGTAACCGTGATCGCCACGCACGGCGCGTTGCTGGCCGGTCCAAGCGAGAGGTGTCCATACCTGTGCCTGAAAAGGAAAATCAAAGTTGGCGGGCATTACGCCGATAACCTGGAAAGATTGATCATCGAGCTTCACCGTTTTCCCGAGAGCATTCTGGTCAGCGCCGAAATGGGTCAGCGCGAATGCATGGCTAACGATCACGACATTGCCGTGTCCGGGCCGATCGTCGTCAGCGACAAAGCCGCGGCCCAAGTTCGGCGCAACACGCAGGACAGAGAAGAAATCAGACGACACGCTCCCGCCCGTAACCGATTCTGGCTGGCCCATTCCTGTGAGATTGAAGGTGCGGAAACCGAAAGCCGCCATCTGCTCGAAAACGTGATTTTCACGGCTCCAATCGAGATAGTTCGCCGGAGAAACAACAAACCTTGTGACGCCGGGGAAGCTCTTCTGCGGCGGCGTATGCCAGACGATCATCAAGCGATCGGGATCTGGAAATGGCAGAGGCCGCAGCAAAATAGCGTTGACCACGCTGAAAATGGCGGTGTTTGCACCGATGCCTAGGGCGAGTGTGAGGATGGCGATGGCGGCGAATCCTGGAGACTTGCGCAGCATGCGTAGGCCGAAGCGAACGTCCTGCAAGAGGGAATCCAGCCAAGCACCGGCACGGACATCGCGCACTTGCTCCTTTACCTGTTCGACTCCGCCCGCTTCGATTCGCGCCGCCCGCCCGGCCTCTTCCGGGTTCATTCCTGCGCGCATCTTTTCCTGGGCGAGTATTTCGACGTAGCCGCGCACTTCTTCGTCGAGTTCCCGGTCAGCCCGCTGCTTGTTGAACAGGTTGCGGGTCGAGTTCTTCAGCCATGCGAAGATCGTCATGTTTTCTCCGTTCGGTCCGGTCGCTAGCGCCACAGCCTCCGCCGAAATTGTTTGCGGACTGCATACTCGCAGCGCTTATTCATAGCGCAGCGCTACCATCGGATCGACTTGCATCGCGCGGCGCGCGGGAAGGTAGCTGGCTAGAAGCGCGACGACCAACAACAAAAGCGGAATGCCGACGAACGTTGCAGCGTCGCGCGGACTGACGCCATAAAGCATTGAGGAGAGCAGGCGCGTCACGGCAAACGCACCTGCGAGACCGAGGGCGCAGCCGGTCAGCGCGAGCGCGAATCCTTGCCGCAAAATGACCTGCAGGATTCTTCGTGGATGTGCGCCGAGCGCCATGCGGATGCCAATCTCGTGCGTTCGCTGTGCTACGGAGTAGGCCATCACGCCGTAGATGCCGACGCATGCCAGCGTCAAGGCAACGATCGCGAACAATCCCAGCAACGACATGCGCAAACGCTGAGGCGAAACTGACTTCTGTATCACCGCAGTCATCGCGCGCACGTTATACACGGGCTGATCCTTGTCGACGGCGTGAATCGCGGCTTCGACGGCAGATGCCGCGCTCGCCGGATCGCCCTTGGTGCGCACGATGAAGGCCATGAACGGCCACGGGTCTTGCGCGTACGAAACGTATACAGTTGGGTTGGGCTCTTGGTCGAGATGATGTTGGCGGACGTCCCCCACCACGCCGACGACCTCGCACCAGGTTTTGTCGTCGCCGCACGCGCCAACCTTGACGTGCTTTCCGACAGGGTTTTCCGCAGGCCAGTAACGGCGCGCAGCGGCTTGGCTGACGATGACGGTTCCCGGAGCGCCCGAGACGTCGCGCTCAGTGAAGGCGCGGCCTGCGACGAGGGGAGTGCCAATGCTCTGAAAATAGTCAGGAGTTGCGACGAGATAGTCCGGAGAGTCTTCACCCGAAGGAGGTGGCGTGCGGCCTTCGACCTCGAGCGTGCGAGAGCTGCTCCCGGGATTGAGAGGGAGCCGGGAGATCGCTGCCGCGGATGCGACACCGGGAAGAGCAGCGACGCGCTCGATGACTTGTTGTACGAAGAGAGCGCGGTCATTCGGATTCGGATAGCGCGCCTGAGGAAGAGTGAGCTGAAGGCTGAGAACGCCCTGGGGCCGGAATCCTTCGGGAGCAGACAGCAAATGGTGGAAACTGCGGATGAGCAGTGCTGCTCCGATCAGAAGCATGGCGGCGAGAGCGATCTCAGAAACGACCAGCACGCGGCGTATCTGCTGCGCGCGCGAGCTGCTACCGGCGCCATGTCCTGCTTCCTTCAGGATGCCAATCAGGTCTGGATTCGCAAGATGCAGGGCGGGCAACAGTCCGAATAGAATCGCCGAGCCGAGAGAAGCAAGGATTGTGAACGCGAGAACACGCGCGTCGAGAGCGAGTTGCGCGCCACCGAGGACATCGCGTGGAATCAGCGCGCGCAGAGGCACGAGGCCGAAATCCGCGAGAAGAATTCCAATTCCGCCTCCTGCGACCGCCAGCAAAACACATTCCGTAAGGAGCTGACGCACGAGGCGCGTGCGGCTGGCTCCCAGCGCCTTTCGAATCGATAATTCCCTCTGTCGCGACGCGCCGCGCGCGAGTTGAATGCTGGCGACGTTGGCGCATGCAATCAGGAGCAGCAAAGAGACCGCGCCGAGAAGGATGAGCATGGCAGGCCGCGTTTGGCCAACAAGATCTTCGTGGAGGAAAATCACCGCAGCGCCCCCGGCTTCTTTATGAGGGAATTGTTGCTTCAAACGGCGCGCAATCGTGGCCGCTTCGGTTTCGGCCTGCCTGAGGTTGACGCCCGGTCGAAGGCGACCGATGGCATCGAAATAATGCGAATCGCGATCCGTGGAAAGATCGGCGGCGGGATTCAACGGCTGGTCCGGGACCGCGTGGAGAGCGGAAAGCCACAGCTCGGATTCGCCGGGAAATTGAAAGTTGTGCGGCATGACGCCGACAACGATTCGAGGAATGTTGTCGACGTAGACGGACCTGCCGAGAATCGCGGGATCTCCGCCGAAACGGTGCTGCCATAGCGAATAGCTCAGGACCATGGTGCGCGACGCACTGGGTTTGTCTTGCTCCGGAATCAGAGTGCGGCCGATTTGCGCCCGTCTTCCCATCACCGCAAAAAATTCAGGAGTGACAACGGTGCCAGCCACGCGCTCGGGGCGGTCTTCACCTGCGAGATTGAAAGAACTCTCGCGAATTCCGGCCAGATATTCGAAGGATTGAAGTTCATTTTTGTAGTCGAGAAAATCAGCGGGGGAGAGTTCGCCGGTTTCGCCGTTGGGCGAACGCGCGTACAACATTGCGATTCTGTCGGGGTTTGGGTAGGGCAGGGGCCGCAACAGGGCCGTGTCGATGACACTGAAGATAGCGGTGTTTGCGCCGATACCGAGCGCAAGCGTCAGGACAGCGATGACGGTCGAACCGGCGCTTCTGCCGAGCATGCGCACGCCGTAGCGCAAATCCTGGGCGAGAATCTCAAGCCAGGCGCCGGCGCGCACTTCGCGGACTTGTTCTTTTGTTTGCTCAACGCCACCGAGTTCGATGCGAGCCGCACGCCGCGCGTCTTCGGGATTCATTCCTGCGCGGATCTTTTCGTCCGCGAGCATGTCGACGTAGCCATGCACTTCGGCGTCCAGAGCTTCGTCGCTGCGGCGGCGTTGGAACAAATTTCGTAGCAGGCTCGTGACTCTCGAAAGTATCGGCATAGTGGCCTCCTTTTCAGGAATTCTCCTTATGACGCTTCGAGCGCGCGCGCGATGGCGAGCGAAATGCGGCCCCAACGTTCGGTTTCCGATTCGAGCTGCCTGCGCCCGGCCTTTGTGAGGCGGTAATACTTGGCGCACCGATTATTCTCCGAGTCGCCCCAGGCGGAGGAGAGCCATCCTTCTTCTTCCATGCGGTGGAGGGCGGGGAAGAGGGAGCCGGGCTTGACCTGAAAAGTGCCTTTGGTGATTTGCTCGATGCGGCGGGAAATGCCGAGGCCGTGCATTTCATGAAGCGCGAGGGCTTTCAGGATCATCATGTCGAGCGTGCCTTGCAAGAGATTGGTTGCGTCGGGACTCATGCCTTCTCCTATAGACTTCCGATAGGAAGATAGGTTAGCGACCTATAGATTGTCAATAGGTATACGCAGGAAGGGCTCCAGAAGTTTCCGGCTTCGATCGATTGACACCGGGACTCTGCGCACCCAGAATAGTGCGCGCTGGGCAGCGGGCGGACGCTTTCCTGCCTCGGGGCGTAAATTCACTATCGCGCATTGTAGTTGGCCGGGAAAGTGTGTCTTCGGGCTAACTAGACGGGGGATTTCAGCAATGCGTAACATTCTGCGTTTGTTGCCGGTGGTTTTCTTCGTGCTTCTTCCTTGCGGATCATCTGCCCAGACCGCGGGCTCTGGCCGCACGGCATCGTTAGCCGACCCAGCGGCCGAAGGCTGCGGCCAAGCAGATCCAGAGACGTTGTCCCTATCTGCGTCACAAAACAGCCAATCGAGCCATGGTTTCGACCTTGCGAACGTCGACCGCACGGTGAAGCCTTGCGACGACTTCTACCAATTCGCCGCGGGCGGCTGGATGAAAAATAATCCTATTCCTCCGGCTTATTCGCAGTGGGGATCCTTCAACATCCTTCGCAACCGGAACGAGGACGCGCTGCACCAGATACTGGACGAGGCGTCGAAGGACAAGAGCGCGGCGCCCGGCTCGAATTGGCAGAAGATCGGCGACTTCTACGCGAGCTGCATGGACGAACCGACGATCGAAGCGGCGGGCATCAAGCCTCTTGATTCTGAATTCCGCCGGATCGCGGCGATCCACGATACGGCGAGCCTAGAGGCGGAAATCGCGCGGCTGCAGCTTCAAGGCGTGAACGCCGCTTTTGGGTTTGGTTCCGAAGTGGATTTCAAAGACAGCACAAAAAGGATTGCAGGAGTATCACAGGGCGGACTCGGGTTGCCGGAGCGCGACTACTATACCCGCGATGACGACAAGTCCAAGGAGATTCGCGAGGCCTACATTCGGCACGTGAAGAACATGTTCAAGCTGCTCGGGGATGACGAGGCGGCATCCGTAGACGAGACCAAAGCTGTTTTGGCCATTGAGACTTCACTCGCCAAAGGCTCGACGGGCCAAGTTGATCTTCGCGATCCGGACAAGAACTACCACATGACGGCGGTCGCGCGGCTTGGAGAACTCACGCCGCACTTCACGTGGCCTGATTTCTTCAAAGAAATGGGCGCGCCCGATTTTTCAACAATCGACGTCGGCCAGCCTGAATTCTTCAAACAATTCGACGCGGATCTCGCCTCGTTCCCTCTGGCCGACTGGAAAGCATATCTGCGCTGGCAACTGGTTAACTACGTAGCTGGCGCGCTTCCGGCTAAATTTGTGGATGAAGATTTCGATTTCTCGGGACGCGTGCTCGCCGGAACCAAGGAACTCCTCCCGCGCTGGCGTCGTTGCGTGGAGGCGACGGACCGCCAGCTGGGGGAAGCGCTCGGGCAGTATTACGTACAGCGCAATTTTCCGCCGGAAGCAAAGGTGAAGGCGACGGCGATGGTGAAAAATGTGATCGCTGCCTTGCGCGCCGACCTTTCGACGCTCGATTGGATGAGCCCGGCTACACGCGCGAAGGCCATCGAGAAACTCGACTCGATGGAAGTGAAGGTCGGCTATCCGGACAAGTGGCGCGATTATTCCGAGTTCAAAGTGGATCGCGCGGCTTACGTGGAAAACGCGCGCCGTGGCAACGAATACGCGAACGCATACGACATCGCCAAAATCGGCAAGGCCATGGACCGCGGCGAGTGGGTGATGACGCCGCCTACCGTGGATGCTTATTCGCGCGCGTCCATGAATGACATCACTTTTCCTGCGGGGATTCTGCAGCCGCCGTTCTTCGATCCGAACCGCGACGACGCCATGAATTACGGCGGCATGGGCGCCGTTATCGGACACGAACTAACTCATGGCTTCGACGACCAGGGCGCGAAGTTTGACGCGCAGGGCAATCTCGTAAACTGGTTTACGCCCGAGGATTTGAAGAATTTTCAGGACCGGGGAAATTGCATCGCCAAGCAATTCGACGGCTATGAGGTGGAACCCGGACTGCACACGAACGGCAAACTTGTCGAGGGGGAGAGCATCGCCGACTTCGGCGGGTTGACGATTGCTTATGCCGCGCTACAGAAAGCGCTCGAAGGAAAGGCGGCTCCGGCGCCCGTCGACGGGTTTACAGCGGAGCAGCGTTTTTTTCTCGGGTGGGCGCAGATTTGGGAGAGCAATATCCGAATCGAGCTGTCGCGGATGTACGTAAACGTAAACCCGCATCCGGTGGCGCGATTCCGGGTGAACGGGCCGCTGTCGAACATGCCAGCGTTTGCGAAGGCGTTTCAGTGCAGCACGAAGACGCCGATGGTCCGCGCAGAAGCCGAGCGCTGCAGGATTTGGTGATCTATCGCATCGCGGCAACCGAGTCCGCCGGCACCAGTTCCGGGGAGGTTTCAGGGGCGGGTTCAAACACGGCGCTCTGATGCTGGCGGTACCACAATGCCTCGCTCGCGCGTTGCCATAGGCGCGAGGCAAGCCAGAAAACGATCGCGAATTGTGAAACAAACAGGGCGCCGCCGAGCGATTCCGGGCGCATGTAATTCTTCCAAAATTGCACGGTGATTCCAAACACCAGCCAGCCAATCAAACTGATACGGAAGTAAAGCCAGAAGAGCGAGCCGAAGTTGCGGCGAACCAGAGTCGCGGCGCGGCGTAGAGCTTTGTGCATCCGGCGTTCATCGTCCGCCACGGCAATTACCTGCGCCATGTCGAACCAGAGGCGCACGCACATCAGAACGAACAGGATCACAACGGCGGCTGCAGCAAAAAACCAGACTGCGGGGAAAGGAGAGATCGCTTGCTCGTCGATGCGATCGTAGAGCAATCCTGCGCCCTGAGTTACAAGGCCAACGGGAATCAGGACGATGGCGAAATAAACGAGCAGCCGCACAAAACGCCAAAAGTGATATCCGCAAGCTTCGAAGAATGGCCCGGATGGAAGACGCTCGTCGCGGAAATAGCTGGCGATCACGCCGCCGGTTGTGAACAGCATGAACGCCACGAAGAGAATCATGAAGAAAAGATTGGAGGGGCCCGGCGTCAGAGGGTCATCCGGCCGCATCAGCAGCCCAACAATTGTTGACAGATCAAACCCGTGGACCAGGCGGCTCGCGGCCAAGCTGTGGTTCAAGACGGTGCCGGCACGGTCCACCATGCCGCCCGTGCCGAAGAAACCAAGCACGAGATTGACGGCGTAAATCCACCACAGCACGCGTTGACGACGCCACACCAGCCCGGCTCCGGCAGCAAATGTTCTCGGTTTTCTTGTCATTCCCGCGCTCCCGGCGTTCCCAAGCGTTCGAAACGATACCTAGTCAAAGCGCTCACTACGTAATCCACGACAACAATTGTGCCAACCATTCGTTGGCAAACAACCAGATGTGCGAAAGCTTGTGAACCGCATGCGGATCCTCCTCTTCCACATAGCTGTTGTTGAAGAGGTCGCGGTCGAGCAACACCTGGTGCTGGGGATCGATTTCGGCCGATTTAATTTTGGCGTTGCGAACGTACTCATAGCGGATCCAGCGGTCGCGTCCGTCCCAATGTTCGAGAACGGTTTGCCCGTCGGTGAACTTGATCTCGATGTCCACGGGGAAAACGAAGTCGCCCTTGCGGTGTACCGAGACGGACGTGCGGTAGACCTGGTCCTTGTCCTTCGAACTATCGCCGAACGCGGATTTCTTTTCATACCAATTCAGGCGATCGGAATGCGCCTTCAGGATTTCGTAATCGAGGATGTTGGTGCCGTACACGGCTTGATCGAAGTACCAGCGCAAATTCTTCCCAGATACTTCTTCGATCGTCTTCAGAAAATCTTCTCCCGTGGGGTGGGTGAAGCGATAGCGCATGAAATAGGTGTGCAGAGCGCGGCGCATGGTGTCTTCTCCGATTATTTTTTCGAGCGTGAGCAAAAGAGTGGCGGTTTTGCCGTAGGTAACTCCGCCGTAAGAGTTGCTTCCGTAGAATTGCCAGGCGAAGCGCGTGACGGGGTCGGTGTCCGGCCGAGACAGATAACTGAGCCGCTGCTGGTCGGAGTTACCCATTTGCGCAAAAGGAAAATTGAGCACCGAAGTTTTCTTGCCGTAAAGCTCGTCCATTACTTTCGCCTCGGTGTAGCTGTTGATGCCCTCGTCCAGCCAGGCCTCCTCAAATTCATTCGTGGCGACCATTCCATACCAATACTGGTGCCCGAACTCGTGCTCGACCACGACCTCAGGCACCAGCAATCCTTTGGGCATATTCCAGGACGTGTCCGCCGTAATCAGCGTGGGATACTCCATCCCGCCGGCGTCGCTGCCGCCGTGCGGCGGATCTACAACTGTGATTCTGTCGTATGGATATGGTCCATACCATTCATCGAAAAGCCTGAGTGAACCCTTGAGCGCCGTCATGTATCGAGCCGCCGACGATATGTTGCCCGGTGACATCAACATATGAATCTTGACGGTGCCGGCGCTTCCGGTCCATTCGTCCTCGACCGCGGTGAAACTGGGGCTGGCTGTCCAGGAAAAATCGTGGACGTCTTCGGAATGATAAGTAAGTGTTTTCGTTCCGTCCGGATTGTTGATGTTCGAGACTAGGTCGGCGCTTGCGCCGGTCACTTCGTTCTGCGGAAGGGTCAATTTCACGTCGAAGGTGCCGAAATCCGCGAAGAACTCCGTGGTGGCGTGGAATTGATGGCAGTTCCATGCGTTCTTCCACCAAACGCCAACCTTGGGAAACCACTGCCCAGCCATGATGAAATCTCGTTTGTAGCCCGTGCGCTCGACAACCTCGGGGAGCTGATCGTCAAACGCGATGCGGAATTGCACGGACGCGCCCGGTGCGACCGGTTTCGGAAGCGTTACTTGGAAAACCGTGCGATCGTTGGTATTGCGATCGTCGGGCTGAATGAATTCCATTTTGCCGGTCAGATCGCCCACGCCTTCTACTTCGAGCTTGTTCACCTTGATGGAACCGTAGTGCTTAGGCTCCCAGCCGGAATTCGGGTCGTTGCCGCGGGTGCCGGACAGGCGCACCTCGGTCATAAATGTGGACTGCGGCTGAAAGGCGTTCAGGTAGAGATGGAACGGGAAGGTTTGCTGCGGCTGCCCAGTTAGATTGCGATATGTAAGAGTCTCACTCGCCGTGATTGTATGCTTCGCCGCGTCGAGCTTCGCGTCGATGTTGTACGCGACGATACGTGTCGACAGCGGTTGATGGCCGCTGCCCGCCGCCGGTGAAGCAGCAGTTGTTGCCGCCGGAGCTGGAGCTTGGACCTGAGCCTGAATAGTGTTCGACGCGTGCCCGCCGCCAAACGTGCCCCCTAGAGCCAATGTTCCGACGAGAAACGCGGCCCAGCCCAAATGACGCATGCACCCTCCTGCCCAGTTTCGGCTACAGCCTGCGCTGGCGATGGAAGCTAACGCGAGCGGCCTCTCCTAGATACGCCCTGTGGGATCGAAAAGTTTCGTGGCCCTCAAACAGAGCGCACCCCTGCCCTAGAAGAGCCCGCACAGCATATGTCACGCGTGTCGTGCAAGCAACATCATCTGTTCGTTCAGGAATACGTGCTTGGTTGTCATCGTCGCTTGCCAGTCGAGTTGACGCCTACGTTCCAGCCGATTAGACTTTGTAGAAGCGATTCAGCGAACTTATGACGCCATCGGTCCTACAACAGAGGCGGCACCAGCAAATCCTGACCGACGTAGTGCGCGCATACATCGAGACGGGCGAACCCGTTTCATCGCGCAGCGTGGCGCGGATGCACGCCGACCCGCTCAGCTCCGCAACGGTGCGCAATGTGATGGCTGATCTCGAAGACGAAGGATTCCTCTACCAGCCGCACACTTCGGCAGGGCGCGTGCCGACCGCTTCGGCGTACCGGTTCTTCGTCGAGCAAGTCGCGGCGCAGGCGACCGCCAGCCCTGAGGATCGTCAGTGGATTCGTCGTGAGCTGGAAGCGGCGCAGACTCCGGAAGCTGTGATGGAGCGCGCGAGCCATGTGCTGTCGGCGGTGTCGCGCGGCATGGGCATCTTCATTTCGCCGCCGCTTGCGCGCAGCGTCGTGGAGCATCTGAAATTCGTGCTGCTGCCGGAAAATCGCGTTCTGGTTGTCCTAATCACCTCCGGAAACCTCACGCGCGATAAAGTGGTTCGGCCGGAGCGCGTGTTCGGCCAGGAAGATTTGGATCTGGTGGCTAACTATCTGAATCGTCATTACAAAGGCTGGACGCTGGAGGCGATGCGCACCGATCTTCGCGCTCAAGTGGAACGGGACCGGGAGCAGTATGGCCGCCTTGCCGGCGATGCGCTCCTCCTATGCGGGCCGAGTGTTTTGGGCGATACCGGAGAACGGACGATCTACGTGGAAGGCGCGGCGAAGATTGCCGCGTCACCGGAATTTACAGATCAGGAGCAGCTCCGCGAGCTGCTCGAAGCGATTGAGGAAAAAGATCGGCTCATTGCGCTCCTCAGCGGGTGCATCGAAGCGCCCGAGCCTGTCCACGTGGAGTTGGGCCTCGATCACATGGCCGCCGCTGGAAAGCATCTTGCGCTGGTGTCCGCGTCGTACTCGGCGAACGATCAGGTGCAGGGGACGCTTGGCATCCTTGCGCCGATGCGCATGCACTACGAGCGAGTGATTACGGCCGTGGCTTTCATGGCCCAATTCTTCACCGAGAGTCAGGAAGGAAGCTGAATTGTCATCGTCCCGGGATCCCCGCAAAATACATGAGGTCGAAAGCACGCCTGCGGAGGCCGTTGAGCGCGACGGGTTGACTGAGGCAGATGTCCCGGATCCTTCCGCCAGTGTTTCCGATACCTCTCTAGCCGAGCAACTCCAGAAGGCCGTCGCTGAAAAACAGGAGCTCATGAACACGTTTGTGCGGCGACAGGCGGATTTTGAGAATTACCGCAAGCGCGTGGAGAAAGAACGGCATCAAGACCGCCACCGCGCCGTTGAATCATTAATCGAGAATATCCTGCCGGCGCTTGACGCGTTCGATCGCGCCATCGCCGCTCACGACGATCCAGCTTATGCGGAATACAACAAAGGCTTCGAACTGATTCGGCGGCAGCTCTGGGATGCGCTCGCGAAGCAAGGCCTCGAAAGAATTGAGAGCGTCGGCAAAGAGTTTAATCCGCATTTTCACCACGGAATCGAACAGGTGCAGACATCGGAGCACGCCGAAGGAACCGTTATCGATGAATTGCAGCCGGGATACGTGTTTCATGGGCGCATTCTGCGGCCTGCCATGGTGCGCGTCGCGAGCAGTCCCACGAAAGCTTCGCGCGCATAAGGCCGATCGTAAGATTTGATTCAGCGAATTGAAAGGGAACTATGCCCAGCACTTCTCGCGATTATTATGAAGTTCTCGGCGTCGCACGCGACGCTTCGGCCGACCAGATCAAGTCCGCCTACAGGAGAGCGGCGTTGCAATGGCATCCGGACCGTAATCCCGAAAACAAGCAGGAAGCGGAAGTGAATTTCCGCGCTTGCACGGAAGCGTACAGCGTCCTCTCCGATCAGCAGAAGCGGGGAATTTACGATCGATTCGGGCACGCGGGACTCGGAAACCGCGGCTTCGAGCCGACCGGCGGATTCAACTCAACGATATTCGAGGAATTTCAGGACATCCTCGGTGATCTTTTCGGTATCGACGACGTGCTCGGCGGAGGGCGTGGCCGCGGACGCGGCCGGCAAGCGCGCGGACAGCGCGGCGCCGACTTGCGGTACGACATGTCGCTGACTTTCGAAGAGGCCGCTGCAGGTGTAACGAGCAAGATTCGCGTCACGCGCCTTGAAGCGTGCGAGCCTTGCAATGGGACCGGCGCGAAGCCGGGCACAGGAATGTCCACGTGCCGGACGTGCGGCGGACGCGGGCAGCTCGCGTACCAGCAGGGATTTTTGTCGATCACGCGCACCTGCCCGGCTTGCCAGGGCGTGGGGCAAGTGATCAAAGACGCGTGCCAGACGTGCCGAGGGCAGGGACGCATCGAGCGCGAGCGCACTTTGGAAGTGGGAGTGCCCGCCGGCGTCGACACTGGTACGCGCCTGCGCATGACCGGCCACGGCGAGCCAGGGACAAATGGCGGGCCCGCCGGCGATCTCTACATTTTTCGCGAAGTGAGAGAGCATCACGTTTTCGAGCGGCGTGGCGCCGATCTTTACTGCACGATTCCGGTTAGTTTGACTCAGGCTTCGCTGGGAGCGCAGATAAAAATTCCCACCCTAAACGGAGAAGAGGAACTCGACATTCCCGAGGGAACGCAGTCGGGACAGATTTTTCGCAAAAAGGCGAAGGGCCTTCCGAATCCGCACGGAGGACGCGGCGACCTCTACATCAACATTCGAGTGGTGATTCCGTCGAAAGTTTCCCGCGAACAGCGGCGGCTTCTCGAACAGCTTGGCCAGTCGCTGAAAGTGGAGAACAAGCCCGCCGAACGCTCGTCCAGCTTTTTCGACAAAGTAAAAGACATCTTCGGATAGCCGTTTCCGCAACCTCCCGGAGTTACAATCCTGACATGCGCCGCCGCTTCTTTGTCGATCGCTTCGACGCCGGCTCCGCCACGCTGCGCGGTGATGCTGCCGAGCACCTCGGGCGCGTTCTGCGGGCGGAAGTGGGTCAGGTTTATGAATTGAGTGACGGCGAGCGTGTGTGGCTTGGGCGCATTGCAGATATCTCGATTCGTAAGCGTGGCGACAATCGCATCGAATTCGCACTCGTTGAGCCGATCGCGGCGCGCGAGCCTTCCCTGAAAATTCAGCTGCTTATCTCGCTCATCAAGTTCGATCGTTTCGAATGGTGCCTCGAAAAAGCCACGGAGCTCGGCGTCAGTGCGATCGTTCCTCTCGCCGCCGCTCGGACGGATAAGCCGCTTCTTGCAGCGGCCGAAAAACGCGTCGAGCGTTGGCAGCGAATTTTGATGGAATCTGCGCAACAATCGCGCCGGCTACGCCCGCCGGCAATCTCGTGCGCTATTCGCCCCGCGGACGCTTTCGCACAATCGACAGCGGCCTGCAAGATACTGCTCAGCGAGCGCGCGGATGCGAAGCCGGTGAACGTGACACTCGCCTCTACTGCCGGTTCCAGCGTGGGTTCGAGTATCGGTTCAAGCGCGGCGCTTGCTATCGGCCCCGAAGGAGGCTGGACCGACGACGAAATCGCTGTTGGCCGCGCGGCCGGGTTTCTGGAGACGTCCCTAGGCGAGAACATTCTCCGCACCGAGACCGCCGTCCTTGCTTCTCTTGCGATTCTCCATTTCAGTCTTGGGGGGTAACCAGGCATGCGCATATCGCATCTTATTTGCAGAGTGTTCGCACGCGCTTGGCGCGCGTGGTTCACCGTGATATAAACAGTTGAACGAGCATGCTCGACAATCTAAATCCTGGCCCACTGAATCCACCTGAAAACGCGCCGCTTCCCCAATTGCGGCGGGAATTGCGCAGTTGGACGCGCGATCTTGCCGTGGCGCTCGGCCTCGCGCTTGTCATCATCATTTTCCTATATCAGCCGGTGAAGGTGGAAGGGACCAGCATGGCCCCGCTTCTGAGCGATCAGGAGCGCATCTTTATCAATAAATTTGTGTATCGCTTTGAGCCGATCGGGCGCGGCGACGTGGTCGTCTTCTGGTATCCGCGAGATCATTCGAAGTCATTCATCAAGCGCGTGGTGGGACTGCCCGGAGAGACGATTGAAGTTCGCGCCGGACGCGTCTACGTGGACCGCAAAGAATGGAAAGAGCCGTACGTTCCGCCGAACTATTTGGACGATCTAAGTTATCCGCCCGTGCAGATTCCCGATGACAGTTATTTCGTGATGGGCGATCATCGGGATAGCTCGAACGATTCGCGCGTCTTCGGTCCCGTGTCGCGGCAGAATATTTACGGCAAAGCTGTGTTCGCGTATTGGCCCGTCGATCATTTCGGTTCGCTCGCGTTGTCGTCTACGGTTGAAGCATCGCGATGAAATCTTCTGGAGGACACACTGAACGAGGTCCCCGCAGGCCGCGCGATTCTCGCGCTCGAGGACGGGCGAGTTTTTAACGGCCGTGCGGCGGGTGCTAGCACCCGTCGTGGCGGCGAAGTCGTTTTTAACACCAGTCTCACTGGATATCAGGAAGTATTTACCGATCCAAGTTACTCGGGACAGATTGTCTGCCTCACCTACCCGCACATCGGAAATGTCGGCTCGAATCGCGACGATGAAGAATCCGGCAAGCCTTACATCGAAGGCCTGATCGTCCGCGAATTCTCGCAGCTGGCATCGAACTACCGTTCCACCGAATCCGCGCAGCGATACCTCGAGCGGCACAACGTTCCGGTGATTTCGGATTTCGATACGCGGGCACTGGTCCGGCATCTGCGCGATGTCGGCGCGCTGCGGGGCGTTGTTTCGACGGATGGCACGTCCGCCGGGAAACTCATTGCCGAAGCGCGAGCCCTTCCGACCATGGCTGGGCAGGAACTCGCAAGTCGCGTCACGTGCGAAAAGAGCTACGCATGGACTCACACTTCGATTGATCTGGCTGAGCCCGTTTCCGGAAAACGGCAATCACCGGAAAGGAGTGCACGTCACCGCGTGGTGGCCTACGATTTCGGCATCAAGCTGAACATTTTGCGCCTGCTTGTTGATCATGGCTGTGACGTGACGGTTGTCCCCGCGCAAACTTCCGGCGAGGACGTGCTCGCGCTCAAGCCGCACGGAGTTTTCCTATCGAACGGTCCTGGAGATCCGGAGCCGATCGGGTACGCCCTCGCGAACATTCGGAAGTTGCTCGGCCGCGTACCTATCTTCGGCATTTGTCTCGGCCACCAGCTTTGCGGTTTGGCGCTCGGCGGCAAGACATTCAAATTGAAGTTCGGCCATCACGGCTCGAATCATCCCGTAAAGAATTTGCTCACGGAGAAAGTTGAAATCACGGCGCAGAATCACGGTTTTTGCGTCGACCCGGATTCGCTCCCGTCGAGCGACGTCGAAATCACGCACGTAAACCTGAACGACCACACAAATGAAGGAATGCGGCATCGTTCGCTTCCGCTCTTCAGCGTGCAGTATCACCCGGAAGCTTCGCCTGGTCCCCACGATGCCCGCTACCTTTTCGATGATTTCATCACGATGATGACGGCGGCCCAATAAAAATGCGCGGGCTAGGGACATAAGTGCCGAAGCGAACTGACATCAAAAAGATTCTAATCATCGGCTCGGGGCCGATCATTATCGGACAGGCGTGCGAGTTCGACTACTCCGGGACGCAGGCGTGCAAGGCGCTGCGCTCGGAGGGCTACGAAGTTGTGCTCGTCAACTCGAATCCCGCGACGATCATGACCGATCCTGAAATCGCCGATCGCACGTATATCGAGCCGCTCACGAAGGAATATCTCGAATCCATCATTGCTGTTGAGCATCCTGACGCCGTGCTGCCAACCGTCGGCGGACAGACGGGACTCAATCTCGCCGTTGAACTCGCGGAAAGCGGCATCCTAGAAAGACACGGCGTCAAACTTATCGGTGCTTCGCTTCGCTCGATCAAGATCGCCGAGGATCGGCTTTTGTTCAAGGACGTGTGCCGCAGAATCGGACTCGAGGTTCCGGCTTCGGCTGTGGTTACAGAAATTCCGAAGGCCATCGATCTGGCGGACCAGCTTGGCTACCCCGTCGTCATCCGGCCGTCGTTCACCCTCGGAGGAACGGGAGGCTCGATCGCTTATAACCGTGAGGAATTTTCAGACGCGATCGCGCGCGCCCTCGACGCCAGCCCCGTGCATCAGGCGCTGATCGAGGAGTCTGTACTCGGGTGGAAGGAATACGAGCTGGAAGTGATGCGCGATTTTCGCGACAACTTCGTCGTCATCTGCTCGATCGAGAACTTCGATCCCATGGGCATCCACACCGGCGACTCGATCACCGTAGCGCCCGCGCAAACGCTCACCGATAAAGAATATCAGCGCATGCGCGACGCCGCAGCCGCCATCATTCGCGAAGTCGGCGTCGAAACCGGAGGGTCGAACATTCAGTTCGCAATTGATCCGGAAACAGGACGGATGGTGGTCGTTGAAATGAACCCGCGCGTCTCGCGCAGCTCCGCGCTGGCAAGCAAGGCCACCGGATTTCCGATTGCAAAGATTGCCGCGAAGCTCGCGCTGGGCATGACGCTCGACGAAATTCCGAACGACATTACGCGCAAGACGCCGTGTTCGTTCGAGCCGACGATCGACTACGTCGTCGTAAAAATTCCGAAATGGCAATTCGAGAAATTTCCCGGCAGCGACACCACGCTTTCAACGCAAATGAAATCCGTCGGCGAAGTAATGGCCATCGGCCGCACGTTTCAGGAGGCCCTGTGCAAGGGAATCCGTTCGCTGGAGCCGCACTCGCCGTGGCGTGCGCCCACTGAAGTCACAACGGCGCTCCTGCGGGAAAAACTGACCGTGCCTGGTCCCGACCGCCTGCACTGGCTTTTCGAAGCGCTCGAACGCGGCATGACCCGCGACCAGATTTGCTCGCTCACAAAAATTGATCCGTGGTTTATCCGCCAGATGGAGGAAATGGTCGCCATCGACCGCCGCGTTGCCGCTAAATCGCTCAGCGGCGTGTCGCGCGAGCTCCTTCTTGAAGCGAAGCGCTCCGGCGCGAGCGACGAAGAGCTTGCCAAGCTCCTAAAAGCGACAGCTGAGGAAGTCCGCGCACGCCGCCATGAGCTCGGGGTTCGTCCCGTATTCAAACGCGTCGACACCTGCGCTGCCGAATTCGAATCGTTCACGCCGTACCTCTATTCCACTTACGAAGAAGAGGACGAATCGGACGCCGTCGACCGCCCGAAAGTGGTGATTCTCGGCAGTGGACCGAACCGCATCGGGCAGGGAATCGAATTCGATTACTGCTGCTGTCACGCTGCATTCGCGCTGAAGGAGGATGGCTACGAAACTGTGATGGTGAATTGCAACCCCGAGACCGTTTCGACGGACTACGACACTTCCGACCGCCTTTATTTCGAACCGCTCACTTTGGAAGACGTTCTCGCGATTCTTGACCGCGAGAAGCCGCAGGGCGTGATCGTGCAATTCGGCGGGCAAACGCCGCTCAATCTCGCGCTCGAACTGAAGCGCAATGGCGCGCTGATTATCGGCACGGATCCTGAATCGATCGATCTCGCCGAGGACCGCCGCCGCTTCGGCCGCTTGCTCGACGAGCTGAAAATTCCCCAGCCGCGCGCCGGCACTGCGCTAGCGCCCGACGAAGCCACGCGCGTCGCGTCCGAAATTGGCTTGCCGGTTTTGGTGCGCCCGAGCTACGTGCTCGGGGGCCGCGCCATGGTGATTGCGTACGACCTGAAAACGGTGCAGGACTACGTCGCACAAGCCGCGC
>Ga0073928_10004502_pt1 | contig 20562 bp, 10 predicted proteins | sample PaiPotPPA55metaG_FD_76969 | JGI IMG/M metagenome (GOLD analysis project Ga0073928, IMG submission 76969) | Iron sulfur acid spring bacterial and archeal communities from Banff, Canada, to study Microbial Dark Matter (Phase II) - Paint Pots PPA... ...
AGTTCGGAATCCAGAAGATTCCGTAGCCGCTACGAACAACGGTCTTGGGATTGAGGCTATAGGCAAAGCCAATTCGGGGCGACACTTCCGTTCTGTCGAGGGGAATGTTAGTGCGCTTGCCCGAAGGACTGACCAAGAAAACGTCCCCCTTGGTACCGGGTAGGCCAGGAAGACCGGCTAAGCCTGCAGTAGCGGCCGGATTCGAGAGCCAGCTCTGCGCCGTTGAGTTAAAAAACGATTGGCGGTTGAATCGCTCAGACCAAGGTCCCTGCAGGTCGTACCGTAACCCTAGATTCAGGGTCAGCTTGTTGGTGACACGGTACGTGTCGTCCACATAGAACGCTCGATAAATTTGCTGCGCAGCCACAAAGGCAGGGACTATGGCTTGACCGAAGAAGTGGTTCTCCACGTTGCTTGGGTTGTCCGCAAATCCAAGCAGGAAATCAGCGAAGCTAAAGCCAGAAAAACACGCCAGGCCCGAGCCGCAAAACGCGAAGGAGCCGCTTGCGACGTTGGTTTGCGCATAATTGTCACGCCCGATCTCTAGTTGAATACCGAATTTGGCGGTGTGGCGCCCGCGCACGAGTGTGACGCTCGGAGAAAGATCGAACTGTGTGTTGCGGTCCTGGATGAAACTTTGCCCCTGCGTGCACATGATGTTGTCCGCGAAGTTAAAGACGCACGGCGTGGGCGGCGTCCTCGCGGCTGAAGGAACGACATTGTTGTATTGCGCAGGCCAGCCAATTGTTGTTAGATCGAATCCCGCGTTCTTGGGAGCACGGTTGTACCTAAATCGGCTGGCACTGAAGTTGATCCCGACGATGGTGCTGGGAGTCACACTATAGCTATAGCCGATAGCACCCAGATAGCTGTAATAAAGTTCCGAGCAGCGATCGGCACAAAGACCCGTTCCCAAGGGATCGCTCGGCAGGTCATTTACATTCCAATAGCTGAAGCGGAAAAACAGGTGCTGATTTGCGCCCAGATTCTGATCAAACCGTCCTACGACTTGATTCTGATTGCCGCCGCCGCTCGTAGCCGTCGTAAAGTTATTTGTCAAGATCCCCGTCTTCGGGTCCACCGCTCCCGCACTATTTGGCAGCGGAAAGAATCTCAAGAGCGCGAGCGAGGTTGGATTTAGACGGTTGGCAGGAATTATGTTGCCCGGAAATACGGTTGCCGCTCCTGTGAAGCCCGGACACGCTACCGGTGTAGCGACGGTGCCACCGCAGGGGTCCTTGACCGGAGTCGGAATTGCTGAAAAATTGCCCGCTCGCTCCGCAGCCGTTGGAACGGTCGTCGTAAATGGTGTGCCGATGCGCAGACGGAAGCCTTCCCAACTGACAAACCAGAAAGTCTTATCCCGGCCATCGTAATGCGGAATTAACACCGGCCCACCCGCGTTGGCTCCGAATTGGTTTTGAGTGAATGGCGGCCTGGGCAGGTGGTTTTTGTTCAGGAAGAAATCGTTTGCATTGAGGACCTTATTTCGAAGATATTCGTACGCTTCCCCGTGTAGGCTGTTCGTGCCGGATTTCGTGCTTAAATTGACCACCCCGCCGGAGAATTTTCCCCAGTCTGCTCCAAGGTTGCTGGTCTGCACTTTGAATTCTTGAATTGAGTCCTGTACGGGGATGATCACCGGTAGGTTTATGTAGCCAATATTAAGCGGCTGGCCATCTAAGTATTCCGCGCTCTCGTTTCCGAATGAGCCGTTAATCTGGTAATTGCCCCAGCCAAATGGATTTACGCCGACTGGAGTGCCGCTCGCGCTTCCTTGTGGAACTACGGACGGAGCCAAGCTAATGAGGTTAAATACGTTGCGGCCATTCAACGGCAATTCATTAGCCTTACGCTCTTCGACCACCTGCCCCAATGAGGAAGTCTCCGATTGAAGCAGCGGAGTTTCCCCAGTGACCTCCACAGTCTGGGTCATATCGCCGACCTGCATCGTGAGGTCCATTCGCACACTCTGCCCCACGTCGACGATCACTTCGGGTCGCGTCGTGCGCTTGAAACCGGTCTTTTCCACTTCGATCCGGTAGCGGCCGGGCAGGACGTTCACGAAGGAATATAAGCCGTCGCCCCCCGTCGTCTCGGTTCTTTTCTCCCCAGTATCGGGGTTGGTCAGAGCAACTTGGGCGTCCGTTATCGCCGCTCCCGAGGTGTCTGTGACGGTCCCTGCGATAGCTCCGTAGGTCGTTTGTGCCGCAAGTGGCGAGCTAAAAATCAAGGCAACGCAAAAACAGAGTGCCAATCCAATTAGGGAGATGGCCCCAAAACGTAACTTTTTCATGTTTGCTCTCCTGACGCCAGAATCCTTCGCCGCGTGCGGAGCTTCTTGAATGAGACACACAAAACCCCCAAGTTCCACGGCGGGAACGTTTCCGCAACACAATTCCTCGACAGTTTCCGTATTTACCTATCGATACGGAGCGTCAAGGAGAGATGTACCAACATTGTTCTGAAAGTTGGAAGGGAGACCGAAAGAATGGGCGCGAACTTCCCGTTTAGTTACAGCGTAAGACGCAGGTGTGTGCCTAGGGATGATTTACTTCGTTTCGAAGCAGTGCGTAGAGGAAGGGCTTGCTAGTTGGCTTTTGACTGCCGCCACGCGGCTCAACCGTGACAAAGACTGCATCAATCTCTGCCAGACGTCTCGGATCGTCGAATCGCATTACCCATCGGCGATTGGATTCATTATCCATGTAAAGAATTCCTAAATTCATCGGCAATGCCTGCTGGCCCTGTGGCGTTTCTTTTTGGCCCCATACCTGGAACGTATTGGCATTCACTACCCCTGGTTGGCGATCCAGATCGAAAGCATAAAAGATCAGAGACTTGCCCTGCGTGTAAAAGACTCGGCCGAAAGGCTTTCGCGTGCGGCTGCCGCTGTCAACATCGAAAACGTCGGCAATGTAAAGTTTCCTCGCGCCCATCAGTTCGCGAATGTCGCGATCGGAGGTTAGATATTGTTCGGTGTCCTTGAGCCGGCGTTCTTGATCACGATTGACGGCGGCAAGTTCTTCGATCCGGGCTTCGAGCGAGTTTGTCCGCAAAACGGTTTTGTCGTGCTCACCACCAAGACTTATGAGTTCGGCGCGAACGCTCTGGTAGCTCTGGTTCGTGTCCTGAAGCTGGGTATTTAAAGCGTCGCGTTGTTGCAAAAGCGCCTGCAATTGCCCCGCTGATTGGTTATTCGCAGCCGCGAGGTCGTTTGAACGATCGCCGACTGCGCGCAACGCCGTCCGGAGTCTCGCGAGTTCCTGTTCTTTTTGCGAACTCTCTTCTTGCAACCGGGTGAGTCTCTTTGCTTGAGCGGCAAGCAATTCGTCGACCGACTTCTTTTCCGCCGCAAGCTTCTGGAATCGGTCGTCAGGAGAGATCTCCTCCGCAGTGACGCGGCCGCTCTTCTGCGCTCGAAGGCCCAGGCCATAGGCCCCAAAACCAACCGTAATGACAAGGCATGCCGCAAGCAGAGCTTGCGTTACGGCGATTCGTCGCAGAAGATGAGGCTGTACGGAGACCAAGCGATCATTGTTCGCCTCGAAACCACGCCGCTCGTCCGCACGAACACGCGCGAACAATTTCTGTCGCGTTGACGCTTCGTCCCAGGAGCATTGTTCTTGCCGTTCACTGTAAGTTTCGGCGAGAGTGGGAATGCCTTGCGTCTTCAGAACGAGGTATTGGCGAGCGATCGCATGGCATTCCTCGCAGTTCTCCAAGTGGGCGTTTAACTCCAAAATCTCGCGCGGCGTTAGCGTACCAGTGCCCGCTAAGGCGCTGAGCTCTTTGAATTTCCAGCAGTCTTCGCAGTTTTGCTGATCCCCTAGCATCGCCTCGGTCCCCGAAGCCTCTGCACAAACGCGCTTTTCCTCAGCCTTTCTAAACCACGGTAGAGGTGGTGTCGCGTGTTTCCTAATGGCTCGTTGAGTTTTTCACTGATTTCCCTTAAGTCTAACCCTTCAAAGTAAAACAACTCAAGCGTTAAACGCTGGCTCTCGGGAAGCTGCCCAAAAGCTTTTTCGAGCTGCGCACGGTTCAGTTTCGATTCGATTTCGCGATCCAGATCTGTGTCCCCCAACAATCTATCGTCGAGGGAACCAATATCTGTACCAGCGTAAAACCCTCTTCGAGCCAAGTGCGACTTCCGGTCGAGCGCTCGGTGGAGGGCGATTTGAAGAATCCAACTCTTGACGCTCCCTTTTGATCCGTCGAAAAGCATCGATTTCTTATAGACATAGAAAAACGCTTCTTGAACTACATCTTCGGCCTCACCGCCATCGCGTACGACACCTCGCGCAATACTGAGTACCAAACGAGAATATCGGTCGAAGAGAATCTCCAACGCGCCTACGTCGTCTGCCTGCAGATCGGCCATTACTTCTTCGTCGCTTGGAATTCGGTGCTTGGGAGCACCCGGCGGGGCGGCCGATCGCTCCTGGCTTTTGCCCCAAGCAATAGGAAATGTCAGCGCGCGTCCTGGCGGCGGAGAACTCATGCGTGGTTACCAAAGGGGACGGTACGTCGGCGCTGCCCTCAGCGAGACTCCCGTGACATCGATGAACTCCCCCGGCGAAGCTCCGATGCTTCCAGAAACATACACCAGCTATACGATAAGTGAGAGGATTTTTCGATATGGAAAAACAATTTTAATTCTGGCGGGGAGATTTGCACAACTTGGTACAGAGCGGCTTCGGAGTGCGTATTGTTTTAAATGGGCGTTCATCATGTCATGGGCATTAATCGTGTCATGGGCATTAATCATGCCGTCCCTGTCATCGCCCGTTCCGCCGAAAACACAATTCCCCCTAGCCAACAGCGTCAAAACAAGAATTTCAGTCCGAATTGAACCAGTCGCGGATTTGTCCCCGGGGCCGTGGACGTGACAACTCCGAAATTCTGATTGTTGGCCGTGCAGCAAATTGTGTTCGGTGGAGCGAACTGAGTTCGGTTGAAAATGTTAAAGAACTCAGTGCGGAACTCAAAGCCAAACCGCTCGTTGGTCGCGAACCTCGTCATTTTGAACAATGCGAAATCAAAATTATCAATCCCTTCGGCACGCAGCCGAGGATCGACACGCGGCTCGTTCCCAAAAGTAAAGTCAGCGGGCGCAGCAAAACATGCTGTATTAAACCATCTTGCAACGTTAAATCCATTCGGGCCCTGGAGACGAGAAGTCGCGCTTCCGGATGCCGACGGATCGCAACCGGGGACGAGCTTCGGACGTGAACCCCCTCCAAAAAGCGTAGTGCCGTTGACTTGCCCGTTCGTAAATACCAGGGGGAAGCCACGCTGAAATATCGTCACGCCGTCAATTCCCCAACCCCCTACGATTTTGTCCATCATTCCCCCCACGCCAGCGAGATACTTCTTGCCTTTGCCGACTGGAAGATCGAGAACGTAGCTGATCACCAAGCGCTGGGGAATATCTTGCGAAGACAAAGAACGTTCTCCACGCAAATTGTTATTGTCTTGGATGCCTCCTACACCGGTTTCCAGCCACGACGTTAGCGTGTCGGTGTCACTGATGAGCTTCGCGTTAGTGTAAGCGACCGAAAGGGATCCAGCGCCTGCGAAGCGCTTCTGCACCGTGAGTTGAAACGAGTGATAGACGCTGTCATACGAGCCTTGGCCGGCAAGCTGGACGCTGGCGAACTGGGGATACGGACGAAGGAGCTGCCCGGCCGTCGTCGTCGGCCCCGTGAGTGCCAACGCTTGGCCATTGACGAAAAACGGATTCGGCGCCGGCTGCACTAACGTGACGTTCTGCCTCGGATTCGGAAGCGAGGGATTGACCTGCGCGGCCGCCTGCACAAGCAATGTGTCCGGGATCTGATTAATCTGTTGGGAATATTGCGCCAGGTGAGTTCCCTTCGAACCGACGTACGCAGCCGACACAAAGAAACCCGCCGGCAGATCGCGTTCCACGTCAAGGTTCCATTGTTGGACATAACCTTCGGGATGGTCGCGCGGATTTGCTTCCGTGATGGACTGCACGACTTGGGTCAGAAACTGTTGTGTTCCCTGAATGCCCAGACTCCGCCCCGGCGGTGCGGAAATTCCTGCGGGGAATGGCAGCCCGATGGTGTTCACCGGATGCGTCCCGTCTACTGTTCCGGTATAGGTCGTGGCCCCGGCATTGACCATATCGTTCAACGGATTCAAGCTAAACGACACATAGTTTGGAATCCAGAAAATTCCATAACCACTCCGCACAACCATTCTTGAATTGATGCTGTACGCAAACCCAATACGTGGAGAGAAGTCGATCTTCTCGAGGGGAATATTGTGCCTGTTGCGGGAGTTCACAAGAAATACGTCTCCTTTCACCGTAGGTGAGCCCGCCGGGAGAAACCGCATCAAAAAGTTTGTGACGGTTGGGTCAAAATACGACAGCCGATTGAAGCGCTCCGACCATGCACCCTGCAGGTCGTAGCGCAGGCCTAAGTTCAGAGTGAGTCTGTTCGCGACGTGCCAAGAATCGGCGAAATAGAAAGCGCGGTAAATCTGCTGCCCCGCCGTGAAGGCAGGAACAACCGCCTGGGCGAAAAAATGGTTTTCAAGATTGTTGAAGTTGTCGGCATACCCAAGCAAGAAATCGGCAAATGCGAAGCCCGTCCCGGAGACCCCTGGCAGAGAGGTGAAACACGCTTGGCCGGAAACGCAGAAATCAAAAGCGCCGCTCGCGATGTTGGACTGCGCATAGTCATCCCTGCCAACCTCGAACTGAAAACCCAGTTTAAATTGATGACGTCCCCGCAACATCGACATGCTTGGGGATAGGTAGTACTGCGTATTACGGTCCTGGATGAAGCTTTGGCCTTGCGTACACATGATGTTGTCCGCGAAGTTCGCAACGCACGGCGTCGGCGGTGTGCGCATCTCGGCGGGAACGACGTCGTTATAGCTCGCTGGCCAACCTATTGTCGTCAAGTCAAACCCGGAGTTCTTCGGACTGCGGTTATAGCGGAAACGGCTGACGCTCGCGTTGAAACCAAACACCGTTGTTGGAGTAATGCCGTACGTGTAACCAGAAGCGATTGCTTGACTGTGATAGTCCTCGGCGCAGCGGTCGGCACACAAACCGCTTCCTAACGGATCGATGGGTAGATCTAGTACGCTCCAATGACTGAAACGCACAAACAATCTTTGTTTGCTCGTGATGTTGTGGTCGACGCGCGCAACAAACTGGTTGTGGTCTCCGCCTGTGGGAGCAACCGTCGTGAAGTTGTTGGCAGTCGTGCTTATGTTGTTAGGTGCGGGCCAGAGACTCAGCAGCTTTACGGAAGTGGGGTTAAGCCGGGTCGTAGGAATGATGTTGTTGAGGAATGGGCTGGGGGTGGCAGTGCTCCCCGGGCAAGCCCCTTGAGCACTCACGAGTCCTCCGCAAGGGTCATAAATTTGGTCGATTACAACTGACTTGGCACCCGCGCTTCGATCGTTGCAGATACCTGCCGTGAATCCCGACTTACATATTTCCGAAAAGTTACCCGCGGCTTCTTTCGTGTCGGGAACCGTGGCTGTGAAAGGTTGGCCTGTTCGAAGCCGGAAACCTTCCCCACTGAAAAACCAAAACGTCTTGTTCCGTCCCCCGAAATGCGGAATGTTCAAAGGCCCGCCGGCATTTGCTCCGAATTGGTTTTGCACCCACGGAGGCCTCGGTCTCCCAACAGCATTCAGAAAGAAATCGTTCGCATTGAAGATCTTGTTACGGAGATATTCATGCGCTTCCCCGTGGATAGAATTTGTTCCCGTCTTCGTGCTCAGATTGGTCACGCCGCCGGAAAATTTGCCCCATTCCGGCCCCAGATTGCTGGTCTGAACCCTGAACTCCTGAATCGAATCCTGCGTCGGAATCAAGACGGGCAGGTTGATGTAACCGATGTTTAGCGGCTGGCCATCCAGGTACTCTGCGCTCTCGTTCCCAAAGGAACCGTTCACTTGATAGTTTCCCCAACCAAATGGATTCACTCCCACCGGTGTCCCCGTGGAGCTGCCCTGCGGAACCACGGATGCCGCCAACTCAATGAGATTAAAAACGTTGCGACCGTTGAGGGGCAGCTCATTCACTTGCCGTTGCTCCACAACCGTGCCCATCGTCGCAGACTCCGTATCCAGCAATGGGGCTCCCCCTTGTACCGTGACGCTTTCCGAAGCCGAGCCCAAAACCATCTCGAAATTAACTTCGAGAGCATCCTGCACGTGCAGAATGAGATCGGACTTGATCACGGATTTAAATCCTAGCTTCTCCGCTTCGATGCGATAGGTTCCAGGAGGCAGGTCCGTAACGTAGTAGCTTCCTATCTCGTTCGTGATGGTCTCGTAGTGGATGCGCGTGCCAGTGTTGATTACGATGACTTTCGTACCTGGCACAACTGCCTTGCTGGAGTCGGTGATTCGGCCGGTCAGCGAAGCATTCGTCGATTGCGCGTGAAGAAAACCAGAGGACAACAGAAGGAACACTGCGACGCCAAACGCTCCGCTCGAAACGGACAGTGACCAAAGTGAACTAGCAATGCGTGATGAAAGCACGACGGGGGAAAAGCCCCAACTTTCCTGGGCTCACCTCGATTGAGTCCATACTTAGCTCCTTGTAATAGGTATATCAGGACGTCAAGATCGAGTCATCATCCGACTAGTAGTGAGGCGCACAAACTTTTCTTCGGAAGTCGACGAGGCTATGAATTTCAGCTGTGCGACTCCTCCGACAAGATCTTGTGCTCTGGCGAAGCAGTGAGGTGGTTTGAACGTGGGGATCTTTGTCACCGTGTTCGTGTTCAAGGCAGGCGCATTGATGTCTCGATGGATCGAATTATGACTCGTCCGGGTGATGCGATAATCCGTAAAGCCATTATGTGATTCATATTTTGTGGAGACGAGGAGTTACAAAACCCGAGGAATCAACTGGAGAGCGACTGGTTGCTTTTCGCCGATCTGAGCTCTCGAATGCACTAGTTCCTGAGCGTCAAGACGAAAGGAAGCTCGCGAGCGCGCCACGCTATTGCCTCTAATTTGCCGAAGGCGCGGGTTTGCGCTAGATTATGGGCGCTTGACACCTGCCGCACAAACTCTGACCGAGAGTGGAAGCATCTGAGCATTTCTACTGACTACAGGCTTCCAGAGCAAGCGAACGGATCGCTTATCCGCACCAGCGTCGATCCACGCGCCCCGGTGGTTCAAGTAGTACGCCCCTCGGGATGATGTTCCTCGACGCCGTTCACGATCACGATGTCGGGCTTGATCTTTTGGTTCGTCGTGGAATGCGGCGCGGTGATAGCGCCACGAGCCGTTGGTTCTGACGTGCTTGTATAAACTGAATTTTGGCATAGTCGTGTCCTCGTTTCCTCTGATCCTGAGTCCGCGAGGACTTCCAGAAATCCCTTAGGGAAATTCTTAAGGAAGGGTCTAAGCGGCTGATTCTAAAGGTATGGTTCCGGGACCTGGACTCGAACCAGGATACTCAGCTCCAAAGGCTGATGTCCTACCGATTAGACGATCCCGGAAGCGTTGCAAACACTGTTCTTACATCATGCCGCAACGACTGCTTGAGGGTCAATCGGGTCAGACTCAGCAATTTTCGTGCCGAGTTTCGGAGCGTAATCAGGCACTCTCTCAAGTTCGCTCTGCATAAAATCAGGACGAAGATGAGTGCAGCGGTTGACCATCTCGTCGCTACCATGCCCGATCCACTTCTTAATGACACCAATCGCCTACCTGCCATGACCAAAGTGCTGACCCTGTGTGTCTGAATCCGTGCATACCGCCGCGTTCCAGACCGAGCTTGCGAAGGAGCGGGCGAAGATGCTTATTGAGAACAACGCAGTTCGCGTGTGGTGTCTTCCGTCCTCTGCTGAACCTCTTTCCAAGAGCAGTTTGCAAAGTCTTCACGATGCCTTTGACCGTCGTCGGCGAAAGGTGAGCAACTTCAGGTGCGCCAACCCATTCGTTGACCGCTTCAGGCTGTGACGAGTTCCATCGGAGTTTCCCCACTTCGGTTGCAGGTAAGTCAGATGGTATGCAATCAGGTCTTGCGTAGAAGGCTTCCCCTTCGCAACGTACGTTAGCTCCCACTGTTCACCTTTCTGAGCAAAGGTCAGAGTTGAAGGAATCATATACGTCGGAAGATCAAATGCTTCTTGACGGATGATCTCCTTCACCTCTCGCTTTGCCTCAGATTTTGTCATGTCTTTCTTGAAGCCAAGAACAACCGATCGCTTTTGACGCTCCATTTGACCGGGAACGTCTATGAGAAATCTGCCGCGCCAAGCTCCATTTCTTTCTTCAACCGTTCCGTTCTGTCCTGTTCTTCGGCTCATCGTTTTTCCTCTCCGATGAACCGCTCGAACCGTTGCGGGTGAGTTATAACTGGGCAAATGCTACTACTGCTACTACACGGCTCTGTAGGGACTACCAGACAGGATTGCTGAGGGGCCCTAGGCGGCTCCTGAAATCTAGACGCAATGCGTCGTGAATTCCGGCGTGCCTATGCGATCGCTTCGGCTTGTGCCGCTATCGAGTTGGCGGATTGCGGAGAGGCCCTTCCCTGGTTTGAGCATGTAACTCTAACCATAGGCCTTGGTTTGTAATCGAAAAAGCGCACTTCACGCCGATGTAGTTTCTCACTACTCCGTTAACATAACCACCATTTAGCAGACCCGGTTCGTCAACCGCAGCCGCATTCACTCTCGCGCGGCAAACCTTTCGGCTTCAGCGGAGTTCTTGAGGTTTGCCTGTTCGCGCCGATTCGCGAGCGGCGTCCAGAATTTCCATCACTTGCACATTCAGTTGTGCCGAAACCGGGTCTTCGATCGGCTTATTGTTGCGGATACAGTCCACAAAGTATGACACCGGGTTGCCCGTTTCCTTGCTCAGCGCATCGAGCGCTATGTTCTCGCCGTCTGGCGCCACATTCGTCCCGCGCGCGTCGGCGGACCGGTGCAGCAGAGTGCTGTGTCTCGCCAGCAGACTGCCCTTCGGCCCGAAGACTTCCACCTGCTCCTTCGTGTACGGCCAATCCCAGGAAGCTTCGATGACCGCTGTCGCATCCGGATACTCGAGCACGATAGTCGCATCGTCATCGACTTTATTGTTCTGCTCCGTCTTCATCTTGCGCGTCGTGGCATACACCCGAGACGGTCTGCCCTTCAGCCACAGCGATAACTCCGCTCCGTAGCACCCAAAATCCATAATCGCTCCGCCGCCATTTTTGACTGGGTTGTAAAGCCAGTTCGCGAATTGCTGCGAAACTCCGATCTCCTTCGGTCCCTGATGACCGTATTGCACAATGATCCTCTCGACCGCGCCGACTTCCCCCGCCTTCACGCGATGAAACAGAGCATGGCTCGGCGCCACCCAGGCGTTCCAGTAATTCACCATCAGCTTAATGTTTGCGTCGCGCGCAAGCCGCTCCATCTCCCGCGCATCTTTGGCGCTCGTGGCCATCGGCTTCTCCGTCGAGTAATGGATGTGCCGCTTCGCGCATTGCCGCAAAATCTCCAAATGCCGGTCGTTTGAAGTGGTCACGATCACCGCTTCGGGCTTCACCTCGTCCAGCATCGCCACGTAATCCGAATAAAATTTCACGCTAGCAGGCACTTCTTTTTGCGCCTGGCTTACCAGGGCTGAATCTGGGTCCGCTATGGCGATGAGCTCCACGGATGGCTCTCCGGCGATGTCGCTCAACAAACTCCAAACGTGATCATGATCCAATCCTACTATCGCAAGCCGCGTCTTGACGCTTTGCGCTTCCGTAACACAGGGCGCGCTAGCCTGCAGCGCCATGATTGCAAGTGCAATAACAAATCCCCAGGGCAGTGGGCTTCGCCATCTCATATCGGAGTTTCCTCGTGAAATAAACCAGGTTGAACATACCGGACGCGCGGCAGTCTGGGACTGGAATCCTGGCAAGTCAAGGCACCCGCGTGTGAACCGCATGCTCCCTGCTATGTGTCAGAAAACATGCATATTGCGGGAAACTGTTCCCCGCGAGATTCGCCATTTTCTAATATGGCAAACCGGGGATATTGGGGGCAACGCAGTATCCACCCCGGCACTCCTGGCATTCAGTTCGCCGGCTTGTGAATAGATCGCAACGCTGCACTCGCTTTCAGCGAGACAAGAAGAACCCCTTCGTCTTCAGACTTTTTCTTCAATGCGTCCAACCGCGCCCGGCCAGTCGGCAGCTTTCCCATCCTTAATTCGATCTCCCCGAGCGCCAAGCTCGCTTCGAGCGCCAACTCCGTAAACGCCGCGGTGTTCGCTTCAGCAATCAGCTTGTTCAGCCGCTCCGAAGCTTCACTAAGGTCAGCCGTCTTCCCAGAAGCCGATTGCGTCACCGCGTGAGTGATCGAGCTTGCCAATTCCAATTGCGAGTTGTGGCTCGCCTTGGCGATGGTCATGACTTGCTCGATAACCGTTCGCGCATCGCCCAATTGTCCTTGCGCCAACAGCGCCCGCGCCAGAATCAACTTGGCCTCCGCTGCGTACCGCCCCGCCTCTGCCTGCTCAAATATCGCTTCGGCTCCTCGCGCAGCACTGGCCGCCTGCGCGTTCTTACCCTCATCGAGCTCCATCTCCGCCATCTGCAGACGCACGTGCGCTACTTCGATCTTGTCTCCCACTTCTTGGAATTTGGCGATCGCTTCGGCTGCATTCCTTCGGGCTTCCGGCATGTCCCCTTCTATGCGCTGCACCCTTGCCAAACTCGAAAGCGCAAATGCTTCCCGGCTGCGATTTCCGAGTTGCCGGCAGATCTCCAGCGCTTCGCTATACCTACGCTTCGCTTCCGAGTGCTTGCCTTGCGCGAGAAACACGTCGCCAAGCCCAAGGGTGACCAGCGCCACTCCATTTTGATCGCCGATTTCACGGTAAATTGTCAGCGCCGCCGAGTAGTTCCGGCGCGCTCCGGCGAGATCGCCGAGATACAAGACCACGTCTCCAAGATTATCGTACTCGCTGCTGACGCTGAGCCTATTTCCGGTTTCCTGGTAAATTGCGAGGGATTCTTCATATTTCTTTTTCGCCCCCAAATAGTCGCCCTGCCTCTCGAGTGCGATGCCTTCGAGAGTCGCGGCTTGCGCAACGCCGCGCCGATCGTTCGCGGTCAGGTAGCGCTGCTTGGCATCGCGAATCGCGCCTTCTACCTGCTGTTGGCGGCCCGAATTTTCGTAAAGCCAGGCCTGTTCGCGGCGGGCTTTGGCAAGCAGCAGTGAAGCGCTCATCACTTGCGCCTTTTCCGCCGCTCGGCCCAACGCTGTTTCGGCCCGCTGGTTATCGCCCAGAGCCCGCGCCGCATCGCTTTCCACCAGGTCGATTTGCGGATTGTCGCGCGAAGGCGCCGGCAATGTCCGTAAGATCGAAATCGTGTCGAGCGCCTCTTTCCATTGGTTCGCGCCAAGCTGCGCGTTCGCCAGGGCCAGTCCGTAATCCAAATTGTCGGGGAAAAAATCAACGAGTGCGCGGTATATCTCTATCGCTTTCGTCCACTGGAGCGACATCTCGCGATACCGCCCTTCGACGAGCAGCCGTTCCGCACGGGACAGATTGGAGGAAAGGTCGAATGCTTTCTTCGCCTCTTTCTTAGCGTTGTCATCGTAGCCAAGCTGTGCCCAGGCGGATGCCAATTCTGAGTGCGAAAGTGCGTAATCCGGCTCGACAGCTACCGCTTTCATCAGAAGGTCGCGTGCCGCCAGCGCATCGAAAACGCGCAGCTTCATCAACCCCTGCGTATACAATTTCGCCGTTTCCCTCTTCGATGGCAGCGCGATGGCCACTTCCGCCGCTTCTTCGCTGGTCACCGCGCGTACTCCCATCTTTCGTCGTAAATGCTCTCCGGCTCGCGAAACTAAATCGAGCATGTGCGATTCCGTTCCGGTTTCCGAAATGGCAACGGCGGTTTCTCCGCTGCGCGTATCTTGCAGCCGTAAATCCAAGCGGATCTGGCCGTCGGATTTTCCGCCCACCGCCGCGTAGGCGCCCACTACCACAAAGTCCGTCCCTAAATTTTTTCGAATGCGCGCCAAGCTTTCACCACCCAAGCTGTCCGCATCTGGAAGGGCCAACTCCATTTTCATGCGCGCGACGTTTTCTCCCGGAATTACGCGTAACTGTTCTCCTGCAGTCAGCTCAGTCATCAGCCAATCCGAAAACGCAGCGGAAAGCCACGCTTCCTGCGCATCGCCTGAAAGATTCTTGAATCCAAGAACTGCGATCGAGCGGCGCGGCCTCACCGGGGACGATGAGCCTTCTAGCACGGCCGGCTGGTACACGCGTAAGACGAATCCGGCCACGATCGCGACCACCGCAGCGCAAGCGGCCAGATAGAAGCGCCTCGCGCGCAACCTTTGCCACAGCTTGTCAAATTCGAACGCGGACGCTGCACCAGCATTCTCCGCAATTTGACTCTTGGCAATTCTCGCTCGGCCCTTCCTGCTTTCAGCGGTCGGTCCCGCGCTAGCCACGGCACTGGCACCACCGTCAGAGTCGGCGAAATCCTGCGCTCGCGAGTCGCCGTTTTTCTCGGCGCCCTGTGGGTCGGTTTGCACGGGGGCGAGAAAGCGGTAACCATGGCGCGGAATCGTTTCCACGTAGCGTGGACTTTCCGCCGAGTCCGCAAGCGCGTAACGCAATTTCGTCATCGCTTTATTCAGGCTGCGATCAAAATCAACAAAAGTATGTGCAGGCCACAGTTTTTTGCGGAGGTCTTCGCGGCTGACTACTTCACCGGGATGTTCGAGCAGTAGGGAAAGAATTCGGAAGGGCTGCTCTTGCAGCTTTATTCGGACGCCGCGTTTTCGCAACTCAGCGGCCCGCAGGTCCACTTCGAAAACGCCGAAGCGGCGCGTCTGTGGGCAGCTTTCGGTGCCCTGCATTCAAGCAACCCCGTTGGGTAGAGAGCCTAACACGCGAACTCGGCGGGTTCAATACTGTGAAGAACCAAATCTTATGGGCTCAGACCGAAGAAACCCGGAGCGGAACTCACGGAACCTTTTCTTTTTCCTGCAGGAGCTGTCTGGCGCGTTCGGCAGTTTTGGAGCGAGCTGCGTCCTCGAGCTTGCTGAAGATCTGCATCTCCGCTTGGGCCTCGCGGGTTTTGCGGGTGGCGCGGAAAGCCTGCGCGAGAAGGAAATGAGTATTTGCTTCCGAAGGGTCGGCTTTCTCGGCTGCCTGGAGATCAGGGATGGCTTCTTCATTGCGCTCCAGGCGCATCAAAGCGCGGCCGCGGTCCAGGCGCGCCTCGGCGAGATTCGGACAGATGGAGAGCGCTTTATCGATCTCGGCAAGAGCTTCTGACGAATCCTGGTGCTGTTCCAAGACAATGTTGCCAAGCTTCCATTGCGCGTTACAGTTGGCGGGATCGTTGGCAAGTTCGGCGCGAAACTGTTCAGAGGCCGGCTCCCACATTTGAATCGACCAGTACGCGCTACCGAGTTTGTAATGCGTTCCGGGTTGTTGGGGCGCGAGCTCTACCGCTTTTTTGTACTCAAGGATGGCACCGTCGAAATTTTTCATCCCTTCCATGACTTCGCCGGAAATTTGGTGAGAGTACACGGAATCTGGGTCAATGGCGTGCAGTTTGGAGAGAGCCTGCTCGGAGAGTTTCATGTGCACTTTGCCGAGGAGATACCAGATTTCCTGGTTTTGCGGCTGGCGCAGCGAGAGCTGCCGCAGATGCACAGCGGCGGCATCGAAATCGCCAAGTTTGATCAGGTCATTGGAAAGAAATAGCTCGGCGTGGTCGTCCTTGGGATTTACACGTAAAGCCGATTCCAAGTGGCGGCGAGCAGTGGTGTAGTCGCCCATCTCGTAAAGCGAAATCCCTAAAAGCGCCACGGCTGAATTCATCTTTGGATCGACCTTGAGGCCTTTTTCGAGAATGACTGATGCTTTCTCGTATTCATGCTGTTGCAGGTAGAGAGCGCCGAGATTGTTGTAAGCGGGGCCCAGATTGGGGGCGACTTGCAAGAGTTGTTCGTATTTAGTCGCCGCGCCGGCAAGATCACCTTGCGCTTGCGCCGATTTCGCTTCCGCGTAGAGTTGTTGAACCTGTGAATCGTCCGCGCCGGATGAATTTTGCGCGTGGATATTCGTGGCGAGTCCAAACACGAAGAGCAGAAGAATGAGAGCGGCAAGAACTCGGTCGTATCTCATGGCCGCGGCTTCTCCGGTGAGGAGTGCGTTCCGTTCAGGGAGGCGCAGCGGTCTAGTGCGAGCTTTGCTTTCTCGGTTAGACCCTGTTTTCGATACATGGGACCCAGCATGCACGGAAGATTTGCGTTTTGTGGAGCAAGTTGGGCCGCTTTCTCGAGTTCGGCTTGTGCTTGCGGAATCTCATCCAAGCGAGCGTACGCCTTTCCGAGGAGCTCGTGTGCTTTGGGGTCTTGCGGCGCGATTTGAATGGCTTCGCTAAGGTAGGAGATGGCTTCCCTGGAGCGATTCTGGTCGAGCAGCAGGTCAGCGAGGTCAATGAAGGGCCCCGGATTTTTTGTGGGCGCATCCTTTTGCGATTCTATTGCCGCGTGGTAGGCAGCGACGGCATCGTTGACGCGATTCAATCCTGCGTATGCCAAACCCAGGTTGTCTTCAGCCTTAACACTCTGGGGATCAAGTTTGAGACATTGCTGGAAGGCGTGAACGGCTTCGTCGAAGCGATTTTCATTGTATTTGGTGCGGCCGAGGTAATACCAGCCTTCCGGGTCGTTGGGAGTCCACTCCAACATTTTGGTGAGCCATTTGTCGGCGTCAGGATAATCGCCGAGCAGGACGTAGTCCAGCGCCACAATTTTCAGATCGGACGCGCTCGGCGCGCGGTACCTGGCGCCAGCGGTGAACTCGCCGAGGGAAGCTTTGGCCTTCTCTTCTCTAAAGTTTGCGGTGGAGCTAGTCGGAGGGTTTGTGGCGTCCCTATGAGCGGTCGGAGCTACCGTGATTTCTCGTATCTCTTTGAAAAGAGCCAGGCCGAGCAGGAAATGGGCGTCGGCAGAACTGGGATCTTTCGCAAGGTAGGCGCGCAGTATGTGTTCTGCCTCATTGGCCGCGCCCTCTTCCAGGCGAGACTTAGCATCCGCGAGGGCGGCATCGAGTGGACGGGACTCTGAGGAACTTGCATGGGCTGGCTGTAATGTCTTGCTGGTTTGCTGGGCAAAACTCGCGTGAGAGAAACAGACGAAGAGAAAGGCAACGAGAGAAAGGGCGACCCCCTCCCCCCGGTATTTTTTGGAAGTGTTGATTCTACAGGACTTTGCGTGCGGTGACTTTGGATCTGCGGATTCTAAGGGAGTTACAGGCGCATTTCTTTGATCCGCATACTCTATTTTTGGATCTGCGTATTCTAAAGGACTTAGCTTGGGCCAGCGCAGTAACATGACGTACTATACTAAATAAGTATCATTTTTTCAACAGGAAATAATTTTCCTAAGACAAAGGGATCGTAGCAGAAGCCCTGGATAAGGCCGCTGTAGCATTTGCCGCCCAAAAAAAGGCGCCCTTGCCGCCTCGACGCGGCAAGGGCGCCATGCTGTCTAAAAGCTAACTTTAAAAAAGGCTTGCCCCGTTCGCGGGCTGTTGCCCTGGCAAACCTGATTGCCGTTGATGATGCCAAAGTTTGCGCTATCGACGTTGTTCGCGCCATTGGAGTCGGGGTTACAGACCCGCATTCGATTAAGAATGTTAGCGAATTCCATCCTCAACTCTGCAGTGACCCGTTCACCGAAATAGAAGTGCTTGGCCAATGCGAGATTCTCATTGCTGTTGAAGGGGCGACGCAGGCCAGCGATGCGCCGGGGCGCGTTACCCACCGCGAAGTTTCCAGGCGAAGAAAAGGCCGCGAGATTAAAGACTGGCAGACCCTTGTAATAATTGTCGTAGTTGACGTTGATCGGCTGCCCAGTAACATTTGCGATGTTGCCGGTCCTCAGCGGGCTACCGTTGGCACCAATATCCAACGGAGTACCACTCGCGTATTGGAAAACGCCACTGAACTGCCAACCGCCGAGCAGGTTCTTCGCCAGCAGGCCCCCGCTGCTCAGGAAACGCTTACCGGGACCTATCGGCAACTCGTACACACCGCTGATGTTCAGTATGTGCGTCTGGTCGTCGCCAGCGATGGACCATAGCTGTTTCTTGTTGAACTTATCTACCGGCAGACCGTTGAATGTCGAGAAGCCACTATCGGTATTCGCCATGGTCTTCGACAATGTATAAGCCACCAGGAAGCTCAAGCCACTAGTGAAACGCTTCTGAACTTCGGCTTGGAGAGCATTGTAATGGTCAACGCCAGACAGATCGAAGTTGTCAACCATGCCAAAGAACTGTGGATAAGGACGAATTGCCTGATTGAGCGTCTGCCCCGCACCGACGTCGTTCAGGAAGCCGGCGTAGGGGCTGAAGAAACCATTCGCATCTTTGCCGAAGCCTAGATTCTGAAGAGCCAACTGCGGCGTCACTGCAGAAACGCACGACCCTGAATTGGTGGTAGCGGTCCAAGGTTCCCCAAGGACGCAACCAAGGCTCAGGAAGCTAGGATTGACCTGGTTTGGAGTATCCAACCGCGACACCAAGTGGGTGCCTCGGTTGCCAATGTAAGAGATCGATGCAAGCAAATTTCCTGGAAGCTCCCGCTGAATCGCGACGTTCCAGCCTTGAACGTAAGACGCCTTTCCGCGGTCCCGGCCGAACTGATGCAAATTGCCGGTGCCATTGGCCATGGCGGGGCTGAACGTAAGCGCTGCAGGCACAGGCAACGCAGCGCTGTCCCAAGTACAGTTCGACGTCGCGGGGCCATTTCCCCCGAGGGAAGCGGGACAGTAGCCGGGCGTAATGCTTTGGCCGTTCGAGTTCACGTTGAAGTTGCTGGCGAGCTGGTTTCCATAGTTCACAGCGACCTTGTTGTCGCCGTATTCATAAGCGCCCGTGTCCAGGAAGTTCAGCGCGTAGCCCCCAAGAACCACGGTTTTGTCGCTCAATCTGTAGGCGAAGCCAAGACGCGGACTAAAGTTGTGCCATTGGGTATCGGCACTACTGTATCCAGCGCAACCCGAACAATTGCCGAGCACGTTGGCGGCGCCGAGGAGAGGCTGCCCGGTGCTGTTGCTAATGGCGCCGGGATTGGGCGCGCTCGGATCAAAGAAGACGACCTGGCTGGCCGGCTGGCCATTAACGGCCGCGGTGGTGAAAGGCCGTGCGATATCCCAGCGAAGGCCAACATCAACCGTTAGCCTGGGATTGATCTTAATGTTGTCCTGAACATAGGGAGCAATGTAAAAGTTCCGCAGCTTCGTCTCCAGCGCCAGATGGCGGTAGGCGGATTCTGGCGTTCCGAGCAGAAAGCTGGCAAACGAGCTTCCGGTAGTGTTGAAGTTGACTCCGTCGCTGGTCGAATTGCTGCTGAAGCTGAAACTACCTCCGCAATCCTGGCATTCGTGGTCATCCTGGTAGGAGCGACGTATCTCAAAGCCGAAATTGATGGTGTGGCGGCCATGCGTCAAAAGCCAGTTATTGTCAAAGCTTAGGCCGAGCTTGCGATTGATGGAGAAGGTCTCGCCGTTGTTGTTTGGACCGAACGTAGTCGGCGCGAACGAATCTCCGCCGAAGTTAATCGTCGGAAGAACGCTGGCTTGCGCGGCGGCATTGAATCCGGCGGGCAAACTATTGGTGATCGCAGTGAACTCATTGTTAAGTTCGCCTAACCAGCCAAAGCCAGCGGACATCACCAGGTTGTTTGAAATCGCATTGGAGTACGTCAGGAAGAGGCCCGTACCCGTCTGGGGCTGCGTCTGCGGGTTCCCGAGTACGTTCGAGAAGAGGCGGCTAAAGGTAATCGCCGTATGCTTCTCCCGATAAAACGTGCCGTGGAGCTTTTGCCGGTCGGTCAGATTGTGATCGATCGAGAATCCCCAAGCGGCTTGCGTGGTCGGCGTCGCAGCCGATGCGAAGTAGTTGGAACTGAAAGTTGCTCTCGAAGCGTTTGGAGCGGGAATGAGGGAAAGAAGACTCTGCGAGTTTTTGCTAAAGCAGGCTGTGGGGATTTTGTTCTGAAACCATTGCTGTCCAGGCACCGGCGTCGCACCGTTATTCAGGCAGCCCGAAGGAGCCGCGAAACCGCCAGGAACAAAGATCGCGTTTGGGAAGGCGCTGAAGTCGCCTCCGACCATCGCCTGGTTGGGAACCGTCTCTGTCGTGGTTGCACCGGAATTCAGCTTATACTTCTCCACGCTCACGTGGAAGAAAGTCTTGTCTTTTCCGTGGTAAACCTTCGGTAGGTACACCGGCCCGCCAAGCGAAAACCCGTAGTTGTTTTCCCGGTCCGCGGAAGTCGGTAGGCCGGCGGCCGCGGTGACAGCGTCCCGTGCATCGAAGTAACTGTTGCGCAGGACCTCGAAGGCGTCCCCATGCAGCGTATTTGTTCCCGAAGCAAACTGATAGGACGCAACACCTTGTGCCAGGCCGTATTGGGCGGAGAAAACGGAAGTAAGCACGCGGAATTCGCTGACCAATTCGTAGGGAGGGTTGATGATCGTCTGGAAACCCTGGGTTTCCGATTGGTTGGCTTCGACGCCATTG